>Ga0209538_1001280_pt1 | contig 13408 bp, 9 predicted proteins | sample BarGraNGADG00211_2_FD_184492 | JGI IMG/M metagenome (GOLD analysis project Ga0209538, IMG submission 184492) | Arctic peat soil microbial communities from Barrow, Alaska - Barrow Graham LP Ref core NGADG0004-211 (SPAdes) (version 2) | ecosystem: Environmental > Terrestrial > Soil > Wetlands >... | reverse complement strand
GGATACGGCGGCACCGGGGCGTACCCGTGGATGGCGAAGTTGCCGACGAAACCCATCGCGCGGTACAGGATCCCGCCGTACCCCGAGGTGGTGTACGGGTGCTTCTGCTGGATGTGGAAGCTGCCCTCCGGTGTGTTGCCGGTGGCCCCGGTGGACACCGCGATGAGGCCGTAGACGAGGCCGTTCTTGACCACCATGAGGATCTGACGGCCCTTGTCGACCTCGAGGTGGGTGGACGGCCCCGAGTAACGCGGCTTGACCGGCTTGGCGCCGTCGAGCTTGCGCCAGTCGTCGCCGTCGAACGCGTAGGTGCGCGGCAAGCGATACGCCTTCTGGAACGCCATCACGGCGTCGGCGCACTGCGCGTTGAAGGTCGTGCCGACGTACGGCACGCGGATATTGAGGCGCGAGAGCGCCGTGAGGAGCCCGCGCACGCGGAGCCCGGACGAACCGATGGCGACCCTCGCCACCTTGGCCCGTACGGTCGACTCGAGGCTACGCGCCCCGAAGCCGTCGGCGGCCGGCAGCGACAGCGTCACGACGAACTTGTCGACGCCGCGGAGCGGCACCTGCAGCACGGCCTTGCCGCCGCGCACCGCGGCCTTGACCGTCGCGACGCGGGCACCACGGTGCACCACGACGGCGGTGACGACGCCGCCGTAGGTGGACGGCTCGACCTTGATCACGTACTGGAGGTTGAGGAACGGGATCGGCGTCCCGTGCGTGACGCTCACCTTGGGCTTGACCACCAGGCGCCGCGCCGCGCTCTGCGTATCGTCGGCGAGCAGGCGCGCGACGACGTCGCCACCGCGCCGCGGGGTGATCTCGACGCCGTAGGCCCCCGTCGCGTCGGTCGCCGCCTTCGCCACCCGCGCGCCGGCCAGCTCGACGGCCACGTCCTGGCCGGCGACGGCCGGCGTGACCACGCCGGAGACAGTGACGACGTCACCGAAGACGACCGTCGACGGCGATAGCGCGCAGGTGACAGTCGTCGCCGGCGAAGGATCCGGGGTCGGCGACGAGGAGTCAGCCAGAGGCGCCGGCGAGCCGCCCGTGGCGGCCGAGGCCGCCGGCTCCGGCGACGGCGACGCCGCGGCGACGGCCGCAGCCAGGAGCGTCGCGCACAGCGCGACGAGGACGGCCGCGGCCAGCAGGCCGCGGGGGCGACGGGGACGGAGGGTGCTCTGGCGCATCGGCTGCTCCTGCTCTCGCGCGGGGCGCGTGGCTTGACGTGCGACGAGGGTAGCACGGACCGAGCGCGGGGGTCGAGCCGGTGCGATACCATGAGATGCGACCAACACGATCGCGAGGAGTCACGATGCTCGACGTGAAGATGGTGCGCTCGAACCCCGACGAGGTCCGCCGGGCGCTCGAACGGCGGGGCGACTCCGCGTCGTTGCTCGATGAGTTCCTCGCCCTCGAGGAGGAGCGCCGCCGGCTGCTCACCGACGTCGAGAGCAGGCGCGCGGCGCGCAAGCGCGCCAGCGACGAGATCGCCGTCGTCAAGAAGGCCGGCGGCGACGCCGAGCAGGCGATCGCCGCGATGCGCGCGCTGGGCGACACCATCAAGGAGCGCGAGGCCTCGTTGGCCGAAGTCGAGGAGCAGCTCAAGACCATGCTCCTCGAGATCCCCAACATCCCGCTCCCGGGCGTCCCCGACGGCGGCGAGGAGGACTCGGTCGTGCTGCGCCACGTCGGCACGCCCCCCGAGTTCGACTTCGAGGTCAAGGACCACCTCGATCTGGGCATCACCCTCGACGTCATCGACATGGAGCGCGGGGCCAAGGTGAGCGGCTCGCGCTTCGCCTACCTCAAGGGCGACCTCGTGCTGCTGCAGTTCGCCCTGGTCCGCTACGGCCTCGACATCTTCGGCGCCAAGGGCTTCCGCCCCGTCATTCCGCCGGTGCTGGTCCGCGAGGAGGCCATGTACGGCACCGGCTTCTTCCCCACCGACCGCGCCCAGGTCTACGAGACCGTCGACGGCGACTGCCTGGTGGGCACCAGCGAGGTGCCGCTGGCGGCCATGCACATGCAGGAGTTCCTCGAGGCCGAGAAGCTGCCGCTGCGCTACGCCGGCTACTCCAGCTGCTTCCGCCGCGAGGCCGGCGCCGCCGGGCGCGACACGCGCGGCATCCTGCGCGTGCACCAGTTCGACAAGGTGGAGATGTTCAGCTTCTGCCTGCCCGAGCAGAGCGCCTTCGAGCACGAGCTCATCCTCTCGGCGGAGGAGGAGATCCTGCAAGGGCTCGGCATCCCCTATCGCGTGGTCAACATCGCCGCCGGCGACCTCGGCGCCCCGGCGGCGCAGAAGTTCGACTGCGAGGCCTGGATGCCGGGGCAGCAGCAGTACCGCGAGGTCACGAGCTGCTCCAACTGCACCGACTACCAGGCGCGGCGCCTGGACTGCCGCTACCGCACTGAGAAAGGCCCGCGCTTCGTGCACACGCTCAACGGCACCGGCATCGCCGTCGGCCGCACGCTGATCGCCATCATGGAGAACTACCAGCGCGCCGACGGCACTATCGCCGTGCCTGACGTGCTGCGGCCCCTCATGGGCAAGGACGTGCTCGAGGGCTGAACGCGGTAAGAGCGCGGCCCGCCAGGGCCGCGCCGGTCACTCGACGCGCTCGGCCTCGCCGAACGACGGCGCCTCGCCGTTCTCGCGCCACGGGATGATGAAGCAGCGCACATCCACGACGGTGAAGGTGTTCTCGAGCAGCGCCTTCACGCGCCGCAGATCGCGGGCCAGCAGCTCCTGCTGGTCGAACCCCAGGCCTCCGAGACTGCGCTCGTAGGCGGGGCAGTCCTGGTGCGACACGAGATAGATGGTGCGGATGCCGTGCAGGTCGAGCTGCGTGCGCACGCAGTCGAGGGCGACGCGCCGCTCCATGCCCGGCCGCGTGAGCACCAGCGGCCCACCGGGCACCAGAATGCGGTCGGCGTCGGTCTCGCCCTCCTTCTCCTGGAGGGCGGCGAGGGCGGCGGCGGCGCGGCCGTCGGCGCAGGCGATGAAGAGGGCGGTCATGGCGGAGGAGTATGCCAGATGGCGCTCGCCGGGACTACCCCCGCGGCTCGTGACGTTGCTACACTGGCCATACGCGGAGGGGTGGCAGAGCGGTTCATCGCACCGGTCTTGAAAACCGGCAACGGCGCAAGTCGTTCGTGGGTTCGAATCCCACCCCCTCCGCCAGCGCCCGGACGCATCCGTCATCATGGACGTCTTCGAGGGATTCGGCGGCTGAGCCCCTACGCCGCCAGACCGTAGGCGGCGCGGGGCCGCGGGTCGTATGAGATGCACCCGGCTGCCGGGTTGATTGTGAGCCGATTCTGGCCGCCCTGCCCGCGGCCCCACCTCCAACCCTTGCCGGCCACTCGCCGCGCACCTCTGCGCTCGGCCAGGACGGCCGCTCACGCCGACAACGACCACGCCGTTGGTCGCCGGGGCGTCGTGGCAGGGAAGGCGTCACTCTTGAAGGCGGCGCCGTTGTCGGGATGGTTGCGCAGCGGCTCCAAGGAGCCGGCTACGACGAACAGCGGCGCAAGTTCGAGCGTCCTTGAGCCGAATCGGGCGCGGACAGACTAGTTGCGCGTCCGCAAAACAGATAAACTGCGGACGACCGCCGAGCAGCCGCTGCCCTCCTGCGGGCGCGTCTCGAGCGGATCGCGCTGCGTCATGTGCACCAGGCCGATGACCTGGGTGACCGGCATCAGCCGCCGGGAAACGCATCGCAGCGGCTATCTGTGCTCCTTTTGTCGGCGACGGTCGGGGTGTTGCCGGCACGCACATTCGTCACCGTGGCGGCCCCCACCACGCCGTCGACATCGACTCGGTATCCCATCGAGGGAGATCGGACTGCCGGGCTCTTGAGAACTGAGGAACGCGTATGCACCGCCACGACCCCGCGAGCGATCGCGCACCGGTACGGACCGCACTGCTGCTCGCCGCCGGCCTGGGTAGCCGGCTGGCGCCGTTCACCGACGCGCTGCCGAAGTGCCTCGTCTCCATGAGCGGGGTGCCGATCCTTGAGCGCCTGGTCCGCTCCCTCGACAGTCACGGTTTCGAGCGCCTGGTCATCGTCACGGGCTACAAGGCCGAGACGATACGGGGCTACCTCGGCGAGAGCTTCGGCGGCATCGCCATCGAGTACATCGTCAGCCCGCTGTTCGAGACCACCAACAACATCTACTCGCTGTGGCTGGCGCGACACCTGATCGACGAACCGTTCCTGCTGGTCGAGAGCGATGTCGTCTTCGACGAGCATCTGCTGGCGCCGCTGCTGCAACCCGAGCGGATCGCCGTCTCCCGGCAGCTGCCATGGATGAGCGGCACCACGGTCACGCTCGACGGGGACGGCAACGTCAACGCCTTCTACCCGCCGCCCCCGGGCGTCTACGGCCAGCACTGCACCGACGCAGGCCACTTCATGGCGGTCAACATCTGCAGCCTCGCGCGCGACACCTGGGGCACGGTCTGCGAGCGACTCGACCAACATGTGGCAGCCGGCCAGACCGGCTGCTTCTACGAGTCCGTGTTCGAGGAGATGGCCGTCGACGGCAGCATGGCCCCCGCGGCCGTGATCTTCCCCGCCGAACGTTGGTACGAGATCGACACGCCGGCCGATCTGGGCGCGGCCGAGCTGGTGTTCCCGAGGCGCCTGCACGCCGCAGGAAGGTCAGAGCGGCGGGCCCTCAGGCCTGGAGCGGCGGTGTGAGCCGGAGCGCCTCGCGGCCGCCGGCAGGTCCCGGGCCCATGCTCTCGCTCGCCCGGGACCCGCCCAACGTGTGCTCGCTGGCCGGGCTCCTCGCCGCGGTGCTCGGGCTCTACTTCGCGATCCGCGGCGTCTACCCGGCGGCCATGATGGCGCTGCTCTGGGCGGTCGTCTTCGACTGGAGCGACGGCCTCATCGCGCGACGCATGAAAGGACGCACGGCCGATCAGGGGGCTTTCGGCGCACAGCTCGACTCACTGATCGACCTCGTCAGCTTCAGCGTCGCGCCCGCGCTGCTGCTCCTGAGCGTCGGGCGCTTCAGCCCCTGGTTCGTCCCCGGCGCCTTTGTGATCCTCGCTACGGGGGTCATCCGGCTGAGTTACTTCAACGTCTTGGGGCTGCTCGACGATTCGACCTACCGGGGGTTGGCGCTCGACAACAACGTCCTCGTCCTGGCGCTCCTCTTCGTCTTCGAGCCAGTCGTCGGCATGACGATCTTCGCCATCGTCCTCTACGTCGCCTTGATGGTGCTGGCCGCCCTCAACGTGGCTCCGATCGGGACGCCCAAGCTCTGCGGGCGCTGGTACTACGCCGTCATCCTGTATGCGCTCGTGCTGAGCGGGGTCTACGGATGGCAGCTGCCGTAGCCGACGGGGCGGGGCCGCGGGTCTGACGACCCGCGGCCCCGCCCCGTTCATCTGCTGCACCCGGCCGCGCGGCGCCCGCCCGCGGCAGGTACGAGCCGCGGAAGCGCCTCAGGCCGTCATAGCTTGGAGAAGTACTTGTCGACCTCCCAGTCGGTGACCTGCTCGCGGTACTCGTACCACTCGTTGAGCTTGTTGGTCACGAAGCGCTCGAAGACGTGCTCGCCGAGGGTGCGGCGCACGAGCTCGCTCTGCTGCGTCTCGGTGATCGCCTCGTACAGGTTGTTGGGCAGGGCGCCCAGACCGATGGCCTCGCGCTGCTCGGCGTTCATCTTGTAGATGTTGGGCTCCACGCTCGGCGGCAGCTCGTACTCCTGCTCGATGCCCTCGAGACCGGCGGCCAGCATCACGGCGAAGGCCAGATACGGGTTGGCCGCCGGATCCGGGTTGCGCAGCTCGGCGCGCACCGTGCTCTCCTTGCCCTGCACGTAGAGCGGCACGCGGATGAGCGCCGTGCGGTTGCGGTGCGCCCAGCTGATGTACACCGGCGCCTCGTAGCCGGGCACCAGCCGCTTGTAGCTGTTCACGTACTGGTTGACCACCGAGGTGAACTCGCGCATGTGCTTGAGCTGCCCGGCGATGAAACTCTTGGCGATGTCGCTGAGGTGGTCGGGGTCGTCGGCGCTGAAGAAGGCGTTGTCGTCGCCGCGGAACAGCGACTGGTGCACGTGCATGCCGCTGCCGTTCTCGCCGTGGAGCGGCTTGGGCATGAAGGTCGCGTGCACGCCGTTGTGGGCCGCGACCTCCTTGACGATGAGGCGCGTGATCATCACGCGGTCGGCCATGATGAGGGCCTCGTCGTAGTGCGGGTCGATCTCGTGCTGCGAGGGCGCCACCTCGTGATGCGAGGCCTCCATGGGGATGCCGAGCTTATCGAGGGTGCGCATGGTCTGCTTGCGCAGGTCGTTGCCGAGGTCGGCGGGCAGCACGTCGAAGTAGCCGCCGTCGTCGATGAGCTCGGGCTCCGCGGGGCTCTTGAAGTAGAAGTACTCGAGCTCCGGACCCACGTAGAAATCGAGGCCCAGCTTCTGGGCGCGCTCGAGTTGGCGGCGCAGCACCCAGCGCGGGTCGCCCTCGAAGGGCTTGTAGTTGCGGTCGAGGACGTCGCAGAACACGAACGCGGTGCGCTCGCTGCCCTGCGCCCAGGGCAGCACCGTGAACGTGCTCCAGTCGGGCATGGCCACGATGTCCGACTCCTCGATCTCGGCGTACCCGCTGATCGAGGAGCCGTCGAAGGCGGCGCCGCTCTCGAGCACGCTGTGCAGCTGGCGGTCGGGGATCTCGACCATCTTGAGGTTGCCGAGGATGTCCGTGAACCACAGCTGGATGTGCTTCACGTTCTGGTCCTTGACGACCTTGGTCATCGTGGCCTGGTGCTCTGTGCTCATCGTCATCCTTTCAGGCCGTGGGCGCACGCCGTGGCGAGCGCGAGGGTGGGGTGGGCGGCGACGCGGGGGTGGCGATGGCCGGGGACGGGAGGCCCGGGTGACGGCGCCGGAGGCCCGAACGCCGAATCTGTACGCGATGTCTGCTGCTTGAGGACGAAGGCGGTGTCGCCTGTGCTGATCATGCCGATCCCTCTCCTCAGAGGTGGATGTGATGGATGGCTGGGAAAACGAGTCAGTCTAGCGTGAGGGCCTCCTCTCTGGCCTGCCGGCGACGGCGGAGCGAGCCGCCGGCCCATGTGCTGATCGTCTGTACTGCGCGCGCAGGTTAGGCTACTCTGTCCCAACTGTGAACGCAAACCTGTACATCATGTCCATAGAATGTGACCTTGGATTCTAGTCTACCACGTGGAACGCCCTTGAACGGGGAGCATGCCGCCTGCGGCGTCGGCTTCGTGGCGGCGATCGACGGGGCGCCGCGACGCGACGTCGTGGAGCTGGCTTTGACCTCCTTGGCGCGACTCGAGCACCGCGGCGGCCTCGGGGCGGGCGGTCAGGCCAGCGACGGCGCCGGTCTGCTGACCGCCATCCCCTGGGACGTGCTCCGGCCGTGGCTGGACGAGCACGGCCCGGCGGGGGCGAGCGTCGCGCCGGACCCGGCCACGGTCGGTATGGCGGTCGGCATGGTCTTTCTGCCCGCCGACACGGGGCGGCGGCGACTCTGCCGCGATCTCGTGGAAAAGGCGCTGCGCGACGAGCGGATGACGGTCGCCGGATGGCGCGCGGTGCCCGTGGACGAGAGCGCACTCGGGCAGGGCCAGCAGGCGGCCGCACCTCGCGTCGAGCAGGTCGTCGCAAGCTCGCCGCTGCGCGGCGACGACCTCGAGCGGTCGCTGCTTCTGGCGCGCCGCAAGATCGGCAAGGCGCTCGCCGCCCAGCAGACCATCAGGCGCCTGGACGATCTCTACGTGTGCTCGCTCTCGTCGCGCACCATCGTCTACAAAGGCATGGTCACGTCGGCCGTGCTGCCCGGGTTCTACGCCGATCTGCGCGACCCCGCGTACGCCGCCGCGTTCGCGATCTTCCACCGGCGGTTCAGCACGAACACCGCCCCCAAGTGGAGCCTGGCGCAGCCCATGCGCATGCTGGCCCACAACGGCGAGATCAACACCCTTCAAGGCAACCTCGAGTGGATGGCCGCCCGCGAGCCGGACCTGGCCCACCCCCTGTGGGGAGAGCGTATCCGCGACCTGCTCCCCCCCGTGCACGCGGACAGCAGCGACTCGGGCGCCCTCGACAAGCTCCTGGAGCTTCTCGTGCGCTCGGGGCGGAGCCCGCTCGAGGCCGTCATGATGTGCATGCCGGAGGCCTACGAGAACCGCGCCGACCGCGGCGAGCACGCCGCGATCGTCGACTTTTACGACTACTACAGCGGCGTGCTCGAAGCCTGGGACGGCCCCGCTCTCGTGGCCTTCAGCGACGGCTGCGTGGTCGGGGCCGCGGTCGACCGCAACGGCCTGCGCCCGGCGCGGTTCGCGCGCACCCGGTCGGAGCTCGTGGTCCTCGCCTCCGAGGCCGGAGCCGCCGGGCTGCCCGCCGAGGACGTGCTCGAGAGAGGCCGCCTGGGGCCGGGCGAGATGCTGGCCGTCGACCTCGAGGCGGGGGAGCTGCTGCGCAACGCGCGCATCAAGCCCGAGGTCGCCGCGCAACGGCCCTACGGCGCCTGGCTGAGCCGGCACCGCCGCGACGCGGCGCTGGCGGCCGACGCGGCGCCGGCGCACGCCGGCGAGGCGGAGCGGACGTGCGCCGAGACGCTGGCGGCCCGGCCGGCCGGCGGCGCGACGGCGCTGCTGCGCCGCCAAGCCGCCGCCGGCTTCACGGCCGAAGACGTCGACATGATCCTCCTGCCCATGGCGCAACGCGCCCGCGAACCGCGCTTCTCCATGGGCAACGACACACCGCTGCCGATCCTCTCGAGCAAGCCCCACACGCTCTACGACTACTTCGCCGAGCGCTTCGCGCAGGTCACGAATCCGCCCATCGACCCCCTCCGCGAACAGCTCGTGATGTCACTGGCCATGCGCCTCGGCGCGCGCGGCAACCTCTTGACCTCGGGGCCCGGGCACGCGCGTCAGCTGGAGTTGCCTTCGCCCATCCTCGACGAGGCCGGGCTGCGCTCCCTCTGCGATTCCGACCTCCGCGTGGCGCAGGTCTCGACCGCCTACGACGTGACCGGTGGGCCCTGGGGCCTGCGCGAGGCCGTCGATCGGCTGACCGCGAACGCCGTGGCCGCAGTGCTCAACGGCGTGGAGATCCTCGTGCTCAGCGACCGGCCGGGCCCTTTGGCCCCGGAGACCAGCCACGTGCCGCCGCTTCTGGCCGTCGGCGCGGTCCATCGGCGTTTGCTCCACGAGGGCCTCAGGTGCCGCGCGTCGCTCGTCGTCGACGCGGCGCAGTGCTGGAGCGTGCACCACTTCGCCTGCCTCATCGGGTACGGGGCGTCCGCCGTGTCGCCGCACCTGGCCTTCGAGACCGTGCGTCACCTGAGCGCCGAGGGGCGGCTGCGCGGCGCGCCCGACGCGGCGCCTCTGAGCGCCGCGGACGCGGAGCGCAACTATCGCGTCTCCGCCGAGCGCGGGCTCTTCAAGATCCTCTCCAAGATGGGCATCTCGCGCCTGTCCAGCTACCTCGGCGCGCAGCTCTTCGAGGCCATCGGTGTCGGTCCGGACCTGCTGGAGCTGGGATTCCTCGACACTCCCTCGCGGATCGGCGGTCTGAGCGTGGAGGAGCTGGCGCAGGAGACGGTGTGGGTGCATCAGCAGGCGTTCCCGGAGCTCACCATCGAGAAGTTGCACAACTTCGGCTTCCTGCGCTTTCGGCGCGGCGGTGAGTATCACCTCAACAACCCGGAAGTGGCGAAGACGCTGAGGCGCGCCTGCGTGGAAGGGCGCGCCGATCTCTACGCGCGGTTCTGCGAGCTGCTCTCCAGCCGACCGTGCACCGTGCTGCGCGACCTCGTGCGACCCCAGGGCGACCGCCTGCCGGCGCCCGTCGAAGACGTGGAGCCGGCGGACGCCATCCTGCGGCGTTTCTGCACCGGCGGCATGTCGCTGGGCGCCCTGTCGCCGGAGGCCCACGCGGTGCTGGCCATCGCCATGAACCGCATCGGAGGCAAGTCCAACTCGGGGGAGGGCGGCGAAGACCCCGCCCGCGCCGTCCCGCTGGACCACGTCGGCGCGGGCGGGGTGTCCGACCGCTACCCCGGCCTTCGCGGCCTGCGGCCTGGAGACGTCGCCGCCTCGCGCATCAAGCAGGTCGCCTCCGGCCGCTTCGGGGTCACGCCCGCGTACCTCGCCGCCGCCGATCAGCTGGAGATCAAGATCGCCCAGGGCGCCAAGCCCGGCGAGGGCGGCGAGCTGCCCGGCGAGAAGGTGACGGGCGCCATCGCCGAGCTCCGCCACGCCCAGCCCGGGCGCACCCTGATCTCGCCGCCGCCGCACCACGACATCTACTCGATCGAGGACCTCGCGCAGCTGGTCTTCGACCTGAGACAGGTCAACCCGACCGCGAGCATCGCCGTGAAGCTCGTGTCGGGATGGGGCGTCGGGACCATCGCCGCCGGCGTCGCCAAGGCGGACGCCGACGTGATCACCATCTCGGGGCACGGCGGCGGCACGGCCGCCGCCTCGCTGAACTCGATCAAGCACGCCGGGATCCCCTGGGAGCTCGGCCTCGCGGACGCGCACCGGGCACTTACCGCCAGCGACCTTCGCGAACGTGTGCGCCTGCGCGTGGACGGCGACCTGCGCACCGGTCGGGACGTCGTGCTGGCGGCGTTGCTGGGCGCCGAGGAATACGCCTTTGGCACCGCCGCGCTGATGGCCGAGGGCTGCGTCATGGCGAGGGTGTGCCACACCGACCGGTGCCCGGTCGGCATCGCCACGCAGCGAGAGGAGCTGCGGGCGCGCTTCGGCGGCGAGCCCCAGCACGTTGTCAACTACTTCACGTTCGTCGCTGAGGAGGTCCGCGCGCACCTCGCTCAGCTGGGCTTCCGCACTCTGGCGGACATCGTCGGCCGCGCCGATCTTCTGCAGAGCGCGGAGGTCGAGCTGCCCAAGACCGCCGGCATCGACGTGACCTGGATGCGGACGCCCGCCACCGGACCCGACGACCGCGCCTGGCTGCGCCACGCGACCCACGCCGCGGCGGAGCCGGGTCTCGACGAGCGGCTGCTCGCCGACCCCGAGGTGGCCGCCGCCATCGCAGAGCACGGCGAGGTCACGCGCCGCGCCGCGGTCGCGAACCGCGACCGCGCCCTCGGCGCCCGCCTCGCCGGCGCCATCGCCAGGGCCCACGAGCGCGAACCGTTTCGGGGGAGCATCAGGCTGGAGCTCAGCGGCGCCGCGGGCCAGAGTCTCGGCGCCTTCATCCCCGCCGGGGTGACGCTCGATCTGCGCGGGGAGGCCAACGACTACGTGGGCAAGGGCATGGCCGGCGGCACGATCATCCTCAGGCCGCTGGCGACCGGGCTCGGCGCCGCAGGCGACGTGATCGCCGGCAACACGTGCCTGTACGGCGCCACCGGCGGGAGCTTCTTCGCCGACGGCCGCGTCGGCGAACGCTTCGCCGTGCGCAACTCCGGCGCCCGAGCCGTCGTCGCCGGCGCCGGCGACCACTGCTGCGAGTACATGACGGGCGGAGCCGTCGTGGTGCTCGGTGAGGTCGGTCGCAACGCCTGCGCCGGCATGACCGGCGGCACGGCGTACGTGCTCGACACGGGCGACGTCGCCGCCGCGCTCAACGTGGACACGGTGGTTGCCGAGCCGGTCTCCCTGGGCGAGGACGAAGAGCTCCTGGGACTGCTCCGCGCCCACCTCGCCCTCACCGGCAGCGCCGGCGCGAAGACCATCCTCTCCGGGCGGCTACCTCTGCCGACTCGATTCGTCAAGGTTCGCGCGCGCGACTTCTGACGGCCGCCGTGCCTCAGAATCGGCCGTCTTTGTGATATCCTGCACAATGATTGCGGTGGGATTTGCGGTGGGATTGTCCGTCCTGTACAGTGTGTTGGAGTCTTCAAGGGCGCGGAACGGGGCCATCCTCCGCGCCCCCGCTGCACACGACATGCATTATTCACTTGACAAGGAGCGGTCGATGGAAGAGCTGACCCTCGCGGTGCCGGGCATGTGGGCCGACCACCACGTGCTCGCCGTGCGCGACCTCCTCAGGGAGGCCGACGGCGTCACTTTCACCGCGGCGAGCGCGCTCGAGCGCGCCGTCCGCATCGAGTACGACGCCTCGCGCACCGACCCGCAGCGCATCACGAACCTGCTCACCGAGGGCGGGTACGCCTGCGGCGAACCCGAGCAAGCAGCAGGTCCTCCGACCGACAAACCCGCCTGGGCGACGGCGGGGGTGCGCGTCACCACCACCAACGCCGTCGACCTGGCCATGTCGGGAGACTACCGCAAGTACTGAGACCTTGCAGCCGCTCCCGCCCGTGCCCTCAGTCAGCACCCACGCCGTCGCGCTTCGCGACGGGCGGCGCGCACACCCCGCGCCTGCCCTTCTCGCGCCCGCGCCGGCCCAAGGAGATGACCAATGGATGACGTGAAGAAGGACGGCGCCGCACCGGCCGCCGCCAAAAGCATCGACCCGGCGGCGCTCGAGATGCTGGCGTACGCCGACGAGTGCGGCATCGAGACGGCCTTCAGCCGCGCCGACGCCATGAAGCCCTGCCCCATCGGCGAGACCGGCGCCTGCTGCCGCATCTGCTCCATGGGGCCCTGCCGCTTGGTCGGCAAGAACGCCGAGGAGAAGACCGGCATCTGCGGCGCCGACATGTCGACCATTGCCGCCCGCCACTTCGCGAGGCAGGTGGCGGGCGGCGTGGCCGCTCACTCCGACCACGGCCGCGACATGGCCATGACGCTGCGCGCCGTGGCCAAGGGCGAGGCCGCCGGCTACAAGGTCAAAGACGAACAGAAGCTCATGGCCGTCGCCGGCTACATGGGCATCGCCACCGCCGGCCGCGAGGTCAATGAGATCGCGCTCGAAGTGGCCGACAAGGCGCTGGAGCAGTTCGGCCAGCCCCACGGTGAGATCATCTACACGCGGCGCGCCACGCCCAAGCGCCAGGCGCGCTGGCGCGAGCTCGGGCTCACGCCGCGCGCCATCGACCGCGAGGTCACCGAGGTCATGCACCGCACCCACGAGGGCGTGGACCTCGACGCCGAGAACATCCTCAAGAGCGCCTTGCGCTGCTCGCTGGCCGACGGCTGGGGCGGCGCCATGCTGAGCACCGACATCAGCGACATCCTCTTCGGCACGCCGTCGCCGCTCTCGTCGGAGGTCAACCTCGGGGTGCTCAAGGACGATCAGGTCAACGTCATCGTGCACGGGCACGAGCCGACGCTGTCGGCGATGCTCGTGGAGGCGTCACGCGACCCGGAGCTTATCGCGGAGGCGCAGGCCGCCGGCGCGAAAGGCATCAACCTCGCCGGCATCTGCTGCACCGCCAACGAGATCCTCATGCGCTACGGCATCCCGGCGGCGGGCAACTTCCTGCACCAGGAGCTGGCCGTGCTCACCGGCGCCGTCGAGGCGATGGTCG
>Ga0209538_1001277_pt1 | contig 13426 bp, 7 predicted proteins | sample BarGraNGADG00211_2_FD_184492 | JGI IMG/M metagenome (GOLD analysis project Ga0209538, IMG submission 184492) | Arctic peat soil microbial communities from Barrow, Alaska - Barrow Graham LP Ref core NGADG0004-211 (SPAdes) (version 2) | ecosystem: Environmental > Terrestrial > Soil > Wetlands >... | reverse complement strand
TTTTCTTTATTCTGTTTCCCGCGGATATTGAGGGCGCCTTTGGGATAGCTTTCCGCCTTGGCGAGAAGGGCCTCGATGACCTCCCGGCAGCGCGCGTATTCGTCTTCCAGCATTCCTTGGACAACGATATCTTTTTCCACTACTTTCATAATTAATTACTATCAATGTAGTGGAAATTTGTCAACTCCTATTTGCACAGTATATTGGTCAAAAGAAACTTCCCCCTTTCCCGCCGCACATTCCACGATGGCGATATCGGCGTCTATCAGGACGTAAAGCTCGTAAACTATAGTTCGATTAAAGTTCACTGTAAATCTGATCATTTTTTGTTATTCATCTAATATTGATATTTTTGCCGGAATATTTTCTTTCTTGATTCTGTTTTCGACGACGGGAGGATTAACATCAAAATAGTCAGCAATTTCTATTGCAATATATGACCAGATGTCATCCGGGATTGATGACATCTTTTTAAAATCATTTTTATGTTTGGCAACGACTTTTTTACACGTGTCGATAAGTTGATTGGTCGGCACGAGTAATTGCCCGGCAAACCACTCCCCTTGTGTTTCAAACCAACTAATCTCGTCTGCGGGCATTGAAATTCTCCAGCGGACATATTCATCTATAGATTGAAATGTCAGTTCAGCATAGCATGCCCTGTGCAAAACATAATGTCCCAACTCATGCGCCAGTGTGTAACGATATTTCTCGTTGAATTGATTATACTGCACTTCATCAATATAAATCGTTGACAGGTCATAGCTTAAAAAACCGTTTAATCCGTGGTCTTTATACAACCGCGGAAATGGGAAAATATTAAGTTCAAGTTTTAGCTCGACTATCTCCTCAACCGGTATGGGAATATCTTGTGAGGGATGATATTGTTTAAGGAATGATTCTGTTCTACTGCCGATTTCCGTATAGCTATAATATGGGCATTTAAACATCAGCGTAGTTCTCTCTCGATAGATTTAATAAGCTTTTCAAGGCCTTCTTCATCAAGCTTTTTATTTCTGACGGTCCTGAACAATACCGGCAATGCAGTCATCAATTCCTGATTCGTGACTACATCATCAGGTAGCTTACCGGCGCTGGTTATTGCCAAATCGCAAAAGCTCAGCCAATCTTCCGATCCTTCCTTAATGCCAAGCGCTGTCGCATATTTCAAAAGCATTTCTTTTGATTGCGGGGGTTGAAATAGTCCTCTTTCAATCTTGCTTACATTGCCCGGATCGAATCCATTTATCCGACAAAACTCCCTTAATGTCAGGCCATTGCTTATTCTCTTTGTCTTGAACAACTCGCCAAAGGATTTTGATATTGCCATGTTTATCACCACCTTTCTGTTGTAATTATCATACAACAGAAAAAACAAATGTCAATAGTAATTATTTTAGGAAAATTGTTGTCTATATCAAATGCTTTATGATTTTCTGATACGATTCCAGAACAGGCAGAATACTGTACGATAAACTTCTTAGCATTCGATTTCCTTCCACAATGCCGATTTCGGAGAAAGCCAAGGAATTAATTGTACCTGTCTCCTTTATTTTTCGACGTTATGTCCGGTCAATTTGCACAATCGAATATAAAAAATACGGAAAGTGTCCTTGAATTTCCATAAAAATGGAATTAGATCGTTTCGATTCGTATTGCTGGAACGACGGCTTTAATGCGGTTGATTTTCTTGTCAGCAGTCAAAAGTATCAGGTTTCGTTCTTTTGCCTGCGCGCATAACCAAAGATCATTCTCATCAACCTGCAATTTTTGGCCGGTGGCCTTGTCAACCCATTCCTCAATCCATCGAGGGCGCATTTTTCTTAATGCGTTGCTTAAATATTTATTAGCGAGCTCAGCTTTAATGAAACTATATTCTTCCGCTGTATGCTTTGTTACATTGAGAGGGGGATGTGTTTTCGCAGCACAAACAATTTTGTCAAGTCTTTCCGTGTTACTATCCCCGCGTAAGACCGCAAGTCTAATGCCGAACCGGCAACTCGGCAAACGTAATTACAGAAACATATTTTGGTGATTCCTCCTGCAGATTATCAATAGCACTACAAACAGCAGGATGGTTGCCCTTTGTCGGATCAAGAAGCGCTGACAGTAAACATGTGTCGAGTAAATAGCCATCTAATGACGTATTATTCATCCAAATAATCCTGTAGTAATTTTGCTTCAGATGAGGCCAGCGGCTGAAAAATATCTTGAACCCAGCGTCCAGTCATTTTCTTATAGTCTGAGCCAATATATTCATGCAGCGGAATGAAAGGTGAATAGCTTTCCGGGAACCATTCATCAAAGTGATGGTGCACGGGCCGTTTGTTGTATCCACGAAAATAATTCAACAACGCTCTTTCAAGACGTGGCGGCAAATCATACGCGCTCAGTATAGTTGCATCAATTTCGAGAAGTAATTTATTTAGTTTTAAATCTCTGTCAGTCTCTTGAATCGGTAGCTTTGAAAGTGTGTCACGATACTTTTCAACTAGATCAGAAATAAGGCCATCATCGATTACTCTTGGGATAGGTAGATTCTTAAGTATCCCGACACGAATACTTTTTGTCGGAGCATGAACGGCTAAGAAAGCATTAGCCACCGGGCTGTTCAGAAAGGCAGACAGAGTATTTACATCTACATGAGAGTTTTTGAAAGGCCATATTCCAAAAAACTGCTGGGAGCAAATCAAGCCTGTAAGATCGGGACAGGCCGCAATTCGCCAAGGGCACCTAGACAATCGAGCAGCATTTGCAATAACTTTTGGCTTCTCCCATGGATATTCGAGCGCATTACCTCGTTTTGAGCTTTTGTTGCAGTCTAAGAAAATTGTATTAGAAATATGATATTGAGATATCGTTCCTGTGCTGGTCAGCAATCCTTCTTTATAGCCGGATTTCCTAACATTACTGCCGGCTTCTGACTGCTTATAGTTCCATTCAAGACCGCGGTGAACCTCAGCAACACTACCAAGTGTTGGATAGTCTGCTAAATAATCCCATACGTCTTTGAGCTCGTCCAGCCATAATTGACCAAGTGTTTCAACAGTGACCGCTCTCTCACCATGGCTTTGCAAAGAAATTCTACCCATAGAAAGAAATCCGGTTCTATCAGCATCGTTTATGGTTGTAGAAATGAGCTTGATCCTTCCTGTATCCTTGACCTGCCTTCTATCTTTTGCAATAAAGAGGGATGTTTCAATACTGGAAGCTTGAAAAATACAATCCGGAAGGGAGACGATTTCTATCGTTCCATATTTCTTTTCTATTTCTTTACGGACTCCGTCATATTTACGATCCAGGATAAATCCCCGCGGCAGCACAAAGCCGATGGCTTCTGGAGAAGAGTCAAGTGCTATGCTCAAAATAGCAATGGGCTTGTGGATTGATCGAGATGCAAAAGCTTGATAAGTAGTTCGTTCCTCCTGAGTAAAATCTTCAAATGGCGGATTGCATAGTATTATGTTGCTCTGAGCTGTTTTTTCAGAGAGAGTTCTGCCCATGAAGAGATCTTCTTCTTTTATATGCCAGCCATTGGCGTTGGGATAGTCCGCCAGTATCAAAGACAGCATGGCAACTTCGCAGGCAAATGAATCAATTTCGCTCCCTTGAATCCGTTCAGTGAGAAATTTGTGGCGTTGCCGATCACTCCAATCGCTGGGCAAGAGCCCACGAATATGCCGAATTGCCGAAACCAGAAAGACACCAGCACCGGAAAATGGTTCATAGACCCGCAATGACTTCAGTTTGATCCGATTGAGACCGATCTTTCTTACTATATATTCTGCTACTTGGCGCGGTGTGCTGTGAGTGCCGAAAATTTTCCTGGTTTCAGGTGTAACTAAAGTGTTCTCGTAAACAAACGCAAGATCATCGGCGGAAATGTTACGAAAACTGATTGCTCCCGTCAGTTGTTGCCATGCATTGGCGAAGGCATTCATTGCAGCTACATCGCCCAATAAGTGTAAGGCGTCCAGTTGGTAATAGCCGGCAATGCCTGTCAGAATCGAAGCAATATCTGAAGAATCCCACCCTTGTGCTTTTTGATGCTTGCAATCAAGAAGAATTTTGGCGGCAAGCAGCCTGAAAGTGCCTTGGAACAACATATGGTAATCAATGGTCTGCTTTTTTTGTTTTCCCAGAGAATCTTGAAGTCCTGCGATAATTTCCTGTAAAAGTCTATCCAGCTTGACGTGAATTTCCCCTTCAATCGCCGGCAATAAGCCAATATCGACAAAATCCAATTGGCAACTTAGATCGAATGCTCCGATTGATTTGGCCCGATGAATTGCGTCGGGTTTCCACTGCTTGGATTGTTTTGCGAACAATGCCGGTATTTGATCCAGTTTATATTCATCAATGCGGCGTGGCTTCCCTGTTGAACGAATCTGCCAGACAGTTACTCGCTTATCGGAGATGGACAACATGACCGGCGCGCCTAAAGACCGATAATCCATTAGTGCCTGGGAAATATCAGACTTATCCTCCCGAATCACGCCAAAAGCAGCCGTACGGTAGGAGGCAGGCGTTTGCGTGAAAGCCGCAAGAGCCACAGAACGCGGCTGTCCTGATGGTGTCAGAACATCGGAAAAAGTATAATCCCGGATTATTGCGCTCCGGGAATAACCGATTTGCGCGAATTCATTCTCAATGATTTGCAAGGCGTTCATAATCACCATGTTTACTTGTTTACTTGTTTGCTTGTGCCTGATGAATCACAATACGCTCAAGGCTAATTATGCGATTGATGTTTTTTTAAGTCCCACCGGTGGAAACGGCATTTCATATTGATATTGGCCGTCACTCTCCGTTAAACGACTACGTAGCCTCTCAATATGCGGCCTTAATGCTATTACAACCATTGCATCGGCCTCTGAATCTTGTAACATTGCGGAACCTTGGCAAGCTTCTATGCTCTTATCAGCAAATCGGATGACCAGATATTGCTGCTCTAAACGTGGCCAGTTTATTCCGCAACAAATGTTGAAAAGTTCGCCAGCTATAGGCTGAAGCGTCTGAACTCGCACCTGAAGCGTTTCAACGATTTCCTTGACAATCTTAAGCGCCAAAGCATCGCCAGCCGTAAAACAAGGCGCATAACCATTTCGCTCTTTTAATGGCGGCAAAACTCGCCGCCAGTGTCGCAGAGTTTCCTGGGAGACATCTACTATCTCCCTTATTTGAAGAGGTGTGTATTTCATGTCTGATCCTTCGTGAACCACTATACAACAAATCAAATTGTTGTCAACAACAATTTGATTTGTTTCAAAAGGTATCGTCACTTTTCAGATCGTAGAACGTGAAAGTAGTGAAATATAGCCAAAAATCAACTCATTATACGATTTTGTAGCCCCTCGCAATATCCATTTGCTTCAGAGCGTTATCGCTTCTACCAAGGCGATTTCTTCTGGGGTGAGGCCGTAGAGTTTATAGACCATCTGGTCGATTTCGGCTTCAAGCTTGGGGACGGCGGGGCTGTCGGGAGAAGCGAGGATTTCCTGGACACGCTCAATGATCGGGGCTTTTTGCGCGGAGTTAGCTTCAGGAATGGGGATTTCGCCGACATACATCGGCTTATATTCCAGGAAGCCGCCGGAGCGGACAGCTGCCTGCAGGCTGATCCACCATTTGCTGATAGGTGAATTTAAAATTGCCAAAAGACAAAGATCATTTGTCGGTATTATATTGGCTGGTGCACTGATATAGTTTCCTGAATCATCAAAGGCGAATTTTGGCTCTGTTGCCAAGTTTCCCCATGTAATCTTTGGCTGCTCAAAATCTTCATAATACGCACATGATCTCAATTCCCACCAAGACTGACCTTGATCGTCTCTTTCCCGAAGTTTGTATTCATGATACAAGAAATAGGTATGAATAGCCGGGTAAACTTTCGCAAATACCTGACGAGCTTTGGCTTCGGATTTTTCTTTTGACCATGGCCATTCTTTGTTGGCGCTGCTGGGAATAGTGATGAGATACAGTCCTGCCCACTCGGTCTTCCATTTTTTGATGTCTCGTCCCCTTAGCCAAGGTTTGATCAGTTCGGCGCTGGCTGGGTCTTCAGCAATCAGTTTTGCCCGGGTGGCCTCATCAATGACAAAGGCCTCGTTCAAGCCGGTTAAAATACCGCGATAAAATCTACCCTGCACATATTCACTCAGGGGCTTTCCGGCGCGGCGCAATTTCTCCATCAATGCCAGAATCTCCGGCCTCTCCAGGTTCCAACCTTCTTCCCGCAGGGCAGATAGCGGCATGGGAAAAGCGATATCTAATAGAGTTTTTTCTATCTGGCCTAGTTGCAGCGCGTCAGTGAAGGTGGCAACCCGGATTTTATCCCGCCCTTGCGGTTTACGCTTTTCCAGAAGAATGATAGATGGATAGGTAGTTGCGTCAAAAATAGGCAGATCACCGAAGTCAATGATAAACTTAGGCACAACCTTTGTTGTTAGGAATGAGCGGGTATTTTTACCGTATCCGGCGCGCATAAACTTATTGGGTGCAATGAAGCAGAGATGGCCGCAACTTTTCAGCAAGTCAACGCCGCGGCGGTAAAAATAGGTATAAATATCCGCCGTACCGCAATAGAAGTCACCATATTCTTTAGCCAGTTGAGGTTTGATATCGCGGATTGATTCCTGTCGCACGTATGGCGGATTGGCGATGACCACATCAAAGCCGCCATTCTCCTGAAAAACCTCGGCAAAGTGGAATTTCCAGAGAAAGAAGGGGCGCACATTCGATTGCCTGTATTGCTCAAGTTTTTTCAGAGAAGCTGTTTTATCCTGTTCCTTCAGAGTAGCCTCCATCAACTCCCATTCCATTGTTTCAATGCTCTCTTTTATCCGCTTTTTTGCATCGCGGCGCGACGCTTCAAAATAAGTTCTATGGAGTTGCTTTAGCGCCTCTGCTTTCTTCTGGGAATCGCCACCTAACAGATCATGAGTGTCGGATTTTGGGACAGAATATTTTAATAATTTTTTCAAAATGTTCGCTTGCTTTTGCAAATCATCATCAAGCGCCTGCCGTTTAACTTTTGTTAATTGTCCCGATGCCTGAAGCCGGTTATGTTCCCGCGTCAGTTCGGATTGCTTTTTCTTAACCTGTTCAATTTGTTCGGCTTGATCGGCAGGCACACTGGCGATCAGGGTTTCATCAAACAATCTGACGCCGTCAAATTCTTCCAACAGGCTGTTTCCCTGCATAATTTTATAATCAAGGTTTGGCAGCGGCTTAATTTCCCTGATATCATCCTCATCTACAACCAAAGAAAGCCAGAGTCTAAGTTTGGCAATTTCGGCGGCGCTGGGATCAATATCAACGCCATAGAGTGAATTACAGATTGCCTGGCGCTTGAAGGCATAGGAGGTCCGTTCTTTTTTTTCTGCAATAAAAGTAGAAAGTATCTGCCGGGCTTTCACAATCTCGGTCATCATGCCTACAAGAAAAGCACCGGAACCAACAGCGGGATCGCATACTCGGATGTTCGCCAATTTCTCATCAATTATGCAGGCGTGTTTACGGATTGATTCCGGCAATTTGTAGGAATATGTTTCTGTCTCTTTTCCCTTTACCTGCACCTGTGCGTCATTTTCATTGGCCAGTTCACCGTGGCGAATAAATGTTTCAACATCACCCTGCATGAAAAGAAGATCATTTTCTGCGTCGGCAACAGCGCATTTCAAGTAATGGATAAGACTTTCATGGCACATGTAATGGACAATTTCACGCGGTGTATAGTAAGTGCCCTTGGATTTGCGATCTTTCACTTCCAGAAGATTTTCAAAGACTTTACCCAGCATCTCCGGATCAACAGCCACTTCTTTTTCCAATGGCTCGTCTTCTTTGACGGTAAAATTATAGCGGTCAAAAACATCGAGAATGCCGTTGCCGGTATCGCCTTCTTTAGTCCTTAATTTATTGGAAAAGAGTTCAGCGGGAAGAAGAATATCCGTATGCACCCAGTCGTAATTATTGATCGGATCAAAGAGGCCACCGTTTAAAAAGGGAATTTTGCAATTGAAGCGGCTGTAATAATGATCATCGCGATCGCCGCTGGCCAGCGCCTCATAGAAAAGCGGCTCCAGAATGTCATTAAAGAAGTTATTATATTGACCATGTTTACCTTCAAACAATTCGCTCAAAAATTGTTTCGATCCAGTGCCCCATTGCGCGTCTCTGGCGACGCCAAACCAGCCTTTCTTCTGCAGGAAGTAGAGAAAGACAATCTGGCCTAAGAGTTTTTTGGCAAAATCAACGGTATTGACGCCGTTTTGTTCAAAGTTATTTTTAATGACTGCATCGTGGGCGACGATTGCATCCAGTGATTCTTTAACACGGAGAAACAGATTGCGGTATTCGGTGAAAAATTCTTTGGTGACGGTTTCAATATTAAATGCTTCTTCCAATTCGGCAAGCGTCGGATTATGCGTATCATCGGCAATAAGCGGGGCGAGGCGGCTCTGGGCGGTGTGGCTGTTTTCATTGGCGCCGACAAGGAATGACCAGCGACGAGCGGGTGTAAACTCTTCCTTAACTTTGACTTTGCCATCTTTGCCTTCTGCAAAGCGGTAATCCATCTTGACCAGTGAAAAACGCCAGTCTTCATTATCGGGAGAAACAAAGGCGACAAGCGCTGCGTCTTTTAATTCACCGCCGCGACTGCCGTTGAGGTAGCGGGCGATAAAATTACGCTGCATGGTACGGGCGCGCTCAATGGATGTTTCTTTTTTCAGTTTGACAATGAGTATGTCTATTTTATGATCGCCATCGTTGTATTTTCCAATGCGTTCTAACGTGCTGATATGCTGTTTATAAGCATCAGGAATATAATTACCTTGATTGGTAAATGGCGCATCCTCTATTTGATTGAGAAGATTTTTTACGAATTTGGTAAATTGATTTTTATCAAAGGCATTTTCAAATGTATTTCTAATGATCGTCTGCGCTTGCTGTTTATCCATCTTGTTTACCACCTGTCAAATACATGGACAAAATGACTTCGCGCTTGCCGGATACCTGTGGATTTTGTTCCGCATAATGAGCTTCCAGAAGCCGATCCGGTATGTGCATTTGGAGTGTTGCCAGCACTTTAAGCGGATTGGCCAACTCCAATTTCAATTTATTGAGCGCGGCCAGAGTTTCCTTCGTTGTCTGCTTAGGAAGGCCACCTTCTTTGAGCTGGTTTAGAACTTTTTTAATATATAATTCCTGATCATCAGTAAACTGTTTGGTATTCTTTAAAGTTGCTTTTAGAATTCCAAGAATCTGTATAGAGCTGTCTCTGCCGCGTTTGCTTTGTAATTCCATTATTTCTTCCGTTGTGGCAAAAATAAACGCCTCTTTGTTTTTATCCAGCATATCATAGAACATTTCCGGCAATTTTTGCTTCTTTTCATTTATGCCACTTTCAATAATTCCGGCAGCGGATAGAAAATCAAGTTCTTGTGCTTCGCCTTTTTCTGTAGCGGTAAAAAATTTCTGGAGCTTGCCCCGCCGGAAATAAGTAATCAGTGATTCTTTATGCTCCTGGTCTATCTTTGCCGTGCGGGCTTTTTTCGGCAAGCGTTTTATGGCCTCGAACAAATCAGGTTCCTTGTCTCGAAGGTCTTTGATCACTTGCAGATATTTAAGTTCGCTCACCTCGTTTTCGTCTTCCCCGGTCAGCGTTTTCTTCGATACTAAACGATTAAATAATTCGTGCGAGCCGACGGGTTCACCTTCGGTTAAAAGCGCGGAGTCGCCGCCCAGCAGGGTTAAGAAGGCATTGATCTTCGCTTCTGCCGATTCCCGCAGTTTAATTTCGTCATTGCCTTGCTGTGATGGGAAGAAATTGAAGGTGTAAATTTTGTCATATTTTGTATCCAGTCGGTTAATACGCCCGACTCTCTGCATCATCCGTGTCGGATTCCAGGGAATGTCATAGTTTATGACAACATTAGAGCGATGCAGATTGACGCCTTCGGAAAGAACTTCGGTAGATACTAAAATACGATAATCGTCTTCTGGATGGCGCGCTTTATCATCGAAGTTCTTAATAACAACATCACGTATAGATTCACCTGATCCACCAGTATAACAAAGAGCAGAATCGGGGAATTTTACATTGATATTCTTGGCTAGATATTCGGCTGTTTCTTTTGATTCAGTAAAAATAATAAGCTTATTTTCTTTGAGAATTTTATTTTGCGCGAGTTGTTGAATAAACTTAATCAGCTTTGGGTCTCTGTTTACTTTTTGCCACAGTATTTTAATCTGGCGTAATATTTCCAGATCACTTTTCAAGTCGTTAAGGAAGTTCTTTTCATCATCGGCTCGAAATTCATCAGAGCTGTATTTTGTGGCTTTTTCTTCATCAATAAGCTTCTGAATCGCCATGTCATCGTCATTTTCCAGCAATTCAAATATTTTGTTGGTGTGCTTTTTGCTGACGTAAACATTACCTTTTTCAAATTCCCTGATAAACATTTCATAAGAATAAATGAACCTGTCCACGGAGTTCTTAAAAGCGAAGAAGCTGCTCTCCAGCCTTTTGACCAGCAGAATCTTCATGAACTTTCCCATGTTCTTCTGTGCCTGTTCTTCGAGTTGGTCAACCTTGCCGGTGTAATACAGCATAGGCATATAACGGGCGTATTTGAATCGCTTCGAGATCAGTTCAATGGTTTTGCTGAAGACTTCATCTTCCGTTTCGTCTAATTCATAAAACAATGGTTCTGGATTTTCCACATCAGGAAATTTTAAGTTTTGCTTTTTCAAATCAGCGGCAAAATATTTGGCAACCTCTGTCCGGGTGCGGCGCACCATCAAATACTTAAGAACCTTTACCCTAATTTCCAATGCATTATCTTTTACTGTCTGGATATATTGGGCATGGTCACGCTGTCGGTCGAGATTTTTCAGCCTTCTATCCAGGCTGTTAAAAAAAGCCTCCAGATCAGGTAAGTTGGGAATAGTGCTTTTCTTTGATTTCTGAAATAGTTTAATCTGGCTTAAGATATCTTTGGGTGAATTGTTATACGGTGTCGCCGTAACAAGAATAATTCTTTTTCCGCGACATATTTCCGCCAGCTTTTCATAAGTGATGTTTGTTTCTGTGCGAAAGCGATGGGCTTCATCAATGATGATATTTCTGTATTTTTCTGTACCGCGATCTAAGATGTCATCCAATTTTCCGATAGATTCAAAATCAGCATGGATGCGGAAATCAGAAAAGGCATTTCTCCACGAGCCCGGATTGTCTTTTTGTAGAAGCATCGGCGGAGCTATGACCAGAGTCCGGCCATCTATTTGTCCGGCCAGCAATGTGGCGATATAGGTTTTTCCCAGGCCGACAACATCGGAGACAAAGACGCCGCCATATTCCTCAAGTATCTTTTTGGCGTTTAATACTGCTTGCTCCTGATACTCCAGTCTCATAAATTCCTCCGGCAGATACTTGGCAAATATTTCTTCAGACTGGCTTAACTCGTCTTTAAAATATTCATACAAAAGTTTTAAATAAAGCTGATAGGGTGTTATGTTTTGATTGTGCCAGGTTTTATCTTCAATTGTCTGGATATATTTTTCGCTGACATCAACAGCATCTTTCCAGAGCTCTTCAAACTTTTTTCTGGCAAATTCATGATCGGCGCTATTTTTTAATTCAACGTTGAATTCAAGATTATCAACCAACCCTGCTTGAGTTAAGTTGCTGGAACCAGTAATAACGCGGCCAACATCGCGATCGCCCTCGTTAAAACTCATGATGTAGAGTTTGGCGTGAATGTTTTGGGAAGGATATGCTCTGATTTCTAACTTTTTGCTGTGAATCCATTCGATAAATTTAGCAATGCCCTGCTCGACATTCCGATTATCTTCGGATTCCTCCATCTCCTTTTCAATAAGGCCTTCGATTTCTTTTTTCGCTTCGGCATGGGAAAATTGCAGGGATTGCTGTTGTTCCTGCTTGGCAGTATTTAATAAATCGTGAATTTGCTTGTTTGTGCTGATGCCGATAAGGATTCTGATTTTTTCCGTGTTTTCCAATGAATTATAAATTGCATGAAAGCCGCTGGTATAAAAATAGCCAACAAGGCAATCGAACAGCTTGGAGTCTTTAATCAAAACGTCAAACCGTTCTTTTAAGTGTTTTCCTTTTTCGTTTGTAATGAATGTAAGGTCTGTGGTCACGTTCTACCTTAAAAATAATGACTATGCCTCACTCGCGGAGTGCTTTTAATAGTTTTCCCTGTCTGACGAACAACCCATTTAAAAGAATCAATACTTTTATATACTTGTTTAATCTGAAAATCAAAGTAAATGAGTGCTTCATTTTGAATTAATAAGATAGCCCACCGAAAGAATGGCATCGAGGTTAACGGTTTGCTGATCGCCAGAAGAACTACATTAACCAGTATTTTTTTGAAAATATATTTAAGAGTTTATACGATCCCTTAAATATAGCCTTTTTTTAAGAAAATATTAGTTCATTACACAACTGGTCAGTGGATGGCAGTTGTTAGAAGCAAGGATCGAAAGAGAGTAACGGCTCAAGGATCACGTTGTTGGTTTCAATCCCGTAGACCCGATTGTTCGATTTATCTTTCGGGCAAGAATTATCGTGCTGGCTAAATTATATCTTCATTCCTGAAACGCCGGAATAGCAACGCGCCAAGGATAAGGACGTAGATAAGGACATTGATGAGCGGATATATAGATACAAATCCCTGGAACCCTTCACCGCCAATAAGCGAAGATGCAAACTGTTGCGTGCCTGAAAGTTTCGGCCATAAATAGTAGACAATGTTCCAGCCTGTCAAGTCTGGCAGCGCGCCCGGTTGCTGTATCATCGTCTGTGCCATTTGGCTATGGCTGATAGCAAATATTGCGTCGGCTATAAAACCAATGATACCGATGCCTATAACACAAAGAAAAGCGACTATGTCGGGCATCAGAAGCGATAAAAGGAGCACGGCAACAACCACAAAGAGCAGGTTGAAAGAGCAGAGCAGTGAGGCAATGAGGTATTCCGGCATAACAACCTTCAAATTTACGGATGTAGTTATGAACACAATACTATGCAGAATGAACATGAAAGTGATCGATAAAGCCCACAGACCGAGGATCTTACCTGCAACATACTGCCACCGGGCTATCGGTTTTGATAATATACACGATTGCATTCCATCATCCCGGTCGCGTCTAAATACGCGCATCGAAAGCAAAGCCGCAAGAAGCATTACACCGGCGGCAATAAAGTGGAATGTCACTTTTGACACCAGCCGGATAACGGTTTCAGCATCGAGCGCCTGCCCGTTCACCATGTAATTGCCTTGAGAACAACCGCGAATGAGAAATATGAATATGGCACAGATAACGAACATAACGACGAAGCTCTTCTGCCGTACTTCATCCGTCAGGGTATATTTCGCAATTTTGATGATGGAAG
>Ga0209538_1001276_pt1 | contig 13430 bp, 8 predicted proteins | sample BarGraNGADG00211_2_FD_184492 | JGI IMG/M metagenome (GOLD analysis project Ga0209538, IMG submission 184492) | Arctic peat soil microbial communities from Barrow, Alaska - Barrow Graham LP Ref core NGADG0004-211 (SPAdes) (version 2) | ecosystem: Environmental > Terrestrial > Soil > Wetlands >... | reverse complement strand
GGGGTGGCGTAGGGGCGGTTCGAGTGAAACAACTGCGTACGTACTCGCGGTGCGTAGCACCATAGAGTAAGCCCGCCCGGAAAAGAACGGGTGAGCCTCGCAAAGGCGGCTCGGATCACCCCTACGATAAAACCTTTCCTCTGTCATTCTGAGCGCAGCGAAGAATCTTCCAGATGAGAGCTGCAACTAGCAGATCCTTCGCAAATGAGGCTCAGGATGACAAACTAAGAGCGGGTGAGCCTCGCAAAGGTGGCTCGGATCACCCCTATGAAGATAAAGAAAAATGATCAAACCCAGAGTGCCGCGAGTACAGGTCGCAATGACCGAAAAAAAGTATTGTCATTCTGAACGCAGTGACTGCGTGCGTACTCGCGCTGCGCAGCAGCATAGAGTAAGAATCTTCGCCTGGTGACTTGCAACTGGAAGATCTTTCGCAAAATCGTCTCAGGATGACAACCCGGGCGAGGCGCTGCGCCCAGGCCGCCATCCCGACGACGAACGAGGTTCGGCGGTTTTTAGAGCAGAACGGGTAAGACCGAAAGTTTGTCATGCTGAGGGAACCGAAGCATCTTCTAGATGCAAACCAAGATGACAAGATAAGGGCAAGATCAGATTGCCGAGCTTCGCTTGCAATGACAGAAATATATTGTCCTTCTGAACGCAGTGACTGGGAACCGTACTCGCGCTGCGCAGCAGCATATGGTAAGGTCCGCGCAGCGGAAATGTTAATGTTCATTATTTCGTAAGGATAGGATAAGCGCAGCGCATCCTATCCGAGTTCTTATTTCCCTGGCCTTCCCATCGAGGGGAAGGGGGACCGCTTGCGGTGGATGAGGGGTTCACTTTCTTTCCAAATCTCACTTGCCCTTGCTTTTCCAACACAACCAATATAGAATATATGTGCTATTATAGCGATTATTGATCGCATGGCAAGTCAAAAATGACAAATAATTCGCTCTTTAACAACCGAATACAATAAAATATTTCGTGCAACTGCTGCAAATCTGCAATTCTGCAAATGTCCTCTTTGCCCCTACCAAATATTTACAGGCGCATAATCCTATGACCGGGCTTGATATAATCAGAAAAACAAACCGAATAGAGGCGCTATGCTGTTTCTTGATAACCTGAACAATCCCGACCCGCGCATGAACCTGGCGTTTGAAGAATACGCCATCTGCAATATCGCCCCCGACGAGGAGATTCTGCTCTTTTACATCAACGAGCCCTCCATTATCATCGGGCGCAACCAGATCACCACCCAGGAAATCAATATCGATTACGTCAACGCGAACAACATCCACGTGGTGCGGCGGCTTTCGGGCGGCGGGGCGGTCTATCACGACCTCGGGAACCTTAATTTTTCCTTCATCGCGCCATTTTCGGCCGAGAACTTCCACAATTTCCGCAAATTCACGGAGCCGGTGGTGAAGGTGCTGCAGAGCATGGGTGCGAACGCGGAGCTTTCGGGGCGCAACGACCTCCTCATTGAGGGTAAAAAGATTTCAGGGAATGCCCAATACGTGAAGGGGCCGCGCATGGTGAGCCACGGCACGCTGCTCTACAACACCGACCTCGACCGCGTGGGGGACGCGCTGCGGGTGAAAGCGGCCAAGATCGAATCCAAGGGCATCAAATCCGTGCGCGGCCGGGTGGCCAACATCACCGAGTATCTGCAGAACCCGCCGGACATTTTGCGCTTTAGGCAGCGCATCCTTGATGGCGTGTTCGCGGGAGAGCCCGTGAGTGAATACCGCCTGAGCGAGGCCGATTGGGAGGGCGTGCGCCAGTTGAAGGCAGAGCGTTATGCCACCTGGGAGTGGAACTTTGGCCGGTCGCCAGCGTTCAACCTGCGGCGGGAAACGCGCTACGCCGGAGGGGAAATTGAGGCTTTGTTGACGGTGGGCCGCGGTATGATCCGCGAGATTCACTTTTTTGGAGATTTTTTTGGCCAGCGCGAGGTTTTGCCGCTTGAGGAAGCCTTGAATGGCTGTGATTATGCGCCTGCGGCGATCAGGGTAGCCTTGGAAGGCTATGAAATTGGCCAATATTTCATCAATTTTTCGCTGGATGAGCTCATCCAGCTGCTGTATTGAGGCAGTATTTTGAATTGACGCAGTGGTGAGGTAAAAATGAAACTTGCAGTTGTCGGCAGCATGAATTTGGACATCACCCTGGTGGTGGAGCGCATGCCGGTGCTGGGTGAGACCTTGCGCTCGCGCGAGACTGTGCAGGCACCTGGCGGCAAAGGCGCCAATCAGGCGGTGGCCGCGGCTCGTTCCGGGGCGGAAGTGGCCATGTTTGGGCAGGTAGGCAACGATCCGTACGCGGAATTCGTGAAGGATAACTTCATGGCCAACGGCATTAATATCGATTGCATTCTGACGGACCCGAAGGCAGCAACCGGCCTGGCCTTTATTTTTGTGGAAGGCACGGATAACCGGATTATATTGGCCAGCGGGGCAAATGATACTTTTTCGGCGGAGCAGGTGCAGTCGATGCGGGAACAGATTCTGGCTTGTGATGCGGTGCTGCTGCAAAATGAGATCCGTGTGAAGACGCTTGCCAAAACAATTGCGCTTTGCAAGGGGAAGATGCCCATTTTTCTCAATCCGGCCCCGGCAGCGATTTATCCTGAGGGGATGCTGGCCGGGGTGGACTACTTCACGCCCAATCAGCTAGAGTATGAGTTTTACACCCAACGTTCCCTGGGCGACCTGGCAGATCTGGAGACCGGGCTGAAGTTGATGCAGGGCATGGGGGTGCGCGAGCCTTTGATTACGCTGGGAACCCGGGGCGTGGCCTATTTGGATGCGGGCAGGGCGCAGATTGTGCCCGGTTTTAAGGTTGAAACGGTGGATTCAACGGGTGCGGGGGATACTTTTTCGGGTTGTTTTGCTTACCGACGCATGGTCGGCGGCGACCTGCCGACGGCGATTAGGTACGCCCAGGCAGCCGCGGCGTTGGCGTGCACCAGGTTGGGGGCCCAGGCCGCCATCCCGACGGCAAGCGAGGTTCGGCGGTTTTTGGAGCAGAACGGGTAAGACCGAAAGTTTGTCATGCTGAGGGAACCGACTGGGAACCGTACTCGCGCTGCGTAGCAGCATAGAGTAAGCATCTTCGACGATGTCTCAAGCTTATAATGTGAGTCTATTGTAGGGGTGATCCGAGCATACTTTGCGAGGCTCACCCGTTCTGTTCTTGGGCAGGCTTCGCTACGCTCAGGCAGCCCCTACGACAAACCAAACATAAACCCGGAACGCAGAAATGCGTTCCCTACGATAGAAAGGGTGGGAACGTGCCTTATCCCACCCCTACGATTGGTCGTTGCAAACCTCGTTTGCGTGGCAATCTGGTTTTCATCGTCCGCAAATAAAGATCGCCACACTGCGCTCACGATGACCAATTAAGCGAGCTCAACTTCGCCCTAACCCTCCTTCCAAAAGGCGGGCTGATTCTGGAGGAAATCAGTTTTTGACCGTATAATTTTCTATTCGAGCAAAAAATGATCAATCGCCTGAAGTCACAAGTTTCAAATTTCCTGAGAATCCGGCCCGAGGATAACGTTGCTCCGGCGGTGGCCAGGGAATTTAAGCATAACGTGCTCTACAACACGGCGGACGTTTCTTTCTTCGTGTTCGCGGATGCCTTCGTAAGCCTGGGCACCATTATGACCGTGTTCACCGCCACGCTGACGGACTCGCCGTTCATTATCGGCCTTGTGCCAGCCATCTTGTGGGCCACCTGGTATCTGCCGCAGATCTTCTTTACCGGAATCGTCTCCCGGCAGCGCATGAAACTGCCCTTCACCCTCAAAATGGGGGCTGTTGAGCGTATACCGTACATTTTTATGCCGATCCTGGCATTGCTGATTCCGCATATCACCAGACAGACAGCCATCGCGCTGCTGTTGGGGCTGATGGTCCTGCGCGGTTTGGGAGGCGGATTTACGGCGCTGCCCTGGCAGGAATTGATGGCCACCATCATTCCTATCAGCCATCGTGGGCGCTTCTGGGGCGCCTCACGCGTGTTCGTGCAGGCCATGGGCGTGATCGGTTCAGTCATCGCCACAGTGGTATTGGGTAAATTCATGTATCCTTACAACTACGCCATTGCCTTCAGCATCGCGATCGTGGCCCAGTGGATTTCTTTTTACTTAATTTCGAAAACCCGCGAACCGGAACCGGAGCACTGGCAGGAGCCGGCAGCCACGCAAAAGATGCTGGACTTCCCCATGTTCAGGCAAATCCTGAAGCGGGACAAGAACTTTGTGCTCTACATGGTGGCGCGCTCGATTTCCTTTTTGGGCGGCACGGCCACAACCTTTTTGGCGGTCTATGGCATCCGGCGCTTTGGGCTGGGGGATAGCCAGGCGGCGGTTTTCAGCGGCATCATTTTCTTTACAGGCATTGTTATTTATGCCTATTTGGGCGGGCTCACGGACAAGATTGGGCCAAAAAGAATCGTCGTGTTCAGTCTAATTTGCCTGGCAGCCAGCCTTACCCTGACGGTTTTATCCCCGAACATCTGGGTGTTTTATGCTGTTTTCATCCTGCAGGGCATCTATGGCGCGGGGTTGAACATGGGCGACATGATGCTGGTGATGGAACTGGGCGAGGAAAGCCTGCGGCCGACCTATTTGGGATTGGCGCGAACGATGACGGGAGTTGTGCTTTTTGTTGTTTCGGTGAGCGGCGGATTGATTGTCGAGAAATTGGGTTTTAATTTCATGTTCTGGCTGGCAACGGCGATGACCCTTGTGTCCGTGGTTCTTTTCAGCATGGTAAAGGACCGCCCGCGTAATTTAGTGAACAGGGTAAAAGCCTTGGAAGCCATAGAGCCCGGCTCGGATAGTTAAGGAGCACTTGCCGTAAGGCAAACGTTACGGTTTGGGACGACACTCCAAGAGACAGCTAAAACGGACTAAATCTGCTGCCCCTTAAACTGGCTGACGTACAAGTGATGGTAAAAACCCTTTTGCGCCAGCAGCTCGTCATGCGTGCCGGTCTCCACAATCTGCCCGCGATTGATCACCACCACCAGGTCAGCATCCCGAATGGTGGAAAGCCGATGGGCAATCACAAAACTGGTGCGCCCCTTCATTAGCTTGAGGAGGGCAGCCTGGATACGTGCTTCTGTGCGGGTATCCACCGATGAAGTGGCCTCATCCAGGATCAGAATCTTTGGGTCGGCCAAAATGGCGCGGGTGATGGAGAGCAACTGGCGCTGACCCAGCGAGATATTGCTGGCCCTTTCCATGAGGAGGGTTTGGTAACCGGCGGGGAAGCGCTGGATGAAGGGGTCCGCCTCGGTTTGGCGGGCAGCTTCTTCACATTCGGCATCGCTGGCTTCCAGGCGGCCAAAACGGATATTTTCCAACACGCTCTCGGCAAACATGAAAGTATCCTGCAGTACCAAACCCAACTGCCTGCGCAAGTCAGACTTGCGCAATTGGTAAATATCCTTGCCATCAATCGTAATTTGGCCTTCCTGGATTTCGTAAAAGCGCGTGAGCAGGTTGGTGATGGTGGTCTTGCCGGCACCCGTCGGGCCAACCAGGGCGATGGTTTGCCCGGCCTTCACATCCAGATTGAAATCCTTGATCACCGGATGGGCGGGGTCGTACCCAAAGGTAACGTGCCTGAAGCTGACATCCCCCTTGACTTCGTCAAAGGGCAGCGGCTCGGCCACGTCTTCGGTTTCAGGCGCGGTATCGGTGATCTCAAAAACTCGTTCAGCCCCAGCTAAGGCGGCCTGAACGCTAGTATATAGGTTGGCGATCCTGCGCAGCGGCGAAACAAAGTTTTGCCCATAATTAATGAAGGTGGCAATTTCGCCGATGCTGACCAAACCACGCAGCGCCAACCAGGCGCCGCCGCCAGCCAGGACTGCCACAAAAAAGTTGCCCAGCACCATCGTCACCGGCAGCAAGAGCAGCGCGTAAGAGTTGGCATAAACCCCAGCTTTATAAACGGCTTCGTTCTTCTCGTTGAATTGCTCGATAACGCTCTGGTTGCGCTGGAAAGCTTTGACCACTTTCTGCCCGCTGAAGGTCTCTTCAGTCACGGCATTCAGTTGCCCGAGATTTCTCTGCAGGTCGCGGTAGCCTTTGGCGGTATAAGAGGCAATGAAACGGGTGAAAGCGAGCATGAGGGGTATGACGAAGAGCGTGAACAGCGCCAGCGATGGATTAAGCAGTACCATCATGAGGAGGATGCCGACCATCTGCAAAAGGGAAGCCACCATCGACACCACGTTCTGCGAAATCGCCTGGTTGATAGCATCGATATCGCTGGTGAGCCGGCTCATCAGGTTGCCGGCTGTATGCGTGTCATAGAATTCCATTGAAAGTGTTTGCAGGTGGTTAAAAAGATTCTGGCGCAGGTCCTTCAACGCGTACTGGGCAATCCAGGCCATCAGGCGGTTAGCCAAGATCTGGAAGAACAGGTAGCCCAGGTAAGAGGCCAGCATCAGCACCGCCGTGCGCACCAGGCCGGGGCGGTCGGCACCCCCAATGAAGCGGTCAATGGCTTGGCCCATCAGGTAAGGGCCGGCCAGGCTGAGCAAGGTGTAGGTTACCACCAAAAAGACCACTAAAATCAGCTTTACGCGGTAGGGCCTTAAGTAAGCATAAAGGCGGGTGAGGGCTTTTCGCGGGTCGTGGGCCTTTTCAACACTGCGATTGCGCTGGCCGCCTCCGCGCCCGACCACGCTGCGCGCGTCCACACTCCTTTGGGTGAAGCTCATAAGTCCACCCCGTTGCCCAGTTGGGATTCAAAAATCTCGCGATAGATGCGGCTAGTGGCCATCAAAGTTTTATGGTTGCCTTCAGCCGCGATTTTACCCTGGTCGAGCACCAAAATTTTATCGGCATTCAGCACGGTGCTGATGCGCTGGGCCACCATGAAGATGGTTTTTCCGCGCATCATCTGGCGGATAGCATCCTGGATGTTGGCTTCGGTTTCAACGTCCACCGCGCTGGTGCTGTCGTCCAGGATCAGGTAATCTGGCTTTACCACCAGCGCCCTGGCGATAGACATGCGCTGCTTCTGCCCGCCAGAGAGGTTGACCCCACGCTCTTCGATGTAGGTGTCATAGCCTTGCGGCAGGCTCTGGATGAACGCATGGATCTGGGCCGCTTTGGCAGCCTGCTCCACCTCGGCATCTGTGGCGCTGGGGCGTCCGTAGCGCAGATTATCGCGGATGCTGCCGCTGAAAAGGATGCTTTCCTGAGGGACGACTCCGATGCGCGCTTGCAGGGAGGAGAGGTCGGCTTGCCGCAAATCGATGCCGTTCACGGCTACCTGCCCGGAGGTTGGATCGTAGAAACGCGGGATCAGGTTGACCAGGGTGCTTTTGCCTGCGCCGGTAGCCCCTAAAATGGCAACAATTTGCCCGGGGGCAGTTTCAAGGTTGATATCTTCCAGTACCTTGGTTGCCAGGTTGTCGTGATAAGCAAAGCTGACGTTTTCCATTGTGCAGGCATCTAGATTGCGGCCAGAGAAACTCTGCGAGGGGTCCGCCTGGACAATTTTGGGCTGCTCATCCAGCGCGTCGCAGACACGTTTGCCGGAGGCCATGCCGTTGGCCCAGTTGTTCGACAGGTTGATCATAAATATCAGCGGTACCTGGGTGGCCAGCATGTAATTGACGAAGGCCACCAGTTTGCCAGTGCTCAGGTTGCCGCCAATCGATTCCAAACCCCCCACCCAGATAATCAGCACGATGGCCAGGTTTACCGCAAAGGTCAAGAAGGGATCCATGGCTGCCATGAATTGCATCACGCGCACGGAGGAGGTAGTGAAGGCCTGGTTGCTCTTACCGAAGCGTGCTTCCTCAAAATCAGCCCGGTCAAAACTCTTGATCAGTTCAGCGCCGGCAATGTTTTCCTGTAGCACAGTATTCAGGCGATCCAGTTTTTCCTGCACGGCCCTGAAAGCTGGTTCCATGCGCAGGCTGAAGTAGACCACCACCCCCATTGCCAGCAGCATGACTGGCACCACCCAGATGGCCAGCTGTGGGGCGGTGAGGAACATCATGACCACGCTGCCGACCATCATCAGAGGGCCTTTAGCACCCATGCGCACAGCCATGTGCACCAGGCGCTGCATTGCGGAAACATCGCTGCTGATGCGCACCATCAACTGCCCTGTCGAGTAATTATCCAGGTTGCCGTAAGAAAAACCTTGAATTTTCATGAAAAACTGCTTGCGCAGGTCACGCCCCACCCCTTCGCTTACGCGGACGGAAGTGAGGCTGCTGGCCACGGCCAGGGCACAGGAGATGGCGGAGAGCCCGAGCATCAGCCCGGAAGTTTGCAGGACGATCGTGAGGTTACCCTGCCGCACACCCTGATCGATGATCTGTTGGATCAGGCGGGGAATCGCCAAATCCGCTCCGATTTGGGCCACGATGAGCACCAGGGTGAGAATGGTGAGTTTTTTGTAAGGCTTGAGTGTTTCCCAGAGGGTCTTCAGAATGCGTTTCAAGCGGTGCGGGCTTCTTTCAAGTGGTGTTTATTCCAGGTTTCCAACCCAATACCGGTGGGAAGGAAGGGTTGATGCAGGGGTGCTGGTTGATTTGGTGACAGTTGTTAATTGTACGTCCCTCTATTTTACCCACTTGCGGGTTGATTTTAAGATTATTGCTCCTAATTATTGCAGTTTTCAGGTGAGGGGTGGTGGCAATATCGGGACGAGGCGAGGTGACGGCCTTTGATCCCTACAAACAAGAGCGGAAGGCTTTTCAGCCTTCCCTACGGTAATAAATCTTTTCCGCAAGCACCCATTTGTCACGGGCACAAACATGCAACCTACATGCAGCCTAATGATTTATAGGCGCAGGCAAGGTAACCAACCTCACCCCATGCTTGGCGTTGAGTGCGAGGACAAAAAGCAGTCTGCAGGAGGCGGAGCGTATGCAAACCTTCGACGCACATTGTCAATGCAACTCCACTGGGAGGATAATGAAATCCAAATAAGAATATAAACCGAACGGAAAGGTTCCCCTATATGTCACCAAAAATCGCCATGCTTGTAGGCTCTCTACGTCGAGATGCCAACAGTAAACGCCTTGCAAAAGCTTTCACAGCGTTGTTTCCCAAAAATTACCAAATTTTCATCCCTGAAATAGGCCAATTGCCGCTTTACAATCAGGATTTTGATGGCACACACGACGAACCTAAGTCCTATGCTCCCTTCCGGGAACAAATCTCCAGTTCGGATGCCATCGTTTTCATTACCCCCGAATACAACCGCAGTGTCCCTGCCGTTCTAAAAAACGCTCTGGATGTGGGTTCACGACCCAGGCTTCAGAACGCCTGGGGTGGCAAACCTGCTCTCGTGATCAGTAATTCCAACGGCGTGATGGGCGGCTTCGGTGCCAATCACCATTTGCGCCAATCCCTCGTTTTTGTCAACATGCGCGTGCTTGCCCAGCCCGAAGCCTATATCGGCAAGGTTCAAAGCCTGGTGGATTCTGAGGGACAAATCTTATTAGAAGAGACCCGCAAATACTTCCAATCGATCGTAGATGCTTTTGTAAAGCTAATCGAAAACTAATTTTGACATCATCACCAAATAAAAGCCGAAGCAGATTGCTTCGGTCTTTTTGTCCTTGTATGTTTTATACCTGAGCACAACCCAGGCACTGACGCAGATATCTGACCATGAGATGGCGGCCTTCTTCCATCACACCGGCTTCAACAAAATCGTGCCCCTCGAGCAGCCGGCGGGAGGGCAAAGTGACGATTGAGTCCGATTTCAATGCAAAGAACTTATCCGCATCCGTCTCGCGCAGCGCGGCCAGCCTCAATCTCTCTGTTTCCAACTCGCGAAGCTTGAATTTCCTTATCATCAAACTTTTCTCCATGGCCACCATTATACGTTGCTCAAGGATCCCGCTTGGTGCACCTAATAGCAGACTGGATTTCCACCAAATTCCACTTCCTCGCCGATTGATCACTGCCCGAAAGGTATAATTATCCTATTATGCTGCTGCACTTCACCCTCAATGGCGAGCTTTGTGATGTCGAAAGCCTGCCTGGCGAAAAACTCTCCGATCTGTTGCGTCATCGCCTGGGGCTCACTGGCACAAAAATTGGCTGCGGCGAGGGCCGTTGCGGCATCTGTACCATCCTTTTGGACGGCAAACCGACGCGTTCCTGCCTTACCCCAGCCGAAAAAGCGGACGGCACAACCATCCTGACCGTCGAAGGCCTGCGCCGCCTTGCCCAAAGAATGGCCCGCCCACAGCGCACGCTGACCAAAGACGAGCAGCGTGGTGCCTGCGGAGAGAACCTGCATACCCTGCACCCTTTGCAGGAAGCTTTTATCCGCTACGGTGCCATCCAGTGCGGTTTTTGCACTCCCGGCCAGTTGATGCGCGCTTATGCGCTGCTGCAAGCCAACCCCGACCCCTCCAGTGCTGAAATCCGCGCTGCTATGAATGAAGTACTCTGCCGCTGTGGTTCTTATGAGCTCATCGAAGAAGCCATCCAGGCCGCTGCCAAAGCCATGCGCATTGGCGCGCCAGTGGAAGACCCTGCTTTCTTTGAAAGTTTTGCCCAACAGTCTGCCGGCCAAGCCCAAAGCACAGCCGCCTATTCGCACGTCGGCCAGCCAGCCATCCGGCCGGATGCTGTAGCCAAGGTCAGCGGTTCCGCCAAATTTAGCGATGATCTCAGCTTCCCCGGCATGCTTTATGCCCGGGTGCTGCGCGCTGGCGTCCCTTCCGCTATTCTAAGCGCCATCGATGCCACCGCTGCCAATGCCCTGCCCGGGGTGAAGGCTGTGCTCACCGCCACCGACCTGCGCGCCGCCCGCCACCACGGGCTCTACTATCAGGATTGGCCAATTCTGGTTGGGTTGGGCGAGCGGGTGCGTTACCAGGGTGATGCCCTGGCGCTGGTGGCAGCCGACAGCCAGGCGATTGCCGACCAGGCTCTGAACCTGATCAAAGTGCAATTGGAACAGCGACCGGTTATCAGTACGCCGCAAAAAGCCTTACAGCCCGGCGCGGAACAACTGCACGAGCATGGCAACTTGCTCAAACACATCCAGGTACGCAAGGGTTCTATGCACGAAGGTTTTGCCGCCGCTGATACCATTGTGGAGCGCACCTTTACCACCCCCTTTGCCGAGCACTTCTTCATGGAACCAGAGTGTTCCATCGCCGTTCCCCTTTTTGAAGACCCAACCCAAGCCACTTCCTCGCAAATAGCGAGCAAATACGACATCTATACCGGTTCGCAAATCCCTTACGCGGACCGCCAGCAGGTAGCCGCAGCCCTTGGCGTAGCAGAAACCAGCGTGCGTGTGCGCGGTCAGCGCACTGGGGGCGGCTTTGGCGGCAAGGAGGATATTGCCGGGCAAATTCACGCCGCCTTGCTGGCCCAGGCCACTGGCTGCCCTGTAAAACTGCTCTTCACCCGGCGCGAAAGCATGCTGGTGCACCCCAAGCGTCACGCCACTACCATCCGCGTCAAGCTCGGCGCGCGTAAGGACGGCACTCTGCTGGCTGCTGAAACTGAGCTTTACGGCGATACCGGGGCTTATGCCTCCCTGGGTGATAAGGTGATGACGCGTGCCACCACCCATTCCAGCGGCCCCTACATCGTCCCCAACGTGGCTGCCGATTGTTACGCCGCCTACACCAATAATCCCCCCGCGGGTGCTTTCCGTGGTTTTGGGGTCATGCAGTCCGCATTCGCGGTTGAAAGCGCCATGGACGACCTGGCCGCGCAGTTGGGGATAGACCCAATGGCATTGCGCCTCAAGAATGCCTTGCGCGCTGGTTCTGAAACCAACACCGGCCAGCTGCTTGAAGAAAGCGTTGGCCTGATGGCCTGCCTTGAAGCCATCCAGGCGGAATGGCAGCGATTGGGCGTAAGCCAACCCTTTAAACCGGTTGCTTACAACGAAGATGGCCGCGAGTACATCAAAGTCTGGGGCCTGGCATGTGCTTATAAAAACACGGGTCTTGGGGCTGGGGCGGATGATTTTAGCGGCGCGGAGGTTAAATTACTGCCGGGCGGGCGTTTACAGGTGGGCACCGCGGCCGCGGAGGTTGGGCAGGGGATGATAGCCACTCTGCAGATTATCGCTGGCGAAGTGCTGCATTTGCCGCTTTACCTGATCAATATTTTCGTCATGGATACCGATCTGACCCTGGATGGCGGCCCAACGACTGCCTCAAGGCAGACCTTTGTCTCTGGTAATGCCGTCAGATTGGCTGCCCTGGAAATGCGCGAGCGCCTCTTCAAGAGAGCCGCCCACCTATGGGGGCTGGATTGGAACACAACCGCAGTTGAAGGCTTCACCATTGACCAGGAGGGGATCCATCACGGCTCACAAAACCTTTCTCTCACCGAGCTCTACCAACATCTGACCCCCGAGGAACGCAGCGCCAAGTACATCTATCATGCCCCGGCAACCGAGCCGCTGGGGGATGGGCACAAGATTCATATCGCCTACAGTTTTGCCGCCCAGGCGGTGGAGCTGCGTATTGATAAAGGCAATGGCGAGCTTAAGGTCCTATGCGTGCTGACGGCCAATGATTCAGGCCAGGTGATCAACCCCTTAGGGTACGAGTCGCAGGTGCAGGGCGGGGTGATTATGGGCGTGGGTACCGGCTTGATTGAAGAGTTCAAGGTGGAAGAGGGCGTCATCCAATCCGACCGGGCTGCCCGATACCCTGTCCCGCGCATGCAGGACACGCCAGTGATGGTCATCCTGAGGGTGGAGGATCTCATTCCGGAAGGCCCCTTTGGAGCCAAAGGTATCGGCGAGATTGTCAGCATCCCCACACCGCCGGCGATTGCCAACGCCGTTTACCTGGCAACAGGCGTACGCGTAACGCACCTGCCCATCCGCCCCGCCGATCTGACGGAGTGGGTAAAGGGCAATCTAGCTTCCTGAGGGTTAACCCAGCTCACTTTTTTATTTCCTACAGGTTGTTGTTTCTTATCTTTCAAAGTAGGGAAGGCTGAAAAGCCTTCCGGTTTTTGAATTTACGGTGTAGATTTCACGCTTGGTGGCCTGCATCTGGAAGATCTTTCGGCAGGACCTCAGGATGACAAAATGGTGACAAACCAGATGAACACCAGATTGCTTCGGCGCTAACGCTTCCCGCAATGACGGGTGGTTGGGGTGAAATAATGAACTTTCTCGCCCTGAACAATAACTGTGCAACCGATACGGGAGGGAACATCAAGAAACTTATCCCCGCTCTACGAAAATACTATAAAGATCTGGCGCAAACCTAAAGTCCTCGCCCAAACTTGCCTTGAAAGCCTGAACAACTCTGTCAAGGCTAAATAGAAATGTCCTACTCTGGCTAAATAGAAATGTCCTATTGGGTTGATAAAGTTGTCAGAACAGGTTTGCCATTTATCTTCTTTCCATAGGTTCTCCAGGGATGGTTGTAAGCAG
>Ga0209538_1001272_pt1 | contig 13468 bp, 13 predicted proteins | sample BarGraNGADG00211_2_FD_184492 | JGI IMG/M metagenome (GOLD analysis project Ga0209538, IMG submission 184492) | Arctic peat soil microbial communities from Barrow, Alaska - Barrow Graham LP Ref core NGADG0004-211 (SPAdes) (version 2) | ecosystem: Environmental > Terrestrial > Soil > Wetlands >... | reverse complement strand
CAACCGCCGCGACCAGAGGCTCGACCTCTTTCGCCGAATCCTGGACCGCTGCGTCCTGTACACGCCACCGACAACGTACTCTCAGCTGATCGCGCGGGCGGCCTGAGCTGAGGGGATGGTCAGTCAAACTTGAACTCACGCGCACGACACGTCACTTGGCTCGGCCTTCATCACATGGGGAGCGGCTGCAGGCCGGGGTACTGCCCTACGTCGAAGTCGTTGATGCCGTAGCCGAAGCTGCCCGCGTCTTCGTGAGCCGTCGTGACGAGGGAGTACATCCACTTGATGGGGGGCAACGGGCTGGCCGGCGGGCTCGGCCAGGACACCATCGTGTACATCTTCGAGTAGTCGCCGACCAGGACGATGGCGTACGCCTTATGCGAGGGATCGTTGGGACCACTGCTCGTGAGCCGGCCGAGCTCCGGGTCACTCAGCAGGCCCCAGTACGCAGCCGCCGGGCGTGGGTCGCCCCACTGCGCGGCCAGCTGCGCTGCCTTCTGCGACAGCCATGCGGGTGCGGGCGAGGGCGACGGAGACGGCGAGCCCGTCGCGACAGCGCTGGTGCCACAGCCGCCCAGCAGCAAAGCGGCGAACACCAGAGCGACCGCGCATCCGAAGAGCAGAACCGCTGCACCTGGCCGCACCTTCACGGTTGCCCTCCCGACAATGCCATCGGCGATCCCCCACCTTCCGCCTGGAGTTGCGTCCAACGCGTGGCAGTTGAGCTGCGAGCGAAGCGAGTCTGCTCGAACTGCTTGTTCGATGTGACATACCGACCAACTCCCCGCGGAGCGCCAATCAATCGCTGACGACTGTCGAGAAGGCCGCGGCAGCTTCGGCCGCGAGATCAGGAACCGGAGCAGAGTCGCTCCAGGTCTCCGTCCACCCACCCTGCGGGAAGTCGGCAGGTCCAACCTCTGCCATCAACCACGATTCATATCGGGCCTTCAGCAACTGTTCAAGTCGACGCGCAGATTCGCGATCAGCAACGACGATCGTATCGATGAGTTCGCCACCCTCCGCCATATGCTGAAACAGCCGTCGATCGTGTCGATTGTGAGTCAGACCAACCTTCATGACATTGAGCGCGGGGAAGTGGAAGAGGTAGACCCGATGTGGTTCGTCGGGCCGGATACCGTGAGTGCACGTCCAGCAGAGCGGGGACGAGCCTGTCTGCAGTCGGTGAAATGAGACGAGCCGCTCGACTCCGCACGTCATGCAGCGAGCGCGCTGCGGCGTGTACTCGCCACGGCACGGGCCCAATAGCTCAAGCCCGTTCGCATGGAAGACAGCCGCCGCATCCACACGTAGCGCGCGCTTGCGGTCCGAAGAGCACCGCTGACACGCGTTCCATCGCGGTTCGGCATGGATTCGCACGGGCACAGTGACGAACGTCTCGCCACACGTAAGACAAACGACGCCGACAGGCTGATACAGGTCGCCCATCGGCGTCAGCGCCGAGAGATGCTCAAGTCGAAGGCGCTCAAGCACATCAGCCGGCGTGCCGAGGAGCTTTGTCTCGGCAGCACGAGTTCGGGCCGATTCGGACCAGCCTGTCCACCTCTCCCAACCGTGGCACCACCGACACGCCACGCCGCCTTGCCGCAGGTTACTCAAACGGACCAAGCGAGTAGTGCCGCAGCGCGTGCACCGGCACCGACGCTCATCCCCTGCGCTCGTGAAGGCGTCGAGTGGCTCGAGACCTGCCGCGCGGAACTCAGCGTCAATCGAGGACAAATCTCGCTGCGGCCGCATGACCCTCCCGAACACTGTCTACATCGAACGTCTGGCGCATAACCTGCGCGGGCCTCGGCTGCAGTCTATCGAAGCGCTTGGGCGCGTCAGATTGATGCGCTTGTTCGGCATGACCCAGCGCCGCGAAATCACCCAGACGCCCCCGCAGAATCACCGATGTGGAGCGGGTTCGAAATGGCGAGGTACTTGGACAATGAGTCAGTCAACGACTCGAGATCCGAGATACCGCGTTCCACGAAGGCACTGGTGCACGCCTGCTCCCATTCCGGTGAGAGGCCGTCAACACCCGTTAGAAGCGGATTGTCGACGGTGGCCTGTCTCGGAACGCTGGCCCTGAACTGTCGAGGCTTCGCGTGCACTATGTCATTGCGAAAGCAGCAGATCTTGGAGACCGTCTGAGCCGGGCGGGTGCCAACGTCAACGGGAAAGGCGACCTGCTCGGCGATGGCCTTCAGCTTGTCCATGGGACTGAGTGGCTCTACGGCCGCCCAAATCTCAGACGAGGCGCCCCAGACGGCCTCGCCAGCTTGATTGAGGAAGGCCTCGAAGGTGAGTCCGAGCATCAGGACAGCCGTCAGAAGCTCGAGGGCAGAGCCCTCCTGCGTGCGGCGCGCCTTCTCAAGAGCGTAGCGCGCAGTCGAGAAGAGCCTGAGAGCCGGGGTGAAATCGCGATGCGCGGAGACTAGCCGCTGCTCATCCATTGGCGACATCTCGCCTCCAGGCGGGTTCTGCCGAACGTTCCGCGCATAACCTGCGCGTGCTGCGGTCACAGCTTACCGCAGCGCGTTGACGCGCCAGGTTGATGCGCTTGTTAGGCAACAGGACCCCGCGACAGACAGACGGCGTCCACGTACGCGCCGTCGACGACGACTGCGCCCCTGCGCAATCCGTCGCGGAGGAAGCCGACGCGCTCGTACAGGCGGATCGCCCCGGGATTGGTGCTCAGCGCCTCGATTTCGATGCGCGTGACCCCGTGGATCGCCGCCCAGGCGAAGAGCCCCTCGAGCAGCAGCGTGCCGATGCCGCGGCCACGGTGGTCACCGTCGACGGAGAGTTGTGCGTGCGCGACGTGCGCCTCCTGCGCGTGCACGCGCCCGCGCAGGCCGGCAAGGCCAACGAGGCGGCCGTCGAGCTCCGCGATGAGCAGCACGGAGTTGGCGGGGAGTGTGTGAGCTAGGACGAACTCGCACTCCTCCTCGAGAGTGGGCGTCGGGCGACGGAAGAGGCCGGGAAGCTCTTCGGCGAAGAGCCGCGCTGCGTAGTCGCAGAGCGCCGCGGCGTCGTCGACGGTGGCCTCACGAATCTCCACGCTCACGCACACCCCCTGCTTGCCTAACGTGTTTGGCATCACCTGCAGCCGCGAAGCGGCTGTCTGGTGGATGCCATGGTTAGGCGTATGCCACGCCGTGATCTTCTTGGCCATCGTGTTCCACTTGCCAGTCGGCTTCGATCGCCAACCACTATGCAGGGCCATATTGGACAACCTTCGAACCGCCTAAGCGGTTCGCGTCGCCGATAGTACAAGAGGCCCCAGCGTCCCTGTCCCTCACCAGTATGGGATGAGACCCCACCAAGTGGCGGGGCCTCAATCGTATTCGGGTGCTAGATTGCTCTACTGCGTGAGCCGAGAGATCGAGACCTACGGCGCGATTGAACGCACAGTCGACGGATTGAATCCTTTGACTATCAACCACACGGCCAAGACCATCTCCTGGACACCTATCGGGATGCTGAGCACGTTATTGACCGTCGTGAAGCCGAAATCCTGGGTGAAGCCAGCGTACACGGTCGCCACCACGGACAATCCGATCGCGACGAGGCCCCAACCCGATAGCCAGCGCGGGATCAATCTCGCCCTGTACAGCACGTAGTAGTACATGAGGGCACCTAGGGCAAACGCGAGCGACCCGACAAACCCATGCACCCAGTCGCGGGTCGCCAGCAGTAGGTTCGCCGACGCCACCAACGAGGTCGAGCCGGCGGAGCCTGCAGCCACAGCCTCCTGACTCAAGCTGAGCAGCACCAACAGGCTGAGAGTGCCGACAAGAACTAGTACGCCTTCGACCACCCTGCCGGCGGCCGCTCCAAGGGCCAACGCTCTGTTGTGTCTTCTCAAGACCGGATACAGACCGATGGCAATGCCGGCAGCGGTCGCAGCCCAGACGAACTCGATGAGCGCGGTCAGGACCACCCGGTTGTCGTTCGCCGCCAACTTGGCGAAATCGACGGGGGTGCCCACCGGAGCGCCCAGCGGAACGATGCTCAGTATGCTCGCGGCCGAGCAAGCGATGAACAGAACTCCCACCGCGATCGCGTTTGCTCTGTATGAGGGCATCTCAATCTCCTTTGTCTCGCCTACGGCTCGGTAGGTCGGTCCAACGCTCCGGTTCAGCGGCGGCGTGAAACGCCGTCCGCTGGAACCGGTTGTTATGTCGCGGATTCACGCAACACCCCAATCAGGGGAAGACCAGAACCGCCAAGGACTGCCGTGCGCCCCCGCGCTCCAGTACGTCGTTTCGGCGTTCACGCCATCGTGACGATGATCTTGCCCCTATGATCGCCCGTGCCAAAGAGCCGAAAGGCTTCAGGCAGATCGGTCAGCTTGTAGGGCCCGTCTATCACCGGTCGCAGTTTGCCGGCTTCGAACAGCTCGTTCATGTAGGAGAGGTCCTTGTTGGGCTTCAGGCCAACGACACGCACATGCTTGTGGTAAAGCCGCGCCAGCAACGGACCCAGGACCAGGGTCTGCAGCAGGCGCGGGATGCTGCCGCCGACGGTGACATAGGTGCCGTTGAGAGTCAGTGCCCGGGCGTAGGCCAACGGCGACCGGTTGGTCTTCACATCAAGGATCAGGTCATAGCACTTGCCGCCTTCGGTGAAGTCCTCCTTGAGGTAATCGATGACGTGGTCCGCGCCCATGGCACGCAACATGTCCAGTTTGCCGGGCTTGTCGACCACGGTCACCTCAACGCCGTAGAGTCTGGCTATCTGCAAGGCGAACGTACCAACGCCCCCGCCTGCCCCGTTCAGGAGCACCTTCTGGCCGGACTGGATCCGGCCCACATCGATGAGGCCCTGCACCGCCAGCATGCCTGCTTGCGGGATGGCCGCGGCCTGCTCGAAGGTCATTCCGGCCGGCTTGTGCGCGAGGTCCGCTTCCTGCGCACAGACATACTCGGCAAACGCGCCGAAACCGCTCGCGCTCAGATCGCCGTAGACCTCCTCACCCGGCTGGAACGCTTTGACATCTCCGCCCACGGCTTCAACACGCCCGGCGATATCACCGCCAAGGATATGCACCCGCGGCGTGAAGAGACCGCTGAGCATGCGATTCACCGGCGCCCCGCGCAGCAACCCCCAGTCCCAATCGTTGACGGACGCGGCAAGCACACGCACCAGGACCTGATCGGCTTTGGGCGCGGGCTTTGCCACGTCTCTCAGTTCCAGGACGTCGGGCGTCCCGTAGCTGTCCATAACGACTGCCTTCATGCGTTCGTCCCGATGCTCCTAGATCTCCGACACCGCCCCGACTCTGCATTCACGCGTGAGGTACGCCAACGATCGAGAGCGGCATAACGTGTTAGGTATGAGCTGCGGCGGAGCAGCTCTCAGGTCAGTCTACCTTGGCCGTCAGCTCGATACCTTTGTTCGATGGGAACCCCGAGGGGCGCTACGCCACGGTAACGACCACGTGTCCTTTCTTGTGCCCCTTCTCGACGTACGTGTGGGCCTCGACGATCGCCTCCAGCGGATAGCGCCTGTCGATGACCGTCCGGACCTTCCCGGTCTCGATGAGTTCCTTGAGGAAGACAAGGTCCTCGGGACTCCCACCTCCAGAACCTGAGTCCCTGTTGACGTTGAGATAGACGCCTGTCTTCCTCAAGGGCCTCTTGGCCTGTGAGGGCGAGAGCTTGCCTACGGCATCGAAGACAACGTCATAGGTCTCGTCGCCCTCGGTGAAGTCCTGCTGCGTGTAGTCGATGACCCTGTCAGCCCCGAGGGATCCCACCAGCTCCACATTGGCGGTACTGCAGACCCCTGTGACGTCCGCCCCGAGTGACTTGGCGAGTTGCACCGCGTAGGTGCCTACGCTTCCAGAGGCACCGTAGATCAGAACCTTCTGCCCACGTTCGATGTTCGCCTTCCTGAGGATGCGCAGTGCCGTGGCTCCTCCGGTGGCCGCGCCGGCGGCGGCTTCCTCGAACGTCATGTTGGCCGGCTTCGCCGCCAGCATCCCATCCTTTGCGATCGACTTCCTGGGCTTCTCCCGCAAGCATACGTACTCGGCGTAGGCACCCAGGCCCCAACCGGTGAATGCGAGGACGTCGTCGCCCGGCTTGAAGAGGGTCACGTCCTTGCCGACCGACTCGACCTCTCCGGCCAGCTCCATCCCGAGAATCGGGTTCTTCGGGCGGGTGAAGCCAAGGACCAGTCGCGCCATGAACCGTTGCCCCCAAGGAACATCGAAGCTTCGAATCCTCACGTCCCCACGGTGCACCGTCGTCGCGTGCACCTTGATCAGGACCTCGTGATCCTTTGGAGCAGGCTTCTCTACCTGTCGGAGTTCAAGAACATCTGGAGGACCGTATCCCGTGCACACGACTGCCCGCATCACTGGATCCCTTCAGCCTGAGGATCTGCCTGCCCGTTCTCCATCGAACGTTTCGCGCATAACCTGCGCGGGCTGCGGTCTGACTCTACTGCAGCGCTTGGACGCGTAGGGTGGTGCGCATGTTGACGAGGGTGCGCTACTTGACCGACTCCAGGTGGTGCACGAAGTCATCCAAGAAGTCCAGGCTTTCGTGGACGAATTTGGGTGAGACATCGTGACATCGGCAAGAGCCGCCTCTTTGGTGCCGAACGAGGTCGCCTTCATGAACAATCCAGTTGCGTCGCTTGGCGATCTCGCCGAGCTGACTCCTGATGGGTGTGATGTCGCCTATCCCGTACGCGTTTTGAAGTCTGCCAGCGAGGTTTCGCTCTCCGATGAGCTCAAACGCGTAGTTCACTTCCCTCCAGCTTTGGAAAGGGCGCTTGTGCAGTAGCTCTTGAACGACGATGCGGATGTCATTCGCAAGGCGAACGGTATCTCCAGACGCGCGGGCCTTTCGCGCCCGCTCGCTGATCTTGATGGCTTCGAACGCGGGCAAGTTCAGACCGCTTTGCGAGGAGCTGAGCTTGGGGTCCTTCAATGCGACCACGATGCCTTTGACCACCCTCTCATGCACATAGCGATCGAGCGCACTGACCCCGAAGGTGAGTGAAGCGCGGAGAAGGTCCGCAGCGGACTCGGAGGTGAAGTCATCGCGTTCCAGACTCGTACCATCTCGAAGGATGATGACTGCCTGTCGGCTGTCGATTCGCTCGATGTCCGAAGTGAGCGGCCAGTGCATCAGCCCGCAGAACTTCGCCGCCCAGTCCGACCGCACGCGATACGTGCGCGTGTTGACGAGTCCGTCGTGAAGGCGAAGGAGCCGACGTGCTCGTTCGGATACATGCTGGTACGCGTCAATCGGCTGCATGACACACCCCCTGGACAACCGCGGTCCCCGGCTTCCACCTATGACCATAGCACCCCGTAGGGAGAGAGGGCAGGGGCAGGTTGCGGCCGACTCGTGGACCATGTGGGGCCTTGCCTGCGTCTGCATCGTCTGCATCGTCTGCATCGTCTTCAGCGTCTTCGCGGGAGCGGCGTCTGCAACCATGCTGCAACCCGGGCCACGGTCGGCAGGCTCCTTTGTGATCTCGCGCTATACTAGTCCCCCTCGTGGGCCGCTAGCTCAGTTGGGAGAGCGCCGCGAGCGCTGCCGCCGCGATTCCGGCGACCCTCGAGCTGGCGATTTGAGAGGTCCTACTTCGTGCCGAAGAGGCGGTCGCCGGCGTCGCCCAGGCCGGGAACGATGTACGCCTGCTCGTTGAGGTGAGAATCGAGCGAGGCCACGTACACCTTCACAGCGGCGTGCTGCCGATTGAATTCGCGCATCCCCTCGGGCGCGCCAACGAGCGCGAGGAACAGAATGTCGCTGTCCGGAACGCCGCGAGCGTTCAAGACTGCGACCGCGTGCGCCGCCGAGTTGCCGGTGGCAAGCATCGGGTCGACCAGGATGAACGTACGCCCCTCGACCTCGGGGAGCTTCACGAGGTACTCGTGCGGCTTCTTGGTCTCCGGGTCGCGGTACAGGCCGATATGGCCGACTCGCGCACCCGGTACGAGCTCGAGCAAGCCGTCGGCCATGCCCGCGCCGGCCCTTAGGATCGGCACGATGGCGAGCTTCTTGCCGGCGATCACGGGCGCCTCCATCTCGGTCAGCGGCGTGCGGATCGTCTCGTCGGTGAGCGGCAGGTGGCGCGTCACCTCATAGCCCATGAGGAGCGCGATCTCACGCAGAAGCTGCCGGAACGTGCGCGTCGAGGTCTTGACGTTCCGCATGTGGGTCAGCTTGTGCTGAATAAGGGGGTGGTCGAGGATGAAGAGGTTGGGGAACTCATCGGCTTGGTGCATGTCGGTTCACCTTCCGCGCGCTCCACGGCGTCTTGGACTCGCGCGACCCACTCGGTGCGCACCGGGCGCGGGCTGTCTCGCTGGCCTGCATAGCTCGGCGATTGTACTGCTTTCGTCAGAGCCCGTCGCAGTCCGGCGTCTTCAAGGTCTTCGAGGGAAAGGCGTCTGCAACCGCGCTGCAACCCGGGGCCACGGTCCGCAGGCCCCTTGGGGCTCCCGGGGTATACTTGCCCCCCTCGTGGGCCGCTAGCTCAGTTGGGAGAGCGCCGCCTTTGCACGGCGGAGGTCAGGGGTTCGACTCCCCTGCGGTCCACCACCTATTTGCAGGGAAATCGTGGCTGGAAGGGGCGCCGCGAGACGCCCGAGACGCGCTCCGACAACCCGTCGACAAACAAACTGAGCGCGGTCCAGTGCGGCTGGTGGGCACTTGGGAGGGCTGCTGCGTGCGGCCCATAGTCGCAATCTGGCGCCAACGAAGACGCATCCGAGGGCGGCGATTGGTGTGTCGGACGATGTCGTCAATGGGGCGAGCCGTGGAATGACTGGCAAGGTAGGAACGTCCTCGGCTCGTAGTGCCGTGTGTCGCAGCATCGACGCGACATTCAGCAGGTGGTCATGATCGCTGTCGTCGCCGGACTTGGCGCTGCGCTGATGTGGGCGACCGGCACGCTGTGCTCGTCTCGCTCCAGCCGGATGATCGGGCCAGCGTCCGTCCTGGCGTGGGTGATGCTCGTCGGCCTCGCGGCCAACCTCGCCGCGATCGCTGTCGGCCCGCGGCCTGGGCCGCTCGGCGGGTCGGACCTCGGGTGGATGTTCTTGGCCGGCGCCAGCAACGTCGTCGGGTTGCTGCTGGTGTACTCGGCGCTCAGGCGCGGCAAGGTCGGGCTCGTGGCGCCCATCGTCTCAACCGAGGGTTCCATCGCCGCGGTGCTCGCCCTGGCAGCCGGCGAGGCCCTAGGCATCGCCTCCGCCTTGCTGCTTGCCGTCATCGCGGCGGGGGTCGTGCTGGCCGCCCTAGCCCCAGAGGAGCTGCCTGTGGCGGGCGAGCGCAAGTCGCTCTCAGTCGGGCTGGCAACGGCGGCGGCGCTGCTGTTCGGCGTCAGTCTCTACGCAACAGGACGGCTCGGCGATTCGCTCCCGACCGCCTGGGCATTGCTTCCCCCGCGCGTCGTCGGTCTGGCTGCGGTGACGATCCCGCTGGCGTTGACCCGGCGGCTCAGGCTGACGCGGAGAGCACTGCCGCTCGTCGTGGCGGCCGGGTTGGTCGAGGTGGGCGGCTTCGCGTTCTTTGTCGTCGGTGCGCGTCACGGTCTCGCCATCACCGCGGTCGTGGCGTCGCAGTTCGCGGCTCTTGCGACTGTTGGCGCGTACGTGCTCTTCCACGAGCGGCTGACCGCCCGACAGTTGGGCGGTGTCGGGTTGATCGTGCTGGGCGTCGCGGCCTTGAGCGCAGTCAGGGCGAGTTGATTCTGATCGGGGGCAGTCCGCAACGGGCATGAGTGAGCCGCACGCTAGTGTCGCTCGCAGCCCCGCGTCGATCTTCTCGGCGGCTTCCTCCTGCATGCCCGGCATCACGTGCGAGTGGGTGTCTGTGGCGATCTCGATGCTCGCGTGACAGCAGTTGTCTCACTGCCGGCCTCGCTCCTAAGATCCCGCCTCGCGTCAAGCGCCGCAGCAGGAGTGCCTCCTGGGTTGCCCGTGAACGAGTTGGAGTCGGCAAGGGACGATTCGCTGACAGCCAGGATCGCTTCCTATGGGTGACGCCGCGGGCGCGTCGCCACGCTTCTCAACCGCTGCGAGTGATGCAGCGCGCAATAGCCCAGCGGGTTGTAGATGCTCAGGCGGGTTGAGCAACTGGGAGCGGCGCACACGCGTCCGCTGGCGTAGGTCTTGGCGGGCCTTCCGAGAGCCACCACACGATGCCCCATGAGCTCACGACCCCCTCGCATCCGTGACCTCTTCGTTTGAAGAGGATGTCCCGAGAACATAGTCGGCAGGGCGACGGACCACCGTGAGTCGGATGGGCGGATGTTCCAGGCGCTTGCGCGCCTCGCTGTCGCCTAGGACCCGGTCACCTCAGGTGAAGCCATCGGCGAGGGCCAACACTGGTCATCTATAGGGCGTACCCGCTGAGACAGACTCCTGCGGCCGTCGGCTGGTCCGGAGAGGGACACGCTCGAGAGAGAGTCGTCATCGCCGCGTGAGCGGCGAGCGTTTCCGGCTCGGTTCGACCGAAGCGGCGAAGGAGACCGATCCTTCAGACCACGCCGCTCATGTAGGGAAGCTGCGCGTACTACGAAGTGTCGTGGCAACCCGCCCGTGTCACGGGTCGGCTTCCGGGGGTCTCGGCCCGGTCGGAGGCGGGGACGCGGAGGGTCTGCAAGCATTCTGCAACCCAAATCCCCGGTCCGCGATTGCCTTCGTTGGGACGCGTTGGGAATCCGGCCCCTGATTTTCGCTGCAAATGGCCACAGTTCTTGTGACTGCTTGTGACCAGATGCGTCCCTCTGGTCCCTATCGGGCAGACCCTCGGGACGCCCTCTCACGGCGGTAACACGGGTTCGAATCCCGTATGCGCTACCACCCATTTGCAGCGAAATCGCCTCCTCGCCCCTCCGCCCGACCCCCCGGCTGCAACCATGCTGCAACCCAAATGCATGCGACTCAGCATGCCCGGATGGTGCTCTTGGGCGCTGGGTAGGGATCTTCGACCGCTGCCTTCACTTCAGCCTGGCCACTGCGGTACGTCGACGGATCGTGGGTCCGGCCCGTCATGACGAGGCTCTCGCGTACTACTGTCGGTTGCTGCACCTCCCCGCTGTTCCGGGTCGGCGACCGGGGGTCTCGACCTAGCCGCGCGAAATGGGGCAGGACGCACGACAGAATCGTCAGAATCAACGATTCACCACCGATCTGTCAGTTCTGGCGGTTCTGTCACGGCCCCGCCAGAGCCCGTGTTCGCCCCGAGTCGATCCCCGATCAAGGCGACCGAAGCGACGAAAACGACGAGACGGACGCTTCGGTCGCTTTCGTCTCGTGCGCCTACTGCGACTGGGTGCCGATGGTCGTCAGCCTGCCAGTGGCTTCCGGAGTCCCGCGTCGATCTTCTCCGCGGGCTCCTCCTGCATGCCTGGCATCACGTGGCTGTAGGTGTCCAAGGTGATGCCGATCGAGGCGTGCCCGAGCCGCTCGCTGACGACCTTGGGGTGGACGCCGACGCGCAGGAGCTGGGTCGCGTGGGTGTAGGCCCACCGGCGCGGCTCAGCCGTCGCCGGCCGCCGGACTCTCCGAGTTGGTCGGCTCGAGGCGCCCCACGAGCTCTCGGAAGGCGCTGCTCGCCCCGTGGCGGATCGTCCGGCCGTGCGCGAAGCAGGCTGCCTCGAACTCGAGGGCCGCCAGTCTCTCCAGGCTGCGCCGGCCCTCGGCCACGTCTTCATTGACGAAGCTGAGACCCGGCCGGCGCAGGTTTGCGGCGGCGTCGCCCACGAACAGGACGCCGCCCTCACGCGGCAGCAGCAAGGCCAGGTGACCGGCCGTGTGGCCCGGCGTGTGCAGGGCGCGCAGGCCGTCGAAGGGGAGCACCTCGCCGTCGCTCACCTCGTGGGCCACGGCGATCGAATCGCCCTTGGGCGCCGGCCACAGGCTGAAGATCCGACCGGGGCCGCGCGGGAAGGGCCGCCCGTAAAGGCCATCTCTGACAAGGGCGGCGTCGGCCGGGTGCATCCACGCCTCGGCGCCGGTGCGGCGCATCATCTCGGCCAAGCCCCCCACGTGGTCGCGGTGCGCGTGGGTGACCACGATGGCGACGACGTCCTGCGGCAGCCTGCCCAGCGAGTAGATCGCCTCGGTGATGCGAGGCGGGCTGTGCCGCAGGCCGGCATCAACGAGCACGAGGCCGTCGCCGGCCTCGATGAGGAACACGTTGACGCCCCTCAGGCCGACCTGCCATACACCGCGAGCGACCGCCTTGGGTTTCATGTCCGAGCCTCCTTTGAGTGACCTGACCCCATTCGTCGGTCCACCCTCTATGATACAGCCGGTTCTCCGGTGAGTCGGGGAGCGCGCAAATCAGCCAGAGCGCTGGCCAAGCTGCGTAATCTACTCGCCGGCGAACACCAGCCCCGCGATCAGCGCCGCCGCGACTCCGTCGGCTGCTTCTGTATCGACTTCTTTGTCCTCGGGCTGGGGCTGCCTAACCCGCCAGCGCCTTCCTGAGTCCCGCGTCGATCTTCTCGGCAGCCTCCTCCTGCATGCCGGGCATCACGTGGCTGTACGTGTCCAGGGCGATACCGATCGAGGCGTGACCGAGGCGCTCCGAAACGACTTTGGGGTGCACGCCGGCCTTGAGCAGCTGGGTGGCGTGTGTGTGGCGCAGATCGTGGAAACGGCACTCGATCTTCTGCTTCTTCTTGAAGCGCCGCCAGATGCGGTCGAAGCCCGCCGGCCGCCAGGGACCGCCGTGAGGCGCCGCGAGTACGAACTCGGAGTCGCTCCAGTTCGGTTGACGGGCAAGGGTCTTCCTGGCCTGCTCGGCCCTGTGCGCACGCAGCGCGTCGACCACGACCCCGGGCAGGGTGATGCGGCGCCGGGACTTCGTGGTCTTCGGCTCGTTGAAATGTAGTTCGCCGTAGGCCTCCTGAAGGGTCTGGTTCACGACCAGCATGCCAGCGTCCAGGTCGACGTCACTCCAGCGCAGGCCAAGCAGTTCACCGCGGCGCATGCCGGTGCCCAGGGCGAGCAGCAGCGGCATGTGCAGGCTGGTGCCCTCGCCGGCCCGGCTGCGGGACGGGTGGCGGTCAGAGCTCAGGCAGCGATCGCGGTCCGGCCGCCGACCGGTGGCCCGCGTGACCACAGGCCCACGTGCCGGAGGATCTTCTCGGCGACCGCGTGGTCGCGGATCAGCGCTATCAGCCGCATGTCGCCGCCACACCGCGGGCAGATCGAGACGTCCACAGCGAACGCCCGCTGCATCAGCTCGCCCCACTGCAGGCGCCACGCGCACGTGGGGTCGTCGGGGCCAGCGACGTGGGCGGGCTCGTCCTCACGCTCGCGCGGATCGACAGTGGTGCGTGCGTGGGCGCGAGGGCGGAGTGCTGTTCAGCAGGCGCGATCCTCACGCGCCGAGTGGTCGGGAGTTGACATAGTGCCGGTTGTCCGACCCCGTTGCGAGAATCCCCGTACTTGACGCCGCGCAGGGAACGGCAGATCGTT
>Ga0209538_1001271_pt1 | contig 13478 bp, 8 predicted proteins | sample BarGraNGADG00211_2_FD_184492 | JGI IMG/M metagenome (GOLD analysis project Ga0209538, IMG submission 184492) | Arctic peat soil microbial communities from Barrow, Alaska - Barrow Graham LP Ref core NGADG0004-211 (SPAdes) (version 2) | ecosystem: Environmental > Terrestrial > Soil > Wetlands >... | reverse complement strand
GGTCCTCGAGCTCGGCTTGCGCGACCGCGGTGCGGAACGTGACGTCCCACAGCGTCGGCGCCTCGGCCTGGTATGCCTCGCCGCGGGCCACGTTGCGCACGAACGCCTGCTGGGCGACCGCGCGCGCGTCGTCGGAGATGGTCTGGTAGGTGCGGCTCCAGTCGACGCTCAGGCCGAGGTGACGCCACAGGTTCTCGAACTGCTGCTCGTCCTCCTTGCTGAGGCGCTCGCACAGCTCGACGAAGTTCTGCCGGGAGATCGGCTGCTGGTCCGCCGCGCGCACACTCTTGCCCTCGGCGCCCTGAAGCGGCGGCACGAAGCCGGGCTCGTAGGGCAGCGTCGGGTCGCAGCGCACCCCGTAGTAGTTCTGGACCCGACGCTCGGTGGGCAGCCCGTTGTCGTCCCAGCCCATCGGGTAGAAGACCTCGCGCCCGCGCATCCGCTGGAACCGCGCGACGACGTCGGTGTGGGTGTACGAGAACACGTGCCCGACGTGCAGCGAGCCCGAGACGGTGGGCGGCGGGGTATCGATCGAGTAGATCTCGGGGCGCGTCCTGGTGGCGTCGAAGCGGTAGGTGCCCTGCTCGGTCCAGACGGCGTCCCACTTCTCCTCGAGGCCGTCGAGAGTGACCTTGTCCGGTACCTGCGGGCTGCGCGAGGTCGATGCGGGCGCGGCGGGCTGATCTGGGAGAAGGTCGCTCATGGGCAGCAATTGTTTCAGATCCGGAGAGAGCTCGGGTCACCCGTCAGCGCCACGGCCCACCGGTCGGCTGGTGGGCCGTGGCGCCGTCCCGAGCTGAGCTGTCAGGTGAGTCCGTATGCGAGGTCCGTCGTCGCGTCGATCTCCAGCAGCCGGTTGTACTTCGCGACGCGCTCCCCGCGGGCCGGCGCTCCCGACTTGAGCTGGCCGCAACCGGTGCCGACGGTCAGGTCGGCGATGAAGCTGTCGTCGGTCTCACCGGACCGGTGCGACACCATCTGTGTGTACCCGGCTTTCCGGCAGAGGTGCATCGCCTCGAGGGTCTCGCTGACGGACCCGATCTGGTTCAGCTTGATCAGTGCCGAGTTGCCGACCTTGCGCCCGATGGCCTCGGTGATGATCGCCGGGTTGGTGACGAAGATGTCGTCGCCGACGATCTGGGTGGTGTCACCCAGACGCTCCGTGAGCGTCACCCAACCGTCCCAGTCCCCCTCGGCGAGGCCGTCCTCGATGGACCACACCGGATAGTCCGCGACCATCGCCGCATAGCGTTCGATCATGTCGCCCGAGGTGAGGTTCTCGCCGGCGACGTGGTAGGCGCCGTCGTGGTGGAACTCGCTCGCCGCAGGGTCCAGGGCGATCGCCACGCCAGTTCGACCCGTCGGATAGCCGGCTGCCTCGATCGCCTGTACGAGCAGGGCGAGGACGTCCTCGGGGCGGGTGATGTCCGGCGCGAAGCCACCCTCGTCGCCAAGGCCGGTCGCAAAGCCCGCCTTCTGGAGCAGGCCCCGCAGCTTCGCGTAGACCCCGGCGCCCGCACGCACGGCTTCCGCCATCGACGGCGCGCCGATGGGCGCGATCATGAACTCCTGGAAGTCCAGAGAGTTGGGTGCGTGGGCTCCGCCGTTGAGCACATTGAAGTGCGGAACGGGCATCCGCGGGGTGACTCCGGTGGGCTGCAATGCCGTGAACAGCGGCTCGCTCCCGGCGAGTGCGCGCGCAACCGCCATCGAGACCCCGACGATCGCGTTGGCCCCCAGCCGCCCCTTGTTGCTCGTCCCGTCGGCCGAGATCATCCCCTGGTCGAGATCAGCGAGCGACGACCACGCGCGTGAGCGAGCCAGGTCGCGAAGCTCCCCGTTCACGTTGCCGACCGCGGTCAGGACGCCCTTGCCGCCATAGCGCTCGGGGTCTCCGTCCCGAAGCTCGACCGCCTCGCGGCTGCCCGTCGAGGCGCCAGAAGGCACGCCGGCCCGGCCGACCGAGCCGGAGCCCAGAGTCACATCGACCTGGAGCGTCGGGTTTCCGCGAGAATCCAGGATCTCGAGTGCCGTCAGCGCGGTGACCGAGAACGACGTGCCTGAGATGCTCATGACTTTCTCCCTCTTCCGGACCCCGCCCACGATGGACGGCGTCTACCTCAAGAGACCGGCCTGCCGGGACGGTGGGGGAGACTGCTGAGCCAGATCACGGCAGCCTCCGTCATCGTTCCGAGACCAGGGACCGTTGGCGGCAGAAGTGCCGCGGTTGACGGCGAGCCCCACCGCCATGATGCGACCACCGTAGCGTCCGGGCGGCGGCCGCGCAGAGCACCCACCAGGTGCGACCGCCCTGCTACCCGAGGCCGCACGCCGGGTGCAACTGCGCGTCGTCGGCGACGATGGACGCGACCGCGGGCCCGACGCGAGACGATGGGTGCACTGCGATCGAAGGAGAGCCATGAACGACCTCACACCGCCACGCGCCGTCGTCACCGGCGCGTCGTCCGGGATCGGCGCGGCGACCGTGCGTCGGCTCCGCGCCGAGGGCTGGGACGTGGTGGCGGTGGCGCGCCGGACGTATCGGTTGGCCGCGCTCGCGCAGGAGACCGGCGCCGAGGCCTTCCGGGCGGACCTCACCGTGGCCGACGACGTCGCCCGGCTCGCCGCCCACGTGCGGGCGACCGGTGGGCTGACCGCGCTGGTGAACAACGCAGGGGGCGCGCTCGGGCTCGACCGGGTCGAGGACGGCGACCTCGACGGCTGGCGCGCGATGTTCGAGCTCAACGTGCTCGGCACCCTGCGGACCACTCAAGCCCTGCTCCCGATCCTGCGCGAGCACGGTGGCGGTGACGTGCTCATGGTGACGTCCACGGCGGCGCACGCCCCTTACGAGGGTGGCGCGGGCTACGTCGGAGCGAAGCATGCGGAACGGATGCTCACCACGACCCTTCGCCTCGAGCTCGTCGGCGAGCCGATCCGGGTGATCGAGATCGCCCCGGGAAACGTGGCGACCGACGAGTTCGCCCTGGTGCGCTTCCACGGCGACGCCGAGCGTGCGGCCAAGGTGTACCAGGGCTACCAGCCGCTCGTGGCGGAGGACATCGCCGACGCGATCACGTGGGCGCTGACCCGGCCCGAGCACGTGAACATCGACCTGATGATCGTGCGGCCGCGGGCTCAGGCGAGCAACACCTCGATCGCGCGCACCGGGGTCTGACGACTCCTCCTTGGAGGCCGTCGACCGGTGCGGACCCAGCGACCCGAAGCCGCGGTGCGTCGCGGGCCACGCTGATGCCGGCGCTCGACCACGGCCCCGGTAGGATGCCCACACAGGCATCGACCCGGCAATCACCGGTGAGCCTCCGGAAGAACGGCGTCGGCCGCGTGGCCTCGCTCAGTAGAACCGGACGGGGCGGCCCGTCAGCGCCGAAACGAGTGGTCGTCCTGCTCGCGCCTTCACCGGGCGCAGGTGGCGGCAAGCGGGGTGGTACCGCGGTGGGCTCCGGCTCCTCGTCCTCGCAGCACCTGACGGACGACGACACGACCTGGAGCCACCTGATGGCGTACCCGCTGCACCGACCCGGCGACACCGCCGGTGTTCCCGCCTCCCCGAGCTTCCCTGCGATGGAGCAGGACGTGCTCGCGTACTGGGCGCAGGACGGCACCTTCCAGGCCTCGATCGACCAGCGACCGGCCGGTGACCACGGCTCGAACGAGTTCGTCTTCTACGACGGGCCACCGTTCGCCAACGGACTGCCGCACTACGGCCACCTGCTCACCGGGTACGTCAAGGACGTCGTGCCGCGGTTCGAGACGATGCGCGGCCGCCGGGTCGAACGCCGGTTCGGCTGGGACACCCACGGCCTGCCCGCTGAGCTCGAGGCGATGAGCCAGCTCGGCATCAAGACCAAGGAGGAGATCGTCGAGCTCGGCATCGACGTCTTCAACGCCAAGTGCCGCGAGTCGGTGCTGCGTTACACCCACGAGTGGCAGGAGTACGTCACCCGCCAGGCGCGCTGGGTGGACTTCGAGCACGACTACAAGACGCTCGAGCCTTGGTACATGGAGAGCGTCATCTGGGCGTTCAAGCAGCTCTACGACAAGGGCCTGGTCTACGAGGGCTACCGGGTGCTCCCGTACTGCTGGAACGACCAGACGCCGCTGTCCACCCACGAGCTGCGGATGGACGACGACGTCTATCAGAACCGGCAGGACCAGGCCGTCACCGTCGGCTGCCGGCTCGAGACCGGCGAGCTCGCCCTGATCTGGACGACGACGCCGTGGACCCTCCCGTCGAACCTGGGCATCGCGGTGAACCCCGAGGTCGAGTACGTCGTCGTCGAGAGCGACGTGACCCGGACGACCGAGCGTTACCTGATCGCGGCGGCGCGCTTGTCCGCGTTCGCCCGCGAGCTTGGTGACGACGCGGCCGAGCACATCGTCGAGCGCCTGACCGGTGCCGACCTGATCGGGCGCCGCTACACGCCGCCGTTCATCTACTACCTCGGTGCTGCGAACGCGCACCGGATCGTCGCCGCCGACTTCGTCACCACGGAGGACGGCACCGGGCTCGTCCACCTCGCGCCCGGCTTCGGTGAGGACGACAAGGCGGTCATGGACGCCGTCGGGGTCGAGACCGTGGTTCCGGTCGGCCCGGACGGGCGTTTCACCCACCCGTGCGCCGGCCTCGAGGGCATCCACGTCTTCGACGCCAACGTGCCGATCATCGACGCGCTCAAGTCCGTCACCCGCGGTGCCGCCGAGGGTCCGATCGCGGCTTTCGTCAGCCCCGGCACGGTGCTGCTGCGCCGCGAGACGTACGAGCACTCCTACCCGCACTGCTGGCGGTGCCGGCAGCCGCTCATCTACATGGCGGTGTCCAGCTGGTTCGTCCAGGTGACGGCCTTCCGGGACCGGATGGTCGAGCTCAACCAGGACATCTCCTGGCTGCCGGAGCACATCAAGGACGGCCAGTTCGGCAAGTGGCTCGAGGGTGCCCGTGACTGGTCGATCTCGCGCAACCGGTTCTGGGGCAGCCCGATCCCGGTGTGGAAGTCGGACGACCCGCGTTACCCGAGGCTCGACGTGTACGGCTCGTTCGAGGAGCTGGAACGCGACTTCGGGGTGCCGGTGACGGACCTGCACCGTCCGTTCATCGACGAGCTGGTCCGACCCAACCCGGACGACCCGACGGGTCGCTCGATGATGCATCGGATCCCCGACATCCTGGACGTCTGGTTCGACTCCGGCTCGATGCCGTACGCCCAGGTGCACTACCCGTTCGAGAACCGCGGCTGGTTCGAGCACCACTACCCGGGCGACTTCATCGTCGAGTACGTCGGGCAGACCCGCGGCTGGTTCTACCTCCTGCACGTGCTGGCCACCGCGCTCTTCGACCGGCCGGCGTTCCGCACCTGTCTGGTCCACGGGATCGTGCTCGGCTCGGACGGGCGCAAGATGAGCAAGTCGTTGCACAACTACCCGGATGTCGTCGAGGTGTTCGACCGCGACGGGGCCGACGCGATGCGCTGGTTCCTGATGGCCTCACCGATCCTGCGCGGTGGCAACCTCATCGTCACCGAGGAGGGCATCCGGGAGGCCGTCCGCCAAGTGCTCCTCCCGCTGTGGAACACGTGGTACTTCTTCACCCTGTACGCGGGGGCGGCCCGCCGCGGCGAAGGTCTGGTGGCCGCTCGGCTCTCCGCCGACACCGTCGCGAGCCTGCCAGTGATGGACCGGTACCTGCTCGCCCGGACCAGGGCGCTCGTCGCGACCGTCACCGCACAGCTCGACGCCTTCGACGTCCCGGGCGCCTGCGAGACGGTGCGCGAGCATCTCGACGTGCTCACCAACTGGTACGTGCGCACCTCCCGGGACCGGTTCTGGTCCGAGGACGAGGCCGCGTTCTCGACCCTGGCGACCGCTCTCGAGGTGCTCACCCGGGTGATGGCGCCGCTCGCCCCGCTCGTCACCGAGGAGATCTGGCGCGGTCTGACCGGCGGACGCAGCGTGCACCTCACCGACTGGCCGGTGCTCGTCGACGCGGCCGGCGCGGCCACGCCGGAGGGCCTGCTGCTCGCGGCGGACGACGAGCTGGTCGCGGCGATGGACGGCGTGCGCGAGGTCGTCTCGGTGACCCTCGGCCTGCGCAAGGTGAACGCGCTGCGGGTGCGCCAACCGCTCAGCGAGCTGCGGGTTGTGCTGGAGGATCCCGCGGCCATCGCACCGTATGCCGAGCTCATCGCGGCGGAGGTCAACGTCAAGCGGGTGCGACTGGTCGACCTGGCCGACGCCGCCGCCGCCGAGTGGGGCGTGTCCACCCATCTGACGGTGAATGCCCGAGCGGCCGGGCCACGCCTCGGCCGGGGCGTCCAGGACGTGATCCGGGCCTCGAAGTCCGGCGACTGGGAGCAGCGGGCGGACGGCGTCGTGCTGGCCGGCGGGGTCGAGCTCGTCGAGGGCGAGTACGAGCTCTCGACCGTGGTGGCGGACCGCGACGGCGACGACGTCGCGGCGGGCGTGCTGCCGAGCGGTGGTTTCGTCGTGCTGGATGTCGCGCTGACCGACGAGCTGCGCGCCGAAGGCTATGCCCGCGACGTCGTGCGGGCGGTCCAGGACGGACGCAAGTACGCGGGTCTGCAGGTCAGCGATCGCATCCAACTCGCGCTCACCGTGCCGGCCGACAAGGTCGCGGCCGTCGCGGCGCACCGGGACCTGATCGCGCGCGAGACCCTCGCGCAGGATCCGGTCACCGGCGCGTCACAGGTGACAGTGGCGGCTGGCGAACAGCTCACCGTCACGTTCGTGCGGGCCTAGCTGAAGCCGATCACCCCCGCGAGCCATGGCCCGCGATGCGCCCGACGCCCCTCGGATGCCCATGACCGAGGACGGGCACCTCGACGTCGACGCCGTCATCGCCAACGGCTGGCCCACCTTCGACCGTGACTCGGTGACCGCCGGATCGAACGACACCGGTTGCCCCCTGCGGTCGGGTCGAGGCCGACGGTTTCCAGCAGTGCCTCAGCCCGGTTGCGGTCCTGCGCCCCGATCGACGCCCCGCCCGGGAGTGGGAGAGTGGGGTCATGACCGACGTGAACTTCGGCGAGCTGAGCGCCGAGGAGGCCGCCAGGGAGGCCTACGCGCACATCCTGGCCCGCGCCCCCGAGCATGACTTCGAGCCCACTCTGGACCGGGTACGCGAGGCGTGTGCCCTGCTCGGCGACCCGGAGGCGGCCTTCCGGGTCATCCATGTCACCGGGACGAACGGGAAGACCTCGACGTCCCGGATGATCGAGCGCCTGGTGCGGGCGCACGGGCTTCGCACCGGCCGGTTCACCAGCCCGCACCTGACCACCGTGCGAGAGCGGATCGCGATCGACGGCGAGCCGATCAGCGCCGAGCGCTTCGTCGAGGTGTGGCAAGAGGTCGCTCCGATCATCCACATCGTCGACACGCGCTCCCGCGAGCGCGGCGGCCCCGCCATGAGCTTCTTCGAGGTGCTCACCGTGATGGCCTATGCGGCCTTCGCGGACGCGCCCGTCGAGGTGGCGATCGTCGAGGTCGGGATGGGCGGGACGTGGGATGCCACCAATGTCGCGACCGGCGAGGTCGCCGTTGTCACCCCCATCTCACGCGACCACGAGCGCTGGCTCGGCTACGAGCTCACCAGCATCGCCCGCGAGAAGGCCGGGATCATCAAGCCCGGGGCGACGGCCGTCATCGCGGCGCAGCGCGAAGAGGTCGAGGGGGTGCTGCTGGAAGCGGCCGAGGCTCAGCACGCAGTCGTGCGCCGCGAGGGCATCGACCTCGAGGTGGTCAGCCGCCAGGTGGCCGTGGGCGGTCAGCTGATCTCGCTGCGCACCACGATGGGCTTCTACCCGGACCTGTACCTGCCGCTGCACGGCCAGTACCAGGCCCACAACGCGCTGCTCGCGCTTGCGGCCGTCGAGGCCCTGCTGAGCGACGGAGAGCCGCTCGACCCGGAGGTCGTGGCCGCGGCGTTCGCCGCGGTCGACTCACCCGGCCGGCTCGAGCTGCTCCGGACCTCGCCGACGATCCTGGTCGACGCCGCGCACAACCCGGCCGGGGCCGAGGCGCTCGTCGGCGCGATCGAAGAGGCGTTCGACTTCACCCGGCTGGTCGGCGTCGTCGGGATCCTCGAGGACAAGGACGCTGAGAGCGTGCTGTCCGCGCTCGAGCCGCTGCTCGCCGAGATCGTGATCACCCGCTCGACCTCGGTGCGCGCGCTCGACGTGACGGACCTAGCGGAGCTCGCGGAAGAGGTGTTCGGCGAGGACCGGGTGCACGCCGTGGAGCGGCTCGACGACGCGATCGACCTGGCCGTCCAGCGGGCCGAGAGCGAGGAACCGTATGGCTCCGGCGTGCTGATCACCGGCTCCATCACCCTGGCCGGCGAGGCGCGGATCCTGCTGGGACGGCCGTGAGCGACCCCTGGGCGCCCTCGCAGCGCGCCACGGTCACGCTCCGCAACCCGCTCGGTCTGCACGCCCGGCCGGCCGCGGTGCTCGCCCGGATGGTGGCCGGCCTCGACGCCGAGGTTCGGATCAACGGTGCCAACGCCGCGAGCATCCTCGAGCTGATGAAGCTGGGCGCGTCAGGGGGCCTCGAGCTGACCGTCACGGCGACGGGTGCGCAGGCCGAGGAGGCCGTGCGCGCCGTGGTGGTGGCGATCACCGCGGGGCTCGGCGAGGCATCGCACCCGAGTGCCCGCCGCTAGCCTGATCAGCGACATGGACGCCCCCGGCACGAGACCAGAACCCGGCGCCGACGTCTCGGCTGCCCCTCGCGCGGCCCGCCGTCAGTTCGCCGCGACCATGCTGACCCTCGAGGCCTTCGTGGCCTTCTTCGGCGCGCTCGTCGCCTACGGGCTCCGGGCCGCACCGACCGGGACGATCTGGGCGGTGGGCGGCGCCGTCACCGTGACTTGCCTGCTGCTCGCGGGGATGCTGCGCCGGCCCGGCGCTTACCTGGCCGGCACCGTCCTGCAGGTGATCGTCCTCGTCGGAGCCGTATTCGCGGCGACGAAGGATGCGGCCGGCGTCATGTTCCTGGTGACCTGGGCCGTGTTCGTGGCGCTCTGGTTCGCCGCACTCCGGCTCGGCGCGCGGATCGACCGGGAGCGCCGCGAGCGTGCCGATGCCGAGTCCGCAGATCCGCGCTCGACCGGGCGCGACGCCGGATAGGGTTCCGCCATGACCGATGCCCAGCAGCTCGAACGCACCCTCGTCCTGGTCAAGCCCGACGGCGTAGCGCGCGGCCTCGTCGGCGAGGTACTGAGCCGGATCGAGCGCAAGGGTTACCGCCTCGATGCGATCGTGCTGCGGACCGCGACGCGCGAGCTGCTCGCCGAGCACTACCACGAGCACCGGCGGAAGCCGTTCTACGAACCGCTCGTCGAGTTCATGCTGTCCGGCCCGATCATCGCCGTCGTCGCGAGCGGTGACCGGGTGATCGAGGGCTTCCGCTCGTTGGCCGGCGCGACCGACCCGACGGCGGCCGCTCCCGGCACGATCCGAGGCGACCTGGCCCGGGACTGGGGCGTCGGCGTGACCAAGAACATCGTGCACGGCTCGGACTCGCGGGAGTCCGCCGAGCGCGAGATCGCGTTGTGGTTCCCCGGGCTCTGAGCCCGGGGTGCGCGGTATTCCCCTCCGCCTCTCGTAGGCTGGGACTGTGCACCTCAAGACGCTGAGCCTTCGGGGCTTCAAGTCGTTCGCCTCGGCGACGACTCTGCACCTCGAACCCGGCGTGACCTGCGTCGTCGGCCCGAACGGCTCCGGCAAGTCGAACGTCGTCGACGCCCTCGCCTGGGTGATGGGCGAGCAGGGTGCGAAGAGCCTGCGCGGCGGCAAGATGGAGGACGTCATCTTCGCCGGAACGGCCGGTCGCGCGCCCCTCGGTCGCGCCGAGGTCAGCCTGACGATCGACAACGCCGACGGCGCCCTGCCGATCGACTACTCCGAGGTGACGATCTCTCGGACGCTGTTCCGCAACGGCGGCTCGGAGTACGCGATCAACGGCTCGGCGTGCCGGCTGCTGGACATCCAGGAGCTGCTCTCCGACACGGGCATGGGCCGCGAGATGCACGTCATCGTCGGCCAGGGGCAGCTCGACGCCGTGCTGCGTGCCACCCCGGAGGAGCGCCGCGGCTTCATCGAGGAGGCGGCGGGTGTCCTCAAGCACCGGCGGCGCAAGGAGAAGGCACTTCGCAAGCTCGACGCGATGCAGGCGAACCTGACCCGCGTCGGCGACCTGACCGCGGAGATCCGCCGCCAGCTCGGACCGCTGGGTCGGCAGGCCGAGGTGGCGCGCAAGGCGCAGACCATCCAGGCCGACCTGCGCGACTCGAAGGCCCGGCTGCTGGCGGACGACCTCGCCCAGCTCACCTCGACCCTGCAGCAGGAGATCGCGGACGAGACGGCCCTGAACACGCGCCGTACCGAGGTCGAGGTGTCGCTCGCGGAGGTCCGGGCCCGGGTCGCCGGCCTCGAGTCGGAGGCCGCCACGGCCGCGCCTGAGCTCTCCGAGGCGAGCGAGGTCTGGTACCGCTTGTCCTCGCTGCGCGAACGGCTTCGCGGGACCGCGACGCTGGCGAGCGAGCGCAGCCGGCTGCTCGGCACCGCCACGGACGCCGAGGAGGGCCACGACCCGGGTGACCTGGACGCTCAGGCCGAGCGGATCCGCGCCGCCCACGCCGAGCTCGAGTCGGAGGTTCAGCTCGCGCGGACGGCCCTCGACGCCGCGGTCGCCGATCGCCAGGCTGCCGAGGACAGCGTCGAGGCGGCCGACCGAGCCCTCGGCAACCTCCAGCGTGCGGCCGCGGACCGGCGCGAGGGCCTGGCTCAGCTGGCCGGCGAGGTCGCGGCGCGACGCAGCAGGCTCGAGGCGACCGAGGCCGAGATCGGCCGACTACGCGAGGTGCTGCTCGAGGCGGAGAAGCGCGGACAGAGCGCGAACGAGCAGTTCGCCCTGCTCGAGACGCAGGTCACCGGCGCGGAGCAGGGCGAGGAGAGCCTCGATGCGGAGCACGAGGTGGCCGCGGCGGCGCTCGAGCGGGCGGTCGAGCGGATGCGCGAGCTGCGCGAGCAGGAGCAGGTCGCCGACCGGGACCGGTCCACCTGGGCGGCCCGGGTCGATGCCCTCGAGATGAGCCTGACCCGCAAGGACGGAGCGGGCGCGCTGCTCGCCGCCGAGGGCCTGCGCGGCACGCTCGGCTCGGTCGCCGCGCTGCTCGCGGTCACGCACGGGTACGAGGACGCGATCGCGGCCGCGCTCGGCCCCGCCGCCGACGCCGTCGCCGTGGAGTCCGTCGATGCCGCGGTGGATGCGCTGCGCTGGCTGCGCACCGACGACGCCGGTCGGGCCCGCCTGGTGATCGGCGCCCGCGGCGCGGTCGCCGCCGAGACGCACGCAACCCTGCCGGACGGCGCGCGTTGGGCCCGGTCGTTGGTGACTTCGCCGCCGTCGGTGGACTCCGCCGTGACCGCCCTCCTCGCGGGCATCGTCGTCGTCGAGGACCTTGCTCACGCCCGTGCGCTGGTCGCGGAGCGGCCGGAGCTCGCCGTCGTCACCCGTTCCGGCGACCTGCTCTCCGCCACCATGGCGTCCGGCGGCTCCGCGGACGCGCCGAGTGTCCTTCAGCTCCAGGCGACCCTCGACGAGGCCCGGGCCCAGCACACCGACGCCGTCGGACGGGGAGAGCGCACCCGGTTCGAGCTGGCCACCGCCCAGGCGGGCGAAGCCGCAGCGGGAGAGGCCTACGAACGCACCCTGGCCCGGCTGCACGAGTCCGACGCCACGATGTCCGCGGTGGCGGAGCAGCTCGGTCAGTACGGCTCGTCCGCTCGGGCCGCGCGAGCCGAGGCGGAACGGGTCCAGCGCTCGCTCGATGCCGCGGTCGAGCAGCTCGAGGCCGGCCAGGCCGAGCTCACCGCACTGAGCGAACGGCTCACCGCGGCGCAGGCCGAACCGGCCGAGACAGCCGAGTCGCTGACCACCATGACCAACGACCGCGGCCGCCTCGCGGACCTTGCCGCGGACGCCCGGGCCCGCGAGACCGAGGCGCGACTCACCTTGCGCACCGGTGAGGAACGCGCTCGCGCTCTGGCCAACCGAGCCGACTCGCTAGAGCGGGCCGCGCAGGCCGAACGGGAGGCGCGCGAACGCGCCCGGGCCCGCGAACGACAGCGGATCAACCAGGCCACCGTCGCCGTCGCGGTGCACGCCGCGGCGCAGCGGACCCTGCGAGCCCTGGACCGCTCGCTGCAGCGGGCGACCGAGGAGCGCGAAGCGGCCGAGGCGGCTCGGGGCGCGCGGGATGGTGCTCTGGCGGAGCTCAGGGGTCGGGCGGACATCCTCGGCCGTCAGCTGGCCGAGCTGACCGACGTCGCCCACCGCGACGAGGTCGCCCGCGCCCAGCAGGTGCTACGGGTCGAGCAGCTGCAAGCCCGCGCCGTCGAGGACCTCGGCATCGACCCCGAGGTGCTGCTGGAGGAGTACGGCCCGCACCAGCTGGTCCCGCTGCTGGGCCTCGCGCCCGCCGACGGCGAGGCCGTCGCCGAGCCGAAGCTCGTTCCGTACCTGCGGGCCGACCAGGAGAAACGGCTCCGGACCGCCGAGCGCGGACTGTCCCTGCTCGGCCGGGTCAACCCGTTGGCCCTCGAGGAGTTCTCGGCGCTCGAGGAGCGGCACCAGTTCCTTACTGAGCAGCTGGCGGACCTGAAGAAGAGCCGGACCGACCTGCTGGAGATCATCCGCGAGATCGACGCTCGGGTCGAGCAGGTCTTCGCGGACGCGTTCCGGGACACCGCCGAGCAGTTCGAAGGCGTCTTCGCCCGGTTGTTCCCGGGCGGCGAGGGCCGCCTCGTGCTGACCGAGCCGGACGACATGCTCTCGACCGGCATCGAGGTCGAGGCGCGGCCCGCGGGCAAGAAGGTCAAGCGGCTCTCGCTGCTCTCCGGCGGCGAACGCTCGCTCACGGCGATCGCCCTGCTGATCGCCATCTTCAAGGCGCGGCCGAGCCCGTTCTACGTGATGGACGAGGTCGAGGCCGCTCTCGACGACACCAACCTGCAACGTCTGCTGGAGATCTTCACCGAGCTCAAGCGCGGCAGCCAGCTGATCATCGTCACGCACCAGAAGCGCACCATGGAGATCGCGGACTCGTTGTACGGAGTGACGATGCGCGGCGACGGCGTCACCACCGTCGTCAGCCAGCGGCTGCGCGAAGACGTCCCCGCCTGAGCGGTCGGGTCGACGTTCGCCGCGGCGCTCCCGATGCCGCCGGAGCACGCGGCTCGGCCCCCGGGACCTCCCCGCCGAACGTGAAGGTTGTGTGTGAACTTCGCCACAGACCGTACCTGGGGTAGCGGCTGGAGGCCCCGAGCGACACATACTCGGGTCATGGGACCAATCATCGTGTGGATGCTCGTCGCCCTCTTCGCCGCCGTCATCGTGCTCGTCGTCGCGGGTTCATCCCAGAACGCATCGGGCTTCCG
>Ga0209538_1001269_pt1 | contig 13518 bp, 10 predicted proteins | sample BarGraNGADG00211_2_FD_184492 | JGI IMG/M metagenome (GOLD analysis project Ga0209538, IMG submission 184492) | Arctic peat soil microbial communities from Barrow, Alaska - Barrow Graham LP Ref core NGADG0004-211 (SPAdes) (version 2) | ecosystem: Environmental > Terrestrial > Soil > Wetlands >... | reverse complement strand
GCGCGGAGTGGGATGGTCACCCAGTCCGGTCGGTTACGCGTCTCGTACACCACTTCGTACGCCGCCTTGTCCGCCTCATACGCGCTGAGCAGGTCTCCGTCGATCTGCCGCTGATCGCCACAATAGGCCCCGAGAAAGGCTTCTCGTGTGAGAGTCAGCCAGTTCTGCGCATCCTCGCTCGACGGGTCGGCATGGGCGCTCGTGGCGTACGAGATGGAGCGGGTCATCCCGGCCACGTCGCGCCACACGGAGTCGGGCGCCTGGCGCTCGGCAAAGGACTTCAGCGGCTCGCCTTCGAAATCGATGATCCGCCACCCTTCGGGGGTCAGCAGCGTCTGGCCGAGGTGGAAATCACCGTGGACGGATTGGACCGGCACCACCCTTCCACGCAGGGCGTCGAAGTGCCGGCTCAACGCCGGCAGATAACCAGTGAGCACCCCCGCGGCTGCCGCGGCGGTCTCGAGCCGCTCGGACATCTGGTCGGCGATCGTGTCGCCCAGCACGGTGGTCTCGTCGGAGGCCAAGCCCTTGTGGACGGCCGCCAAGGCACGGCCCAGAGCGGCCGCATGGGTCGTGAAGTCCGCTCCTGCACGACATGCGTCGCACGCGAGGCCCCAGCCGTCCTGCGGATCGTGCAGCTGCTCGATGATCGCCGCGAGGTCGTAGCGGACGCCATCCAAGGTGCCCTCGACCCATCCGTACACGGCCGGGACATCCTCGACGCCGGCCTCGCGCAGACGCCGAGTCACGACGACGTCGCGGTTCTCGCCCGGCTCGAGCTTGCGGAAGATCTTCATCAGCGCGGTCGCGCCGAGGAAGACGTTCGTGTTCGACTGCTGACCCGGGTACCAGCGGGGGCTCAGGTCGTCGGCAGGCAGGGGAGAGACGACCCGGACCGTGACGCCCGCATCGCGGCCGCCGATCGTCGTCTCCGCGCGGAGAACCCCCGTGACGGCCTCCATCGCCTCGGGGTCCCGCGGGGCGTCGCTGACCCATTGCCCGTCACGCTCACCGACCACGGCACTGTCGTCCACTGGACGCGTGTCGCGGTAGGCGACGAGCAGCTGGTACAGCTCGCTGCCACCGTCCGGGTAGGAGATCTGCGCCAGCTCGGGACGCACGGCCACCGCACCGCCCGGCGGTACGAGCCACGGCAGGGGCCGAAGTGTGGACAGCTCCCCGTCACGGCCCTTCCCCTGGAACCATCGGGCCTCGCGGACGTGAGGCCACCACAAGGCCTCGGCCCGCGATCCGCTCACGCCAGTCCGATGGTCGCCACGTGCGCCGGGCTGGACGGTGGCAGCCGCACGAAGCCGGTGCTGCCCCAGGTGAACGATGCGCCCGTGAGCTCATCGGTGATCCGGAGCAGGCTCTCGTGGGGTAGGCCGAGCGCGTCGAGGTCCAGGTAGACCTCGCCCTCGACCGTTCTGTGCGGGTTCAGGCTGCACACCACGAGGACCCTGTCGTCGCCGTCGGCCTTCGTGAACGCGATGATCTCGCCGTTGTTGGTCGGGTGGAACCGGATTGTGCGCAACGACTTCAGGGCCGCGTGGCGGTTCCGTATGGCGTTGAGCGTGCCGATGAGGACGCTGAGGTTCCCGGGGGTGTGGTAGTTCCGGGGCCGGTACTCGAACTTCTCCGAGTTGAGGTACTCCTCGCCACCTTGGCGCAGCGGCTCGTGCTCGTACAGCTCGAAGCCGGAGTAGACGCCCCACGATGGCGACAGCGTGGCGGCGAGCACCGCGCGGATCGCGAACGCGCTGGGAGCGTCGGACTGGAGGAAGACCGGGTTGATGTCCGGCGTGTTGACCCAGAAGTTGGGCCGGTAGAAGGGGGCCATGTCGCCGGAGAGCTCGCCGAGGTACTCCTCGAACTCTTCCTTGGTGTTGCGCCACGTGAAGTACGTGTACGACTGGTGGAACCCGATCTTGCCCAGCGCGTGCATCATCTCCGGCCGCGTGAACGCCTCGGCGAGGAAGACCACGTCCGGGTGGCTGGCGCGCATCTGGCGCATGATCCAGCCCCAGAACTGCAGCGGTTTGGTGTGGGGGTTGTCGACCCGGAAGATCGTCACGCCCTTGTCGGCCCAGAACCGCAGCAGCCGAAGCGACTCGGCGTAGATGCCTGCCGGGTCGTTGTCGAAGTTGATGGGGTAGATGTCCTGGTACTTCTTTGGCGGGTTCTCCGAGTACGCGATCGTCCCGTCCAGGCGCGTCGTGAACCACTCGGGGTGCTCGGTGACCCAGGGATGGTCGGGAGACGCGCTGAGTGCGAAGTCCAGAGCGATTTCCAGCCCGAGCTCCTTGGCCTTCGCGACGAACCGCTCGAACGCGGCCATGTCGCCGAGGTCGGGATGGATGGCGTCATGGCCACCGTCGGCGCCGCCGATGGCCCACGGAGACCCTGGGTCGCTGGGCGACGGGGTGAGCGTGTTGTTCCGGCCCTTGCGGTGCGAGACACCGATCGGGTGGATCGGCGGCAGGTACACGATGTCGAAGCCCATCGCCGCGGCCGCCTCGAGCCGCTCGTGGGACGAGTCGAACGTGCCGGACACCCAGGCGTCCCCGTCCTGATGTGCGCCTTGCGAGCGGGGGAAGAACTCGTACCAAGCGCTGAAGAGCGCGCGCTCACGGTCGACCTGCAGCGGGAACTCGGCGGTGGGCGTCACGAAGTCGCGCGGGGCGTGCTCGACCATCGCTCGGCGGACGCCGGACTGGTTCAGGGTCTCCAGCAGCTCCGCCGGGTCACGCGCGGGCAGCAGCATGGTGGCGGTCGCCTTGAGCATCGCCGCATCGACCTCGGCCCCGTCCTCGAGGGCCTGGGCCTCGCCCCGTCCGAGGACCTGGGAGACCTCGAGACAGACCAGCGGTACGTCCTGGGCGATGGGCAGCTTCGCCTGCGCGTTGTGCAGCCACGTGGCCCAGGGGTCCGACCAGGCCTCGACGCGGAACGTCCAGTCGCCCTCGGCATCGGCGCGTACCCACGCCTGCCAGACATCGAGACCCCACGGTTCGACCTGGACCATCGATGTGCTGGTCTCGGTCCCGTCGGGAGCGGTCAGCACGACGGTGGCGTTCACCGCGTCGTGCCCCTCGCGGAACACACGGGCGGTCACGGGGAACAGCTCGCCGACCACGGCCTTGGCGGGATAGGCACCACCTTCGACGACAGGGGAGACCTTGGTGATCGGGATGCGACCGAGCCCACGTGGCGGCAGACCCGTCACGAGCGCGTCCGGTGGGACGGTCGAGATCGGCCCAGCGTGGGGCGAGGCGGGCACGGCATCCGCGTGCACGGCAGGCGCCTGTACGGCGGCGGCACGGGGCTTGGCGGTGCCCGTGGCCGGGCGCGTGGACTTGGCCATCGGGGGTCTCCTCGCGGGTTGCGTCAATTTCGTCAAAGTATCTACCCGAACCGTACCGATCCGAAGCCCCCTACGGGACCCCTTGGTGCAGCGCGCGGCGTCAGGATGCCGACCGTTTGCGCGATGCAGGGCTCCGGCGCGTGGGGACGTCGGCGCTCATGACGACCACGCTGAGCGGTGGAAGGGTCATGACGGTTCCAGAAGCCAGCGCGACGTCCGGCGCCGGGAGCTCATCGGGCGAGCCGCTGTGCAGCAGGATGCGATAGCTGCTGCCCCACGGAAGATCCGGGAGCGTGATCTCGAGCAGGTAGTCGCCAGCGTGGAACCACGAGACGAAGGCCTCCGACGCGTCCGACACGTACATGCCGAGGGTCGCGCGACCCTCGTTGTGCCAGTCCTCGGTCGTCATCTCGCCGGAGTAACCGTTGAGCCAGGCGAGGTCTGGACGACCCAAAGGCATGCGGCGACTGTCGAGCACGTCGCTGCGGTGCCGGAAGACCGCCGACCGCAGGACCGCGTGCTGCGCCCGCAGCGCCAGGAGTCGGGAGGCGAAGTCGTGCACGTCGCGCCACTGGTCGAGCTGACCCCATTCGACCCAGGAGATCGGTCCGTCCTGGCAGTACGCGTTGTTGTTGCCCAGTTGCGTGCGTCCGAGCTCGTCACCGGCAGTGATCATCGGTGTGCCGAACGACAAGAACATCGTGGCGAGGAGGTTCTTCACCTGCCGACGCCGCAGCGCGTTGATCGCCGGGTCGTCCGTCTTGCCCTCGACCCCGCAGTTCCAAGACCGGTTGTCGTCGGTCCCGTCGCGGTTGTGCTCCTTGTTGGCATCGTTGTGCTTGCGCTTGTAGGAGACCAGGTCGCGCGCCGTGAACCCGTCGTGGGCCGTGATGATGTTGACGCTCGCCTCGGGAGTCCGGCCCGCATGGTCGTACAGGTCAGGCGAGCCGGACAGCCGTGTCGCCAGTTCCTGTACGCCGCTCGTCCGGCCCCGCCAGTAGTCGCGGACGTAGCCCCGGAAACGGTCGTTCCACTCGCTCCATCCCGGTCCCCACTTGCCGAGCTGATACCCGTACGGGCCCACGTCCCACGGCTCTGCGATGAGCTTGACCCCCTGCAGCGCGGGGTCCGACTGCATCGCAAGCTTGAGTGGATGCCCCTGGTCGACGTGGTGGTTGGCGTCGCGGATGAGCGTCGTGGCGAGGTCGAAGCGGAACCCGTCGACGCCCATCTCTGTGACCCAGTACCGCATCGAGTCGAGGACCATCCGCTGGACCCCGGGTTCGCTGGTGTCGACGGAGTTCCCCGTACCTGTGACGTCGTGGTCGTTGCGATTGTCGGGCGTCAGTCGGTAGTACCCGCCGTGGTCGATACCGCGGAAGCTCAGCGTCGGGCCCTCGTGGCCGCCCTCGCCGGTGTGGTTGTAGACGACGTCGAGGATCACCTCGATCCCCGCCTCATGGAGCGCTGACACCATCTCCTTGAAGTCGGACACCTGGCGACCGGGGGCTCGGACCGCCCCGTACGACTCGTGCGGTGCGAAGAAGCCCATCGAGTTGTAGCCCCAGTAGTTCGCGAGGCCGGCGCCCACGACGAACGGCTCGGAGACGAAGTGGTGGATCGGCAGCAGCTCGACAGCCGTGACGCCGGTGGCGAGGAGGTGCTCGATGACCGACGGATGTGCCAGGCCGGTGTAGGTGCCGCGCAGGTGCTCGGGAACCTGCGGGTGCAGCCGCGTGTAGCCCTTGACGTGGAGCTCGTAGATGACGCTGTCTGACATCGGCCGACGTGTCACAGGCACCGGCGGGGGACTGGCGGCGACCACGACCGACAGGGGAACGGCTAGGAAGGAGTCCGTGGGATCGAGATGGTAGTTCGACTCCGCCGTGTGGTCCCGGATCGGGCCGGCGTAGTCCACGCCGCCTGTGTACGCGCGTGCGTACGGGTCCATCAACAGTCTCGCGGGGTTGAACCGCTGCCCGGACTCAGGATCCCAGGGGCCGTGGACGCGGTACCCGTACAGGGCGCCGTCGCCGACACCCTCCACCCACGTGGACCAGACCCCGTCCGGGGAGGCTTCAAGGTCGACGTTGTGCTGGCTGCCGTCAGGCGCTACGAGCGCGACTTCAACCCGGGTCGCCCGGGGGGCCCACAGCGAGAACGATGTTCCGTTGTCGTCCACGTGCGCGCCGAGCTGTGCGTCCGGCGCCGGCGCCGGCAGTGCCTCCAGGCTCATCAGTTCCTCGTATCGGGGCCGAAACCGTTTGCGCATCAAGGGCCAGGGGCCCTCGCGTTCGACCTGTCGCGTGGCCTGGACTTTACAGGGGCCGTGTGGATCGTCCCAACCTCGTCGGTTCCGGGGCTTCGCTGGCCGTCACGTCGTCCAGACCACCGTCGTCGGGTTGGCGAGCAGGTCGATCGTTCCCACAGCCTGGATGCCTGCCAGGTCCTGGGGGACCGTGGTGGTGCCGTTGAGGTACGAGATCCGCATCTTGAGCATCACTTCAACGGTACTCCGGGTCACGTCGGTGGCGGAGATCGTGATCTTGAGGTCGTCAACCGGCTTCGACAACAGCGTCCAGGTGACAGTGCTCGGGTCGGCGGTGGTCACGGTGAGCTTGAACGGGCACCCTGCCGGTGTGAACGACTTCTGCGCCGTGCAGGCGTCGAGAGACGAGGTCACTGCCGTAGCGGTCGCCGTCTGGCCGACGTACGAGACCTCCAGCTTCAGGTCGTTCGCGGACGGCGCGTCGGTGAGGCGCTTGATGACCAGTGAGCCGGCTCCATACCGGAGGTGGTCGGTGACCGTCGTCAACGGGTAGCTCCCAGGCAGCAGCAGGAGAGTGTCTGACGCGACCCGGACCCCGGCGATGCTCAGCGGCAGCTGCGTACGGATCTTCCCCTTCATGCCGATGCCGCCGGAGTTGAGGGATGTCGAGATCTTGTACCCGTTGCCCACGGGCTGCACCGAGATCCGGTCGGTGACTGCCTCCCCGCCCAGCTTGTACGAGACGGGCACGACCGTCGAGTTGGTCGCCGGCACGCTGATCTCCGAGATCGCCCCGGCCGCGTGACCCGCAGCGAGGATCTCGTTGGTCATGAACGTCGTGTCGGCGGGAGCGGTCGCCAGCTCCGCGAGCGCGGCGTTCGAATCGTTGTCGCTCAGGGCCTGGAAGAACCTCAGGACTGTGTTCGAGGGGCCCGTCCCACCGCTCGCTCCGGCGATGATCCGACCGGTGATGCCCCCCGCGGCGACGGCCACAGCAGCGACGACGGCGAAGACCAACCAGCCCCGAAGGGCAGGCCTGCGGCTCGCGTTCGTGGGTTCGCTCATCCATCACCTCCCTGGGCGACCCAGGGTATACAAACCGGCGGCCGTACGATCCGTGCATGAAAGGTCTCCCAGCGACAGGAATCGGCTCCTGGCCGGGAACGAGGATCGACGAGGCCGTACGGCAGTCCGCGGAGCTGTGGGACCTGCCGTACCTCCCGGAGCTTCCGGCGCGTGGCCCAGGAGCTGAGATGGTGGGTCGTGCGCTGGGGCTGCTCGAGATCGGCATGGAGCGCGGGACGACGAGGTGGCGTGTCGCCGCCGCGCACGGACAGGAGCAGCGGCGCGCGCGGGCGATGCTGCGCGACGACCTCGATGTCTTCGCCGAGGCATTCGCCTCGTACGAGGGGCCGTTGAAGCTGTCGCTCGCCGGCCCGTACACACTGCTCGCCGTGGTCGACCTGGCGCGCGGCGAACCGATGGTCGTCGATCCCGGAGCCCGGCGTGACCTCGTACAGGCGCATGCGGCGGCCGTCGAGGAGCTCGTAGGGCGGGTACGTGCCCTCGTCCCCGGAGCCCAGCCGATCGTCCAGCTCGACGAGCCCGCGCTCGGCGCGGTCGCGGACGGCGCCATCCGGTCGTCGAGCGGCCTGAACCAATGCCCACCGGTCGATGCGGAGGAGTTCGGGCGCGCTTACCGCGACCTGGCCGCACTCGACGCCGCGTCTTCGGGACTCGTGGTCCACAGCTGCGCCCCCGCACCCTGGCGCACGCTCATCGACGCCGGCGTACGCACGCTGGCAGTGGATGCCGATGTGCCGGGGGACGTGGACGTACTGGCAGAGCACGTCGACAGTGGCGGCGATCTGTGGCTCGGCATCGTGCCGACGACGCCCGGCGCATCACCGCTGACACCCGACCAGATCGTGACCCGCACGCTCGACTGGCTGAGGCCGCTCGAGCTGGGCGACCGGTTGATGGGACACCTCACCCTGACCCCGGCCTGCGGCCTCGCGTCTTTCACGCCGGCCGGGGCGGTCCGCGTCGCACGGACGCTTCGTGAGGCCTCGGGACTCGTGGCGGAGAGGCTGTTCGGATAGGGGCGACTTGTCGGTGGTCGCTGCTTAGATGGACGCGTGGCAGATCACGAGAACGCTCGCAGCGACCCGCCGGTGTCGGCGATCCAGCGCCACGCCGAGCTGGCGCAGACCCTCACGGACCACCGCTGGCGCTACTACGTGCTCGACGCGCCGACGATCTCGGACGGCGACTTCGACCGCCTCATGCGCGAGCTGGAGGCGATCGAGGAGGAGCACCCGGGCCTGCGGACGCCGGACTCGCCGACGCAGCAAGTTGGCGGCGCTCCGGCCACGACGTTCGCGCCGGTGACCCACCTCCAGCCGATGATGAGCCTCGACAACGCGTTCGATCGCGAGGAGCTCGATGCCTGGAACGCGCGGGCTGTCCGCGAGGCGGGCGCGGACGCCGTCGCCGCATCCGGTTACCTCTGCGAGCTGAAGATCGACGGGCTCGCGCTCGACCTCGTCTACGAGCAGGGGCGGCTGGTCCGGGCGGCGACACGGGGCGACGGGCGCACCGGAGAGGACGTCACCACGAACGTCCGGACGATCTCGGCCATCCCTGTCAGCCTGACCGGACACGCCCCGGACGTTCTGGAGGTGCGCGGCGAGGTGTTCCTGCCGGTGGCGGCGTTCGCCGACCTCAACGCGTCGCTCGTCGAGGCGGGGAAGGCGCCGTTCGCCAATCCGCGCAACGCAGCGGCTGGTTCGCTACGACAGAAGGACCCGCGCGTCACCGCCACACGGCCGCTGTCGTTCCTCTGCCATGGTCTGGGCGAGGCCACCGGAGTGGAGATCGGCACGCTGAGCGAGGCGTACGAACTGTTGCGCGGCTGGGGTCTGCCGACCAGCGACGAGACCACCCGGTGCGCGACGATCGAAGACGTCTGGGCCTTCATCGGCTCGGCCGGTGAACGCCGCCACACGTTCGCCCACGAGATGGACGGCGTCGTCGTCAAGCTGGACGACCGCCGACTGCAGGAGCGGTTGGGCGCGACATCGCGGGCGCCACGATGGGCGATCGCGTACAAGTACCCGCCCATCGAGGTGACGACGAAGCTGCTGGACATCGCCGTGAACGTGGGCCGGACCGGCCGAGTGACGCCCTTCGCCGTGATGACACCGGTCGTGGTCGCCGGAAGCACGGTCTCCCAGGCGACCTTGCACAACGCGTCGGGGGTGAAGCGGAAGGGCGTCCTCATCGGCGACACCGTGGTGCTGCGAAAGGCCGGCGACGTGATCCCTGAGGTCCTCGGACCGGTGGTTGCGCTACGCGACGGTACCGAGCGGGAGTTCGTCATGCCGACCCACTGCCCGTCGTGCGGCACCGAACTGCGTCCCGAGAAGGAGGGTGACGTCGACATCCGCTGCCCGAACCAGCGGTCCTGCCCGTCCCAGCTCACTGAACGGCTGTTCCACCTCGCTTCGCGGCAGGCGCTCGACATCGAGGTGCTGGGGTGGAAGGCGGCCCAGGCGTTGTGGGAGGCGGGTCTCGTCACGGACGAAGGAGACCTGTTCTCGCTCACAGAGGACGATCTGCTCCGCAGCCCGTTCTTCACTCGCGCTGGGAAGGGCGACGAGCCGGCCAAGGTGCTCTCGGCCAACGGCACACGCTTGCTGAACGAGCTGGAGGCGGCCAAGACGAAGCCGTTCGCGCGGTTCCTAGTCGCGCTGTCGATCCGCCACATCGGCAAGGGCGTGGCCCCTGATGTCGCGGCGGTCTTCCCGTCGATCGCTGCGCTGGAGTCGGCGACCGACGAGGAGCTGGCCGGCGTGCCCGGCCTGGGATCGATCCTCGTGACCTCGATCCGGGAGTGGTTCGCCGTCGACTGGCACTGGGAGATCGTCCGGAAGTGGCAGGCGGTGGGAGCCATGCTGGGTACGGACACGGCCGAAGCGGAGAAGCTCCCCCAGACGCTCGAGGGTCTGAGCATCGTCGTCACAGGGTCGCTGCCCGGCTACACCCGTGACGGCGCGACCGAGGCGATCGTGGCCCGGGGCGGCAAGGCCGTCGGTTCGGTGTCCAAGAGCACCGACTTCGTGGTGGTGGGCGACAACGCGGGATCGAAGTACTCTCACGCGGTGGCGCTCAAGCGGCCGATCCTCGACGCTGCAGGCTTCGAGGTGCTGCTCGCCGACGGTGCCGAGGCTGCCGTCGGCATGGCCCGCTCGGAGTAGCAGGCTCGTCGGGAACCGCTTCGCTGAGCCCGTACTCTGGTGGTCGTGGCCCGACGAGTCTTCACCGACCTCGATCTCAACGCCCACGTCCCCGCCCGGGCGCAGCCCAGGATCGGTGAGTGGGGGCCGATCCGTGTACCGTCGACTCGTGCGAAGAAGTGGGCACGCGTGTGGGTATCACTCGCGTTCCTGGTCGCTACCAGCGCCCTGTTCGGGCTCGGCTACTGGGTGTTCACGAAGCTCAACGGGAGCTGAGTCTCACCGGGCGCCCGCGAGGGTGGCCAGGTGCTGGAGCCGGACAAGTTCCACCGGGAGATACGCCGGGCCGCCGTTGCGGCCGATCACGATCGCCCGGCCGCCCGGTAGGGCTGCCACTGCGATCAGCGTGTCGCCCCAGCCGGGCTGCCACTCCGCCGCCAGCTCGGTCGCATACGTTGAGTCCAACGTTCCGAAGACTGCGAGGTCAGCGCCCTCGATCTCCGGCGCCAACGCGCTGCTCGCCAGCACCGTGCCGGCCGTCACATCGATGAGGATCGCCCACGTCGAGTGGAACACGATCGGCGACTCCTCGGTGAGGATCTGTCCGGCTTGCTTTGGTTCGCTGGCCATGCGGTTGAGCGTCGCGATGTCGGATTCGACGCCCCAGTCGGAGTGATAGTGCGACACCCAGAGGACCTTCGCTCCTTCCACCTGTGCGCACGCGCTGAGCAAGTTCTCGGGAAGCACGGTTCCCGGCAGGTTGAGCATGAAGTCGTCGATCGCGTAGTCAGGGCCGCGGTCGATGATCTCCACGGCGTGGATGTCGGCTCCTACGCTGCCGAGTGCTGACGCGACCGCGCCAAGGGACCCTGGCCGGTCGGGGAGCTGGACTCGCAGTAGCAACATGGGCCCCATCCTGGGGTACGACGGTGCGAAATCCGCCGCAATTCCCACTCTCTGGGCCACGTAGGCCGCATTGCCAGCGAAAGTTTCGCGAACGTAATATCCGCGACACTCTCGACCCGCCGCGTCGCCGTGCGTGCGTCACGCATCGACATCCAGCCCGATGGCACGCCGGAAGGGTTCGACACCGGTGACGACCACCTCGTACAGCGGTCTGACGAAGGTCTCCGGCGTGACGACTAAGTTGTCCTGGCGCACGCTCGTGCCCTGGCGGTCCAACAGGCTGTAGCCGTTCGGCCGGTAGCCGCACTTCTCGCTCACGCGGTGCGAATTCGCGTTGTCCGCCCACGCCCCCGAGTGCATCTCAACGGCACCGAGCTGGTCGAACGCGAAGGACAGGATGGCCTGGCGCATGAGCGTGCCGGTGCCGCGTCCCTGATGGGGAAGCGTGAGCCACGACCCGGTCTCTGCATGGCGCACCACGGCGAACGACTCCGCCTTCATGTCCTGTGCGCCGACCATCACGCCGTCGCGCTCGACGGCCAACAGGGTCGTCCAGCTCTGCGGTGAGAACGCGGCCCACGTCCGGTGGTAGAACTGCAAGGACTCGAGCGGCTGGGTCTCGGAGAGGTTCCACGGCATGAGGAAGGGCCGTGCCCCCTCGGCGTGTACGCCTTCGGCGACCAGCTCGACGACTCGGGGCACGTCGGACTCGCGCATGGGACGGAGCGTGACGGGCCCGCACTCGATGCGCAGACCGAACGCGGGGAAGATGTCGACCAGTTCCATGTCCCCCAATCAACCAGGTGACCCCTCGTACCGCCACCGATTTGGGCCCTGACACGGCGGCGACGCTGCTCGCCCTAGGATGACGAGTCGACGCTTGAGGAGGTTCTGTGGCGCTCACGCCCGACGACGTCGCCCGCTTGGCTGGGCTGGCGCGGATCGACCTGTCCGATGCCGAGCTCGCGCACCTCGCGCCGCAGCTCGACGTGATCCTGGAGTCCGTGGCGCGGGTCACGGAGGTCGCGGGAGCCGACGTCCCTGCGACGTCGCACGCGTTGCCACTGGTCAACGTGTTCCGTGCTGACGAGGTCACGCCGTCGCTACCGGTCGAGGCCGTCCTCGCTATGGCACCGCACGCTGAGGAGAACCGGTTCGCGGTGCCGCGCATCCTGGGGGAGGAAGCATGAGCCTCACCACGCGATCCGCTGCGGATCTGGCCGGCATGCTCACGCGTCGCGAGGTGTCTGCGGAAGAGGTCACCGCCGCCCATCTCGACCGGATCGCCGCCGTCGACGGCGACGTCCACGCATTTCTCTACGTCGACGCGGACAGGGCGCTGGCGCTCGCGAAGGACATCGACACGCGTCGCGTCGCGGGGGAGAAGCTCGGACCGCTGGCGGGGGTTCCCGTCGGGGTCAAGGACGTCTTCACGTACGCAGGCGCGCCGACCACGTGTGGCTCGCGGATCCTGGAGGGCTGGGTCCCCCCGTACACGTCGACGATGGTTCAGCGCCTGCTCGACGCCGGCATGATCCCGCTCGGCAAGACCAACATGGACGAGTTCGCCATGGGGTCCTCGACGGAGAACTCCGGGTACGGCGCCACGCACAACCCGTGGGATCTCGACCGGATCCCCGGCGGTTCGGGCGGCGGCTCCGCGGCGGCGCTCGCCGCGTACGAGGCCCCGCTCACGGTCGGTTCGGACACGGGTGGTTCCATCCGCCAGCCCGCGTCGGTCACCGGCACAGTCGGGATCAAGCCGACGTACGGCGGGACGTCCCGGTACGGGCTCGTCGCGATGGCGTCCTCGCTCGACACCCCCGGTCCGTGCGGCCGGACCGTGGTCGACGCGGCCCTCCTGCACGAGGCGATCGGCGGTTACGACCCCCGCGACTCGACCTCGATCGACGCGCCCGTCCCTGACGTCGTCGGTGCGGCGCGCAGCGGAGATGTGCGAGGCATGAAGATCGGCGTCGTGAGGGAGCTTGGCGGCGAGGGCTACGCACCAGGCGTCGAGCAGCGCTTCGACGAGGCCGTCGCCCTGCTCCAGGACGCGGGCGCCGAGGTGGTCGAGGTGTCGTGCCCCCACTTCGAGTACGCGCTGGCCGCGTACTACCTCATCATGCCGAGCGAAGTCTCCAGCAACCTCGCCCGCTTCGACGCCATGCGCTACGGCCTGCGGGTCGGCGACGACGGCACGCGGTCCGCGGAGGAGGTCATGGCCCTCACCCGCGGCCAGGGCTTCGGCGACGAGGTGAAGCGGCGGATCATCATCGGCACGTACGCGCTGTCCAGCGGCTACTACGACGCCTACTACGGGTCGGCGCAGAAGGTGCGTACGCTCATCACGCGCGACTTCGAGGCGGCGTTCGAGGTCGCGGACGTGCTCGTGTCTCCGACGACGCCGACCACGGCGTTCCGTATGGGGGAGCGTGTCGACGACCCGCTGTCCATGTACAAGGCGGACCTCTGCACGATCCCGAGCAACCTCGCCGGCAACTGCGCGGGTTCCTTCCCGGTGGGGCTCGCCCCCGAGGACGGGCTTCCGGTCGGGTTCCAGGTGATGGCGCCGCCGCTCGCCGACGACCGGTTGTACCGGGTCGGCGCCGCTCTCGAACGACTACTGCCGAACCAGCTCGGCGCGCTGGGCGCCCTGCCCGGCTCGCTGGCCGCGAAGGAGGCCCGCCGATGACTGCCGAGATCCTCGACTACGACGACGCGCTCGCCTCGTACGACCC
>Ga0209538_1001268_pt1 | contig 13519 bp, 6 predicted proteins | sample BarGraNGADG00211_2_FD_184492 | JGI IMG/M metagenome (GOLD analysis project Ga0209538, IMG submission 184492) | Arctic peat soil microbial communities from Barrow, Alaska - Barrow Graham LP Ref core NGADG0004-211 (SPAdes) (version 2) | ecosystem: Environmental > Terrestrial > Soil > Wetlands >... | reverse complement strand
GGGAACCTGTCAGAGAAGGCTGGGAAATGGTTTAGATGCAGAGAATATATTGACAGATATTGAGGAACGACTGATGTTATAAAACCCTGACCATGGCATATAATTTGGATATTTACTATTGAAAATCCTCGCGGCAACAGTGGCATTCTTGTTAAGCGTCCACGAAACAAATATACCTGCTCCTCTGACAAACTCTTTTTTATTTTAAGGGAACCCTCCATACGTCAATGATAGATAAGAAAAAATAGCCAAACATGCAGTGAATTACACACCTTCCTCTGAGATTTATCGGGAAGTTAAGTTAGAATGGAAAGTTTGATAACTTTATTTTTAATGTTAAATGTTAAAAAAACATAAAATTAAAAGTTAAATTTGTATGAAGGTTCTCAAAAAAGAATTTCGTTGAAACTGTTTTCCGATTATTTTAAATTGGTTGATAGTCTGTATAAAGGAGACACTTTTGAAGAAGTGCCCAAGTGATTAAGTATGAATTCTCCTGTCTGGTATAAAATTATTCTTAGTTGTTTATTCCGGAAAGTACTTTTATAAAAGAAATGATGATCATTTTTAATACAAACTTTAATACTAACCTTAAAACCAAAAAACTTATGAAAACAACAAAAAGTCCATAGAAAAATCGGATAATAAAGGAATTCGTGTTACGATTTCCAGAAAAATGCAAATACGATATTTTTAAACTTTAAACCTTACAATTTATGAAAAAAAACAAATCTTTCGGGGAATTGTTTTATCGTTCTCTGAAAAAAACACTATTAATCATTAGGAATGCAATTATTCTCTTGTTTCTCGGAATATTGCAAGCAAATGCTACCGATGTAAAGTACGCGATCGTAGACCCTGAGATCAAACTTGCGCCGGAAATTTTAACAGGAGTATCACAACTCCAGCAGAATAAAGTAACCGGAACAGTTATCGGAAAAGATGGGGCCCCACTCCCTGGAGTAAACGTCGTTGTTACCGGTACGACTTTGGGAGCTTTAACCGACATTGACGGTAAATACACCATCCAAATTCCTCAAGGTTCGAAAAGTCTGACATTCTCTTTTATTGGGATGGAATCCCAGAAAATCAATATCGGGACATTAACCAATATCAACGTGACGATGACTGAGTCGGCTATTGGCCTTGAGGAGGTTGTGGTCGTTGGTTATGGCACTCAAAAAGTACGGAACCTGACGGGTGCAATGAGTCGAATTAATACAAAGGAATTGGAAAGCATCCCAGTCTCAAATATTGGACAGAAAATGCAAGGCAAGTTTGCAGGTGTGCAAATTTATCAAACATCAGGTGAACCTAATGGAGGACTATCATACCGCATACGAGGGCAAGCTTCAATTAATGCTGGTAATGCCCCTCTGGTAGTAATTGACGGATTTCCTTCTGTAAGCGGGATAGAATCATTGAGCCCTGATGAAATAGAATCTATTACTATATTAAAAGATGCATCAGCAGCTTCTCTTTACGGTTCCCGCGCTGCTAACGGAGTTATTCTTGTCACCACTAAATCCGGTGTAGCCGGAGTAACAAATATTGAATTCAGCACTTACTATGGCATTGAAAGTGTTTCGGATCGAGGTAAACCGGATGTAATGAATGCCAAAGAATTTGCTCTGTTTAAAAAAGAATATTACGAAGATCAGGCCCTTTACGAAGGTTATACAGGTGGAGTACCTGCACAATATCAAAATCCAGACCAGGTTAAGGATGGGACCAATTGGTATGATATATTACTTAGAAATGCCGGGACTCAAAATTATAATTTGTCAATTACAACCGGAACATCCAAATTAAAATCGGCTGTAAACATTAATTACAACAAACAGGAAGGAGTAATTTTAAACACTTTTGCTGAAAGATTCACAGCAAGGGCGAATAACTTGTATCAGGCATCTGATAAATTAACTTTCGGATTGAATCTGTCCGGATCTGTTCGCAATAGCCAGATTACACCTAGTTTGGGTGGTGGACGAAATATAATCGGCTCCTCTTTTTTGATGGATCCGGCCCTAAAGTATCAAAATGATGACGGTACTTATCCAATTGCTTATACCTCTCCAGGTATGTTTGCAAATCCAAACTACTATTTAGTACTTATGAAAAGAGAGAATCCGTCTATGTCAACAAGTGCGATAGCTAATGCTTTTACAGAAGTAGAAATTATTGATAGGTTGAAATACAAACTCAGTGCAAATATCGATTTCGGGAATACGGCAACTAAATCATTTATTCCATCGATAGTTCAGGGAGCAATGTTTTCAGCACCTCCTAAGCCGGCAACAGGTAGTTATGGGACATCAAATTATATGACCTGGCTGATTGAAAATACTTTGACTTATTCAAAAACATTTAATGAAAAGCACAATTTTGATGCCCTCTTTGGATATACTTCTCAAAAAGTTAACAGCGAAGACGCCTCAATAAGTGCTTCACAATTTCCTGATGACGAAGTTAATTGGTTTAATGCCGCAACTGTAAAAACAGGTTCAGGAAATAAATCAGCATGGTCTATGCTTTCATATATCGGACGATTGAACTACAACTATGACGGAAAGTATCTTTTATCAGCGGCTTTTCGTAGAGACGGATGTTCCCGTTTCGGATCCAATGCCAAATGGGGAAACTTTCCCTCTGTTTCCTTAGGCTGGGTTGTCAGTGAAGAGAATTTTATGCAGCAATTTGATAAGGTAAGTTTTTTAAAACTCAGAGGAAGTTATGGTAAGGTAGGAAACAATAATATTGGTAATTACGCTTATATAGCTTCTGTGGTAACCTCAAATTATGTGACTAATGGAGCAATCACAGCTGGTAGAGCTCTCAACGCTATAGGGAATAACAATTTAACATGGGAAACTACCACACAATATGACCTTGGACTCGATTTGGGATTATTCAAAGATCGTATCTATCTTGTATATGATTATTATCGAAAAACGACTGATGGTCTGCTGTATGCAATTGATATTCCAAATCAATCCGGATTTTCAAGCATTCAATCCAATATTGGTGAGTTCAGGTTTTGGGGACATGAATTTGGATTAGAAACGAAAAACTTTGTGGGAAATTTTCGTTGGAATACCAATTTTAACATAACGTTTAATCGTAACAAAGCAATAAAACTTGGTACTAATAACACTCCTATCGGTGGTAATGCCAATCAAGGAGAGTACAATAGGACCGAAGTAGGAAAACCTCTGGGACAATTTTACGGTTATATTTATGATGGAGTCTTTATGACTCAGGAAGAGTATGATGCTGGACCCAAACATGCATCTTCAATGGTCGGAACCGTAAGGATGAAAGATTTAACCGATGATAATATAATAGACATGAAGGATAGAACTTTTATTGGTAATCCTAATCCTGATTTCCTCTACGGAATAACAAATGAATTTTCTTATAAAAATTTTGATGCAAATGTTATTATAGCAGGGGCCGTTGGTGGAGACATTATTGATGGTACACTTGAGTGGACAGAGAATATTGATGGTGTTTTCAATGTAACCAAAGAGTGTGCTGAGAGATGGAGGTCAATTGATAATCCGGGGCAAGGAAATATTCCACGTACAAGAACTGGCACAACTGAATTGTTTCGGTATAACAATACCCGATGGGTATTTGATGGTTCCTATTTAGCACTAAAAAATATAACAGTTGGATACACTCTGCCTATAAGGTCAAATCCTTATGTTAAAAATGCAAGGTTTTATTTAAGCGCCCAAAATGTATTTACCGTCACGAAATATCCTGGTATGAACCCTGAGGTAAGTGCAAATGGTTCAAATGGATTATATCAGGGAAGAGATCTTAGTTCTTACCCAGTTGCAAAAATCTATACAATTGGTGTAAATGTTAAATTCTAAAATAGTTATTAATTGATATTAATTCACAAACATATGAAACGAAAATTTTTATATATCCTGTTATTAGGATTTATCGGATTGAGTTCATGTCAGGAAGATTTTATGAACTTGTCTCCAGAAACATCAATTACTTCTGCCTCTTTTTATAAAACAGCAACCCACTTTGATCAGGCAGTAATTTCAGCTTATAACCCTTTGAGGTCAGTTGCTCTTAATGGCACTATTATGGATGAGATGCGGTCAGATAATACCTTTTTCACAAAGTACTCTGGTGATAGAGGTCCTTACTTGTCTACTGAAGTTATTGCCGAATTTTTAGATGATGAAACAACTGGCAATTGGCTGAGTAATAGATATAATGGAGATTATTCGGGCATTTCCAGAGTAAATACCATTTTAGCTCGTATTAATGGATCAGCATTGACCGAATCTGAAAAAAAGTCAGTATCAGCAGAAGCTTTGTTTCTCAGAGCTTTTTATTATTTCGACCTGGTTCAGCATTTTGGCCCGGTTCCTTTAATGCTTGAAGAGGTTACTAATGAGGCTCAAGCTTTTAAGCCAAATTCCACTGTAGTAGCTATTTATGATCAGGTAATTGCAGATGTGAAACAAGCTATTGAAATAGGGTTACCAGTTCCTGCAACTTTTCCCCAATCAGGAAGAGCAACTGAGGGTGCTGCAAAAATGTTGCTGGCTTATGCTTATATGTCAAAACCAACAAGAGAATATGCATTAGCTGAAGCTGCCTTGCTTGACATAACTAAAATGAATTATGGCCTCTTAGATAACTACGCTGATGTGTTTAAACCGGCAAACAAAAACAGTAAGGAATCAATATTTGAAGTCCAGTATAAAGAAGGTACAGGCGGACAAAACAGCGATTTTGCATGGCGAATGATTCCAAAATGCAGTAACACCCAATTCCTTATGGGTGTAGCTGCAAATAACTATTCCGGTGTAAGCGGAGGATGGAATGTCCCAACCCAGGAATTGATCGATTCTTATGAAAGCGGAGATGAACGGTTAGATGGTTCCATGGCTATTGTGGAAGGAACTTTGGATGGCGAGCAATTCACTGCAACCGCAGTGAAGAACATTGCTGGTTATACGCCAACATCCGGGAAAGATTATTTTCCCTTTATTATAAAATATTTCCACCCTCCATACAGCACCGGATCAAATACTGGCGACAACTTTCCTATTTATCGTTATTCTGGTGCATTATTGTTACTGGCCGAATGCCTTGTCAAAGAAAACAAAGCAGGCGATGCACTACCTTACCTGAATCAGGTAAGAAACAGAGCAGGACTTTTACCTCTGGCTGAAGCAACGGCAGAAAATGTTGCCGATGAAATGCGTCATGAATTAGCATTCGAAAATCATCGTTGGACAGATCTTATCCGAACAGGAAAAGCAATTGAGGTTATGACAAAGTTTGGAGAAACAATGAAAACACTTAATCCATGGCTTTTACCAACTGCATTCAATATTACAGAGGACAGATTGATCTATGCGATATATTTTAGAGAATTGGATGTAAATTCTAATCTCGTACAAAATCCCGGTTACTAATTAACTTAGCACAAAAGAGGCTGTTATTGGCAGCCTCTTTTTTTTCTGTTAAAATCTTTATGTATTCAAATTACACCATAACTTCAATGATATATATATTAATCTGAATGATATTTAATTTCATGATATCTTTAGATTAATATTTATTATAATAACAGCAAAAAAATATTTGAAAACTGATTATTTAAAAAAATGATTATATAACTCAATATTAAGAAATCATTATCTGTCATAAATTGGAATAAACGAGCAGAACTCTGTTATAATTACCTTATTAAAATTTTGAGACAAGATCAGTTTTTGTAATTTTAAGATCTAAACTTAAACTCATGAAAAGAAACAATTCCTTTAGACAAATTTTAATCTTTGCTTTTGTTCTGATATTTTTCAGTCAATGCAAATCGGCGACCAAAAAAACAACTATCAACGAAGCTGAATTTCGTGATCGTGTTTATGCCTGCTGGCTGGGTAAAAACATTGGAGGAACCCTGGGCATGCCTTTTGAAGGCAAAACAGACATTAACAATATCACTTTCTACACAAAAATAAATGCAGGGGAACCGGCTGCCAATGATGACCTTGACCTTCAAATCCTTTGGCTTAAAGCCATGGAGGAGAATAATTTCCGTGTTGACGCATATACACTTGGGGAATATTGGCTTAAGTATGTGCCTGTCAATTGGAACGAATATGGAGTGGGGAAAGTAAATATGAATTCAGGTATAATGCCGCCTCTTTCGGGAGAGTATAATAATGCAAAATGGAAGACAAGCAATGGTGCATGGATCCGTTCCGAAATATGGGCATGTCTGGCCCCCGGCAATCCTATGCTTGCGGCACAATTTGCCTGGAATGATGCCTGTGTTGATCATGGTTGCACTGAAGGCACTTATGCGGAAATTTTTACCGCTTCACTTGAAAGTGCAGCATTTATTGAAAAAGACAGGGATAAACTAATAGAATTTGCGTTATCAATGATCCCCGGTGATTGCCTTGTTGCAAAAGCCGTGAATGTTGCTGTCGAAGCTAAAAAAAATAATATGACATGGCCTCAGGCACGCGAAGCTGTAATAACTGCTACTGAAGATCTTGGCTGGTTTCAGGCTCCCCGAAATGTTGCCTTCACAATGATTGGCTGGCTCTTTGGTAATAGAGATTTTGGCGAGTCAATATGTATTGCTGTCAATTGCGGAGATGATACCGATTGTACGGGTGCCACGTTGGGTTCAATTTTCGGTATTATTTATGGTACATCAATCATTCCTGAAAAATGGAAAGCTCCGATAGGTGATGGAATTAAAACAGTTGCTGTGAGCGGATTTGAAGTACCGGCAACATTACAGGCTCTGACAGATAATACAGTTGCAGCTCAAAAAAAGGTAGCTGAATTATACCAATCGAAGGTAAAGGTAACTACCGGAAAAACCAATCTTTCGAACAATAATGAATTACTGGTTGTTAACAAGGATGAGCTGTTGCAGATATGGAACCGCTCACCTTATCAGATTACCCGTAATACTGATGATTTGTCATTTACCTGCGACTTTGCCGGAACTCCTGAAATTAAGACTGGAGAGTCTAAAGTATTAAATTTCAGTATAATAAACAAAACAAATGTTGTGAAAAACATTTCTCTGGCTCTCAAAGATCTTCCTGCCGGATATTCTGTTAAGGGAATTCCCAATGGTTTATTTAATATAAGTCCAAATGCAAAGTATTATGTAGCTCTCAGCTTTGATGCTGCTCCCGAAGCAACCAATGCTAAATTTATTGCTGAAATCATAGATGCAGGTAAAGCTATCGATATGCAGCTGGGTATCATTAAACTAAATGATAAGGCATTTCCCGGCAAAGAAAAAAAATAAGCAGAATAAAAGTATTATTGGAAAAAAAATTGAACTTACTAATTCCAGGTAAGCTTGTGATTTTCATCTTTCAATATTTTGTCATGGTCTAGTAACCAGCGTATTACTTTAATAACTTTGTCTTCAGGATAATCAAGCATTTTTACAAGATCTTCAGCATCAGGGTTCTTTTCACCAAGGATAGTTTTTATCTCCTCAAGAATTAAGTCAAACTCATATTTGCTCAGATCCAGTTCGTTCCTTTCCCTGCACACATCGCAAACACCGCATCGATCAGCTTCTTCGCCAAAATAATCCAAAAGAATAACAGATCTGCATCTGGTTTCACTATCAGCATAATCAATCATCCTGTTTAGTCTGATAATATACTTTTCCTTCACATTTAGGTAATTATCGGGCGAGATCAATATTGCTTTGCGTTCAAGCCGTTCTTCGGTAAAAATTACCAATGCTGATCTTTTACCCGGGATGTATCTTATAATATTCATTGCTGAAAGCTTTACAAGATACTGATAAACAGCGTCTCTTGAAATAGCCGCTTTGTTTGCCAGTGATTCTTCATTGACTGGTACAAATTCGGAGAACATTCCTGTGTAAGACCTTAAAAGAAGCTTGATAAATCCGTCAAATGTTTCATTTGCCACCTGAAATTTATACAGGTCATCACGCCCGACAACAAAATGAACCCTTGAAGGGTTGTTTATCTCTTCAGTGAATTCCATATACCCTTCCCGCTGGAGAAAGGAAAGACTATTGTATGTTTCTATTACAGGTAAACGATACCTTGAAACAAAATCTGCCATATTGAAGTCAAAAACATTGTCTTTACCTGAGCCCTGGGGGACCTGCAGAAAGTTACATAATGCTTCATATGTATCCTTTATTTTATCGACAGGTGGAAATTTCTGACGGAGAGAGTCGTTGAGTCTTTTCTTATCTGCCGGAGAGTACAACAAAACGGCAAATGCAGGCTTATTGTCGCGGCCTGCCCTGCCGCTCTCCTGAAAATAATTTTCAATCGAATCAGGTATATCCCAATGTATTACAAATCGTACTTCAGCTTTATCAATTCCCATTCCGAAAGCATTGGTAGCAACAATAACCCGTGTCTGACCGGTTGTCCAGGAAACCTGCTTTTTGTCCCTCAATTCCTCAGTTAATCCTGCATGATAAAAATCAGCGCTGATTCCATTAGTTACAAGAAGTTCAGCAACTTCTTTGCACCTCTTCCTGCTTCTGACATATACGATACCGCTTCCTTTCGCCTTTTGCAGGGTTTTAACCAGATACGAACCCTTATCTTCAACCGTCCGTACGAGATAGGAGATATTTTTTCTGTCGAAACTGGTTCTGAAAACATTTTTTTCTTTGAAAGCCAGCTTCTTCATAATATCTTCTATTACCGCTGGCGTTGCTGAGGCAGTAAGCGCCAGGAAAGGGACCTTATCAGATATATAATCCCTGAGGGAGGCAATTTTGAGATAAGAAGGCCGGAAGTCATAACCCCATTGTGAAATACAGTGTGCTTCATCAATAGCAACAAGAGAGAGGTTCAGCTTTTGAACTCTTGTCTGAAAGAGTCTTGTCGATATCCTTTCAGGTGATACATAAAGAAATTTATAATCACCATAAATACAATTCTCAAGTGAAATATCAATTTCCTCGGATGACATTCCCGAATGTATTGCTATTGATTTTATTTCCAGACTGTTAAGTCGGTTGACCTGATCCTTCATGAGAGCTATCAGAGGTGTGATGACCAGGCAAATACCTTCGCTTGCCATGGCAGGTACCTGAAAAGTTATCGATTTCCCTCCTCCCGTAGGCATAAGTCCAAGAGTGTCCCTCCCCTTAGCCACTGACAGTATAATCTCCTCCTGCAATGGTTTAAAGGATGAGAAACCCCAGTACTTTGTTAAAATCTGCCTGTATTGTTCAATATTCATTTATGGACAAAATATAAAGCTTTTTGCATACCTTAAACGTTCTTTTACAAAAATAATAACTGTTATTCAATTTATTATGATGGTTAATAATAAAGAGATGTTTTCAGAGTTCTGATTTTTTTGTAATTTGCGCCATTAAAAATTAAAATTTCATCCGATGTCATTTTTAAAGGATAAGATATTATATGAAGGTTTAACGTTTGATGATGTTCTTCTCGTTCCTTCATATTCTGAGGTACTTCCACGCGAAGTTGATCTTAGTTCCATGTTCACCCGGAATATCCGCATCAACACACCTGTCGTTTCGGCTGCAATGGATACCGTTACAGAGGATGAACTGGCAATTGCTATAGCCAGAGAAGGTGGTATCGGAGTGATTCATAAAAATATGTCAATTGAAAAGCAGGCAGCACAAATAAAGAGGGTTAAAAGAGCTGAAAATGTCATGATCTTTGATCCCATTACAATTAATCTTGATGCAACAGTTGCCGAAGCTATGAATCTGATGAGTGAATATAAGATTGGCGGCATACCGGTTATCGATGTAAATGGCATTCTGAAAGGAATTGTCACAAACAGGGATCTGAGGTTTGAACATGACCGGAATCGAAAGATCACAGAAGTAATGACAACAAATCTTATTACAACCAATCATCAGACCAACCTTGAGGCCGCAGCCAGGATTCTTCAGAAGCATAAGATTGAAAAACTTCCTATGATTGATGAAACTGGTAAACTTATCGGCCTGATCACGTACAAAGATATAACCAAGACTAAAGATCGTCCAAATTCGTGCAAGGATGATAAAGGAAGATTAAGAGTAGCCGGTGCAGTCGGGATAGCTTCAGACACTATGGAAAGAGTTGAAGCACTGATAAATGCAAGCGTTGATGCAATAGCTATCGATACAGCACATGCACATACAAAAAGTGTTATTAATATTTTAAGAGAGATTAAAAGGAACTATTCCAATATTGATATAATTGCCGGTAATATAGGAACAGCAGAAGCCGCACGGAAATTAGCAGATGAAGGTGCCGATGCATTAAAAGTCGGAATAGGGCCAGGTTCAATCTGTACAACAAGGATCATTGCCGGAGTCGGAATTCCCCAACTCTCTGCAATCTATAATGTAGCAAAAGCTGTTGAAGGATCAGGAATTCCAATAATAGCTGACGGTGGAATAAGGTACTCAGGTGATATCATTAAGGCAATAGCAGCCGGTGCTGACTCAATAATGGCAGGATCTCTTTTTGCCGGAGTTGAGGAATCTCCGGGTGATACAATTATATATAATGGCCGCAAGTTCAAGGCTTACAGGGGTATGGGTTCAATTGAAGCCATGCAGCAGGGTTCAAAAGATCGCTACTTTCAGGATATTGAAGATGATATAAGGAAGCTTGTTCCGGAAGGTATAGAAGCAAGAGTTCCGTATAAAGGAACACTTGCAGAAGTCATCTACCAGATGACCGGAGGCTTAAGGGCAGGAATGGGATATTTAGGAGCTAAAAATATAAGTACCCTCAAAAAGGAAGGCAAGTTTGTAAGAATCACTAATTCAGGGATTATAGAAAGCCATCCGCATGATGTATCTATAACCAGGGAAGCACCCAACTACAGCAGAAAATCATTTGAATAACAGGTACCAGATAAACCTGATGAAAGTCAGATCCGCGCAAATAATTTTCATGATTTTTCTTTTGCCTGCTATTAGCCAGGCACAGAATCTTAATGATAAAATTTTAATGAACATTGTCGGGGAAAACAGTGAAGCCGGTGAGTTTATCAGGATGTACAAAAAAAGTATTGAACCCGGAAAAAAATTAGACATAGACAATTACCTTCAGCAATATATCGCTTTTAAACTTAAAGTTGCTGATGCAATGAAAGAGGGATTCGACACAACCAGGGCATTCAGAAATGAGTTAAATGGTTACAGAAATCAGCTCGCACAAAGCTATCTTACCGATACCCAAACAAAAGAAAAGCTGCTTCAGAAAGCTTACCAACGGTCCATGACTGAGATTAATGCCTGGCATATCCTGGTTGCCTGCTCACAGGGAGCTTCACCTGCTGATTCACTTGAAGCATGGAATAAAGCTTCTGATATAAGAGAGAGTATTATCAACGGAGAACCATTTGAACAAGTTGCCAGGGGGACCTCAGATGACAAGTCAGTTATGATGAATGGGGGAAACCTTGGATATTTTACGATATTTCAGATGATTATGCCCTTTGAGGATGTTGCATACAATCTTAAAAAGGGAGCAATCTCACCTCCTTTCCGGACACCATACGGCTATCATATCATTAAGGTAGTTGATAAAAGGCCTTCAAAAGGTAAAATAAAGGTCGCTCACATTATGAAAACTGTGCCTCCGGGATCAGCAGAAAAAGTTTTGAAAGAAGCTGAAACTGAAATTAACAGAATTTACAAAGAACTTCAGGATGGAAAATCTTTCGGTGAACTTGCAAAAAAGTATTCCGATCATAAAGAATCTGCTGGCAATGGAGGTGAACTTAACTGGTTTGGCACAGGCGAAATGATCACTGATTTTTCAGAAGCCGCTTTTGCACTTAAAGATACAGGAAGCTTTTCAAAACCTGTCAGGACAAATTATGGATGGCATATAATAAAACTTCTGGACAAAAAAGCTCCCGGATCTTTTGAAGAATCACGATCATTTCTGGAAAGTAAAATAAACCAGTCATATCTTAATTCAATCAGTAAAAAATCGCTGGTGGAAAAACTTAAAAAAGAGTATAATTTCAGAATTAACCAGATTTCTTATAAATGGTTTATTGATAATACCGATACTTTGATAATACAGGGATTAGCCCGTTATAAAAAGGAAAGTATGCCATCTGGTAATTTATATACCTTTGCTAACCAGCGCTTTACAACAAGGGAATTCGCAAGTTATATTGAAAAAAGAAAATCAATGATTGTCACAGATGATCCTAAGGACTTTATTGACCGATCAATTGATACAAGATTGTCTGATCATATAATTAATTATGAGAATTCAGTCCTTGAAAAGAAATATCCTGATTTCAGATATCTGATGAACGAGTTCCACGACGGAATACTTTTGTTCGAAATATCCGGAAGAAAGGTCTGGAACAGGGTAAGGGAAGATACAGTTGGTTTGCGGCAATACTACGAGGAACATAAAAACAATTATCTGACCCGAAGGGGAGTTAATGCAAAAATCTATTCTTTGAAATCTGCGGGAAGCGAAAATAAACTCATTTCAGCGTATAAAAAATATTCACGTAAACCAAATACTGATAAATTATTACTTGAAAAATTCAATAAAAGAGGTGACACCCTGCTTTATATTAAAGAAGGAACATGGTATAAAGGTGATGATCAGTCAATTGATAAAGTTCAGTGGGTAGCCGGAACCGTTTTTAATAAAGAAAATAATACCCATTCTATTATTGTTATTAAAAAAATAATGGAACCAGTACCTTTACCTTTTGAGGAGGTTCAGTCAGAAATTATTTCCGGGTTTCAGGATTCTCTTGAGAATGAATGGTTAATACAATTAAAGGAAAAATATACCGTTAAAATTAATATTAGTGTTCTTGAAGAAGTAAGGAAGAGATTAACTGATGAATAGATTAATTTATATCTTTTTAGCAATTTTTGTTTTTACCTGTTGCAAAAACTACAACAAACCGGTAAAGAGAGTTTCTGTTGCAAAAGTAGGGGATGTAGTGCTTTATTACGATGAAATTCCTCAATTTTTTTCCTCCGGAACATCTGGAACCGACAGTATTGCGATTATCCAGAATTATGTCAACAAGTGGGCAAAAAGGGAACTTCTTTATCAGAAAGCTGAAGATAATCTCTCTCCGGAATTAAAAAATGATATAGAAAAACAACTCCAGGAAACAAAGTCCAACCTGGTTATATATCAGTATCAGAGGCAAATGATGCTTGAGAAGATGGATACTGTAATATCTGAAGAAGAGCTTGAAAATTATTATACAGCTAATGAAAAAAGTTTCATGCTGAATTCAAGTATTGTGAAAGCTCTTTTTATAAAGATGCCGGTAGAAACACCGGTTATTGGTAAGATCAGAATACTTGCCCGTTCAAATGTTCAGAAAGATCTTCAGGAACTTGAAAGTTATTGTTTTCAGTTTGCTGAAAAATTTGATGACTTTAATGAACAATGGGTTACAATGGATAAAATTTCAGTTGAATTACCAGAAGATATTGAGAACGAAGAAAATTTTCTTAAAA
>Ga0209538_1001265_pt1 | contig 13550 bp, 14 predicted proteins | sample BarGraNGADG00211_2_FD_184492 | JGI IMG/M metagenome (GOLD analysis project Ga0209538, IMG submission 184492) | Arctic peat soil microbial communities from Barrow, Alaska - Barrow Graham LP Ref core NGADG0004-211 (SPAdes) (version 2) | ecosystem: Environmental > Terrestrial > Soil > Wetlands >... | reverse complement strand
TTTAGCTGATTCGTGACCGATTTATCGGCCGGAATCAAAATGCGATACTCGAAAAAATTGGGGGAATCCTCTATTGATCTGAAATGAGCCGTTGTTCAAACCTCTCACAACTAACCATGTTTGCCAACATTTTCATGATATAATTGTCCCATTCCGGCTCTCTACTGTCAATAAATTAACGATATGATTTTACTTTTTATTTAAACTTTTATCCGATTTGGGCAACAGCCCGTTAATGGGTGACCCCCTTTCTGTTCCTAATGCTTTATAAAGGAACTTATATGCTTGCTGCCGCTCATTTTCCCAGATCTGATTCACTCGAGTGAAATTTATAGGTGCATTTATCCTTTTTGAGGTCAGTTCGTCTGATGATAAGATTAGTCTTTCTTCCAACCCAAACATTTTCAGTAGAGAAGTAAAGCGAGTCATTCCACGTCCTGCATTACCGATAGATAGAAATGGTTTATTAAATATAATCGAAAAAGCAGTTCCGTGAAAAGAGTCTGTTACTACATAATCAGCATTCATAAAACCACGAATCCATTCTGTTACGGGAGGAAAAATGCAATCGTCAAAATGCTTTTTACCTGCTTCTTCAAAAGTATGTTTAGGCATAACTGAAAACGGGATTAAATCTAAGTCATTGGCTACTTTCTGCATGATTTCTTTGTTATCAGAAGATTTATCCAAGACATAAGTCAGCAGGGTGCCTTTGTTTTTCGGAATATTAACTTTCTCAACCAACTTAATGTAATCTTCTTTTGTCAGTAGCATAGTTGGATCCAGTACATGAACAGCATCTACTCCAAGATATTCTTTGCAAAGTTTCAATGCGGAACCTTCACGAACGGAAATGACATCAAAGCTTTTGGCCAACGAAGCACATTGCGCGGTTTGTTTAGATGAAAATTCCCAATTATCCACGCCAAAGGATGCGGCATAAGCGATTCTCTTTACTTTATCTTCTTTATCTAGAAAATCGAGAAAATAATTTGTAATACATGGAGAGTAGATTGGTCTCCACACTTGGTCACTTCCAACTATATATGCTTCAAAACCATATTTTTTTAATAAAGAAAACTTTACAAAAGAGTCTATTTTATCTGTCATGCGAATATTGTCTTTAATAAAACGATTCGTATGCTGACTAATTATAGTTAATTCTTTATTTGTGAGCCATACACGAATAGCTATGGATTTACCAAGCAAGATACGTATAACTAATCGTTTCCCCATTGAAAGAATTTTTGTAAATAAAGGGGTTTCCGTAGAGCGTTGTCTATCTACAAACAACACTTGATGCCCCATCTGTTCTAATACAGATTGTAAAGCAAAAGCCTGTAATATGCCTCCATAGTTTCTATGTAATGGCTGAGTAAGTATTCCAATTTTCATACTTGACTCTTTCCGAATCTCTTGTTTCCTTGTTTTTAATTAGCCAACATTTTTTATACTGAAAAATTGTAGAGTAGCATTACTTATTTCAAATAATCTAAAACGCAATTCTAATGCATCAAAAAAAATATTCCGTGTCTAATTTGGTGAGTGAAAGCAATAATTCAGTTCAATTTCAGCATTCGACATTACAATATTATTCATATTAAAAAATTAAATTCAAATCTCGTAAAACAGTATTAGTAAATAATCTCCGTCCTTTTGCATTTAGGAAAAACGAATTAAAATACAAATCAGAATCTGCAAATCGTCCATCATCAAAATAGTTTAAAAATGTAATTTGTTTTGTATCTACTTTTCTGATAAATGAATAAATATAATTTTCCCGAAACTTTTCTGAAAATTTCGAACTCAATGCCTTGGTTACAGGCGGAATCACGATAACAGGTTTCAGGTTACGCTCCAAACAGAAGGAGATCATTTCGGTCAGTAAGTTGGTGTTGTATGCAATGCAGTCACGATTTTGTTCTGAAACCTGAGCGTCCAAATCCGAAATGGAGAATTCCAGTTTCCATGCATCCAAATATTTATTGGCATCCTTCTCAAGACTTTCCACATCCATTGAGTTGGTACTTAACAATATGTCGTTAGCTGCCGGTATATCTTTTATAAGCCGTTTAATAGCCGTCAGGGGTGAAGATTGAAAAGGGGTATTCACAAATTGCATCACTTTTTCTTTCGTACATTCTGAATAATTCAAGATTAAAATAGGATGTAAAAAAGAATAGTATTTATAGTTCGCTGTATCATCTTCATAATCTTTTACACAGCTACTGAATGGACAAAGAGGGAATAATACAGTAGCTCCCTCTTTTAAATAACTGGAATAATTTTTTAATATGCGAAAATCGTAGGATAAAGATTGAGGTCCTACTGCCCAATTTTCTCCTTTCAATCCTGTTCCTTCATAAGAAAAAGCAAACTTTCCTGAATTACTTCCTAAGTTGCATATGTCTAAATCTAACGATATTTGTTTTCGAAACTTGAGGCCATCGGCAAGTTGATTCTTATACCAATTTGTGCGTTGAACCAATTTATTCAGTATCAGAATAACCGGTTTTATCATTACCAAAAAAAGCAGAGTGAAAGCTACAATACCGCTGATAATGAGTGATTCAACAATCAGATACACCACGCCAGCCACAATAAGACCAACAAAACTTTGTATTATTATATCTTTTATTATTTTTCTCATAATTTTTTTTCGTATTAATAACCGGGACAATACGTTGACTCTACCAAACCTTTGTAATTTTCATTTAATGAATCAATCCTTTTCATATCGTCATCAGTCAATTCAAAATCAAAAATGTCGATATTCTGTTGCAACCGCACCGGATTGCCGGACTTGGGAATCGGAATTACACCCTGTTGAATGTCCCAACGAAGAATGATCTGCGGTATGGACTTGTTATATTTCTGAGCTAACAATTTAAGAATGGAGGCATCCATTAATTTTCGATTCATCACCAGTAGCGGGCTGTATGCTTCTACCTGAATACCAAGTTGCTGACAATAAGCAATCAATTCTTTTCTTGTATTCAGCGGATGAAGTTCAAATTGGTTGACCATGGGGCAAATTGAACTTGTATCAATAAGTTTCTTTAAATGCCGCTCGCGACAATTGGAAACGCCTATTGCACGCACTTTCCCGGCATGGTATTCATCCTCCAGGGCTTTCCAAACTTCTACAAAGTAATCGGGATGAGGCCAATGTATCAGCAACAAATCCAAATAATCGGTTTGTAGGTCTTTTAATGTCCCGTTTAATTGTTTTGATACAATACCCTTTATATCTTTCTGTTCATTCGGGGTAGAGGCATAAAACAATTTCCCATCAGGTATCCCGTGATCGTGGTCTTCACCAATTTTTGAGGTAATAAATACATCCGCACGTTTCAGACCGTTCACTCGATATACTTCTTGGAGGGCATTACCCACGCTCACCTCATTACCATACGCATGTGCCGTATCAAATGCCCTATATCCGCACTTGGTGGAAGCTACGGCGGCCTTGACCATGGCTTCACCTTGAAGCGGATAGGTTCCCATGCCGATAGAAGGCATTTCCACCCCATTTCTTAATATTCTATGCTGATTCATTTTTTTAGTTTCTGAATTGTAGTTTTAATTTATGAACGATAATACGTCGTGTCTCTTTATCTATACCTATGTAATATACTGATGTAACAACTGTTATCACACAGGTAAAACCTACCACTAAAAAGCGGATGAAACCCGGTGCCAACATCGTGCTTAGCAGATAAGGGAAAATCGCAGAAACAACCATCACCAACAAACAAAGCCAAACTACTTGTTTTGCATAAGCCCTTACAGAATAAATTATCAATCGCTTCAGAAGGAACAATTCAGTAATTTGAACCATTATAGAAACCACGATTGTAACAACAAAGACAGATTCCGGAGAAAACCCCATTTTCAAGCAAATATAGGATACGATGATAATCAAGTAAAAAAGACTACCACATACTAAATTAGCTACTTTGATCTGACCCACTGCATGAAATGATGTTACTATCGGGCTTTGCATCGACCAAATCAACTCATTGATTAATATGAGACGACAAAAAGATACAGTATAATCCGGTACTATTTTCAACCAAAGCTTTAAAATAAAAGAAGTCTCCAACAACAACGGAAGCGAAAAGATATAAACTAAAAAAAAAGAATATTTGGAACTGGCAAAAACCAACTTCATCATCTGCGCCACATTGTTCTCGGCATACAGCTTTATAATTTGCGGTTTGACAGCTATCATAAAGTTATTTCCAAAACCGGAAATAGCAGCTTGCACTTGGTAGGCTATACCCCTTGCCGCATTTACGGTGGGGCCAAAGAACATATTTAAAAGCATATTCAACCCTTGCCCCATGCCCATTATTGCAAGACCGCCATATGAATCCCAAACAGAAAAAGAAAAAAGCTTTTTATAGAGGATCTTATCCCAATGAAAGGAAAGCGAACACTCTTCGTAATTTTTCTTGCAATAGATGCGATAAATCATGGCGATAGTTAATGATACCAAGAAGACTAAAATTGCATATATTTTCAACTTATCGAAACCGCCTATGACTAAGAGATAGACTGTAATTAACTTTAATACAACCTCCACAATGGAAACATACGCATAAACATTCATTTTTTCGTGAGCAATAATGGCAGCATTATAAGGAACTTGTGTCAAAGAGGCCATAGCACTCAAGATGGAAAACTGATAGACCCAATGCGCTGCGCTCATTCGATCTTCCGGGATGACTAACTTGTGTGTTAAAAACCACAATCCGATCGTCTCGGCAAGTAAGAAGACGATAAATGCTATTGCTATATGACTACTTAGCGACGCACTAAAGACCTTCTTTAATTGCTGATAATCCTTTTTCCCTAACTCAAATATCAGAAAACGGGATGTGGATGCTCCCATTGCAGAATTGAGAAATGTGAACATGACTACTATGCCGCCAACAACATTATAGATACCGAAATCTTCTATACCCAGTGTGTTCAATATAATGCGGGTAGTGTATAGTGTTACACACATAATGAATAGCATACGGAAATAAAGCATTGCCGTATTTTTTGCTATTCGCTTATTATCGGAAACAACCATCTTAAATTAAGGTCTCCATTCTATATTATTTTGAACGGTTCTGGCATGATCACTCATAACTACTGCTTTGGGCATTACATTTTTCGTCACTAGTGCACCGGCAGATATGATAGCTCCGTCACCAATGGTTACCCCTTTCAATATCATAGCGCCTTGTCCAATCCAAACATGATTCCCAATTATTACTGGCGCTGTCTTTTTGTAACCTTCCCTTAAAATTTCATGTCCTCCATCATTATCACGAATGACTACATCGCGCGAAATCATCACATCATTGCCAATCGTAATATTATCCATGCATATAATTTGAACTCTCTGATTCGTAAATGCATGACCTTTAAAAGTAAGGTTGGCACCATTGAAAACAAGAATATCGGTACCGTAGCATATGGAGACGTGACCGCTTTCTATAGTTAATGATCCATTTCCTTCAACGGCTAATCGTGATTCCATCTTGGAGCCTCTTATTCGTTTATATCCAAAAAGCATTGAGCCTTTTATGGAAATCCGCGCCTGTTTATGAATGTCCAAGACGGCGTATTGGGCAGGAAAGAAAAACCTACCTTTACGGGCTGCACATTGTGTATTCTTTCTCAAAAAGTTTAACCAAAGGAATTGCAAATAAGGCTTAGGATGATACCTCATTTGAGCAATCATTTGTTTTATAAATCCAAGTCCTTTTTTTACTTTCTTTATTAAATTTTTATCTGAAGTATAATATTTTTTAGCGACGACATAAAAAGGAAGTTTATCTACATCTTTGTAAAATTCGTCACGATTGATGGTTGGCAAAGCTATAGGATGCAACAACGCCTGATTTCCGGGCAATACGTCGGATAACGTCACCTCCTTTGTTTCAATCGGATCTTTTATAGAATTGAAAAAAGCAATTCCTTTTGGTGTATTGAGCAATACAACTGATGTACCCATGTTATTATCCATCGTTTTGTCAACATTCTCAATGCCCCAAAAATCGCCAAGCGTTATATCACTGATACGGGGAAAACCTTTATATTTACATTCATAGCAGGCGGGTCGGCTAAGACAGTGCGCAATAATATAGCCACGGAGGAAATTATCTTTTCTACCTTCTCTCAGATATACTTTATCATTAGCAAACTTAATTTTATAAGACAGGCTGCGCCAACCTTGGTCTTTATTTTTTGCTTGCACCGAAACAGCTTTTGCCCCATATTGATTTTCGAGCGATTTCAAGTACTTGTGGAATATTTTTGGAGAATTAATCCCTAAACAGATAAAGTCGATTACAATCAAGTCTTCATATTCTTTGCCAAGGAAGAGGCGCAAGCCTGCAATTTGGCACGGTGCCCCGCACACCAAAACCTTCTCGCTTGTAACGAGCAGTTTCTTTATCTGCTTGAAGAGACCGGTCATATCACTTTGGAAGTGCTTCGAACCGCGAATGCGCAATAAATCTTCACGGTTATTGCTCACTATATGTTTAGCAGAGAAATCATCCGTATAAACAGCCCCTCCAACATATCCTCCTTCATCATACATCTTATTGGCTAAAGCGGAAAATAAACCGCCCGAAGTACTTTCACGGCGAATTTCATCATTTTTGTGAAAGGCTGCCTGAACAATCGGAACTTTGTTTCGACCTGGCTTTAGTTCTTCAACATGCAACTCGGGGCAGGTCTTTTCACACAACCCGCAATCATTACACAAATCAGAATTAACTTTCGGATACCAAAAGCCCTCTATGTCGGTTTCAAGCGTAATGGCTTTTTGACCGCAGATGTCCACGCAGGCAGAACAACCCGTACAATCTTCATTTCTCTTTATGTCGATCATATTTCTTGAATTCTTTTACAAAATATTCTTGGCGGCATTTATTACAATATTCATTCCGTTTACTTGTTGAGAAGTATTTATGAGATAAATAACAGTATCAGCCACCTCAGCCGGAGTCAGTGGTTTTTTCAAAGGATGGCTGGCTTGCATCTGTTCAATTATTCGTTCATCCACGTTGGCAGAAAGATTGGTCAGCATTCCTATTAAACCAAACTCACGTGGTGAAAGGAGCCGAGCCAGAATAATACCAACTATGAATTGTAATCCCTGACTAACAATCCCATCTATAAAGGTCCAAAGCAACCCGCCGATTGTTTTTTGTTTTAATGACATTTAATATATTTTGTTATAATCACCATAGTATTTTTTCTCCAAATTTACTTTAATTTCTTGGAAAGGGAAGTCAGCCCCAATTTTCCGCTTCGCGAAAAAAGGACAGAGCCTTCAGTCGTAAATCGAACAACACGACTTGTAATCGAGGGTTTTTCAGTTATATCAGGTTTTGCTGCTATCATTCAAAACACTCAGCGGCCTTGAAAGCAACACCTTTACTATCTTTGGCCGAAAGTCTCGGACCTCTCTGCAAAGGCCATTTTATGGAAAGATCAGAATCATTCCAAATAATTGTTCGTTCGTATTCCGGCGCCCAATAGTCAGTCGTTTTATATAGAAATTCCGCGACATCGGATAGCACAAGGAACCCGTGAGCAAAACCTTCGGGAATCCACATCATGCGCTTGTTTTCGGCAGAAAGCATGAAACCTACCCATTTGCCAAAGGTCGGCGAACTTTTCCGGATGTCGACAGCCACATCAAAGACCTCGCCGGCGATAACCCGTACCAGTTTCCCTTGGGGCTGTTTGATCTGATAGTGGAGACCGCGCAGCACGTTGCGAGCGGAGCGCGAGTGATTGTCTTGAACAAACGTCATCCGCAGACCTGTTTTATCTTCCCAAACCTTCTGATTAAAGCTTTCAAAGAAAAATCCGCGATTATCGCCAAACACGCGCGGTTCAATGATGAGCACATCGGGAATGTCGGTGGCAATTACCCTCATTTACGCCATCTCATGGAATATTCTCTCCAGATATTCCCGATAACTTGATTTAGGGGTTTCCGTAATCACCTGCTGCATCTTTTTCCTGTCGATAAACCCCATGCGCAAAGCGACTTCTTCAAGACAGGCAATTTTCAACCCCTGACGCGCCTCAAGGGTGCCGATGAAATGGCTGGCCTCCAAAAGGCTCGTGTGCGTTCCCGTATCGAGCCAGGCGATGCCGCGCCCCAAGGGGACAACATGCAGATCGCCGCGCCGCAGGTACTCCATGTTGACGTCCGTTATCTCCAATTCTCCCCGGGCCGACGGCTTCATGGATTTGGTAATCTCGGTGATATGCCGGTCATAAAGATACAGACCCGGCACCGCATAGCTGGACTTCGGGGCAGCCGGTTTTTCCTCGATGCTGATCGCTTTTCCTGTTGCATCGAACTCCACGACGCCATAGCGTTCCGGATCATGGACACGATAACCGAAGATTACCGCACCGCCGGTGAATCCCTTGACGATTGCATCAAGCCCCACCTTCCCATAAAAGATATTATCGCCCAAAATCAGGCAAACAGGTCCTCCCGCAATAAATTCCTCACCCACAAGAAAAGCCTGGGCTATCCCCTTGGGCTCCGGCTGCACCCGATAGGAAATCCGTATCCCCCAACGGCTACCGTCGCCCAGGAGAGCTTCGAAGCGGGGGGTATCGCTTGGTGTGGAGATGATCAGGACATCATTGATCCCTGCCATCATCAGGGTAGCCAACGGATAGTAAATCATCGGCTTATCGTAAACCGGCTGCAACTGTTTGCTCGCCACCAGTGTCAAGGGGTAGAGCCTGCTCCCTGCGCCACCGGCAAGGATAATTCCCTTATTGATGCCAGTCATATCTTGTCTTTCCCTCCAATGATCTTAGGCAAGCAATCCCGGAGGGCCATGCGCCAGGGCCTTATGGTTATTCCTGTAGTTTGGTAAAATTTGCTGCCATCCAATACACTGAAACAAGGTCTCTTTGCCGGTCTCGGGAACTCATCCGACTTGATCGGCAGAACCTCAACATTCGCTAGCCCAGCTTCTTCCAAAATGGCCCAGGTAAATTCATACCAACTGCAGCTCCCCCCATTCGTGATATGAAAGATCCCCGACGCCCCATCCTCGACAAGCCGCTTGACGGCCGCCGCGAGATCATAAGTATAGGTCGGAGAGCCGATCTGATCGTCCACAACTTTCAGAGTTCTTACGGTCGCTGCCTTTTCTATGATCGTCTTCACGAAATTTTTCCCCTTGGGGCCATAAAGCCATTCGGTCCGGACAAGAAGGAAATTTCGGGACAATTCCTGCAGATACCTTTCACCGGCCAGTTTGGATTCTCCATAAACGTTCAGGGGTTGGCATACGTCATCCTCGCGATGGGGCGTGTTTCCATCGCCTGTAAAGACATAATCCGTGCTGAAGTGGACAATCTTTATATCCCCTTCCTGGCAGGCCAGGGCTACATTTTTAACCCCCTCCGCATTCACGGCAAAACATTTATCCCGGTTCGCTTCGCAGCCGTCCACATCGGTATAGGCTACGGCGTTGATCACGACATCAGGGCGGATCTCCGCCACCAGGCGCCGGCAATCGTCTGCGGAAGCGATATCAAAATCCTGAATGTCTTTCCCGACCACCTCGTGATCCAATTTCAGCATGGAAAACAGCTCGCTGCCCAGCATGCCTTCGAATCCTAACAGCAGGATTTTCATCTGAAAATGGACCTCATAAAAAGGGATGCCGGAGCTCCGGCATAGGTAAAGATGTTGATATTATTAATTAATCAGCGAAGTGAAAAAAGTTATCATAAATCGTGAAGCGTGAGGCGTGAAGGACATAAGTTTTAAGTAGTTAAGTAATTAAGATTTAAGTAGTTAAGGACAAAGCAAGAGCTTTGCATGGCCACATAAAACAACCAACTTTGTCATTCCGGCGAAGGAGACTGTGTCGCAATCCTCATTTGTCATTGCGAAACGCCTCTCAGGCGTTGTGGTAACCTTAATATGAGACCCTTGCACAACTCCTCTATTCGTCATTCCGGGCTTGGTGCCTACAATGTTCTCCGCCGGCGGAGAACATTGGTGAAGCGTGGCAAATAGCGGGGTCAGTCATATTTGGTTTATTCAGCTTCTTTCGTTAATTGCGAACTAATCCGCTCGAAAAGCGCGGCATAACCGGGAAGACGTGCAAGGATGTTGTTAAACGTTTCTGCATCGTAAATATGGCTGAGGCGATTTCTGTCCTCCACTGCCTCAAGTAACAGCAAGTAATCATCCTCCGTGGTGTAACCCCCAAGGTAGTATGCTTTGATAATCTTTTTTGGAGATGCTTCATCCACCCCCTCTTTTTCTTTGAGGAAGAACTTGATCGCCTTCCAGCACAATTCGGCGGTGTACTCGAACTTTTGTGCGCGACCATTTTGCATTCCATCTACGAGTCGTTCGTCCCCAAGTTTTTGCTTGAGTTCTGCCAGGTCGAGTCGTGCGAGATAGGTGAAAGTATCCGTTGCCTCTTGAAATGTTTTTATTCTTACATCCATGGTATTGCCTCCTGTTTCACGCGTTCTGCAAAACGGCCAGTCAGTTGTGGAGTCGTCACTAGTTCTACTCTGAATGGCACAAAGGATTCTTCAAACTGATCGGTCATTTCGGCAATCACTTTACGAGAAATGTCAGCATCAATCCATAAGTCGTAGTCTGAGTTCCAGCGGTTATCACGACGGGAACGCGATCCATAAAGATATACTCGGGCCTGCGACTGAATACGCTCTTTGAGCAGCAGGCGAATATATGCTTCGGATTGGTTAATAAGTTCTTGTCGGGTCATGGCAATAAGTCAGTCCGTCGGTGATTTTCTGTTGCTGTTGCAAAACTCCTCTAATCGTCATTCCGGGTTCAGAGCCTATATCCTCCGCCGGCGGGGGCATTCGTGAAGCGTATTTCGTGAAGCGTGGCTCGTGAAGGACATAAGAGTTAAGATTTAAGTAGTTAAGAACATTAGATTTAAGATTTAAGTAATTAAGGGTTAAGGACAAAGCAAGAGCTTTGCATAACTGCATAAAACCAACAATATTGTCATTCCCGCGAAGGCGGGAATCCAGTATTATCAATGGTTTCCTGGATACCGGCTTTCGCCGGTATGACGATTAGAGGGGTTCTGCAAAGCTCTCACTGCGCTATAGTCAATGCCGCCGAGCAGCCTTCCAATCTCCGGTTGTGTGATCCGGGCAGGGGGTGTTGAGTTGATATAATACCCTTAAGTTCCTAAGTTACTTTTCGATGCGGATGCTTATTTTGTCAGCTTAAAAATTTAAGGGCGTCCCCATGTCGGCTCCGAATTCATAAACAGGTGTTTCGATCACTTTGACCGGTTTTCTTTGTCCCCAGATGATCTTCTGAATTTTTTCAACGGTCTCCGGAGCAAAATAGTGTTCACCCGTCTCCAGGCACACCTTGGCTGGCACATGCTCTACAATGTAGAATTTTCCATCCAATTCCAGTGTATACGTCACATACTGCTCGCTGTATGTTTCCTTGATTGCGCTTCCCATCGTTACTCCCTCCTCCGTCACTGCGTGACACCTCCTGCCAGCGGAGGATATGTGATGATGTTATTTGCTATTACGACACAGTCTCCTTCGCCGGTATGACGATTAGAGGCGTTTTGCAAAGGTCTCAATCCTGAATGTCTTTCCCGACCACCTCGTGATCCAATTTCAGCATGGAAAACAGCTCGCTGCCCAGCATGCCTTCGGATCCTAACAGCAGGATTTTCATCTGAAAATGGACCTCATAAAGATGGTCCCCTAACGAAAGGAGAGCGCCCAATTATTACCCGATATACGGACGGAGAGGGAACTGCTCGCCGGGGGACAGGTCTTTAAATTTAGCGTTTTGCGGGAGGGGGGCATGCTGACCCCATTTTTTATCACTTCACTCTCCAATAACCGTCGCGGTCGCTCCCGATTCGTTCCACCCGGTTTTCAGATTTGAGCGCGGCCAGATGGTCCTTGATGGTATTTTGACTTTTCCCCAATAATTGCGCCATCTCGCTACGAGTAAGGTTTTGATTTTCACGGAGGATATCGAGTATTTGGTCCTTCGTTGACGTTTTCTGGGTGGTTTTCTGGGTGGTTTTCTGGGTGGTTTTGAAAAAGGTTACCCGAAACCCATCCTGGATCTCCTCAAACGACGGATCCTTTAGCCCGTATGACCTTATGGATTCCAATACCAAAACAAAGGGGACGCTACCCTTTCGGAAGGAGCGGGAACGTCTCGCCTCCGCTCTAACATATCTGTGCAGTTAACGAACGTTTGTGTTGTTTTTCTACAACAGCAAGGTTAAAAAGCGAATTTGCTGCCGCGGAAACTTTATCGGCTCCGCCAGGCTGAAAATATATTTCTCCACAATCAGTGCAAACCAAAGCAGCAATGCCCGATAGTTTAACTTTAACCCCTTCGCGCTCAAACTCCTGAACGATATGTTCCCGTTCAAGCCTGCCGCCGCATTCAGAGCAGGGTTCCTTAGACATATCTATTTTTCTCATGATCTCCTCCCTCTTTGCGTAGGTGACGTCCACCAAGGTCTCTGTGGAATATATGCTGTAACAATATCTATAAGTTTTCTATTTGAATAATCACATACCACATGGATGGGCGATTTTATTCTTTCATCCCATAAAAAATGACCTATGATCAAGCACCTTTTATCCTCAATATATGTTTCGAATATCCTGTTTTCCCCGAGTATTGCCACAATTATGTCTCTCTCTGAAAAACCTTCCTCTATCATATGCCTAACAGCATGAATTTTTATACGGTAGCGTCCCCCATTAACAAGCCTCTTGATTGTCGCAAGTAATTTATCGTTCATCGTTTTATTAGTTTTACGTTTTAAGTTTTACGAAAAGGGGGGACAGCTCCCAATTATTAACTCGCGTTCGGTTGGCCGGACTCTGATAAAGCTCCGCTCTCACTTTTCACCTTTTTTAATTTCCTCGTACAACTTAGCCGCTGATTTCCCCGCAAAAAGTTCATCTTTTACTTTCAGGTAATCCATTTTCTGCGCCATGTTCTCCCTGATGAAAATGGCCGCTTTGGTAATGCCCATCCGCTTGATGAGCGTTTGAACCGCTTCGCTTCTGACCTCTTCGCTGGAAGGAACCATTAATTTACGTTAAAATAGTTTTAGGTTTTAAGTTTTACGTTTTAAGTTCAATTCGTTGGGGTCAGGTCTTGCTTAAAAACAAGTGCTGAGTCAAAACATAGTGCTTTGAACTCATAGTTTCGGGGGTCAGGCCGTTTAAATTTAGCGTTTTGCGGCACTCTTTTGCCGGTCGGCGCCCACGATTTACATCCAGTTATCAAGTTTTAACCCTTTAATACGCTTGAAATGTTTCGTATTGTTCGTCACCATCGTCAACCTATGGACAAGTGCGCAAGCGGCAATAAACATATCTGCGTCATCGATGATCAGCCCATCGTTTTCAAGCGAGGCCTTCAGTTTCCCGAATGTCTCGCTAATCGCATCATCCGATTCGACGACGTTGATGCGATCGGTGAGCTTTCGCAT
>Ga0209538_1001264_pt1 | contig 13554 bp, 20 predicted proteins | sample BarGraNGADG00211_2_FD_184492 | JGI IMG/M metagenome (GOLD analysis project Ga0209538, IMG submission 184492) | Arctic peat soil microbial communities from Barrow, Alaska - Barrow Graham LP Ref core NGADG0004-211 (SPAdes) (version 2) | ecosystem: Environmental > Terrestrial > Soil > Wetlands >... | reverse complement strand
AGAATCTTTATTCTCTTCCGGAGCTTCCGTAGCATCCTTTTCGAAGGCTTGTTCTAAAAGGTAATTTTTGTAAAAACCTGGGACTCCTGCCGTGAGCCCTCTTGAAATCTTTGGCCAAGCATAGGCAAAAAGTTTCTCCTTAATGGCCGCCGCTTCCTCTTCAAAAGTATCTGTGCACAGCGCTTTCATAACCACGGGAATGTCCCGAGGATCCTGTTGTAACTTGCCCTCGTCTCTCGCATGCCCAATCGCCTTCATTTTTCTAGCATCTGTGTTGTATTCGGCGATGAGTTGCTCTATAATATCCGACGCTTTAGGATTATTAAGTTTCCAGCTTTTGGCCGCAACTTCCTTAAACTTCTCGTTGACAAACTTACCCATTGCCACCTTTTTATCTGCGAGGAAAAGGTCATAGTTTTTTACAACGATACCCTCAACCGTGGTGCCCCCAAGAATACTTTGTGTATTCAGAAGCTCTTTAAATTCCTCCGGTCCCGCAACAATTCCTCTGAAAAACATTGGCACACATTCCAGCCCAAGCCGGTCTGCTTCTGCCTTCTTTTCCTCATAAGAAAGATAGACCTCATTCCCAATATTGACATCAAAAAGAATAACATTCATTCTAGGTGTTCGGCTATAAGCAAGCACATTATGATGCGGTTTGGATAAAAACTCTCCCCGATAAATCCAGCCCTCATGAAGGTCTAGCGTTTTGGCGGTTAAAATTGCCAGATTAAACATTTTCTCCGGAAAGTCCAGCAATATTTGTTGTCCTTTTGACCGCAAAACCAACTCTCCCTTAATAATACCCATGGAAATTTGGCTGCCATCAATTTTTTCTTCTAATTGCACCGGGCCCTTAAAAATATCTAAAATCTCCCGATGTCCCAGCGCCCAAACCTTTGGGTAAGAATGAATTTCCGGAATTTCCTTATTCTTTCCTTCCTTAAAAACCTCCGTCGAACTAATATCCATCTGCATAATGCTCCCCTCCTTTAATAATTTTTTGTTTATATTTTGTTATCCATTTTCTTTCTTATAAAAAAAAGCGAGGTATAATATAAATAGAATCAAAGAAAACACAAAATAACAGAAATATTTTTTGTGTTTTACCAACAAATTGGAGATAGTTAATGATAACGATAATAGGTGCTGCGGGGCATCTTGGCAATGTTTTAACCCGAGTTTTAGCAAAAAAAAGTGAAAAAATCCGCGTTCTAATTTTTCCTTCCGAAAACTACGACTACTTAAAGCCCTTGCCAGTAGAAATAGTTCTTTGCGATATCCGAGATAGAAATACTTTAGACACTGCGCTTAAAAATTCCACTATCGTTTACCACCTCGCCAGTATCATTTCTATTGGAAAAACTCCTAAGGAAAAATTGCTTGAAACTAATTACGAGGGCACCAAGAATGTTTTAGATGCTTGCGTAAAAAATAAAGTGAAAAAATTAATTTATGTCAGTTCTATTCACGCTTTTGAAGATTTTCGGGGTGGGCCTATCACGGAAACTTGTAGAATTGATCCCGCCCTTGCTCTTGGCGACTACGGCTGTACCAAAGCTATGGCTACCAATCTGGTTTTACAATATTTCAGAAAAGGCAATCTCGATGTTCGCGTAGCTTGTCCTACCGGAATAATAGGTCCTTATGACTTTAAAGATTCCGAAATGGGGCATCTGATTAAAATGTATTTAAAAAAGCAACTTCCCCTTGCCATAAATGGAAGTTATGATTTCGTAGACGTACGCGACGTTGCAAATGGCTTAATTTTGATAGAAAAAAAAGGCCTTTCTGGCGAAGTATATCTCCTTCCAGGAAAAAATATAGAATTAGAAGCTTTTTTTAAAATGCTCTCTGCCATTACCGGCTATAACCAAATACCAAAAATGTTGCCAAATTTTTTAATAAAACCAGCTCTTTTAATCATGAACAATTATTATAAACTTTCTAAAGAAATTCCCCTTTTTACTAAGGAAGCTGTAAAAATTCTTCACAGTAATTCCAATATTTCCGGCGCAAAAGCTACAAAAGAATTGGGCTATAAAGTCAGAAGCTTGCGGGAAACTTTAGCAGCTACAGTTTTCTGGCTAAAGGAACAATACAATCTAAAATGAACCGTTTCCATAAAGAAAATAGTTCCTTTTACCAAAACCTCAAGTTTTTAACTACAATAAATTAATAAACGAGGTATAATATAATTGTTCCAATATTCTAAAATTTTTAAAATCAGGAGCGAAAAATGGATGAACAAGACGATCTCGAACTCAAAATTTTATTGGCTAAACGGCTCCAAGAAGAAAAACAAGCGGCCGGAAAAATTTTGGACCAAACAAAAAAGTTTAATGACCCCGAAATGATCCAAAAAAACACTGTTATCGAAAAAATAAAAAATCTAATAGATATTTTACCTTAACTACTAAGGCTAAAACAAAATGTGCAAAAAACTTCCAAGCTTCGCTAAAATAACCGTGGTACCAACGTTGCCTCGACGGCCGCTTCTGGGGTACTAATGGAAGGTCTCAACCTTCCGTCGGCAGAGACCATGAGCCTGGACGATATCCTCAAGCTTGTCGTGGCCCAGGGCGCCTCGGACCTGCATTTGCAGGTGGGAACGCCCCCCATACTACGGCTCAATAAGCACCTGTTACCAATTGGGACGGAGCTGCTGTCGGGCGCCGCCATCGAAGCCCTCGTGTACCCTATTATGAACGACCTCCAGAAGGCCGTGTTTAAACAACATTTAGATTTCGACTTTTCCTACTCGGTTAAAGGCCTTGCGCGGTTCCGCGTAAACGTATTTCGGCAGCAGGACTCGATGGCCGCGACCCTGCGGTGCATCCCGCTCACCATCCCTTCCCTCGATGCCCTTGGCTTGCCCGACGTTGTGAAGGATCTCACTAAGTTGGAGAAAGGCTTTGTGCTCGTGACCGGGCCGGCCGGGCATGGCAAGTCGACGACGCTTGCAGCAATGATCGACCGGATCAACAAAGAACGCGCTGTGAATACGGTCACCGTTGAGGATCCTGTTGAGTTTCTATTCCAGCATCGCAGAGGCATTGTAGTCCAGCGGGAGCTGGGCAGGGATACAGAATCCTTCGCCCAAGCTCTGAGAGCGGTCTTGCGGGAAGACCCCGATATCATTCTCGTGGGGGAGTTGCGAGACCTGGAAACCATCGCTGCCGTTCTAACCGCAGCGGAAACCGGGCACCTGGTGTTCGGGACCCTACACACGAATTCGGCGCCCCAATCCATCGACCGTATCATTGACGTCTTTCCCGCCGGGCAGCAAGAGCAGGTTCGTGTCCAGTTAGCGAACGTCCTGTCGGCGGTCGTGACCCAACAACTACTGCCGCGTGCAGACGGCACCGGACTAGTAGTAGCCACAGAAGTACTAATAGTAACCCCGGCGGTCCGGAACCTTATCCGGGAGAACAAGTCTTTCCAGCTCGTCTCCGTGATGCAGACTAGCACCGACCTGGGAATGACAACGATGGAGAAGTGCGTCAAGGAGCTTGTAGCTAAGGGGATTATTACGGCCGACGTGGCCCTGCGGGCCGGCGTCAACGTCGAAAAATAGCGCTGCTACCGGTTAAGAAGGCCTGCTGTTGTTAGAAACTCCTGCCCGCTCCTAAAAAAATAAATTCAGTAAAAAGTAGGGGTGGTATGCCTCTGCTTTTTACGTTTAATTTCTAAAAATAAATTAAAAAAAGCTTACAAAAAAAGCGTTAAAACCCATCTCCCTCTTTAATTCTGAATAGTTATTTAGCTAACAACAATAAACGTATAACGAGTTATAATATGCTTCCTCTATTATTTTTAATTTTATAAAATTAGGAGTAAAAAATGTATAAAAAATTTCCAATATCTTCAAAAATAACCGCAGAACAAGAAGCAGAATACCGCTTAGAAATGGGGCTCGCCGCTTTTGGAGGGCCTGGCGCTTTAAAAAAATATCTGGAAGCAAAAGAACAAAAAGAAAAAACGGAAATTAAAACCAACAAAAAAGGGCGCAAATAGTCGCCCTTTTTTCCTTGGTACCCCTCTTTAATCCAGAAATAGCTATTTAACTAGTAGCACTATTCCTATTGCTGCCATTCCCAAAATAAAGCCCACCCCCATAAAAAGGTCCAGCCAAATAATTCTTCCGGTGGCTAGCTCAAGCCCTTCCTTCTTGAAAGTAAAACTATTACCTATTCCCACAAGTAAACTTACTATTTGAACGGCATAAATAAAAAGCATTCCAAGTCCAAAAATTTTCCAATACATGTTTCCCTCCAACCTTTTTAAAAATGTGAGAATGCTCCCCTAAAGGCTAAGCTAATCAAATATAAAACAAATAAAGAATAAATTTTTAACTTTGTCCAAACTGATACCCCGCGCCGGTACCTAATATTAATTCCCGCGAATATATTATAACCCCTAATTTCTTAAAAGAAGGCTTAACCCCTCCCTCCCCCCTAAAAATAGCAGGGAGCTCCCCCGCCTTTTCCAGTTTAATTTCTCTAATAAATTAAAAAAGCTTATAAAAAAAAGCGTTGCAAGGATCTGCAACGCTTAATAATTAAAGCCTATAAAGATTAGTTAGCCCAACAACTTTTCAAGATCCTTCCGCCAAATAGCGGTTTCTTCCAGCGCAGGGCCTTCTCTTTCGAGAAAATACTTCTCACCCGTCTGTTTGGAAGAATAGGCTTGAACTCGGAGAAACGCGCCCTTAACCACGATTCCTGCAACCTTTGCAAGAATATAGGCAAGCCCTGGATCCTGTTCCGTCGGCGTTGTTTTACAAAAGGCGCCAATAAGCCCGGGATTATCCGTTACAAAATTCCAGAAAGAATCCTCTTCGTGAAGGATGAATAAAGCTTCCCCTTCAACAAGAGAGTTCTCGATATTGAGGATATCTTGAACGCCAAGATCTCCCCAACCAACCTTTGGGCAGGAACCCGCTGTCTTTCCGAGCACGTACCAGCCCGCGTTATGGTAAACCGCCCCATTCCGCTGTCTGCCATTGTGCAGTCCCATCTTTTCAAAAGTGAGACTTTCCGAATAAGCGAGCTTTAAAAGATTGTTTTCGTCCATAACCCTCCTCCTCTTATTTGCTTCGTCCATTTTCATGGACATCTGCCGAGAGAAACCAAAGTATTACGGTTCCTACAATAAGCACTACCATCAAGAGGCACAACCAGACTTGCATGTTCGCAATGGTAGCGGCACTAAATCTGTGCACCGAAGTTCCGAGCGAAAACCCCGCCACCCACAGCAAAGCTGCGTCACATATCTTAAATGCAAGCTGCTTTTTATTCATAGTCTTCCTCCCGGCCTCCGCCGCCCTTCTATTTTTCTTCTATTCTTGTTATACACCTCCAGAAAAAGCGAGTAAAAATATAAAAAAGTGGCACAAATATAAAAAAACGGCGCAATAAAATACGCCGTTCCTAACGCAGAATATTTCAAAAATTAAGAAGAAAACTTGCTCCTCTGTTCCTCATAAGCTCGCAACATATTGGCAAAAGATTTATGCCCCTTCTCTTCGAGGGGAAAAAGTTCTGGAATAAGCTTAATCTTTTTATTCAGCGCAAAAACCATGCCGAAATCAAAAAGACATCCCTCAGAAACCCCGTCCCAGGCAATATGGACTTCGTCTGCCGCCTCGATAGCTCTCATATTTGAAGTGCAAATCTTAAGCCCTACCGTGTCGGTTTGATCTGTATCCCGCATTGGATCATAGACCTTAATACCTTCTTCCTCAAGCTTTTTTACATAAGCTTGGATCTTGGTCTTCATCTCCTCCGTAATATTGCGAACGGGATGAATAATGAAAACCTGCTTCTGGACTGGGTCGTTCTTCAGTTCCTCTTCAAGTTCCTCTTTCCGAGAAGTCATGCTTAGGAGTTCTATCACCTTGTCCGGAGGAATCTGCTTAATCATTTCTTCCACCGCAGCAATTTCACAAGAAATACTATTAAAATCTCTGATATTCATCTATTTTCTCCTCTTAGGCAATGGTCTCATTTCTCTCGCTTAAATGCTGTTCATCCTTTTTATATTCATTTAGCCATTCTTGCAACCCGGAAATCATTTTCTGAACGAGCGCATCTTTGCGCGCTTGCAGCTTTCCTATCTCACTAAGCTTAACTTTAATTTGGACTGCCTTTTTTGTTTCGCCTTCTATTCTGGCTTCGCTTTCCAGCTCGTACAAAAGATCTGAAATTTTAACCCCTCCGAGCTCTATAAGTTGCCCGTGAATTTCTTCTAATCTGGTAGCCATGCTTCCTCCTTGATTATTTTTTATAACAATATTTTGTTATACGGGCAAACACTAAAAAAGAAAAAAGGCGCCTCGCAACGCCCTCTCTATTAGATTTTTTCTCAATCGTCGGCTAACAATTCATCATAGCAGCTATCGCAAATCCAGGTTTTATCACAATTTGCCTCTCCCTCTTCCGAAGGATACTCCCTATAGAGCGAAGGTTTAATTTCTCCACAAATTGCGCATTTACACTCAACATAGCTAACATTGTCTTCGGCCTTTTCAACTAAATTATCCCTACTAGCTGCTCCAGGTATCTCCCCCGCTTCCTGGGAATGGAACCTCCGGGCATCGTGCTCATCGGCCTGCCGCAGTACCAATTCCATCAAAGATTCTTCCCGCGCTCTAAAAGTACTACCGGGATGTCCCCCAGCCTCAACTATTTTCCTCTCCCCCGCACAATAGTCCTCGGTTTCATCTCCGCCTACGGAGCTTAAGGGAATATCAACAGGCTCCATTGTCTTCACAACGTTCTCATAAAACCAAGTTTTTTCTGTTTCAACAAAAGTTTCCCAACTCTGAGTTTCAAAAGCCGCGTCTAATTCCTGCGTTCTGCGGATACAAAGCTGACTATCACTATCGGTATGATAAAGTTCATAAAAAACTGGCATCTGTGTTATCATAGAAAGGCAATTCGGCGAAAAAACATCTCTTCTAATAGTTCTAACCATACGCTCTCCTTTATCTAACTAAAAAATATTATTTTATATTTTTTGCCTTAAAAACTGCTATTACTAAATCCTCGGGAATACAATTCTCGGCATTCGCCCACTTCCAACTCGCTTTTTCATTAAGCAATTGCCATTGCCGCCAAGAATAACTTAAATTTTCGGCTTTCCTCTTACCAATACCCCAAACGTCTCTGCAAGTAAAAGACCGCCAATGAACGCCAGGATCTGGCTCATTGGGGCCGTACCAGAAGCCGCCATCGTGGCGAAAATGAGAACCGTCTTTACAAGCCTTTCCCTTCCTAATTATCCGAAGTTTCTTGCTCATTGGCTTTAGCTTCTATCTTTTTAATAGTAGCGTTAATTTCTTTCTTCCCTCTCGCAAAACCCCTTCTCCATTCCTTATATTTAGTTTCTTCCGGCGAATAAGGACACTTGTTTAAAGCCAAATTATTCTTTCCGGAAACTAAACCCAAATAAAATGCACGATTCATGATCTTCCTCCTTAAATAATTAATGTCTTCTTTTATTATTTATATTATAGCACAAAAAAATCGGAGTAAGTGCAAAAAATGCACATACTCCGGAAATCTTAAACTAACAGATAGGTTAAGCTCGGTGAAGGCTAATAACTGCCTTCCCGCTTTTGTTCTTCATCTTTATTGCCTTGTTAAGCCGCTTGTTAAGAGGCTTTTCCGCAACAACGGTTTTTTCAACCTTGACAGTCTCTGTAATTGTTGCCTTGATCGTAGTTGCCATTTCTTTATTGGTAACTACCTCTACAATTTCCTTCTCAACTGCTGTTTCCTTGGTCTCCGTCCTTCCCACTCCATAAGTAGGAAAGAACCGTTTAAAAGGGTACTGACTTTCGACAAACGCCCTCACTCCTTCTTTCATTCTAGCAATCCGGTCGGTATCACTGATAATTTCCATGACAGTTCCTCCTTTTGCAGAATGGTATCTTTTTCTGTTATACAGTTTAGAACAAATAATATTTAATAAACAAAAAATGGTCCCAGCCCGAGACCATAAACTTAATTTATGGCAAAAAAGCTTTATAACCCAAAAGTTTTGATTATTTCCCAAAAAGGCATCTTTTCGCATTTGGCGCAATATTCTTTTTCTAGTTCTATGTTTTTATCAAATTCAGAAAAAAGTTCATTTATTTCAGCAATTACCTGCCAGGAAATATTAGAAACCCTTACAATTTCTTTCTGAAATCTCGCTTTTCTCCCTTCACAAAATTGCAATTCTTTAGCATTCCAGGCTTTTAATTCTTGGGTTAGGGCTTTCTTTTCTTCCCCCGTTAATTTTTTCAGTTCCGGCAATAGTCTTTGTTCTCGGAACAACCGATTGCCAATTTCAGTAAAATTCTCTCCAGTATCCATCCCGATATCTCCCAAATCTGCCAGCGCAACACAAAGCGCAATATAGGTAGGTACCGTTCTGAGCTCTGGTTGATAAGCCGTTTGTAGCCCCTCATCCCAGGCAGTAGTAGTAATTAAAATGGCTTCCCTAAGCACGGCCTCTTCTTCGGCTGTAAGGGTAGTATATTCCTTAACTATTTTTAGCGTCTCTTCGGCACTTTTTTCCTCATTCCGCCCAGTTTTTCTAACTCTTATTTTTCCAATTTTATTGGGCGCTTCTGCCCATTCGAAGTCTTGGACAAGATCGTGCCCCAGCGCCGCATATTTTATTAAAGCAAAATCTTTTTCGTGCAGATACGCGCGGGCCGTTAGTATTTCTTCTATCTTGAGGGCTCTGGCTAATACTCCTTCGGTGTGTTCCCAATTATGGTAAGCAAGATTGTTTTCCTTAACGGGATTGTTCTCATAGCTTTGAACAATTATGTCTTGGAAAATTTTTTCTAAATCCATTTTTTCTCTCCTATATTGGTACTACTCTTATATTTTAGCACAAATTTTACAATTTAATAAATAAAAAAGAGAGGGTGTTTCGCATAAGCAAAGCACCCTCGGTATTAGAAGAGGATTTGAAGGCAACATCCAGAAAAAAGGATGAACCTTCAAGAATTCCTGTTATCCATAAGAAAATGGATAAACTGGGAACTCTCGCCTCTAATACCGAGGTCATGGAGATGTTCTAAAAGGTTAAAGCCTCCTAGAACATCTGATTCACAAACTAATAAACTGGGATCGGCTCCCAGTTTGCTCCGTTCCAGCGAACTACATGAGTAATCCGCGTGGTGGCAAAAGAACGAAGAGACGGAACCCCTATTTGAGAGGGGAAGGCGGCGACTTTCGTTTCGTCGTCTTCGTCCCAGAAAAGAAGGACGGAACCATCTGTGTACAGCGCAATTTCTCCGCTGTCGGTTTCGCGTGCTGTTGCCTCGGCATCATAGCCGTCGACGGCAATGAATAACCGCCAGAACTGCCCGTCAGCGTGACCGCCGACAGTGTAACGATCCATGGCTCTCTGAGCCATCGTTCTTGTATCCTTCATCATGTCAAGCTCCTTGGTCTCTCCTGCCTGCGCTAGTTTCAGCATCAGGACTTGCGGGGTACTGCTTCCTTGTGAAGCATGCCCCTCAGGGCCAACGAACCAAGTAGGTTTTCCTCCAAAATTGGTGGCAATGTGCGCCACAAATTTCAGAAGCGACCTTGCCTGACCTTTAGGTTATACAAAAAAAACAAAAAACGTCAATTTTTAACATAAAAAAGAGGGAAATAGCTCCCTCCTTAAGAAATAGTTGCGAAAAATTATTTTAATACCAAGTCCTATGGACTTCTTCGATAGACTCTACCCCATCTCTTTCCATTAATTCCCATTTCATATCTGCGGGGATTTCAATAATTTTTAGTCTCGACATGCCGCCCGTAAGTTCTTCTCCATATTCTTCCAGAGCACTAACAAAGCGGGGATCGTCGCGCTTTACAAGACAAGGCGCACAAATTTTACCATCAATACAGCCTCTTGCCTGCAATACTTCAAAGCCAAAATCCGAGAGCATCAAAGGAACGTTGCTCCTTCTGTTAATAATAACCTTTCTAACCCCGTTGGTAGTAATTTGCACCGAAGGATCTTTTCCCTCCGAAGTAGTTTCCAGCTCCGGTTTATTTTGAACTTTAATATCTTTTCCCCATTTGAACATGTCCGTTGCTCCTTTTGCTGCAAGTTTATTTTGCAAATTAAAAGCCTTTTCCTGTCGCTCGCCTTCGCCCTCTCGATAACCAAGCTTAAAAACCTGCAAGATTAAAAGATAAGCAACTACCAAAACTACAAAAAGCAAAACAAAGAAAAGAGGAAAATTCATATTTTGTATGGGATGCCTGATAAGATTATATAAATAAAGCATAACAAACCTCCTTTTTATATTAATATTATACTTTGTTATATATAAAAAGGGTAGAAAAAAAAGCTCACCCAAAGGTGAGCTTAAGGAAAAGTTATTTTTCAGTTTTCGGAATAAGGCTAACAAGCTTTTCTCTTACAGCAACTCCGAAAATCAAGCCTTCGTTCCCATCTTTCTTTCAAACAAAAGCTTAAGCGCATTCCGCTGCTCTGGAGGTAAAGCTACCACAAAAGCCCCGAGAAAATCTGAAATCTTCCCCTCCACCTTCGAGGAATTTTCTTTTTCCTCCCGGTACTTGAAAGCGAGCTTCCTGCCACTGTTCTTGTGCCGAGTGTTAAAAGCTTCAACTTTTCTAGGAAAAATAGTTGCTTTTCTCCCCATGCTTGCCTCCTTTCTGTCCGCCTTCTTGGCAATTAGCCAATTCTCCGGCAGCAAACTTTCACTTGTTCTTCTTTTGTTATACAAATAAAAAATAAGTTAAAAGCTTCATAAAAAAATGGCACCCGATAAGCGGGGGTGCCAGAAGAATATTTAAACTAAAATAATGAACTTCTTCCGCAACAAAGTTAGCCTTCTTCTGCCTTAAGCAAATTGGTCTCAAACGTTTTTATAGCCTTCAAACCATCGGCGGCTAGCCAAGCGGCATCTCTAACTGTTTCCTCGCTAATTGGAGAATTTTTCAACGCCATTAGACTTCCCTGCATATATTTTTTCCTAGCAGCAATTGCCTTTTCCCAATAAGGCTTAGTAGAATAAAGAATCTCCCATTCTCCGCTATTCCCTCCAAAATGCATTACCCCTACATAGCCAAGTTGAAGGCTCATAGAGGTCTTCAGAGGAAGATTCTCCTGAGGAATCTCAGCAAAAACACAAGCTTCTGCCAGCACCTCTTCCGGGCCATAATCTACACAGATTGGAAAATAAGAATTAGCCCCGTTATCCAGGTATTCTTTGAATTTCTCAGTAAGAAAAGCAATAAACTTTTCTTTCTTTTGCGAAGTTACCTGCTGAATCTTCGAAAGAAATTGATCTCTTATATAAGATCCTTCGGGCGTGAGCCCACTATCAAGTTTTGGAGAAATAATTTGACCTGCCCACCATTCAGCACACATTCCAGCAATTTCCTTATTAGTTTTCATTCTTCCTCCTTCCTTAATTAAATTCTCCCTACCTTTACAGCCTTTCACCAAGTATAAAGAAAATATTCTTCTTTTGTTATATAAACAAGAAAATGATAAAAATGGCACCCAATTAAATGGGTGCCAAAAGAATATTTATTCAAAAATGCTTAACTCATTATCTTAAAAATCCTTGCTCTGTACCACTTGCCCTTGTTTTTATCGGCCTCTCTATACCCAAAAAGATAAACATCGGTTATGTCCTGTCGGGGACTATTTGAAAGGTTTTGGTCATAAGTGCAAATAATGCTTCCATCCTCGTTCAGACACATAACTACTCTCTCAGGATCAAGCGCTTTGTGAACGGCAAAAATAACCAATACCGTGTCCTCTTGGAAATTAGTATCTGCCATCGTACTGGCAGCAATATAACCTTCAGGACAGGTTTCCCGCGCGGCCGCAAAAAGCACTTCTTCTTTCTCCTCTTCGACAGCTCCAATACCGGTATTGAGGGTTTCAAGCTTGGTTTTGAGTTCCAGATACTTCTTAAATTGCTCGGAATATTCTGCCTTTTCCATGCGCCATCTCCTTATAGGTTGTTTGCCTTATAATTAGGTTATAGAAAAATCCCCTAATAAAAAATATAGAAATAAAAAAGCTCAGCTTAAAGCTGGGCTTTTAGAAATTTGTTAGCTTTCCGCGGTTGCAAGGGCAAGCTCTATTTTCTTCTGCCGCGCTCGCAAAACGCCAAAGTGTTCATTTCTTTCCCTTATCTCTTTTACCGCAACGGTTCCACCCCACCAAAAAGGATTTTCCTCTGCCAGCGCTTGAAGATTGCGAATATCCCCTTCGACTTCTAACAAGCGCTGTTGCCAGTAGGCTTTCCTCGAATAAAGGAGCTTCATTTCTTCTTTATAGCCCCTTCGAACTTCTACGGCCTCTCTTGTAACTCGAACCCATAACTGCTCTGGAAAATTCTGAAAAGGAAGGCACGCTTCGGCTGCCGCCTTTTCCAATGGTGCCCCTGCCTCCGATTGATAAGCTTCCACAATTAAATCTACTTCCTGCCGCTGGGCAAGTTCCTGCTCTATCTTCCCCGCAAGAATTTCTTCAAACCGCTGGAGGGTTTCTTCTGGCACTTCTTTTTTCGGGGTTTGAACTGCCTTACCTATAACTCCAACCTTATAATCAGGAGTGGCCACCATCTCGCGCACTGCCTTCGCTACAAGTTTTCCAATTTCAGCATCCGTAAGCACCATGCGTTCTCCTTAAAGCTCGTAGCCTCATATAAGTTCTTGAGTGTCGAGGTTCGATAAACCATAGCTTCCTTTTTATTGTATTCTATTTTAAGTTATAAGGATTAAGCAATTTATAAATTTATAAAAAAATGGCACTTGTTTTATAACAAATGCCAAATATTTAAGATTTTTTAGATTGCTGCAACAAGGATTTGGTTTTTATAGAGCTCAAAAAAGCCCGCCAGGAGTTGCCGGATTTCTCCAAGTTCCCTAAGCGCCCCGTTTACTTCTAATTCTGCAGCAACTATTTCTTCCGCAGAAAAATCGAAAGTTAAGAGATAAGCTTCCACTTCTTCCAACTTCTTCTGGTTAGAAGCGTTGATACCAAGGAATTCCCCAACAAAAACACAACTACTTTCAAGCCTCTCGCTTATTTCTTTTTCCTTGCTCCAATAATCAGGGGCTACTTCTTCCCAGCGGCCGGGCAACTCAATAGAAGTCCTCACCGTAGTCGCCAAAGGATTGGCTTCAAAAGTCGCTCTTTTTTGCTGGTTTTTAGCAAAAAGTAAGGCGCCCGTTTGCATACAGTTGCTTTTTAAAGTCCAGAATTCTTTGATTAATGCATAATCCCTGCACGCTTCCTCCGAATAATTTAAATAATGCAACAGCAGCATTATAATATAGGGATCTCCTAAACTCGCCGGATGCTTCCTGTTTTCCTGCCCAAACCCCATATAGCCACTTTGTTGATATTTGTTCTCCGCATGCCACCCCTGCAGCTCTTCTATACTCTCTTTCTTTGCAACGGTGGCTACTAAAAAATTCAATTTTCCTAAAAAAACAAGTTCCGAAGCATTCATTTCCGCTTCGCCAGAAACCAAATAGTCTGTATCAATGAAAGCGCCTC
>Ga0209538_1001260_pt1 | contig 13561 bp, 14 predicted proteins | sample BarGraNGADG00211_2_FD_184492 | JGI IMG/M metagenome (GOLD analysis project Ga0209538, IMG submission 184492) | Arctic peat soil microbial communities from Barrow, Alaska - Barrow Graham LP Ref core NGADG0004-211 (SPAdes) (version 2) | ecosystem: Environmental > Terrestrial > Soil > Wetlands >... | reverse complement strand
GCAGACCAAAACGCCAGCGAAATTCTCTTACAATACCAATCGGCCAGTCAGTCGAGGGCCAATTACCCGGGGTTGTCAGCCATTCCTTCAGGATGTATAACGCTGGCTTCAGTGACGGTCTCTAGAAGGGAGGGCAGCGGATGCTAGTAAAACCGCTACTACACTTCAGAAACCCCGTGCGCTAGGAAGACCCTGCACAACTGCATTGAATTGTGGCGCCGTAACGTTCTACACGACGTTTTTTTATTTCATCCCTTTTTTGAGGCTAACTTATTTTATTTGTTTAGCTCACGAGCATTGTGATCGTGATGGCCATGGACAACGAGTTTATTACCCATTTAATCGGTTTCGGCTCAGCGAAAAAGAGGCAAGGACGTATCTTTACCTCCTCAAATACGGCCCTAAGACTCCTTCTCCTTTGACTAAATCGCTGAAGACGTATCGTGAGGACGTGCACCGGACGCTCACAAGCCTCATTGATAAGGAGATGGTGCGCCCATCCCTCGACTCACTGACAATCTACGCAGCTATCGACCTCGACACTACTCTTGAATCTGCAGTGAAAAAGCGCGAGAGCGAACTCCGTGAGATGGAGGTACGAAAGCGGGAGCTCAAGGAACTGGCATAGCAGCAGCTGTTCAGCCCCACTGATGGGGCGGGCACGTTTAAGATACTTAAGACTGTCAAGGAGATTATCACCACCGCGATACCTATCATCCAATCAACGGAACAGGAGTTCCTGTGGATAGCGCCGAAATCAGCGCTATTGTCGGCCTCCTTGTTCGGTGTTAACGACGTCGTCCAAGAACTTTCGAGACGTGGAGGAAAGACGCGGGGTATAACGGATATTACACACGACACGATACCGCTCGTGCAAGAGGTCATAGATGTCGGCGAAGAGGTACCTCACGTTAACGGGTACCTTGGACTGTTCTACACCGTCTTTGATAAAAAACACTGTATAAGTGCCATTAACATTGACATCAAGCATCACAAGCCAGATGAGCCGGCAACCATGCTTTACACCGATGACCCTGTATACGCGCGTTATCTCGTCTCTACCTTTGAGCGGTTGTGGCAGCAGTCGACTCCAGCAGAACAACGGATACAAGAGTTATTGAAGCAAGGCCCCTCACGAATTTAGAGCAGGTCGTCTGCCGGCCTTGCATGCGGATTTTGTCCTGCTCTGAAAGCACATCTATAACTGTTACTTTTAGTGAACTGCCGTTGTGGTTGTAAAAAATTAACGCATTAAACGACAGTGGCGTAATTCAAAAATATTTATCGTGACCTAGGGTTCATATTTTGTTTAAAATAGTGAGATCTCAAATGAAACTTTGGCCGCAGAAGAGGTGGAAACAGGTGTTGTTAGGTCTTAATTGTTGCCTTCGTCGTAATTTTAGCGATTTTAGCGGCTGTAGGTGTGTACACTATTTCGGCCGTGAACAAGGACGTTGTGAGCGGAGTAAATGTTATAAATCCTAGCGGAAACAGACGGCACTCGTGGTGTACCAAGAGGGATTAACTGCTTTTCCAAAGGATATATCATATGCGTTCGCGAACGGATTGGCAGAGAGGGGGTGGAGCGTGGAGATCACCACCGCGAGTTCGCAGGCTCATTCTAACCTCTCAAAGTACAGTCTCCTCGTTGTGGGCACTCCCACTTACGGAGGCCCAGGACAGGCTGTCGTTCGCTACATCGATAGGGTGGGTGATCTTCATGGAATTAACACGACAATCATAGCTGTTGGAGGTGGCTCTCCGGAAAGAAGCGCAGATGCCATTAATCAGCAAGTGCGCGCCTCAAACGGCACTGTGGTAAAGTCATTAGCCCAGTCCAGCATGAGTACTCTTATCGGCGTGGTTCCAAGCGGGGGAGCCGGATCTCAGGCGGACGTCGCCCGACAAGCGGGAGCACAGATCCCTCCGTAGAGAAGGGGTAATCCTACCACAGTGACCTAATGCCACTTCCCCCGTGACAATCGTTAATATAAGCGTGTTAACAAAGTTATCACTCCAATCCACCATTCTGAAAGAAAAGCAGTAGCCTCAGTAGGGCAACCCCTTAAATTTTCCGAATGGAAACGCATAACAGACAAGTGACCGATTAAAGTTAGAAAGCGGCTTAAATGGTTGGGCAGTAAGAGTAACATGTACACGGATACTTTTGTACAGTTGTTTAATTTTTAAGGTAAAAATGAAAGATGGAAAGACAGGGGAGCACAAGCCAAAAGAGCCCAGCTTTCTCACAGGTCAAGAAGCTTTGATATATGAAATAGAAAGGGCGTGCGGCCAATTAAACAAGCTTAAGGGATTACAACTAAACGAGCCGCTTTTTCGAGCAGTGGCTGCTGAAATAAGGGCTCATATGGACCACTTAGGGCTAAGCTTGATCGAATTAACGGAACCTTGCGGATAATGACTATCGCTAGCGAGCTCGTTGATATTTAAAAAAGAGAAATTAACCCCAATGCACCCTAAATGATCGCAACGTGAGGCCTACGCACCACAGCCGTAAATAGCTTGTTTGCGGCGTTTTTGCTTTATATTGAGGCGCTGCCAGAGCTTATAGGCACAGAAATCCAGCGATACTATGGGCGAAGAGCAGCGCCTCAACGTGCGCGACGAGGTTTTGGTACTGTTTTAGTTGGTACGCTCAAGTCTCCTGCGTCTCCTTTTTCTTCCTTCGCGGGATCAACCGTCTCTTTGACTTGTTTCTTCGTCTTATCTAAGGTTGCCATAGTTCTTACCTCTAAACGCTGCCAGTTCGCTTTGCCTTTCCCGATGAAAGGCAATTCCTCTGATCTAAACGACCTGCCATAGCTGCGGGCATTATAAACGAGTATGCTAAGAACAAAACATTTTCGTTCTATTCTCGAGAGTTCAGTCAGATGGCCTCTCGTCGAGGCAGTGGCGTCAATATTTTCCTTAAAAGAGCATGTTAATACTTTTTGCATACACACGCTCAATCATAACATGTTCGGTTTCTTTTCAGATGGCGAATATAGCGACAAATCGGGCGTCATTTCAGGCGGCACACCCCCCGGAACTTAATATCGTTCAGCTGCAAAACTCATCTCGCGGCGAGGGCGGCGGTACAGTTCGCAATAGTAAGGGATACGGTCCCGGCCTTGGCGTAGATCACATTTGATATATTGCTTACAGCTTACGCAGTAGGTCATAGTCAATAGTAGGAAAAGAATCACCAGTTACCTAACCGATGCGTATCGTGAAAGTAAGTATCTTTTAGAGGAACTAAAAACGCTTTTCACCCTAAAGTCTTTTATATCGAGTTTACCCTTCGAGAGTCTCGTATTTTGGCGTTTGTCGTAGCAGGTCACGATATAGTCCCAATAAGCTTCTATTACCGCGTTGTCGGTGAAGCACTTACCGACGGCTTTGGTGTTGAAGTCGGCGTTAGACTCGGTGAAGGACTCGGTGAAGGGCTCGGTGAAGGGCTCGGTGAAGGGCTCGGTGAAGGGCTCGGTGATGAACGCGGTGAAGGGCTAGGTGATGGGCTCGGTGAAGGGCTAGGTGATGGGCTCGGTGAAGGGCTAGGTGATGTCGACGGCTTTGGTGTAGGTTTTGGTATGATTAGCAGCACACCTGCCCCATTTGACCCAGCATAATCAGCGTTGCCCTTATACTCTACAACAATGCGATGCTCTCCTGTGGCCAACGCCGAGACGTCGTTGACCGAAAGGTTGTGTACGGCAAAACCGAAATATGTGGAGCTTTGCCCAAGAGGTTTACCATCAAGGTACCAATAGACCACTTGATCATTTAGACCTAGCCCGTTTGACGTGTTCAAAACGCAGGAAAGGGACGTGTTGTAACCGATCATCGCCTCAACCGATCTTACCACGAGCAAGGAGTTTGCGAGAGGTGACGTCGTTTCATTACTGGTTTGCCCACCCCCTAAACAACCACACGTAAGCAGTGCAATTAGTATAAGGGCAATTGCCGAAATAGGCGCTTTTTGCCGCATCGATTACTATTTATTTGCTGCTTTCGTATAAAGCGATTTTTGCTATCATGTAGGGGCGCCACAAGCGACTAAACTAGATCCATCGTAAGCGCCGCCGGTCGGTGTTACGCTCACCGAACCATAAGACATAACAGAGCGCTATGATCAGATCAGCTTTTGACGGTCCCTTCAGCTCCAAATGTGGTGGATCCGGCTTCTGTGATCTAAACTCAAATCGCCTCTCCTCATCTCGTATAGAGTTGCCTATGTATTTGCACCTATATTCGTTTACACAGAGTGGTTAATAATTACCCAAGTTGACAGTGACAGTTTATTTATGCAGTATTTATGCTACCACCAAGAACTGCGCTACGAACTGTGAAGGCGCGTAGATGTCGTTGCCGAGGTAGTCAATCGTCAGTGTGCCATCCCAGACTTAACTGGCTGGTGTCACGTGTGTAGAGATACAATCCTCCCGCACCACCTGCGAGACTGTTCGGACAACCTTGCCAATATTCAGGTTGTGGTTTCATGATACCCCAAGTTCCCCCAGCCGCTTGATTGTCTATATAGTAGTTCGCCGCCCCACACGGATGCGTCCCGTCAGCGGCATCGACCCAATTTCGGACTTGTTGTTCCGACCCTTGTGCGACCGTATTATTCTGGGGGTCTTCAAGCCATAACGCGGGCATCCCCATGTATCCTGCCCACACGTGAATAGCTGTGGCAATTTTGACCGATGTGGGTGTTGGCGTTGGGCTGACAATTGATGCTGAAGCAGTTGGATTGCAGATGCTGATGCAGATGCTGATGCAGAAGTCGTCGAATTATTTCGAGCTTATCAGTCGGCCTAACAAGCAACAAGTCTCACAATAAGAGCTCAAGGTTTAAAAAAAGACGACCGTACAGTCCAAGTAATCATCGCAAATTAAAGCAGGAAACGGAAGTAAAAGAAACGTTACTTAATTGTCATTGAGCCGACAACCCGGAGCTTACCGCCTTCGAGATAATGGAGTACGACGCTGGCGCCGGGGTAATAGACCAGCGCCTTATCCATGGAAAAGGTCAGGACCGGTTTCCGCCAGTCTCCTTCAACCACTATCCTTTCAAGCCGGGTTGAGAGGAACTGCATCCAGTGCCCGATATAGAGCACCATGCCTTCTTTGAGCGGGGCCGGCCAGTACTTCACCAGCTCGGCTTTCCCGGTGATGATTGTGGCATACTGTACTGCGGGATCGGTCGTAAGGACAAAGCCGCGGTCAAGGTCCTTAGACTCGATATTCTTAAGGGCAAGGCCAACCCGGTCGCCGGCGACTGCAAACTCGGCATCATCATCATGTTTTTGGATGGAGCGGATCTGGGCAGTCTTTGAGGTCGGGAGAACCTTAACCGTCTCATGCTTTTTGATGCTGCCCTGTGCAACGGAACCGAGAACCACTACACCAACACCTTTGACGTGAAAATGGGCGTCCACCGGCATAACCCCTTTTCCCACAGTTTCGTGGGCCTTCTGATGGGCGGTCTGGTTCACCGAAATATCGATCATCTTCTCTCGGAGGCCTATCATATCCTCTTCGAGGACTTCGTAACGTTCGAGCACCGTGTCCTTGATCAGCGGCGCGATCTGGTCCGGGGATATGTAATTCTTGAGGATAAGGTACCCGTCGGACTTTCCTGCGCACTGGAGCATCAGCACGCATTCACCGAACGTTGAATTGAGCTCATCGACCACGAGGATAACGCGGTCTGACAAGGAGACCGCATAGAAGAGCGAGGAGAGTTTTTCCGGGTACCGTGTTGGCTCAATGAAGGTGACAGTTGCTTCGCCCCTTTTCAGGTTATAGAAGGTGATATCAGATGTCGTACCCTTCTTCCCCAGATCCTTTGCATAGTCTGGGGGGGCGAGGACCGCGACTGTGAGGTTGGACATACGGGCTAAGAATTGTCTCTGATGAGATATGAGTGTTTATCAAAATCTGATTCAGAGAAGCGTGTAAACTACGGAGGATCCTATCGAAAGAACGGAAAAGCTACGGATCACTTCAAAGAGATTGCACTTCAACTCTCTTTTAGTCGCAAGGTGCCGGAAGGTAGAGATAACCGTCTGCAAAACTGGCTTCGATTATGTGCAGACAGGCGAGGCGGCGCCCCGCCAACTTAGTTAAAAGAAAACGATCCGTAAAAAGGTTTTAACCTATCCGCAGTTAGGGAAGAAACACATTTCATCCCCCTTGACCCCTCGCCTAAGGGAGTGTCCAAACCTTAATATTCAATTTTGTTTTTCAACTTTACGGGTGAACATATCTGGAGCTAATGGAACGCTGTTCGTGTCAGGGTATGGAGAAGAGCTAGCAGAACCCTATAAATGCAAGACCAGGGTTACGATCATAAGTGAGCGCGCGACCACGCTTGATAACCCTGTGCTTGTGATAGTCTCCCACACAGCAGTCGAAGTAGAAAGAGAAATATTAAATAGACATAGAAGGACGTCAGACCGCTTGAAATTCTGCGTTACGGACCATGGGGGTTTCGGGTCTTGACCAGGATTCCCAAAGGAGAATGATGTGCTAGTCCCTCTAAATGGAATCGCGAGCCGCAACCAACAGCAGGACCGTTTTCGGCAGGCGATAAGCGACCCTCTCGGTCAGGCGCAGCAAATAGGCGCAGCAGATATTGTTGTGGGGATTCCCTTCTACAATGAGGCAGACTCGATTGGTCACGTGTTGAGGACGGCCGCCCAGGGACTAGATCAATATTATCCCGATGCGAAATCGGTTATCGTGGCCGCCGGGTCCCCGGCGGGTGGGAAAGCGCTCGAGGCCATCAACTCCACTCGTCTGAGGGAGGAATCCCTTGTGGAGCAGATCGCCTTCACATTCGATGATGACCTACTGGATGGGAAGGGTTGGAGCATCCGCGCAATCATAGAGATCGCGGATCGACTGGGTGGCGATCTGGTCCTGCTGGAGGCCGATCTGGCCAGCCGAAAAAGCAAAGAAGAAGTGCTGGGGATGACTCCAGAGTGGATTCGGTGTTTGCTTGACCCCATCAAGCGTGGTCAGATGGATCTGGTGGTCTCTCGGTTCAATCTGCATTACCCGGATGTCCTCACGCACGCCAGTCTGACGTATCCGCTGCTCAGTTCAGTGTACAACTCCCCGGTCTATTCTCTCAGGGGCGGCCTCCGGGGCATCGCCCACCAACTGCTTCGGGTTTATCGGGATAAAGCACGCCGCAACTGGAACGCAACTACCAGCGGACATGGGATAGACGCCTGGATGGTCACCAACGCTATCGTCACCAACGCCAGGATAGGCGAAGCCAACCTCGGAGTGAAGATCCATAAAGAATCGGGAGGGAAGCGGGGACTGGTGTTCCGGCAAGTGACCCGATCGTTGTTCGATCAAATTCTCAAAGACCAGAATTGGTGGCAATCGACTGAAATCACTGAAGAGCCGCCTATTCTGAAACGATTACCGACAGTCTGCGTTCGGAAATCACACCGGCCTTTGGCTTCAGAGACGACTGCCGATGTGCTGATGGCCGAATACCAGGAGGGTTTCAACGAATTCCATTGGCTGTACGATAAGATATTCCCAGCTGAGATCTACCGGCAACTGGAGAAGATGGCAGACGTCCAAGCGAAGGAGTTCACATTCTCAGCTGGCCTGTGGACAACCATCCTGTATACTATGCTTTTGGCCTATGCCTTCAATCGAGACTTTACCCAGGATGACCTGGGCGATTCGGTCATTCCCTTGTATGCCGGGTTCACTGGTAGCAACTTGATCGAAATCGAAGCGCTGAGGACTGAACTAGAGTCGACTGTTCCTTTGAATGCCAGCCATCTCATTTCCATCGAAGCTGAGTCGCGGACTGAAGCACTGGTGAATGAGTTCCTCGTGCAGAGGCCGACATTCACGGCGGCATGGCAGGAGCAGGCCGAAGCGCTCAAACCGCCGGTGCCCCCGGTGACCTATCGGGAGTTCATACCCGGAGTGCCTCTGGTTGTTCCGTCACAGTTGGTAGCCCCCGACGGCGAGATCGTCACGGCAAACGATGTCTATGATTCGGTGTTTGACAGACACCGCCAGGAATTCGAGCATTTCGTCTATGGGCGGCTAGGAGTCCGGCGCGATGCCGGCTCTCAGGAAACGTCTCTTGCGGTCCGCAAATTCCTCCTCTCGGTAGAGAACCGCCTGTTCCCCGATATCGATCTTTCGACCATCGAAGGCACTCAGAAGGTGGTCGACGCCATTTTTGCCGACTGCCCCCATCAGGAGGCCTTCTCCCTCGTTCCCGAAATGATATCAGCGATACTGGCGCAGATGCCGCCGACGGTTCTGCCGATCAAACTCGGTTTTGAGACGCTGGATGAACTCCTGCAAAATTACGATCCCCGGGACGTTCTGGCCCTGGCAAGCTGGGTAGAGGATCGGGACTACGTCGAGGGACTCTGGGGCTTCATTCGGGAGGCCATTCGTTCTGAACATGCTGGCCCCTGCGATATAAAGTCGCTCGTGGTAAATGGCGATGATTTCCCGTCGCTCGCGGAGATGCAGGATTCTTCTGCCCTCGATAAACTAGGCTCCAGCATTTTAGTGACCAGCCTTCATAAGGGGATGGGTGGTGAATTCCCCCGGCTACGGTACCTGACGACCATAGTCAAGAATATCGTCGAGGCTGAAATGTTCGGTCAGGTATGGCAGAAATTTGCTTCGGAACGAAAGGACTTTGGCCTGAAGGTCATCGAGTCGATTGAGGGACACTGGGGAAGAAACCCTCTCTCGGCGCACTGTATATTCGAAGCCGCCATCCACCAGTCAGTGGCCACGCGCCTGCGCCAGATGGCTGAGGCCATCGCCACGAAGAATCCGGGCAATAAGGATCGATTGGCGCTAGCGGATGATCTTAGATCGGTAGCCGATTCCTATCATCTGGCATTGTCGCTCCCCGATGGCGGCTTTGTGACGTGCTCTGCGTGGTCTTGGGCGAGCTATAGCTTTAAAGGGGGCCGGGCTTCCCCCCCACCCTTCTCAGCGCACGTTGAGAGGGACTGGGCATCCCGGGAGTTCCTCCTTGAATACTTCAAGGCTGTCGGAGGGGATATCGAAGACGTGGCGGAGAAGGTTACCGAGTTGATGGGGCAGGGAAGGGCACAGGAAGATTTGGCGCAACTGGTGCTGGGAACGGAAAAGGAAGCCAGCGAAATTATGCCCAAAGCAAAAGCAGGTCCCATCGAAGGGCAGCCTCCGGCCGGAATGCTGAAGCGGTATGCGCATAATCCGGTGCTCAAGCCGATCAAAAACCATCCCTGGGAATCCAAATATGTGCTCAACGCGGGCGCTATCAAATTGGATGGCAAGTTCTATCTGGTTTACCGCGCATTCGGCGAAGACAACGTCTCGCGGCTAGGCCTCGCCATCAGCGACGATGGATTCAGATTCACACACCGGCTCGATCATCCCATCTTTGAGCCGGAGGAAAAAGCGGACCCTCAAGGGTGCGAGGATCCTCGTCTGACACGGATAGGGGATCGTATTTACATGACCTATACTGCCTACGATGGCATAACGGCCCAAGTCGCCTTAGCGTCGATTCCAGTAAATGCGTTCCTGCATGGACGCTGGAAAGCCTGGAAGAGACACGGCATGGTTTTCCCTGGAATTAGCAACAAAGATGCCACCTTGTTTCCCGAGCAGTTCAACGGGAAGTTCGCCATGCTTCATCGCGTGGATCCGCATATATGGGTAACCTTCTCCCCCCACCTAAGCTGTCCCTGGCCCAGAAAGATGCATAAGATCCTGGCGGGAGCCACCTCCGGGATGATGTGGGATGCGGTCAAGGTCGGTGGCGGCTCTCAGCCGATCAAAACCAAGTTCGGCTGGTTGATCATCACCCACGGAGTCGACTATGCACATATCTATCGGCTGGGGGTTATGCTGTTGGACTTGGACAATCCTGCCAAACTGCTCTATCGTTCCCCCAACTTTATCCTCGAGCCTGAAGACGAATGGGAGCTTGGTCAGGATAAGCAGTCGTGGGTTCCGCGCGTTGTGTACACGTGTGGAGCTGTTCCGCGAGACGGAGAGAAGGACATCCTCGATGAGGATGATGAACTGATCGTCTACTATGGCGCTGCGGATTCGGTGATCTCTGCGGCCACTGCTCGCATAGTGGACCTGATACCGGACAGATGCCGCCTGCCGCCGCAATCCGGGTGCGTTGAATTTTCAAACAGTTTCTAATTTTCTATAAGTTAGACGTTGTGGCTATTTTATTTCCACCACAACTTTTCCTTTCGGATGTTGTGTTTCGAAATAAGTAAATGCTTCTTTAACTTGTAAGAACGGGAAAGTCTTCTCAATCTGCACTTTTACTCTTCCACTGTCAACGTATCTCGCAAGCCTTTGGAGTTGTTCAGTGCTTACTGAGGTCATTTGACTGATAGCTGTTACTCCCTGTTTATTTGCCAGGTCTTGGTCTAGCATTCCAGCCATGGAAACAAGTGTCCCCCCTCTTTTGATTATTTTGAAGAGATCGTTCGTGCTATCTCCTCCAGCTGTGTCAAACGCTGCATCGTAGTCACGTAAAACATTAGTTACATCTTGTACTTTGTAATCTATGACTTCATCAGCTCCCAGGTTTTGTGCAAAATCCACACTGTCAGTTCCAACGGTTGTTGCTACATAGGCACCATGCATTTTTGCAATTTGAATGGCAATTGAACCGATTCCACCTGCCCCTCCTTGAATCAGTATCTTTTGTCCTTCTTTGACTTTTATCTCCTCTTCAATGCCCTGCACTGCACTTGCCCCCACTAATGGAAGCGATGCGGATTGCGTGAAATCAAGAGTTTTTGGTTTAAAGGACATCTTTGCATTATCAGAAGCTACTAATTCTGCAATTGATCCCGATCCACCTAGAAAAGCTCCCGCATTACCATATACCTCGTCACCGACTCCAAATTCAGTTACTCCTTCTCCCAAATCAGAAATTACGCCAGAAAAATCTCCTCCCACTGTGGAAGGGAAAGATAGGGGCATCATAGCCTGAGCAGATCCATTTCTGATTACTGAGTCGATTCTATTGAGACTAGCGGCATAGACTTCAACCAGAGCCTGTTTTGATTGTAATGATGGTTTTTCAGCATCTCCATTGATTTCGATAGCGTTAACGTCACCATAATTTTTTATTTGTGCTGCTTTCATTATTTCATCTCTCTTTATGATTGACATTAAACTGCATACTATTTTTTATTTAATATTGCATTTGCATAAAATCAATGTAATAATAGTAAAAGTCTAAAATTATTATCAAATTATAAGAATATCGAGCAAATTGTTATCAATCGTATGATCCAATTTCATAAAGTAAAGCAAGGGGATAGGATATGATCATAGTAAAAGCTACCTTAACAGCCAAACCGGGTGATAGGGATAAAATAATTTCAAGATCTCAGGATGTAATTGGATCCACCCGTTCAGAATTAGGGTGTATCAGTTATGAGTTATTTACCAGCACTGAAGATAAGGATGTTCTAATGATGTTTGAGCAATGGGAAAACAGCGACTTATTGGAGGCCCATACCCAAACGGAACATTTCAAAGCATTTCGCGCAGCCATTAAAGATATTATTGCGAAAGAACTGGAAATAAGCATTTATTCTGCTAAAAAAGCATAATCTTCTTCACTCTCTACGTCTGCTGGCGGGTGGATCAATTATACTAAGGCGGCCACGCTAGCATTCACTGCAGCGAGCAATAATTTCGAGCTTGCGATAACTATAGCCGTGTAAAAAATACCTGAAAAGTGCTGAGGGAAAAGATGATTGAAAAGGGACCAGTCTTAACCGGCAGCGATGCGGAGTAATTGAGAGAACTTTGTAGTATCAATAAAGTCAATTCTATTTTTTAATGCTCCACGCATTATAGTGAAAAAAAGACCAAATAAAACAGATCACACGATTTGGTGGAGAAAACGTCGACTTAAAGAGAAGATTGTTAAGAACAAGCAGAGGTCTTAATAGAATGAAGATTGGAATTATTGGTGGAACCGACGGCCAGGGTCTGGGCATCGCCATACGTTTTGTCAAGCCGGTGAAGATGTCATAATTGGCTCACGGGCAGTTGAAAAAGCGCAGGAAGCTGTGGATAAAATCAAAAGGCTTCTCGAAAAAAATGAAATACCCAACCTTAAAGCTGCAGCAAATCCTGAGGCTGCAAAAGAAGCCGAGATATTAATCTTAACCGTACCCTTGACTGCTCAAAGCGCAACGCTCTTGTCTGTCAAGGAAGAAGCAGCAGGAAAAATACTGATGGATACTACGGAGCCCCTTGAATCAGCTATTGGCGGATCACCTACCCGATGTATATACCTGCCAGAAGGAGCGGCTTCTGAAAGAGCGCAAAAGATCTTACCTAACACTACCGTCATTTGTGCGTTTAACAACATCAGCAGCGGGGCGTTAATGAAATTCAGAGAACCCATAGACTGTGATTGTCTCATATCCGGTGACGACCTAGAATCCAAAATCACCGTCGCCAGACTAATAGAGAAAATACCGGGAGTAAAAGTAGTAGACTGCGGACCACTAGAAAGAGCCCAAATCATAGAAAAAATTACGCCACTGCTCATCGGATTAAACATCAAAAAAACCTGCACAGATGCCGGAATACGAATAACGGGTATAGATCCCGAATGCAAACTATACTAAAAACTGATATGGATTTGGCTTTAGAATAACCTATAGACTAGGAATTAAGCAAGGAATTTTCTGCCCTCACTAACGCGATTTGCCCGAACATGAAGCGCACACACCTTGAGGACGTGATCCGCGTTCTCGAACAGCAGAAACACCGTGTCACAGTGCCTGAGGACGTTCGAAAAGACGCTAAAAAAGCGCTTGATAAAATGCTTGAGATGGGCGTCTAGGAGATCAGAGACTTAATTACCCAGAACATATAAACTACTTTTTTCATGTTCTGGTGGTGGTGAATCTAAGCATGGACAATCAATATTTTATGGTGGATTGCCCTTGACGGAGCTTATTTTTTAATTGCGGGCGCAGTGATGGCATCAACGTGATCGATCATCTTTAGCAAGTTTTCGACTCGTTGCCGTTGTTCGAGCGCACCACCTCGAAAGGTCTGTTTTCCTTGCTCAGTGATTGTATAAACAACCTTTTTGCGGCCTCCGGTCGGCTCACCTGCTTCCACGTCACCCGCCTCTTTGAGTTCATGAAGACGTGGACATGCGTTGCCAGCGGTCGCCCTAAAGCGCCCGTGACTACGTTTTTTGATGAGATGTGCTAGCTCGTAACCGCTCATAGAACCCCCAGTGAGAAGATAATACAGGACGAATAACGAATACACGGTAATCCTCTGTTGGCAAGGTAACCCGTGTTTGGTCATCATCCAAAATGAGTCATCTTTATATATAACAATAACTGATATGTAAATTACTGTTATGTAAATTACTGTTATGTAAATTACTGTTATGTAACTTATTGTTATATAATTAGCTGTTATGAATAATCATCATTGAAGCCTAGCACAGGGTACTGACGCAATCGGCGGTATGTGTCTTTTACAG
>Ga0209538_1001253_pt1 | contig 13595 bp, 8 predicted proteins | sample BarGraNGADG00211_2_FD_184492 | JGI IMG/M metagenome (GOLD analysis project Ga0209538, IMG submission 184492) | Arctic peat soil microbial communities from Barrow, Alaska - Barrow Graham LP Ref core NGADG0004-211 (SPAdes) (version 2) | ecosystem: Environmental > Terrestrial > Soil > Wetlands >... | reverse complement strand
CCGGCCACGTCCGGATGTGCTACGCGACGAGCTACGAGAAGCTCGAGGAGGCGCTGGTGCGGATCGGACGCTTCGTCGGCCGCCAATCGGGGATCTCCGGGAGGCCGTAGCGTCTTCCGGGCCTACTCGGACCGCGTGTCCGGCTCGCCGTTGGGGCCGACCGGGCGCGGAGCGGCGGTCTTCTGCTTGGCCCGGTACATGTCAATGTCGGCGGCCTTGAGCAGCACGTCCGCATCGCGGCCATCCTGGGGATAGAGACCGATGCCAATGCTGACTGTAACCTTGGCGGCGCCGCCCGGCAGCGCGAATGGCTTCTCGAGGGCGCCGTGGATCTTCTGGGCGACCGCGGTCGCATCGCCGCCTGCGCGGAGCGCCTCGAGCAGGATCACGAACTCGTCGCCGCCGATGCGGGCAACCGTGTCGGCGGCACGAACGCTTTGGCTGAGCCTCTCCGCCACCGCGCGGAGCACCAGGTCGCCGACGTCATGTCCGCGGGAGTCGTTGATCCGCTTGAACCCGTCAAGGTCGATGAAGAGGACCGCGAAGCAGGTCGCGAATCGCTCGGCCCGGACCAGGAGCTGGTTCAACCGGTCGAACATGAGATAGCGGTTCGGCAGACCCGTGAGCGTGTCGTGGGTGGCGATGTCCTGCAAGGCGATCTCAGCGCGCTTGAGTTCGTTGATCTCTCGGGTGATACCCAGCAGCCCCACGACAGCGCCCGCCGCGTCATGGAGCGGCATCTTGCTCGTCAGGGTCCAGTTGACCTGGCCGCTCTCGAGCTGGCGGCTCTCCGTCAGGCCGATGAGCGGTTGGTCCGTCTCCATGACTCTCGAGTCGTCCAGCATGGTCCTCTGGGCGAACTCCTGGCCGAACAGGTCCGCGTCAGTCTTGCCGACGAGCTCCGCCGGATCCGCGTAACCGAGGTCCCGTGCCATCTTCCGGCTCACGCGCAGGAGCCGGCCCTGACGATCCTTGAAGTAGATGCTGTCGGCCATCGTCTCCATCAGAGAACCGAACAGGAAGTCATCGTTCAAGGAAGCGGCGACATCGTGATCACCCTCGTGGTGGGCTTGGATCCCGGGTTCCCGCTGCGGACTGACGGCGCTCGAGAGGCGACAGCGCACGCACCGCGCCCATAGTGATCCTTCGGCCGCGGCATGGTGCGGTGGGCGCGTCGTCGACCGCACCGGCGGCGTCGCGGCGCACTGCGCTGCGCCCGTCCCACTCGTCTAGCCCACGACGACCTCAACCCTGACCGTGGTCGTGCCAGGCGGCGGCAGGGGGACGACCGTGCCCTGGACAGGTCGGCCGTCCACGACGAGGGACACGGCGCCCCCGGGGCCTCCGCGCCGCGCACGGATCTCGTAGGTCACGCCGCGGAACTCGCGACGCGCCTCGAAGCCTGGCCACGACGTCGGGATGACCGGGGCGACGCGGAGTCCGTCGAAAGTCGGCCGGATCCCGAGGATCCACTGGGTCGCCGCGACGAAGGCCCACGCCGCCGTGCCCGTCAGCCAGGCGTTGCGGGCCATGCCGAACTGCGGGTGGGCCGGGCCGCAGATGTTCTGCGAATACACGTAGGGCTCTGCCCGGAAGAGGTCGGCGTCGGTCCGGGCGAGGGGCAGGATCCGCCGGTAGTGGACGTAGGCGTCATCGCCCCGGCCGAGCATGGCTGCGGCGATGATCAGCCACGTGTTGGCGTGGCAGAAGATCCCGCCGTTCTCCTTCGCGCCAGGCGGGTACGTGGCAGTGCCCCGCACCCGTTCGTCGCCGCCGTCGTACGGGGGCCACAGGAGCGCGGTCCCGAACGGTGTCGCAAGGTGTTCATCGACGGACCGAAGCGCCTGCTCCGCGCGGTCACGCGGAGCGACCTCGCCGATGACGGACCAGGTCTGCGGGTTCAGGTTGATCCGATGACGATCCTCGCCCGCGACGCCGATGGGCATGCCATCGTCGTCGAACGCGCGGGCGTACCACGAGCCGTCCCAGGCGACGGCGTTGACAAGCGCCGCCATCTCCGTGTGGAGATCCCGGAGCCGCACAGCCTCGGCGAACCGGCCCGTGTGGCGGCACAGCTCGGCGAGGTCCAGGAGGGTGCGGCAGAACTGCATCGCGCACCAGACGCTCTCAGCCTTCCCAGACCCGTGGTCGACGTTGAGCGTGTCGTCCCAGTCGGCGAACCCGGCCCGGGGGAGGCCGTGCGGGCCGCGGTTGGCGAGCGTGAACTCGATCGCCCGCCGCATGTGCCCGCAGACGGTCTCGTCGTCCCCGTCGGCCCACGGGACTCGCTCCTCGAGGTAGGCGAGATCCCCGGTCTCGCGGAGATATGCGCACGTGGCGAGGACCAGCCAGAGGTGATCGTCGGAGAACCACTGGGGCCAGGTTGGGAACTCCGCGGCGAGCCCCGGGCCGCCCTCGCCGGAGAGCGGGAAGAGCTGGTGCCAGGCGTGGCCGTCGCGGAACTGGAGGGCCCACGTGCGCGTGAGCGTCCGACGGGCCTGCTCGGGCAGGCTGTGCATCGTCCCGAGCGTGTCCTGTGCGGAGTCGCGCGTTCCCATGCCGCGCCCCAGCCCTGTCTCGTATCCGGAGACGAAGCGCGACCAGTTGAGCGTCGTCCGGCACTGGACCTGGTTCCAGACGCTCAGCATCTCGGTCATCTCGGGGTCCGGCGTCGCGACGGCGAATCGTCCCAGGTAGGCGCTCCAGTCGGCACGCAGGTCGTCGAAGGCACCCTTGACCTCGGCCTGCTCGCGATAGCGCGCCACCACGGCCGCAATCTCCTCGGGATGGTCGGTCAGGCCGAGGACGAACACGAGCCCTCGCTCCTCGCCCGGGCCCAGCTCGAAGTCGTGGCAGAGCGACCCGATTGCGTTGCCTCGCGGCGAGCCGGCGTTGGTCGGCTCGCCGGTCTCGACCACGATGGGTGAGGCGAGGTCGCGGCAGCGGCCCACGAAGTCTTCGCGGTCGCCGGTCCAGCCGACAGGCGGCTCGCTGGCCCCGAGGAACGAGGTCGTTGGGCGGAACCGCGTGGAAGCGAGGATCACGCTGCCCTCGAGCCGGCTGGAGACGATGTGCTGCGACCAGTCCAGGTTCTGCTGGTCGCTCAGGGTGTCGAAATAGCCGAACTCGGCGTACGAGAACGTGCGCAGGCGCCGCGCCCTCGGGCCTGCGTTCCGGATTCGGAACACCCACAGCTCGCACGGGCATGACCCGTCGGCGTTGCCCGGCGGGACGAAGTAGAGGAGCTCGCTCTCGATCCCGTCGAGCGTGCTCCGGATCCGCGTGTAGCCTGGCCCGTGCCGGCACTCGTAGCCCTCGACATGTCCCTTGACAGGCTGCCACGAGGGGCTCCAGAAGCGCCCGGTCTCCTGGTCCCGCACGTACACGTAGCGGCCGGGCTGGTCGGCCGGGATCGCGTTGTAGCGGTAGCGGGTGGCTCGGCGTTCGCGCGGGTCCCGGTCGAACGAGAAGCCGCCCGCGGTGTTCGAGATGATCCCGCCGTACCCACCCTGGCCAAGGTAGTTGAGCCAGGGCGTGGGCGTGTCGGGCCGGCTGATGACGTATTCGTGGGTCGCAACGTCGAGGTGCCCGTACGGGGAGGCCGCCGGCCTCTCCTCGACCGATCTCACGGCGTCGCCTCGACGAACGCCTCCACCTCGATGTCCGCTCCCGGGGAGGCAGGCAGCGGGGCGAGGTTGCCGCCCACGGTCCGACCGTCCACGCGAAGCCGCGTCACGCGCCCGGACGCGCCCGCGTGTTTCCGGACGGCGATCCGGTAGGTTGCGCCCCGGAAGCGCCGCGTCAGGGTGAAGTCACCCCACGCAGCGGGCACGCAGGGATCGATCCGCAGGCCGGCGTGCTCGGGCCGGATGCCGAGGATCCACTGGCTGATGGCAGTGAAGTTCCAGGCGGCGGTCCCCGTCAGCCAGGTGTTCTTCGCTTCGCCCGGGGTCGCGGCGTCCTTCCCGGCGATCATCTGGGCGTAGACGTACGGTTCCCCGCGGTGGATCTCGGAGAGGTCCTCCCGCGCCGACGGGTTGATCCGGAGGTAGTAGTCCAGGGCCCCGTCGCCGTTGCCGACCCTGGTCTCGGCGATCATCACCCAGGGGTTCGTGTGGCAGAAGACCCCGGCGTTCTCCTTGTACCCGCCCGGATACGTGGAGATCTCGCCAAGGTGCAGGTGATAGCGGGTGAACGCGGGCTGGAGCACGACGATCCCGTGCGGCGTCGCCAGGCGCTGCCGGACGGAGTCGAGCGCCACGCGGGCCCGCCCGTCGTCGAGACCGATGCCGGCCATGATGCACATCCCCTGCGGCTCGATGAAGATCTGGCCCTCGTCGTTCTCGGCCGAGCCGACAGGTCGGCCGTAGAAGTCGTAGGCCCGACGGAACCAGGCGCCGTCCCAGCCGTGCTGGGCCACCACGTCGCGCATCTCCGCCGCGGCGGAGATGCAGCGGGCGGCTTCGGCACCGTCGCCGCGGAGGGCAGCGATCTCGGCGAGATCGTTCGCGGCCAGCACGAAGAGGCCGGCGATGAAGACCGATTCGGCAACCCCTCCACTCCTGTTCTCGGTTGTCTGGAACGACTCGCCGGGCGTCTCCGAGAAGCAGTTGAGGTTCAGGCAGTCATTCCAGTCGGCCCGGCCGATGAGCGGCAGGCCGTGCGGACCGCGACGTTCAAGGGTGTACACGATCGACCGCTGGAGATGCTCATAGAGGGGGCGCTCGGTGCCGGGCCGGTTGTCGTACGGGACGGCGACGTCGAGGATCGACGTGTCACCGGTCTCCTTGAGGTACGCCGCCACGGCGAGCACGAGCCAGGCCGGGTCGTCGTTGAACCCCGAGCCGACGTCGTTGTTGCCGCGCTTGGTGAGCGGCTGGTACTGGTGATACGCCCCGCCCGTCGGCAGCTGGGTCGAGGCCACGTCGATGAGCCGCTCGCGCGCCCGGGAGGGGATCATGTGGACGAAGCCCAGCAGGTCCTGGCTCGTGTCGCGGAACCCCATCCCGCGGCCGATGCCGGACTCGAAGAGCGACGCCGAACGCGACATGTTGAAGGTCACCATGCACTGGTACGGGTTCCAGACATTGACCATCCGGTCGACGTGCTCGTTCCCGGTCTGCGCCTGGCAGATCCCGAGGAGGTCGGTCCAGCGCGCCCGCAGTGCCTCGAACGCCTCGGCCACCACGGCGGGCTGCAGGTACCTGTCGATGGTCGGCCGGACGAGCCGCTTGTCGATCGTCTGCGATCCGGGTGGATCGAACTTCGCGTCCCGGGGGTTCTCTGCGTAGCCGAGAAGAAAGATGACTTCCTTCGTTTCCCCCGGGCCGATTTCGAGGCGGACGTGGTGTGAGCCCGACGGCTGCCAACCGTGGGCGATCGAATTGGACGACGCGCCCCGCTCGACCGTGATCGGCCGATCCCAGCTGCGATAGGGCCCCAGGAAGGCGTCGCGCTGCGTGTCGAAGCCGGCCAGCGGCTCGGAGCAGGCGAAGAACGCGAAATGGTCGCGCCGCTCCCGGTACTCGGTCTTGTGGTAGATGACGCCGTCCTCCACCTCCACCTCGCCGACGGAGTAGTTGCGCTGGAAGTTGGTGGCGTCGTCCTGGGCGTCCCAGAGGCAGAACTCGATCGAGCTGAACAGGGAGAGCTTCGCCGGCTCAGCCCGTTCGTTGGTCACCCGGACCCGCCAGATCTCCAGGGTCTCGCCCCCCGGCACGAAGTAGAGGGTCTCGGCGCTGATGCCCTGGTACCGCGAGGAGATGATGGAGTAGCCGAGGCCATGTCGGCAGGCGTAGTCCTCCAGCTCGCGCTGGGTCGGCTGCCAGCTGGGGCTCCAGAAGTCGCCCGAGACGTCGTCGCGGAGGTAGACGTACCGGCCGCCCAGATCGAGCGGCGCGTTGTTGTACCGATAGCGCGTCAGCCGGCGGAGCCGGGCGTCGCGGTAGAACGAGTACCCGCCCGCCGTGTTGGAGATGATCCCGAAGTACTCCTCGCTGCCGAGGTAGTTGATCCACGGAAGCGGAGTGTCGGGATGCGTGATGACGTACTCGCGCCGCGCGTCGTCGAAGTGCCCGTAGCGCATGGATGAACTCCTCCGCGAGGTGCCGGTCAGGACCGCGACCGTACGAACTGGATGACCTCGGACAGGAATCCGTGGGCCATGCAGACGACGGTGTCGGCCCCCCCGTAGTAGATCGTGAGCCGATCGCCGGCCTCGTCCACGAGGGCGGCGCAGGGGAAGGCGACGTTCGGGACGTCGCCCACCTGCTCGTAGGGGACCTGCGGCGAGAGGAGATAGTCCCGGCTGCGGGCGATCACCTTCCAGGGCTGGTCGAGGTCAAGCAGGGCCGCGCCCATCGAGTAGACGTACCCGTTGCAGGACGTCAGGACGCCGTGGTAGATGAGGAGCCAGCCCTCCGGTGTCTCGATCGGCGTCGGGCCCGCGCCGATCTTGGTGGACTGCCACGTCCACGGGATGGGCGCCATGACGTGGCGATGGCGACCCCAGTGGACCAGGTCCGGGCTCTCCGAGTAGAAGATGTCGCCGAACGGGGTGTGTCCGTTGTCGCTGGGGCGGCTGAGCATCGCGTACCTGCCGCCGATGCGACGTGGGAACAGGACGCCGTTGCGGTTGAACGGCAGGAACGCGTTGTCGAGCTGGTAGAACGTCTCGAAATCATGTGTATACCCCACGCCGATCGTGGGGCCGTGGTAGCCGTTGCACCACGTGAGGTAGAAGCGATCCTCCAGCCACGTCACGCGCGGGTCGTAGGCGTGCTCGAACCGGCCCTGGATCTCCGGGATCCGGTCGTCCGCCGGTGCGAACTCGATCGGCTGCGGCGAGATCCGCCAGGCCACTCCGTCGGCGCTCCGGCCGACATGGACGTTCATCGCGCGCGTCGTGTCGTCCACTCGGAAGACGCCGGCATAGCCGTCGCCGAAGGGGACGACGGCCGAGTTGAAGATGCTGTTCGACCGGGAGAGGTGGTCGCGCGCGATGATCGGGTTGCGGGATGAACGCCAGATCACGCTGGTCGAGCCGACCGGCCGGTCCTCCCATGGAATCGAAGGCGCGGGATCCGACGGGAGAGCGGGATGCGGCGTCGGCCGGGGCGTCGTCATCGGAGTTCCCTTTCCGCGTTGAGGTGTGGGCGGATCACGCCGGGGGCGCGCTCAAGCCGGGGGACCGCCGGTTGACGCGACGTCGTCGGGCGGGAGCCGTCCGGAACGCGCTACGGCGCCCATGAACCTGGCGCTGTCGCGGACGCGCCGCTCCAGCGTCTGGTAGTCCACGTGGACGATTCCGAACCGCGGGCCGTAGCCCTGCGCCCACTCGAAGTTGTCGAGCAGCGACCAGGCGAAATAGCCGCGCAGGGGCACGCCGCGCTCGAGAGCATCGAGGGCGGCATCGAGGTGGCGGCGCAGGAAGCTGACGCGCGGCGGGTCGCGCACCGGGTCGTCGTCGTCCACGGGATAGGCGGCGCCGTTCTCGGTGATGTACAGCGGGAGGGCGCCGGTCCGTGACGCCACGAACTCCAGCACCTCGGCGAGCCCGGCCGGATAGACCTCCCAGCCCATTCCCGTCCGCTCCGGCGGATCTCCGGCCGGCTCGAGCGGCGGGAGGAGCGGCGAGCGGACCCGGTTCCGGCTGTAGTAGTTCACCCCCAGGAAGTCCAGCGGCACGGCGATGAGCTCCATGTCGCCGCCGCGGACCTCACCGCGGACCTGTCCCGCGTCCCACCAGGGGCGCTCGGGATACGCCCGCCCGACCAGCGGGTCGAGGAACCAGCGGTTGAGCCAGTCGTGCTCGGCGCAGGCTGCTTCCAGGTCCAGTGGGTGCGAGGATGCGGGCTGCTGCGGCCCGAGGTTGAGGACGATCCCGGCAGGGGTCGCGGGCGCGGCGGCGCGGATCGCCTGCATGCCCAGCCCATGTGCCACGAGCAGGTGGTGGGCTGCGGCGATCGCGGCGCCTGGGTCGCTCCGCCCGGGAGCGTGCGCGCCGGTCCGATAGCCGTGGTCGGCGACGACCCACGGTTCGTTGATCGTGGCGATGCTGCGAACCCGGCTGCCGAGTCGCGCGGCGACGATCCCGGCGTACTCGGCGAACGCCTCGGCCGTGGCGCGGACCGGCCACCCGCCGGCATCCTCGAGGGCCTGCGGAAGGTCCCAGTGGTAGAGCGTCACGAACGGCGCGATCTCGTGGGCCAGCAGCTCGTCGACAAGCCGGTCATAGAAGTCGAGCCCCGCCTGGTTCACGGCGCCGGTCCCGCTGGGGAGCACGCGGGACCACGACACCGAGAACCGGTAGGCGTTGAACCCGAGCTGGGCCATCAGCGCGACGTCGTCGCGATAGCGGTGGTAGTGGTCGCATGCCACGTCACCGGTGTCACCGTTGCGGACGCGGCCCGGCGTGTGGGAGAACCGGTCCCAGATGGACTCCCCGCGGCCATCCTCACGGGCGGCCCCCTCGATCTGGTAGGAGGCCGTCGCGGCACCCCACACGAAGCCGTCAGGGAAGGATCGAGGCTCCACTCGTGCTCCTTGAACTGGAAGCGCGCACATATCGGTTCGGTGTCGGGATCGCATCCTCAGCCGCGAAATAGTACAGCATCATCTTGACAGCCGGGTTGCGGTTCGGTAGTTTTGGAAGCGCTCCCATTCCTGGAGGGCTTGCAGCCGGGTGGTACGAACCATCGACGAGTTGGCGCGACTGAGCGGCGTGTCGCGGGCGACAGTCTCCCGCGTCATCAACGGTGGCTCCGTCTCCGACAAGACCCGCCGCCGGGTTGAGCACATCGTGGCGGAGACCGGATACCGGCCCAACCTCGCCGCCCGGACGCTCGCGTCCGGGCGATCTGGCGTCGTCGGCGTCGTGATGCACATCGACCCGCACCTGCTCTTCCGGGATGCATATTTCGGCCAGCTGCTCCAGGGCATGAGCGACGAGTTCGTGGACCTGGCCGCCGGGATGATGCTCTGGCTGGGAAACCGGACCAAGGAGCAGACGCTCGACAACGTCCTTTCCAGCGGTCTCGTGGACGGGGTGATTGTCACCGCCCACTACCGCGAGGACCCGCTCGTGGACGGGTTGCTCGCATCGGATATCCCGACGGTCCTCGTCGGGCACCGCCGCCACGACCGCACCGCAAGCTACGTCGACGTCGACCATGTCCATGCCGCGGACAGCGTGACCTCGCACCTGATCCAGATCGGCCGCACCCGCATCGGGCACATCACCGGGATGCGGGGCACTGTCGCGGCCGAGGACCGGATCGTCGGGTACCGCCGAGCCATGGAGCGGGCCGGGCTGCCGTGCGACGACCTGATCATCGACGGCGACTTCAACGCGCCCTCCGGCGCGACCGGCGCCGCGGTGCTGCTCGATCGTCACTGTGACGCGATCTTCTGTGCCAACGACTCCACTGCGATGGGCGCGCTCGAGACGATCCGCGCCCGCGGCCTGGGCGTGCCGGACGACGTGGCCCTCGCCGGGTTCGACGACCTCGACTTCGCCGCTCGCCTCGACCCTCCACTGACGACCGTCCGCCAGGGCGTTCGCGATCAGGGCGCCGAGGCGGCGCGCACGTTATTCCAGCTCATTGCGGATCGCGACGGCACGCCGCGCCGAGTGATCCTGCCAACGGAGCTGGTCATCCGCCAGTCGACGGTGGGAGGTGTGACGCGCCCCTGAGAGGTTCGATCGCTTCCACCGCTGGTGGAGGCCAACCACGAGGATCTAGGAGGAGATCACGCATGGCAAACAGGCATCGACTCGTCGCCCTGCTCGCGATCCTGAGCTTGACGGCGTCGGCGTGCGCAAGTGGTGCGACCCCGGCGCCGTCCGTCGCCCCCTCGGCCGCGGCGTCTGCGCCCGTATCTGCGCCCGTATCTGCGCCCGCATCTGCGCCCGCATCTGCGGCGCCGTCGCCTTCGGCTGAGGCCATCACGAGCTATCCGCGCGCCGAGACGCTATTCACCAGCGGCAAGCAGTACGGCGCCCCGTCGACGTGGAACCCCCTCGATCCCAATGCTGCGATGGGCACCGTGGGGCTCCAGTACGAGACCCTGTTCCTGTATGACCCGCTGGCCGACAAGTTCACGCCGTGGCTTGCTGAGAGCGGGACGTGGACGGATCCGACCACCTATACGATCAAGGTCCGCCAGGGGGTCAAATGGTCCGATGGCCAGGCCTTCACGGCTGACGACGTGGCCTTCACGATCGGCCTCGCCAAGATCAAGGCCCTCGGCTCCAACATCTGGGACTACGTCACGGACGCCACGGCGACGGACGCCTCCACCGTCGTGGTCAAGTTCAAGAATCCGGCCTACCAGGAATGGGCGACCTGGACCTACAACAGCCCGATCGTGCCCAAGCACATCTGGGAGGCCAAGGCCACCGAGGACATCCTCAAGGAGACGAACGAGAACGGCGTTGGGACCGGCCCCTACATGTACAAGACCCACGCCGATGACCGAATGGTCTGGGTCAAGAACGACAACTGGTGGGCCAAGACCGCGCTCAACCTCGACGTCAAGCCGAAGTACATCGTCGACATCGTCAACGGCGCCAACAGCGTCGCTCTCGGCATGGTGCTCCAGGGCGGTCTCGACCTGAGCAATAACTTCCTGCCGGGCATCGGCGAGCTCGTCAATCGTGGCTACGTCAAAACCTACTTCCCGGCGGCGCCGTACATGCTCTCCGCGAACACGGCGTGGCTCGTCACGAACGACAAGAAGGCACCGACCAACGACCCGCAGTTCCGCAAGGCGATCGCGACCGCCATCAATGTCGGCCAGATCGTTAGCAACGCCTACGCGAACATCGTCGCCCCCACCAACCCGACCGGCCTGCTCCCTTCGTGGGACAAGTACGTCGACAAGGCCGTCGTTGCCGATCTCGGCACCAAGTACGACGTCGCCAAGGCCAAGTCGATGCTGGCCGCCGCTGGCTACAAGGCGGGCGCTGACGGCTTCGTCACCAACAAGGATGGCTCGCCGATCAAGCTCACCATCTCCGTCCCGACCGGCTGGTCGGACTGGGAGGCGGCGCGAGACATCATCATCACGAGCCTGAAGGCCGCCGGGATCAACGTCGAGTCGAAGCCCCTTGACTACAACGGCCTGGTCGCGGCCAGGAACGCCGGCGACTTCGACCTCGTCATCAACAACGAGGTCCAGCTCGGCAACACGCCGTGGAACTACTACGACTACATCTTCCATATGCCCCTCATGCAGGGCGCTGCGAAGAACCGGAATTACGGCGGATACGAGAACCCGGCCGCCTGGACCCTCGTCCAGCAGCTGGACAAGACGCCCGTCACGGACGTGGCAGCAATGCAGGCGATCACCTCGAAGCTCCAGAAGATCCAGCTCACGGACCTTCCGGTCATCCCCATGTGGTACAACGGGCTCTGGTCGCAGGTCAGCAACGCGGTCTGGACCAACTGGCCCTCGAGCGCTGATGGCAGCAACCACCATCTCCCCACGACATGGAACGGCTACTGGCAGATGGGTGCCGTCTTGATGCTGACCGAGCTCAAGCCAGTTCCGCCTACCCCGTAGTATCGTAAAGAAGCGTCCCTCCTCCCGCGCAGCGGGAGGAGGGACGACCACGCCTGGCCTTGGGGCAGGCGACCAGGGGACACCGAGTGCGACGCTACTTCGGGCGCAAGCTCCTCATCTACGCGGCGACGTTCTTCATCGCGGCCACCATTGACTGGTTGATCCCGCGATTCATGCCGGGGGACCCAGTCCAGAGCCTGGTCAGCCGGACCGGATTCGGGCTCAGCCCTGAAGGGGCGCAGGCGCTCGTCGCCTATTACAACAATCTCTTCGGCCTCGGCCACCCCATCTGGGAACAGTACCTGAACTTCTGGTCGGCACTCCTTCACGGCGACCTCGGCAGGAGCGTCTACCTGACCGGCAGACCCGTGACCAGCGTGATCATGAGCGCCGTTCCGTACACCCTGGCGCTGCTCATCCCGGCCATCCTGTTGAGCTGGTGGGTGGGCAACACGGTCGGGGCGTGGGCCGCCCGTCGAAAGTGGATGGACAACACCGTCCTGCCCATCGGCTACGTGCTGACGGCAACGCCGTACATGTGGCTCGCGATCGTGCTCGCGTGGGTGCTCGGCTTCATCTTCAATGTCTTCCCGATCTCCGGCGGGTACAGCTATTCGCTGGAACCCACGTTGACGTGGAAATTCATCGGAAGCCTGTTGTCGCACTGGGTCCTGCCCTTCGCTTCACTCTTCCTCGTGGGGCTCGGCGGTTGGGCCATCGGGATGCGGAACATGATCATCTACGAGCTCGAGGCCGACTACTCTCGCTACCTCGAAGCGCTCGGCGCCCCGAGCCGACTCGTGCGCAAGTACGCGTTCCGGAACGCAATGCTGCCGCAGATCACCGGCCTGGCGTTGAGCCTGGGTGTGGTCGTTGCCGGCGCGCTCGTGACGGAAATCGTGTTCTCGTACCCGGGGCTCGGCAAGCTGCTGCTGGCCTCTATCCAGAACCAGGACTTCTTCCTCCTCCAAGGGATCTTCCTGTTCATCATCGTGGGCGTGCTCGTCGCCAACTTCCTCGTTGACATCGCGTACGTCGTCGTCGACCCGAGGACGCGCGTCGCGATGAGCGGAGAGGAAGCATGACGACCCGGACGACGACAGAGGGTGCCCAGACGCCCGACGTCTTGCAGGGTCCCCAGGGGGTACCGACGGTTCCCGGCGCGGTCTCGGCAGGCGGGCGGCCCGACCCGCTACCGATGAGCCGGCGCGGCGAGATCCTGTACTTCGCGCTGCGCACCAAGAAGGTGATCATCGGGCTAGCGATCATCGCATTCTTCCTCTTCCTCGCCGTGGTCGGCCCGATCATCCGGCCGGGCGATCCGGATGCCCTCATCGGGCCGCTCGGCGCCTCGCCGTCCGCCGAGTGGTGGTTCGGAACCACCTCGTTCGGGCAGGACGTCTTCGCGCAGTTCGTGTACAGCCTCGGTTCGACGTTCCTTGTCGGCGCGCTTGGGGGTGGGCTCGCGGCGATCATCGGGATGACTGTCGGGTTCGTGGCCGGATACCGGGGTGGCTGGGTCGATGAGGTCCTGAACATGATCACGAACGTGGTCCTCGTGATCCCGACCCTCGCCCTCCTCCTCGTCGCGGCGGCCTACCTGTCGGCTCGCGGCGTGATCGTGGAGGCGCTGTTCATCGGTTTCACCTCGTGGCCGTGGGCCGCGCGTGCCATCCGCGCCCAGACGTTCTCCCTCAGGTCACGGGAATTCGTGAGCCTTGCGCGCATGAGCGGGGTCCGCGGCATGCGGATCGTCTTTGGCGAGATCGCGCCGAACATGAGCTCGTACCTGTTCCTGACCTTCATCCTGCTGTTCGGGGGAGCGATCCTGATCGCCGCCACGCTGGACTTCATCGGGCTGGGTCCCACGACTGGGTCGTCGCTCGGGCTGATGATGTACGACGCGGTCGCGTGGAGCGCCCTGCAGCTCGGATTGTGGTGGTGGTTCATCCCCCCTGGCGTGGCGATCACGGCCATCGTCGGTGCGCTCTACATCACGAACGTCGGCCTCGACGAGGTCTTCAACCCCA
>Ga0209538_1001251_pt1 | contig 13600 bp, 11 predicted proteins | sample BarGraNGADG00211_2_FD_184492 | JGI IMG/M metagenome (GOLD analysis project Ga0209538, IMG submission 184492) | Arctic peat soil microbial communities from Barrow, Alaska - Barrow Graham LP Ref core NGADG0004-211 (SPAdes) (version 2) | ecosystem: Environmental > Terrestrial > Soil > Wetlands >... | reverse complement strand
CTCAGCGGGCCCAGGTTGTGTGGGTACTCGTCCCAGCTTCCGATCGGATGGTCGTGCTGGGGGAGCGGGCCGCGGATCTGCGCGGTCGCCGCCGTGGACGGCACCACTCTCTGGTGCTCGGACGTGCCCTTTGCCGCGCCGGCCGCACCCGGGGAGACACCGGCCGCCGACGCGCAGCCCGCCGTCGGCAACCAGGTCACGGTGGTCGGCTGGGACGGGATGCGACTGATCGTGCACGACGCCGGGGGTCTGACCGCGGTGGACGGGAAGACGGGGGCGACGGTCTGGAGCCTGCCGGCCACCGCACTTCCTTCGGGTGGCCTCGTCGAGGCGGTCGACGGTCGGCTGGTCGGAACCACCACCGCGCAGCTCACGGCCCTGGCGCCGACGACGCGGTGAGGACGGCGCCGCGACCGGCGAGACAGTGTGGAGCATCGCGGTGGCCCCGGACCAGCTGGTCGCGACGGCGGGTGGCCGGCTGATCCTGGTCGGTCCGACGTCGATCCGAGGCCTCGCACGGGCCGGATCATGACAAGGTGGCAGGCGTGAAGCGACACGGTCGTGACGGGGCCCCGCCTCCGCTCCTGATCGACCTGGGTGCCGGTCCGGAATCGGCCGAGAGTGCCGAGGTGGCGGTCGGTCGGGTGCGTGCGCCGCGGGGTGGAGCGAGCCGTCTCTCGGGGCCGTCGTCGCGAGGTTCCGAGCGGGTTGTCCGTCGCTCCATCGCGGCTGCCGGGCTCCTCGCCCTGGTGGGTGTCGGGCTGCCGGCGCTGCTCCATGGGCCGACCACCGGTCGCGATTCGGGGGTCCTCGATCCATACCCGACCGCGCCCGGAACGACCTGGGAGGTGACGCCGCACGTTGCCGGGCGCGGAACGTACTTCGCCTCGGACGGGGCCGTCTTCGGAGGTGTGCGAGGTGATCTGGGTCTGTGGGACTCGCACGACGGGTCCACCGCACTCGTGGCGCTCCAGACCCTCAACCGGACCACGGACCTGGCGGCGGTCGACGTGCGCGACGGAACGCTCGCGTGGTGGATCTCGGCCGATGACGGCTGGGCGTTCCGCGCCTGTGCGCGCACCCTGCTGGCCGGGGCGATGGTCTGCTTGAGCGCCGACGACGCCGGCGAGCGGGTCCAGCTCGTTGCCATCCGCGTCTCCGACCGGCGCACGCTCGCCCGGTGGGACGCACCGGCGTGGGCGACCGTGGTCTCCGTCAGCGGCGAGGGAGTCCTGCTCGCCGGCGATGAGGCCGAGGCGAACGCGCTGCAGGTCGGCCGCTACGACGTCTGGACCGGCGCTCAGCGGTGGCTCCGGACGATTGCCCTCAGCCACGACGCGATCCAGCCGGCCGACGCCGCTCAAGGTCTCGGCGCGTTGTCCACCCCGCCGACCGTGACACAAGTAGGTGGACGGGTGATCGTGTCGCTCATGGACGATGTCGCCGTCATCGATGTGGCGACGGGGTCGTTCGAGCGCGACCTGGGTGCCGGCATGGTGACACCCTTCCCCGCGGGTGGGGCGTTCGTGTCCTACCGGCCTCGAGAGCCGGCGGCTGCGGCGGCGTCGCCGGATGAGCTGTTCGGTGGTCCCGAATGGACGCGCGGCGATCTCTATCCCGCCGACGGCGGTGCCATCGTGTTGGTCCAGCTCGCCACGGGTTGGTATCAGGCCGTCGCCACGCCGGAGACGACGTCCGTCTTCTTCCTGGTGACCGGCACCGAGGTCGTCGTGTGCTCGCTCGTGGACGGGTCCCGGCTCTGGTCCGCCGGACACACGGCGGAGACGTTCGAGTTCGTCCCGCTGGGTGTGACCGCGGCGGGCGTGATCGGATTCGCCAACGTGGGGGCGCAGGACCGCTCCCAAAGTCTTCAGCTGAGGGACCTCAGGACGGGGAAGCCGCGGTGGACCTGGCCTGGTGAGTCGTCCCTCGCGCGGCGGGACCTGGTGGGCTGGGACGGAACGCGGATCATCGTCCAGGGGTTCGACCGGACGGACGGGGCCGTGTACCTCGAAGCCCTCGACGCCGCGACCGGCGGCCTGGTCTGGAGCATCACCTTGGACCCGGCGGAGAGGGTGGCGAGCGTGGGTGGCCGACTGGTCCGCGTGGATCAGGGTCGGATGCGCGGTCTCGCTCCGAGCGCGTCGTGAGTGGAGGTCACGGGTGAACCGCAAGCGCATGCGCGGCTCGGAGGTACCGATCCTGATCGACCTGGGCGCCGGAGCGACGTCGGCGGGGGGAGCGCGTAACGAGCCGGAAGCACCGATGCCGCCGGCACCGCGACCCCGTCCGGCGCGCACCCGTCCTGGAGTCGACCGAGTCACCCTTCGCGCTATCGCGGCGTCCGCCCTGATCGCATTGGTGGGTGTCGCACTGCCGGCGGCGATGCCGCTGCCGAAGCCGGTCTTCGACCCGGGTGCGCTCGAGCCGTACCCGACGCCTCCGGGCGAGGCCTGGCGCGTTGCTCCCGACGTCGTCAATCGCGGCCCCGGAACCGTGGGCTTCCGCCCGGTCGTCATCGACGAGTTCAGCCGCACCTACGCTTCGCTCGACCCGTGGCGGGCCTACCCGGACGTCTGGCGCTACGGCAGCACAGCGGTTGCCGCCGTGGAGCTGGCGGGATCCCTGGCGAACCTGGTGGCCGTCGATGTGCGCGATGGCGCGGTGCGCTGGACTGTCCCCGTCGCCGCCGGGCGCGAGTACCGCGGGTGCGCCCACGAGCTGCTCGACGGCGCGATGCCGTGCGTCCGCTACGGCAACGATCCGGTCCGCGGCGCTGTGGTTGAGGTCGTGCTCATCCGGATGACCGACGGCCGCGAGCTGACCCACTGGGACGCTCCCGCGTGGACCCGAACCGTCGAAGTGCTCGGCGACTCTCTCGTTCTCGCCGGTGCAGCGCCCGACAATCCGACTGCGCTGATGATCGCCCGCCACGACGCCTGGATCGGGACCGAGCGTTGGCACTACACGGGCGAGCACACCCTGTGGCCGGTGACAACGTTCGGCGACGTCGTGTACCGACCCAACCACGTCCTCGGTCCGACCACTGTCGCCATCGTCGGCACCCGCGTGATCGCATCCATGGACGGAGTCGTCGCGATCGTCGACGCCGGAACGGGTGGCGTTCTGCAGGCCGTCGGGTATGGGAGCGCTCGTTCGATGGCCGACGGATCGGTGGTCATCCAGTACCCCCCGGCCGAGGTCATCGCGGCCAGGACGGTCTGGGCGAACGAGCTCTCCGACGCCGTCTGGGCGGCTGCCGAAGAGTACCCGGCTGACGGCGGGGCGGCCGTCTCGCTGCCGGCATCCGCCGGTCGTCTCGTTCCCGCGATCGGCTTCGGCTCGACCCAGGCTCCCGTGGTGACCGATGCGCGCGACGTGCTCGTCGGGACAGCGGGGCGCAGCGCTCGGCCCTGGTCGGTTGCGGACGCGGGCACCTTCTGGCCGGCAGTGGTGTCACCGGCCGGTGTGTGGGGCGGCGCCGGGGTGACCCGGGGCCGGGGCGCGGACTACGAGCTGCGTGATCTCGTCACGGGTGAGCCACTCTGGGCGCAACCGAGCACGGATGCCACCTTCGTCCAGGTGTGCGGCACCGACGGGGTGCGGCTGATCGTGCTGGAGGACAACACCGTCAGCGGCGTGCCGGAGCTGGTGGCCTTCGACCTCAAGACCGGGTCGAGGCCCTGGACCGTTGCGCTGGAGCCCGGTGAGCGGGCCACCGTGGTCGATGGCCGGATCGTCGTGTTCTCGCCCGCAGGCATCCGTGGTCTCGCATCCCCTGGCGCCTGAGCGCCTCGCCACGGCCGCTCCTGCCACTCCGCTCGCGCACAGGGTAGGCTTGCTCTCGTGCGCGTGATCTGGCAGTGGACCCTGCTCCTTCGTCGCCGCGGCGAGGCCCTCTAGGCCGGTCCCTCGTCGCGGTGGTTGGTGTGCTGGCCAAGCCGACCCGAGACGAGACGAAGGACCCACGGACATGCGACACGACTTCCAGCCGAGAAACGCTCAACAGCCCTCGGCGATGCCCCTGAACAAGTACCAGCCATTCCTCGGCGGATCCGGCGTGGACCTGCCGGACCGTACCTGGCCCGCGGCCCACATCACGAAGGCGCCGCGCTGGCTGTCCACCGATCTGCGTGACGGCAACCAGGCACTCATCGAGCCGATGGACCCCCGCCGCAAGCGTCGGATGTTCGACCTGCTCGTGAAGATGGGCTACAAGGAGATCGAGATCGGTTTCCCCTCGGCCAGCCAGATGGACTTCGACTTCGTGCGTTCCGTCGTCGACGGCGGCGTGCCCGAGGACGTGACGATCTCCGTGCTGACCCAGGCCCGCACCGACCTGATCGCGCGGACCGTCGAGTCGATCATCGGAGCACCACGCGCGACCGTGCACCTGTACAACGCGACGGCGCCGATGTTCCGTGAGCTCGTCTTCCGCAACGATCGCGAGGCGACCAAGGAGCTGGCGGTCGTCGGTACCCGCGACGTCATCGACTTCGCCGAGAAGATGCTGGGCGACGAGACGGTGTTCGGCTACGAGTACTCGCCCGAGATCTTCGTCGACACCGAGCTGGACTTCGCGCTCGAGGTCTGCGAAGCGGTGATGGACGTCTGGCTGACCGACGCCGACCGCGAGATCATCCTGAACCTGCCGGCGACGGTCGAGCGGGCCACGCCGAACGTCTATGCGGACCAGATCGAGTGGATGAGCCGACACCTGTCCCGTCGCGATCGCGTCGCGGTCTCCGTGCACCCGCACAACGATCGCGGTACGGCAGTCGCGGCGGCGGAGCTCGCCATGATGGCCGGCGCCGACCGGGTCGAGGGCTGCCTCTTCGGCCACGGCGAGCGGACCGGCAACGTCGACCTCATCACCCTGGCGCTGAACCTGTTCAGCCAGGGCATCGACCCGATGATCGACCTGAGCGACATCGACGAGGTGCGGCGCACGGTCGAGTTCTGCACCCAGATGGACGTCCCGGCCCGGCAGCCGTACGGCGGGGACCTGGTGTACACGGCCTTCGCCGGCTCGCACCAGGACGCCATCAAGAAGGGCTTCGAGGCGCGGGAGAAGGCCGCGGCCGACGCTGGGGTCGGGGTCGACGCGTTGATCTGGGAGATGCCGTACCTGCCGGTCGACCCGAAGGACGTCGGGCGCAGCTACGAGGCCGTCATCCGGGTCAACTCGCAGTCCGGCAAGGGCGGGATCTCGTACCTGATGAAGAGCGAGCGGCACCTGGATCTGCCGCGCCGTCTGCAGATCGAGTTCTCCCGCGTCGTGCAACGTGTCACCGACACCTCCGGGCGAGAGGTGGACGCCGACGACCTGTGGGAGATCTTCTCCGACGAGTACCTGCCGGTCGAGCCCGGCGGCAAGCTCGAGCAATGGGGCCGGCTCGCCCTCAAGGGCACCCGCGGCGTCAGCGTCGAGGACGGTCCTGACCGGCTCGCGGTCGACCTGACCGACGCCGGTGTGCCGGTCACCCTCGAGGGCACCGGCAACGGCCCCTTGGCCGCCTTCGTGGATGCGCTCAAGGGCCTCGGGGTCGACGTCGCGGTGCTCGACTACCACGAGCACGCGCTGTCCGAGGGTGGCGATGCCACCGCAGCCGCGTACGTCGAGTGCGCGATCGGCGACGACGTGCTCTGGGGCGTCGGGATCGACCCGTCGATCACCATGGCCAGCCTCAAGGCGATCATCTCCGCGGTGAACCGCGCCGCGCGCTGAGGCTCCCGGTTCCCGTGGGCGGTCTGCGGGACAATGACGGGATGAGCGCGAGCGTGCGGGTGCGTGGGCGGTGAGTCTCTATCGCGACGAGGCCATCGTGCTGCGCACCCAGAAGCTGGGGGAGGCTGACCGCATCGTCACGCTCCTCACCCGCGAGAACGGCAAGGTGCGCGCTGTCGCCAAGGGCGTCCGGCGGACCTCGTCGAAGTTCGGCGCGCGGCTCGAACCTTTCATGATGATCGACGTCCAGCTGCACTCCGGTCGCAACCTCGACATCGTCACTCAGGTCGAGACCATCGGGGCCTACGGGCGGCAGATCGGCGAGGACTACCCGCTGTACACCGCGGGCGCGGCGATGCTCGAGACAGCGGACCGGCTGGTCGAGGCGGAGCACGAGCCCTCGGTGCAGCAGTTCTGGCTGCTTGCCGGCGGCGTGCGGGCGCTGGCCGAGCGAGCGCACGCGAGCAGCCTGGTGCTGGACTCCTACCTGCTCCGGGCGCTGGCCGTCGCGGGCTGGGCGCCGACGTTCTCCGAGTGCGCCCGCTGTGGCGCGCCCGGCCCGCACCAGGCGTTCGCGGTCGCGCTCGGCGGAGCCGTCTGTGCTGCGTGCCGGCCGCCGGGGGCCACCGCCCCGTCACCAGAGGTGTTCCTGCTGCTCGCCGCGCTGCTCAGCGGCGACTGGGCGGCGGCGGACGCGAGCACCGAGCGGGCCCGGCGGGACGCGTCCGGCCTGGTCGCGGCGTTCTTGCAGTTCCACCTCGAGCGCACCGTGCGTTCGCTTCGACTCGTCGACCGAGCGGACTTCCGTACGGTCGCGCGGATCGTGCCGCTGGCAGGGAGCGCCTCATGACTCGTCGTCTCAAGATGGGCGTCGGCACGGCACCCGCCGCCACGGACGCGGAGCTGGCGGAGCATCTCGGACGCCGTGTGATCGCACCGCCGCCGCACCCGTCCGGTGCGCGCCCGCCGGCGGTCCCGCGCGAGCTGGTCCCGCAGCACGTCGCGATCGTGATGGACGGCAACGGTCGATGGGCGAACGCGCGCGGATTGCCGAGGACGGCGGGCCACGAGGCCGGCGAAGCGGCCCTGCTAGACGTGATGGCCGGCGCGATCGAGATCGGCGTCAAGCACGTCTCGGTCTACGCGTTCTCGACCGAGAACTGGAAGCGCTCGCCCGACGAGGTGCGCTTCCTGATGGGCTTCAACCGGGCGGTGCTGCACCGGCAGCGGGACACGATGAACGACTGGGGGGTGCGGGTGCGCTGGGCCGGGCGACGGCCTCGGCTGTGGCGCTCGGTGATCACCGAGCTGGAGGCCGCCGAGCGGTTGACCCGGGACAACGACGTCTGCACGCTCACGATGTGCGTGAACTATGGCGGCCGAGCCGAGATCGTGGACGCGACCCGCGGAATAGCGGCGGAGGTGGCAGCCGGGCGGCTCGACCCGGGCAAGATCACCGAGCGCACCATCCAGCGCCACCTCGACGAGCCGGACCTGCCGGACGTCGATCTGTTCTTGCGCACCTCGGGTGAGCAGCGGACCTCGAACTTCATGATCTGGCAGGCCGCCTACGCCGAGCTCGTCTTCCTCGAGGAGTACTGGCCGGATGTTGACCGGCGGAGCCTGTGGAAGGCGATCGAGACCTACGCCCTCCGCGACCGTCGGTACGGCGGAGCGATCGACGCAGCAGCGGCCTCCGACGGGTAGGGCCTCAGGCCGGTGCGCTCGAGCGGCACGCCTCGCACGTGCCGAACAGCTCGATCGTGTGCTCGATGTCGGAGAACCCGTGCGCGGCCCCGACCCGTGAGGCCCAGGACTCGACGCTCGGTCCGTCGATCTCCACGGTCGCGCCGCACGACCGGCAGACCAGGTGGTGGTGGTGCTCGCGGCGCTCGCACCGGCGGTAAAGGGACTCGCCCTCGCCGGTCCGGATCACATCGACCTGGTGCGCTTCGGCGAGCGACTGCAAGGTGCGGTAGACCGTGGCCAGCCCGATCGAGTCCCCGTGCGCCCGAAGGTACTCATGCAGCTGCTGGGCGCTACGGAAGTCGTCGAGCGCGATCAACGCCTCGGCCACCGCGGTGCGCTGACGTGTCACGCGCTGGATCATCGCCGCGCCTCCTGGTCCTCGGGTGCCCCCTCGCCGCGCTCGCGCGCGAGCTCGACGTCGTCGGCGACGTCGGGATGGGGGTCGTGCCACCGCTGCCGAGCGAACAGCGGCCGGGCCACCGCCACCATTGCGTACAACGCGATCGCGAGGACCACGATGGTCGCGCCGGGGGAGTAGTCCTGGAAGTACGTGAAGGTCAGGCCGACGATGCAGACCGCCACGCCGATCGCCATCGCGAGTCGCATGGTGCCCCGGAACGAGCGTGCGGTGAGCTGAGCGATGGCGACCGGCACGATCATCAGAGCGCTCACCAGCAGGACGCCGACCACCCGCATCGCGACCGTCACCGTGAGCGCCGCGATGACCGCGATCGCTACGTTCAGGGTGCGCACCGGTAGCCCCGAGGCGATCGCGAACTCCTCGTCGTGGCTCACGGCGAAGAGCGCCGTCCGCAAGCCCACGCCGACCAGCAGGATGAGGGCCGCGAGCACGACGGTCATGACGACGTCGGTGGACGTGACGGTCGAGATGGAACCGAAAAGGTAGCCGACGAGGTTCGCGCTCGTGCCGCCGGCCGCCTTGATCAGCAGCACGCCACCGGCGATCCCGCCGTAGAAGAGCAGCGCGAGCGCGACGTCGCCGCTGGTCTTCCCGTGCTCTCGCACGAGCTCGATCGCGACGGCCCCGACGACAGCGGCCACCACCGCGCCCGGCAGTGCGAGCACATCGTTCGGGGTCAGCGCCATCACGTTTGCGATCAACCAGCCGAGGGCGACGCCGGTGAGCGCGATGTGTCCGATGCCGTCACCGAGCAAGGAGAGACGCCGTTGGACCAGGTAGGTCCCCACCACCGGCGCCGCGAGCCCCACCAGGATCGCCGCGATCAGCGCGCGCTGCATCAGGGGGTCGGTCAGCATCGAGGTGAGGTCGTTGATGCTCATGTGTTGAGCCTCATCTCGGGCGCGGTGCCGACCTGGGGCGGCTCGGCGGTCGGGTGCGGGTGGACGTGATCGTGCCGGTCGCCGCCGTGCTCCGGCGACGCGACCGGTGGTGCGCCGTCGTGCACCACCGCGCCGTGCCGCAGGACGACCGCGCGCCGGACGAGCGGGGCCAGGGCGCCGAGCTCGTGCAGTACCACGAGGACCGTCGTGCCCTGCTCGGTGAGGCGGGTCAGGGCCTGCGCGAACGCCTGCTGGCTGGGGAGGTCCACGCCGGCGACGGGCTCGTCGAGGAGCAGAAGATCGGGCTTCCGGATCAGCGCGCGGGCGATCAGGACCCGCTGCTGCTGCCCACCGGAGAGCTCGCGCACCGCGCGGTTGGCCTGGTCCGCCAGTCCGACGAGGTCGAGGGCCGCGCAGGCCGCGGCGGCGTAGCGTCGGGGGAGGCGGAGGCGGCGATTCGTGAGCAGCCCGGACGCGACCACCTCACCGGCGGTGGCGGGCACTCCCGAACCCGCGCTCACCCGCTGCGGCACGTACCCGATCCGACGCCACTCGACCGTGCGACCGAGCGGACGCTCGAACAGCTCCACCCGGCCGGCCGTGATCGGGACGACACCGACGAGCGCGCGGACGAGCGTGGACTTCCCGGAGCCATTCGCCCCGAGCAGGGCGACGACTTCGCCGTCGGCGACCTCGAGGTCGATGCCGCGCAGGATCCTGGTGCCGCCGAGGGTGACGACGAGGCCCTCGGCCCGGACGGCCGCGGTCACGAGCACCCCAGTGCGGTGCGCAGCGTCGCGAGGTTCTGCCGCATGACGCCACGGTAGTCGGAGGCCGGGTCGCTCAGGCCCTCGATCGGGTCGAGCACGGCGCTCGCGATCCCGAGGTCGGAGGCGAGCGTCTCGGCCACCTTCGGACTGACCAGGCGCTCGAAGAAGATGGTCGTCACCTGCGTGCGGCGAACGATGTCGGAGACCTCTCGAAGCCGTGCGCCCGAGGGTTGGGCGTCCGGTTCGAGACCCGCGATGCCGAGCTGGTGCAGCTGGTAACGGTCGGCGAGGTACCCGAAGGCCGCGTGCGCGGTCACCAGCTCACGCCGCTGGCAGCTGGCGAGCCCTTGCGCGTAGTCATCGTCGAGTGCTGCCAGGTCGGCGCTCGTCGCGGCGGCGCGGCTCTGGTAGCCGGCGGCGTTCGCCGGGTCCAGCTGCGCGAGCTCAGCGCCGACGGCCTCGGCGAGCCGGGCGAGCCTGGTCGGGTCGAGCCAGAAGTGCGGGTCGAGCGGGCCCGACGCGGCGTTGGAGGCCGGGCTCGGCGTCGCGGCGGCGCCTTCCGAGGCGAACGACACCAGGTTCGCGGTGGTGGCGGCGTCCAGGACGTGTGCGGGGGCGCGCGCCGCGATGGCGGCGTCGACGGCCGGCTGGAAGCCGCTGAGGTAGAGGACGAGATCGGCGTCGCCGACGATCCGGGTCTGCCTGAGCGAGAGCTCGAGGTCGTGCGGCTCGGCGCCGGAGGGAGTGAGCGAGGAGACCCGAACCGCGTCCCCGCCAACCTGCTGGGCGACCCACTGCAGTGGGTAGAACGACGCGACGACCGTAAGGGTGCCGGGCGGCCCAGCGGCCGGGCCGACAGACGAGCACCCGCTCGCGCCGAGGGGCAGCGCACACAGCGCGGCGAGGGCGAGGAGACGGCGGCTCATGCCCCAACCTTGATGGAGTTGATAATCGTTGTCAAATACGGCCCGATGACGACGACCCGATAGCCTGGGACCCTGACGTGCCGTCGTGCACATCGCGCACGAGCCCGCTCCAGCCAGGCGCGGGTCCCGTCCGACCTGGAGTGATCACCCGTGGCCTCAACGCCTGCCTCAGCCCGCCTGGACGCCGTCATCTCGCTCGCCAAGAGGCGAGGATTCGTCTTCCCGTGCGGGGAGATCTACGGCGGAACGCGTTCCGCGTGGGACTACGGGCCGCTCGGCGTCGAGCTCAAGGAGAACATCAAGCGCCAGTGGTGGCGTTCGATGGTCACCAGCCGCGAGGACATCGTCGGGCTGGACTCCTCGGTGATCCTGCCGCGCCAGGTCTGGGTCGCCTCCGGCCACGTGCAGGCGTTCGTGGACCCGCTGGTCGAGTGCACCTCGTGCCACCGCCGGTACCGCGAGGACACCCTGCTCGAGGAGTTCGAGGAGAAGAAGGGTCGCGCGCCCGTGGGCGGACTGGCCGAGGTGGCTTGCGCCAACTGCGGCGCCCGTGGCCAGTGGACCGAGCCGCGGATGTTCAACGGCCTGCTCAAGACCTACCTCGGCCCGGTCGAGGACGAGACCGGCCTGCACTACCTCCGGCCGGAGACGGCGCAGGGCATCTTTGTGAACTTCGCGAACGTGATGGCGGCGTCGCGCAAGAAGCCGCCGTTCGGCATCGCGCAGACCGGAAAGTCGTTCCGCAACGAGATCACGCCCGGCAACTTCATCTTCCGCACCCGCGAGTTCGAGCAGATGGAGATGGAGTTCTTCGTCGAGCCGGGCACGGACGAGGACTGGCACCAGTACTGGATCGACACCCGGACGGCCTGGTACGTGGACCTTGGTCTGTCCCGGGACAATCTGCGCCACTTCGAGCACCCGAAGGAGAAGCTCTCGCACTACTCGAAGCGCACCGTCGACGTCGAGTACCGGTTCGGCTTCCAGGGCAGCGAGTGGGGCGAGCTCGAGGGCATCGCCAACCGCACCGACTTCGATCTGAAGACCCACACCGAGCACTCCGGCCAGGACCTCTCGTACTTCGACCAGGGCAAGAACGAGCGCTGGGTGCCGTACGTGATCGAGCCGGCGGCCGGTCTGACCCGGTCGCTGATGGCGTTCCTGGTCGAGGCGTACACCGAGGACGAGGCGCCGAACACCAAGGGCGGCGTCGACACCCGGACCGTGCTGCGGCTCGACCCGCGGCTGGCCCCGGTCAAGGCCGCGGTGCTGCCGCTGTCCCGGAACGAGGACCTCTCGCCCAAGGCGCGCGACCTGGCTGCGGAGCTGCGTCGCAACTGGAACGTCGACTTCGACGACGCCGGGGCGATCGGCCGCCGCTACCGTCGCCAGGACGAGATCGGGACGCCGTTCTGCATCACGGTGGACTTCGACACGCTCGAGGACCAGGCCGTGACGATCCGGCACCGCGACGACATGACGCAGGACCGCGTCGCGCTCGACCAGGTCACGGCGTACCTCGCGGCGCGGCTGATCGGGGCCTGAGCGCCCGTCTGTGCGCCGTTAGCCCGTCGGCGGGCGTCGACCGTGGCGCGAAGGGGAGACGCCGCGTGGGTTCGCTCGCCATGGTGGTCACACTCTAGAGAACGCAGCGGGTGGGACTCAGGTTGAGTCCCGCGGCGGCCTGATTGCAGCGTGCCGCTCCGGCTCGGCTAGTTCGTCGCCTGGCTGGTCGGGGTCTCCGGCGGCGGGCTCCACCCGGGTAGGCACCAGGGGCCGACTGACGGCAGCGTCCGGGTGGCGAGGTCGAGTCCGTCGCCTTGGCAGCCCCCGAAGGGCACGGCGGTGCCGTCCTTCTCGGTGAAGACTCCGCCCGCCACATACCTAGGGTTGCCCGTGGTCGGCGCGGGGTCGCTGGTCACGAGGAACATCAGCCGTCCCTGGGCAGTGGGCGCGCGGAACATCGGTACATCGGAGAAGCAGACTAGGGGATCGGTCGGAGTGCCACCCGGCGGGAGTCCGACCAGACAGAGCCGGAGGGTCGACCCTGCGAGAGCCTCGGGGACCGCCATCGCATCGATGGTTCGACTGCTGGTCATACCATTATTGCCCCCGTGCCAGGTGCGCCCCGCGAACTCAGGCCCCGGCGAGTCGCCCTCGTAGAGGCTGAAGGTATCTTGGCTGTCTCTCCACCCCAAGGCGGAGCCGGGACGTCGGGCGTCATCGCCCAGAACACTCTGGATGTAGACAGCCGAGTCGCCGCTCCATGGTTGTACGGAGGGGTTCGCCTCGCGCCAGGCCGCCAGCGCGGAGTTCACTTCTGCTGTGCTGGCGGGCACGATGCCGATCCAGGAAGCCTGCTCGAGGGAGGCGCCCATGCCGGTGACCGCCATCATGGTGCCGTCGGTGAGGCGCCACAGGGCCGGCTTCACCTCGGCGAGGATGCCGGGCGCGAGCTGGCGGACGATCGGCGTCTCGTTGTGCTCGGCGACCCAGGTCGGAACGGGGTCGGGCAGCACCAGCGGCGCCGAGTGCTCGGCCGGTGGGGGAGTCGTGTGCCCGCCCCAGAACTGCGTGACGGTAAAGGCGGCGAGCCCGGCGACCGCGAGGGCGCTGACGGTGCCGCCGATCGTCCTGGTCAGCCTGGCCCGCCGTCCGCGGGCGAACACTCCCGCCTGGTCGACGGCCATCGCCGGCGAGGCATCGAGAGCGCGTGACCTCAAGGACTCGACGGCATCGGGCGTGTTCAAGGACTCGGTCATGGCGTCCCTCCTTTCGGTGCGGGCGTCGGCTCGTTCTCGCCGAGCTGGGCTCGCAGCGCCGTCAGGGCGCGAGACGCGGTGGACTTCACCGTGCCCACGCTCACGCCGAGGTCGTCGGCGACCTCAGCCTCGGACAGACCGATGAAGTGGCGGAGCACCACGATCCGGCGCTGTCGGGCGGGCAGCGTGGCGAGGGCCCGGGCGAGCAGATCGCGATCGACGAGCCTTGCGGTGTCAGCGGTCACCGCCCCGCTCGGCATGTCCTCCGGTGAGAGCAGGACCTCCCGCCGGGTCCGGCGCCAGGTGTCGATCCGCTGGTTCGCCAGGGTCCGGCGAGCGTAGGCGAGCGGGTCGGTCCGCAGC
>Ga0209538_1001249_pt1 | contig 13610 bp, 9 predicted proteins | sample BarGraNGADG00211_2_FD_184492 | JGI IMG/M metagenome (GOLD analysis project Ga0209538, IMG submission 184492) | Arctic peat soil microbial communities from Barrow, Alaska - Barrow Graham LP Ref core NGADG0004-211 (SPAdes) (version 2) | ecosystem: Environmental > Terrestrial > Soil > Wetlands >... | reverse complement strand
TGTGATTCCAGGGCCGACAGTACAGTCTGGACGGAAAGAGACGTCCACTTTCCGTGCCCCCAGGGTTGATTGCAGCTACAAGGCTGCGTCTGCTATGGAGGTAGAGAATGGAATCGAAAAAACTGCGTGTGCTCGCCCTGACCGGTATGCTGGCCGCCGTCGGGTACGTCCTTCAGCTGTTTGAATTTCCCCTGATGCCGGCAGCGCCATTCCTGAAGTTTGACTTTGGCGATGTCGCCGTCTTCATCGCAGGCTCAGCGATGGGTCCCGGTGGAGCCATCCTGACGGCTGTGGTGAAAGGAATCCTGTGGGCGCTGATCGGCCGTGGGGCGGACGGCTGGGTCGGAGCAGGCATGAACACGGTCACTGTCATCGCTTTTGCACTTCCAGTGGCTTTTCTGGTCCGCTCCAGGAAGATATGGGTGAAGGTCGTTGCAGCTGGTCTGGGCGTTGTCGTGATGACAGCCGTGATGGCCGGCGTGAACCTGGTTGTGGATCCCTGGTACTTCAAGATGCCGATCGCGGCCGTCAAAGCCATTATCGTGACGGCGATCATCCCGTTCAACCTGCTCCGTGGCCTCCTCAACGGAGCCGCATCTGTGCTGGTCATGCTTGTCCTTCAGCGGACGGCAATTTTCCGGACGACTCGCTAGCCCGGGTGTCTGGCACCAAATCACAGGGGTAACAGCGAAGTCGCTGTTCTTGCCTCACGAGGCGCTGAGGATATACTGTCCTCATGCGCCGGGACTTCGTATGACCGGTATTGCGTGAGGTGAAATGTGAACTCAGCTGATATTCGAGAAGGCTTTCTCCGGTTCTTCGAGGGGCACAACCACCTGAGACTCCCCAGCGCTCCCCTGCTTTCGCCCGACCGGACGCTGCTCTTTACCGCAGCCGGCATGGTCCCCTTGAAGCAGTACTACCTGGGTGAGGTGACGCCTCCGAGCCCGCGCATGACATCGGACCAGAAATGCATCCGAACGAACGACATCGAGCGAGTCGGCCGGACGGCACGTCACCATACCTTCTTCGAGATGCTGGGCAACTTCTCTATCGGCGACTACTTCAAGGACGAGGCCATCGCGATGGCCTATGAATTCTCGACGAAGACCCTTGGTCTGCCTGCTGACCGTATCTGGGTAACTATATATAAGGAAGACCTCCAGACAGCGGACATCTGGCAGAAGGTCGGCATCCCGCGCGAGCGGATCGTGCCGATGGGCGCTGACGACAACTTCTGGACCATGGGCCCCGTCGGTCCGTGTGGCCCCTGCAGCGAGCTGTACATTGACCGTGGGGTGCGTCACCCGGGTGACGAGAAGCAGCAGATGGGCGACGATGGGGACCGGTTCCTCGAGTACTGGAACCTGGTGTTCACGCAGTTCGACCGGCAACCCGACGGTTCGCTGAAGCCGCTTGCCCGCAAGAACATTGACACCGGTCTGGGCCTCGAGCGCATGACGAGCATCATCGAGGATACCGACACAGACTTCGAGACGGATGGTTTCCAGCCCGTCATCCAGACGGTGGCGGACCTGTCGCATCAGGAATATGGCAAGGATCAGCGGGTGACGGCACGCATGAAGACCATCGCCGACCACGTGCGCGCCTGCACGTTCCTCATGGCCGAGAACCTTCTGCCCAGCAATGAAAAACAGGGCTATGTCCTGCGCCGTCTCCTGCGGCGTTCCCAGGCGCTGGGTCGGATGATCGGCATCGAGGGCGCCTTCATGGGTAAGGTCGCGGACACGGTGATCGACCTCATGAAGGGACCATTCCCTGAACTTCTGGCTGAGCGTGAGCGCATCAAGGGCGACATGGAGGTGGAGGAGCAGCGGTTCGACCACACGCTCCGGGAGGGGCTGATCGAGTTCACCAGGGCTGTCGAGGCGGTTCGCCAAGGTGGGAGCGACATCCTGCCCGGTAAGACCGCGTTCTACCTTCACGATACGATGGGGTTCCCGGTTGAACTGACGGCTGACCTCCTGCGGGATGCCGGCATCAAGCTGGACCGCGAAGGCTTCGACGCCTTGTTGAACGACCAGCGCCATGGTGGCAGCGAGTCCTCGGGTGTCGAAGAGGCTGGCCGCGAACGAACCGGATACGTCAAGCTGAGAGGCACGGTCGGGACTTCGCATTTCGTCGGCTATGAAACGCTGTCGGCCGAGGCTGTGGTCACGGGCGTCCTGAAAAACGGCGAACCCGTCAGCAGTGCCCAGGTGGGCGGTCATATCGGGCTGGTGCTTTCTTCGACCCCGTTCTATGGCGAGAAGGGCGGCCAAGTCGGCGACACGGGCGTCATCACGAAGCCGGGTGCGCGCTTCGAGGTCACGGACACCAAGACTCCCGTGGAGGGGTTGATCATCCACGAAGGTGTTCTGCTGGAAGGTGCCATCGCCGCGGGAGACACAGCGCGCGCCGAAGTAGACCCGGTGAGGCGGAAGGCAATCGCACGGGCGCATACGGCGACGCACCTCCTGCAGGCCGCTCTGCGGTCCATCGACCCGACCGTCCAGCAGAAGGGTTCCAAGGTCATGCCCGATGAGTTCCATTTCGACTTCAGTTTCCGCGGCAGTCTGGGTGCGGACGACCGCAAAGCCCTGGAAGAGAAGGTGCTGGGGTTCATCACGGCCAACGTCCCGGTGCGGATCGACGTCATGCCGATCGAGGAAGCGCACAGGACGGGCGCTCTGGCATTCTTTGGGGAGAAGTATGGAGATACCGTGCGCGTCGTCTCAGCCGACGGCATCTCGAAGGAGCTCTGTGGTGGCACGCACGTCACCGCGACGGGCGATATCGGCTTCCTGCATATCCGTTCCATGCGCAGCATCGGGACAGACACAAAGCGCATCGAGGCTTCCGTCGGGCTTGGGGCTCTTCGGGAGTTCTGGGCGTACCAGGAAGGCGTGGAACAGACCGCAGGGATACTGAACTGCGGACCGGTTCCGGGAGACGTGACACACGCGGTGCAAGACCTCACGGGCATGGTCAGGGAACGCGACCGCCGCATCGAAGGACTCCTCGCCACGGTGACCGACCGCCGTGTGCGCGACTTGATCGCGCAGCCGGCAACCATCAAGGGTCAACCGGTCGTTGTGGCCACCTTCGAAGGTCTGACCGCCGAAGCGCTGCGCAGTGCGGGTGACATGGCTGAGCAGCAGCTGAGAAACGGCGTATTCATCGGTATGGTATCCGGGGGAGACGGCTTCAGCGTGATCAAGGTATTCGGTACGGCCGGTGCGACGTTCTCGGCACGCGGCATCTTCAAGACCCTGACCGACAAGTACGGTGGCAAGGGCGGCGGCAACGACCGCATGTGTCAGGGCCGTATCGCAGGTCTGCCGACCGCAGAGGAGCTGGAGGCGCTGCTTGGCTGACGACCCATCCGGCTCGAAGGTCGTTCTCTGTCTCGACGTGGGCGAGCGCCACATAGGCCTTGCCCGAACGGTAGCGGATGTGGGGACAGCCTTCCCTGCCGGTTCCATCGACATGGGACTCCCAGCTGCAACGGCGCGGGCCGTTGTCGACCGCGTCGTGCTCGAGGGCGCCGGCTGTCTGGTCGTCGGCTTGCCACTCGGGCTGGACGGAGAGGACTCGATGCAGACACGCAAGGTACGGCGTTTCGCAGGATTCGTCCGCAAGGAGTTGGCTGAAAGGGGTCTCAACAGGACGGTGCGGGTCGAACTGGTAGACGAGCGCCTGTCGTCGCTCGCTGTGGGGCGGGCAGCGGCGAGCGAGGGACTGTCGAGTGCCGCCGGGCGTGCCACCAAGGATCAATGGGAGGCGGTCTATATCCTGCAGGGCTATCTGGACCGCGCGTCAACGGTGGCGGGTGAAGGTGACTGACATGGACGAAGGCACGCAAAACGTGCATGAAGTCGGGGGACCCACCACCCGTCAATCACGGCGCCGCATGCGGGTCAAAGCCGCGCGCGTCGTCGGCGTCCTGCTGATCCTCGCGATCATCGCCGGGGCGATCGGGTGGTTGAGATTCATCCAGATCGTGCCGGTCGAAGGGCGCGCCGCATACGTCGACGTCCGTCCTGGGGACAGCGTGACCGCGCTCAGTGAGGGGGTCTTTGCACTTGGCATGACATCCAGTCCCCAGGCTCTGCGCTGGTACTGGCGGCTGAAGCGAGGAGGCTCCCTGCGTGATGGGCGTTATGCGCTTCAGGGTATCAGTAGCATGGAAGCGTTGTACCAGCTCCTTGCGTCGGGTTCGCCTCTCTCGGTGCGCGTGACGTTTCCCGAAGGCTACACGGTCCAGCAGATGGCCACACGCCTCCAGGAACAGGCCGACATCATCGCGGCTGACTTCCTGAAGACGGCCAGAGATGACCAGGGCAAGCTTCTGGAGGGGCGTCTGTTCCCCGATACATACGACGTCCTGTATGCGGGTGACACTGCCGAGCTCGTCGCACGCATGCTGGGCAGGTTCGCCGACGTTGTTCCTTCCGACTGGGCGGCTCAGGCGGCGAAGCGTAGTCTGACAGGCGACCAGCTACTCAGGGTCGCTTCTATCGTCGAGCGGGAAGCAAAGTATGACGCGGACCGTCCGGTGGTTGCCAGTGTCATCTTCAACCGTCTGGCGAAGAAGATGTTGCTCCAGATGGACTCCACGCTCGGGTATGTCCTTCCCAGCCATGACGGCTTCTACACATACGCCGAGCTGAAGTACAAGTCCCCATACAACACCTACCTGCATGCCGGATTGCCGCCGACTCCCATCTGCAATCCGGGCCTGGCGTCGATGAATGCTGCTGCACATGCCCCGGCAAGCACGTACTACTACTTCCTGTCCAAGCCCGACGGCCACTGTGTCTTCGCGCGAACCTACGCCGAACACGCCCACAATATCAAATTGTATCTTGCTGAAGGCCATTGAAATGACACGACCCATCCTTGTCGGCATCGCCGGCGGTTCCGGCTCGGGCAAGACCACCGTCGCCGAGAAGATCATGCATGAGACTGCACAGCCGGTCGTCTTCCTCAAGCAGGATTCGTACTATCGGAACTTCGACGGCATGTCCATCGAGGAGAAGCGCGGCATCAATTACGACCATCCCAGCGCCTATGACGACGACCTGCTGATCGACCATCTTCAGCGCCTGACCCGTGGCGAGGCCGTCGACGTGCCCGTGTACAGCTACGCCCGCTATGAGCGCGAGCCTTGGACCGAGCACGTCGAGTCTCAGCCCGTCATCATTCTCGAGGGTATTCTGGTGCTGGAGAACGCGGCCCTGCGCGACCTGCTGGATATCAAGCTCTACGTCGACACAGACGCCGATGTCCGGTTCATCCGCCGCCTCTTGCGGGACACGCGCGAGAGGGGCCGCACGGTCGAGTCCGTGGTGGCGCAGTACATGGATGTCGTCCGGCCGATGCACCTCCAGTTCGTGGAACCGACCAAGAGATATGCGGACCTCATCATTCCAGAAGGGGGCTTCAACCTGGTCGCCATCGACGTCATCGTCAGCAAGTTGCAACACTTTCTAAATTCTGTAGGCTGATGGAAGTAGTCGACAGGTTCCGTGTGCCGAACAAAGACGTGTGGTTCGTCCAGGCGGTTCTGACCGACTGCGAGGGGCAGGCTGTCGTGTCGCTTGGCGAACGGGAGGCTGATGCGAGCATTATGAGTGTCCTCTATGACGACTCCGCCGAGGGCGAGCTGGCGCCGCTGTTTGCATATTTGACGGTGATTGGTAAAATAGTAAGATAGTGCTAGTGTCTCACGGCAGGCCTTGGGGGGATTGACTGTGGCTGATTCTGATGAGGAACGGTTGCGCAATCAGATCGAGGAGTTTGTAGGGCGTCGCGACTATGATGCGGCCCTTCGTTTTGCTGTGCGGGAGGCCGACCATGCCTATGGACGGCAACAATATGCCCAGGGTATCGACGTTCTCAACGCGCTCATCGAGGTCTTCAAGGACCGCCAAGTCGCACTGTGGAACATCTACATCAGTGCCTATCAGAAGATCGTGGGCCTCGACAACCAGCTGGGAGACAAATCCGTCACGATACGCGACCTCATTGAGCTGTCCCGCTACTGCATCAAGGATGGCGACTTCGACAAGGCGCTGTCAGCCAGCAACTCTGCCGTTGGTATCGACGCCCGCAGCACCGAGGGGCTCAACCAGAAGGCGCGTGTGCTTGCGTACCGCCGTGACTACGCGCAGGCTTTCAAGGTGCTGGACCAGAGTTTGGCGGTCAGCCCCCAGAATCCCCGCACGTTTTATCTGAAGGCGAGCATTCTGGGCAACAACGGCAAGTTCGCCGACGCGCTCGCCGTATACGAGCAGCTACGCATGGCCGAGCCCTCCTATCCGGGGCTTGGCAAGGCTATTGCCGAGATGCGGCGTCAGATCGACTGGAAGGTCAAGGCTGTAGAGGGGCCTGTGAGCGGCATGCGCGCATCACAAAGCCCGGAACGTGACCGTGTGCCCGCGATTGAGCGCAAGTCCAAGGCGATTGAGCCGGACGATTCGACGAGGAGTACTCTCGAGACACTGTACGAAGAGGCCGGTGTGGCCAGGCCGGCCGCCCAACAGGAGAGGGTCCCGACCGCCGATGAGACCGACGGCGAATCCTCCTATCCGGCCATTCCGCGCGACCTTGTACCCGACATGTTGGGCGACGTGAAGATGGTGACCATCCCCGTACCACACCAGGCATGGCTGAAACCGGAGGAGGAGTCGCCGACGGCTGTCAGGCGCTTCGTGCCTTCCGAGGTCGCCGGGTTGACGGTCATGTCCCCCGAGGAACTCAGGCTGGCATCTCTTCGCAAGGAACGGGAGGGCGTGTCACATCCCGTTCAGGCAAACGCAGCCGCCACCAGGGCCGTTTCACGGGAGGCATTCACTGCGCCACCTTCGCCGACAGCTGGGCAGGAGGTCGAGCGGCAGCTGGTTGGCATCCTGAGGGATATCAGCCAGGGCACCATGGAGCGGGAAGATCTGATGCAGCGTCTTTCCGATGCGGGCAGCGTGACCATCCCAGTGTCGCTGGGAGTCCTGTATTTCAACTTTCTACGCAGCCCCCAGGATGCTCGGGTCATGAATGACCTGCTGACATGGCTGGAGCGCAGCGGCTACACACGCCTTCCCGTGTTCGTCGTCGAGGAGGCTCTTGCCCTGGGAGCCAGGGTCGACTTTCACGACCCGCAGATCGCTTCCATCGTGCTGTCCGCCGATGGCGGGGAGATGGGTGCCGAGCTGAGGACGCGCAAGGCCGAACTTCTCCTCGAGCGCGGCGACACCACATCATATGTGCGGGAGGAACTTGGCATGATACGCCAGGCCGCCGCGTCTGCTTCTGCCGAAGGCATCGTGCGCCAACTTGTGCATGTCCTGGAGCACTGCCTCGTCGACGACGCCTGCACGCACGAGGTCCTTGCTGCTGCCATGGAACTGGGTGTGCTGGACCAGTTGGTCGACCGCATCACCGAGGACGCAACCATGGCGAAAGCGCCGGCGCTGGAGGCTGCGATCGTCGAACAGCTGGGGCGTTCCGGTGTCGATGAGTCCACATTCCTGAACAACGAGGGGCTGTTCCAGAATGTTACGCTCAGTGTGGAAAAGGCGGCCATCCTGCGTCGTGTCCTGGCGAACGCCGTCAACCGGACGGTTCGGCGGAAGGTCCTCCAATCCCTGCTTGTCCTGGGGACCCCCAACATGGCCGAGTTCACCGAACTGGTGGGGCTCATGGCCAGGGAGCATGATACGAGCAACACAGCGTATCTCCTCCAGTACCTTGTGGACCACCGGCAGGAGGTTGAGAACGGCCGGTTCCTGCTGGAGAAACTTGCCCGTCTCGTCCCCACGGACTTCGAGAGCAGATATGGGCTGGGTCTGGCGGCTGAACAGCTCGGGGTTCACGATGCCGCTGCAGGATACTTTGTTGCTGCCATCCGGGCTCATCCCGGGGATGCCGACACCGTGCAGCGTGCTCTGGAGGCCATTCTTGCATCTGGCGTGTACGACCTCATCGCCGACGCGACCTCGCTGTCGCAGCTGGCTCCTGCCGATGTCGAAGGCCTGGTGGACAAAGCAGCCGCCGAGACGTCCGGCATCACAGCCGGTTCGGTCGAGCAGCGCCTGGTGTCTGCGTGGGCCGCATTCGCGGGCAGTCGTTACGAAGTGGCGGTCGCGATGAGTTCCGGCACGGTGAAGGGGGGAGGAGACCCACGGTTCTACCTGCCCATGGCCCTTGCATTCGTTCACCTGGGATTGCCCGAACTGGCGACCCGGGAGCTCGATCACGCCGCGCACCTGCCGAACGTCACCGACGAGGCCAGGCTGGTCCTCAAGTATCATGCTGCCGTGATCCATCTGGAACAAGGCAATACCCAGCAGGCAGCGCAGCTGTTCCACGAGGTCGGCGAATCCTCGCCCGGCTTCCGTGACACGGAAGAACTGCTCAGCAAATGTGGGAGTCAGGGCTCCAAGATCGGGAAACTGTAGAGAGCGGAGGACACGTGAACGGCAGACGGTTGGTAGGAAGCATTCTGGTCGCGCGGGGGTACATCAACGAGCAGGCTCTTGACGGCGCTATCGCCGTTCAACAGCACACCAAAGAACGACTACTCCAGATTCTCATCGATCAGGGGTTCATCAACGATGACATCAAGGCACAGGTCCTGGCCGAACAGTGGCACATACCATTTGTAGGTGTCATGGCGGAGCAGATAGAGGCGGATACGCTGGCGGTGGACCAGGAGCGCGCGAAGCACTACGGTTTCGTTGCGTTCAAGCATGAGGAGGGCGTCGTCAGTATCGCACTCAGCGACCCCACCAACATCGAGCTGATGGACTACCTGGTGGCGACCTACGGGCGCGAGACAAAGTTCTTCGTCGCTCCCGAGAACGCCATCTACGACGCTATCGAGAAATACTACCTCGTTGGAAACTCCATCAAGGAAGCCATCTCCGAGGCGAAGGCCGAGATCATCGCGGAAACTGGTGAAGAGGTCAGCATCGAGCAGCTGCGCGAGATGGGTCAGGACGCGCCCGTCATCCGGCTGGTCAACACCATCATCACCCAGGCCGTCGGCGAGATGCGGCGCCAGATCGACTGGAAGCTCAAGGCTGTGGAGGGGCCTGTGAGCGGTATGCGCACGTCACAAAGCCCGGAACGCGACCCTGTGCCCGCGATTGAGCGCAAGTCTGCGGCAACTGAGCCGGACGATTCGACGAGGAGTACGCTCGAGACACTGTACGATGAGGTAGTCGTAGGCGAGTCCGTGGCCGGTGCCGTTCCTGCGTCAGAGCCACCGGTGTCGGTGCCGTCGGAGGAAGCGGGCGAGCTGGGCGGCCCACAGGATACGGTCCCGGCCAATCAAAACGCTGGGGGTGAATCCTCACAGCCGGTCACTGCGCGCGACGTTGTTCCGGAGACGTCGGGCGAGGTGACGATGGAGACCCTTCCCGTACCACACCAAGCTGCGGCCCCCCCCGTGGAGGCAAACGCGGTCGCCGCTGGGTCCGTTTCACGGGAGGCATTCATTGCGCCGCCTTCCCCGACACCCGGGCAGGAGGCAGAACAGCAGTTGATCGGGATCCTGAGGGATGTCAGCCAGGGCACGATGAAACGGGAGGATCTGATGCAGCGCCTTTCGGATGCGGGCAGCGAGTCCATCCCCCTCTCGCTGGGAGTCCTGTATTTGAGCTTCCTGCGGAGCCCCCGGGACGCGCAGGTCATGAGTGACCTGCTGACATGGCTGGGACGCAACGGCTACACACGCTTTTTGCTGTTCGTCGTCGAGGAGGCTCTTGCCCTGGGAGCGAGGGTCGACTTCCACGACCCGCAGATCGCTTCCATCGTCCTGTCCGCCGATGGCGGGGAGATGGGTGCCGAGCTGAGAACGTGCAAGGCCGAACTTCTCCTTGAGCGCGGCGACATTGCATCGTATGTGCGGGAGGAACTTGGCATGATACGCCAGGTCGGGGGCATCGTGTGCCAGCTTGTTTCTGTCCTGGAGCACTGCCTGGCCGACGACGCCTGTGTGCAGGAGGTCCTTGCTGCAGCCACGGAACTGGGTGTCCTGGATCCGTTGGTCGACCGCATCACCGAGGGCCCGGACATGTCGAAGGCCCCGGCGCTGGAGGCTGCGATCGTCGAACGGCTGGGGCGTACCGGTGTCGATGAGTCCACATTCCTGAACAACGATGGCCTGTTCCAGCGTGTCACGCTCAGTGTGGAGAAGTCGGGTATCCTGCGTCGCGTGCTGGCGAACGCCGTCAATCTGACGGTTCGGCGAAAGGTCCTCCAATCCCTGCTTGTCCTGGGAACCCCCAACATGGCCGAGTTCACGGAACTGGTGGGGCTCATGGCCAGGGAGCACGATACGAGCAATACAGCCTATCTCCTCCAGTACCTGGTGGACCATCGGCCGGAGGTTGCGGAGGGCCGGTTCCTGCTGGAGAAACTTGCCCGTCTCGTCCCCACGGACTTCGAGAGCAGATATGGGCTGGGTCTGGTGGCTGAACAGCTTGGGGTTCACGATGCCGCCGCAGGGTTCTTTGTTGCCGCCATCCGGGCTCATCCCGGGGATGCCGACACCGTGCAGCGTGCTCTGGAGGCCATTCTTGCATCTGGCGTGTACGACCTCATCGCCGACGCGACCTCGCTGTCGCAGCTGGCTCCTGCCGATGTCGAAGGCCTGGTGGACAAAGCAGCCGCCGAGACGTCCGGCATCACAGCCGGTTCGGTCGAGCAGCGCCTGGTGTCTGCGTGGGCCGCATTCGCGGGCAGTCGTTACGAAGTGGCGGTCGCGATGAGTTCCGGCACGGTGAAGGGGGGAGGAGACCCACGGTTCTACCTGCCCATGGCCCTTGCATTCGTTCACCTGGGATTGCCCGAACTGGCGACCCGGGAGCTCGATCACGCCGCGCACCTGCCGAACGTCACCGACGAGGCCAGGCTGGTCCTCAAGTATCATGCTGCCGTGATCCATCTGGAACAAGGCAATACCCAGCAGGCAGCGCAGCTGTTCCACGAGGTCGGCGAATCCTCGCCCGGCTTCCGTGACACGGAAGAACTGCTCAGCAAATGTGGGAGTCGGGGCTCCAAGATCGCGAAATTGTAGTGAGCGGAGGAAAAGTGGACGGCAGACGGTCAGTAGGGAGCATCTTGCTTTCACGGGGATATATCAACGAACAGGCGCTTGATGGAGCCATCGGTATTCAGCAGCATACCAACGAGCCACTGCTGAAGATTCTCATTGATCAGGGGTTCATCAACGATGACATCAAGGCACAGGTCCTGGCCGAACAGTGGCACATACCATTTGTGGATGTCATGGCGGAGCAGATAGAGGCGGACGTGCTGGCGCTGGTGGACCAGGAGCGCGCAAAGCGCTACGGTTTCGTCGCGTTCAAGCGTGAGGAGGGCGTCGTCAGTATCGCACTCAGCGACCCCACCAACATCGAGCTGATGGACTACCTGCTGGCGACCTACGGGCGTGAGACAAAGTTCTTCGTCGCTCCCAAGAATGCCATCTACGGCGCTATCGAGAAATATTACCTCGTCGGCAACTCCATCAAGGAAGCCAGCTCCGAGGCGAAGGCCGAGATCATCGCAGAAACTGGTGAAGAGGTCAGCATCGAGCAGCTGCGCGAGATGGGTCAGGACGCACCCGTCATCCGACTGGTCAACACCATCATCACCCAGGCCATCGTCGAGCGCGCGTCGGATATCCACGTGGAACCACAGAAAGACCATCTGCGCGTCCGCTACCGTGTCGACGGTATCCTGCAGGAGAAGCAGAAGCTGCCGCGCAACATCCAGGCCGGCGTGCTCTCGCGCATCAAGATCATGTCCAACATGGATATCGCCGAGCGGCGCAAGCCTCAGGACGGCCGTATCTCCCTGCGCATCGAGAACAAGGCCATCGACTTCCGCGTCAGTTCGCTGCCCACCATCTACGGCGAGAAGATCGTTATGCGTATCCTGGATAAGAGCAGTGCCATGGTGCCCCTTGAGAACCTTGGATTCCTCAGTGATACGTTGAACCTCTTCAACAACGTCATCAGCCAGCCGTATGGCATGATCGTCATCTCGGGCCCCACCGGCGCCGGCAAAACGACGACCCTGTACTCTGCGCTCAACCGTCTCAACACGCCCGGCAAGAACATCGTCACGGTGGAGGACCCGGTCGAATACCAGATGGACGGACTCAACCAGGTGCAGGTCAACGTCAAGGCGGACATGACGTTCGCCAACGGCCTGCGCAGCATCCTACGTCAGGACCCCAACATTGTGCTCATCGGCGAGATCCGTGATGGCGAAACGGCGCAGATCGCTATCGAGGCCGCTCTGACCGGGCATCTTGTCCTGTCCACGCTGCACACCAACGATGCGCCCTCGGTCGCTACACGACTGATCGACATGGGCATCGAGCCATTCCTCATCGCATCGTCGCTCATCGGGGCCACGGCTCAGCGCCTGGCACGCAAGATCTGCCCCGACTGCAAAGAGCCCTACGTCCCGCCGGCCTCGGCTCTCGAGGGTCTGGGCCTCAGCACGCGGGGCAAGCTGGAAGACGTCACGTTTTACAAGGGTGTCGGCTGCCCGAAATGCGGTGGTTCAGGCTACCGCGGGCGTACCGGCATTCATGAGATGATGAAGGTGGACGACGAGCTGCGCCGCCTCATCCTTCACAAGGCCAGTGCGCGCGACATGTCTCAGGTCGCACGCAGCCATGGCATGCGCACCCTGCTCGAGGACGCCCTGGTCAAGGCCAGAGAAGGCATCATTACCCTCGAGGAGGTCCTGCGCGTGGTATCTACCGTCGAATCGGACTGAAGGAGCTGCCATGATTGCCGAGCCACAGGAACATCGTATCGATCTGGGAACCATCCTGAAAGTCGCCACGGAAAAGAATGCCACCGACATCCATCTCCAGGTCGGGCTTCCTCCCATCCTGCGTATTCAGAAAAAGCTGGTTGCTCTCGGCACGGAGAAGCTCTCGCCCGAACGTGTCGAGGAACTCATGTTCCCCATCATGACCGATCACCAGAAGGTGCTGTTCAAGCAGAACATGGAGTACGACTTCAGTTATGGCGTCAAGGGGCTGGCGCGCTTCCGTATCAATGTGTTCCGCCAGCGCGAGACCATGGCGGCAGCTCTGCGCAAGATCCCCTACGACATCCCCGCTATGGACACGCTTGGCCTGCCCCCAGCAGTCTTTAACTTCCCCAAGCTTAACCGTGGCTTTGTCCTCGTGACCGGGCCGACCGGCCATGGCAAGTCCACGACCCTGGCCTCGGTGCTCGACCGCATCAACCAGGAGCGGCAGGCGCACATCGTGACCCTCGAGGACCCGATTGAGTACCTGTTTCAGCACAAACAGAGCATCGTGGTCCAGCGTGAGCTGGGCACGGACACGCAGAGCTTCGCAAACGCCCTGCGCGGCGTCCTGCGCGAGGACCCTGACGTCATCCTGGTCGGCGAGATGCGCGACTTCGAGACCATCGGAGCCGCCCTGACCGCCGCGGAGACGGGGCACCTGGTGTTCGCGACCCTGCACACCAACAGTGCGGCGCAGACCATTGACCGCATCGTTGACGTGTTCCCGCCGTACCAGCAACAGCAGGTCAAAATCCAGCTCGCCA
>Ga0209538_1001247_pt1 | contig 13625 bp, 10 predicted proteins | sample BarGraNGADG00211_2_FD_184492 | JGI IMG/M metagenome (GOLD analysis project Ga0209538, IMG submission 184492) | Arctic peat soil microbial communities from Barrow, Alaska - Barrow Graham LP Ref core NGADG0004-211 (SPAdes) (version 2) | ecosystem: Environmental > Terrestrial > Soil > Wetlands >... | reverse complement strand
CAACCAAGGTTGTCTTGCCATGGTCAACATGGGCAATAATTGCTATATTTCTGGTATCCTGCATATTAATTAAATTTCTTCTCCACATCAAATTGAGGTGCAAAGGTACGGGTTTTATCGCTTTGAAAGTATGATGTATATTAATAATTAATATTAATTTTAAATTAGAACGTATTTAGCTGATCTACTGTTAATAAATTAACAATTTAATGTTTTAGACAGCAGGAGATTAAAAATATAAATATAAAAAGTGTTAAAAATAATTCCGATATTTGTGTGCTTAAATAACTATATAAAAATATGTCAAAAATAATCTCTCTTTCAGAAGCTGCTTCCATCGGTATTCACAGCATGATACTGATTACTAACTCGAAAGAAAATATCAACGTTGCTCACATTGCTGAAATCACAAAATCATCCCGTCATCATGTTGCAAAAGTATTGCAACGCATGGTAAAAGAAGGATTTCTCGAATCAAACAGAGGTCCAAATGGAGGATTTCAATTAAGGATTCCACCTGAAGAAATCAGTCTGTTGGACATTTTTGAAGCCATCGAAGGAAAGATTCAGGAAAGCGGTTGCTTATCCGATAATCCCCTTTGTCCTTTCGACAAATGTTTAATGGGAAATATCATTAACAGGATGACAATGGAGTTTCGTGATTATCTGTCTGACACAAAGCTTTCGGGTTACAAGCTCAAATTTAATGTTGATGATCTGATTCAAGCTGCCGAAGCCGGAGTTGCTGCTGCTGCTGTTTAATTGATTATCACAAGGATCTTACTCCTAAACATTGAAGAATAAACTGAAGATTAAATAGTGATCTTCAGTTTAGCCATTATATTTCTTAGAAACTGTTTAAATTTGGTTCTTTCTTTTACCCGTAGTTTAGCCATTATATTTCTTAGAAACTGTTTAAATTTGGTTCTTTCTTTTGCCCGTAGTTTAGCCATTATATTTCTTAGAAACTGTTTAAATTTGGTTCTTTCTTTTGCCCGTAGTTTAGCCATTTTATTTCTTAGAAACTGTTTAAATTTGGTTCTTTCTTTTACCCGTAGTTTAGCCATTTTATTTCTTAGAAACTGTTTAAATTTGGTTCTTTCTTTTGCCCGTAGGGCATTAATGACAATAGAAACGCAATCCCGCCGCTCCTTTTGCCCGTAGGGCATTAACATTAAAGGTTAATCCCCTACGGGGAAAAGATATAATATTACGATTTTGCTATTGACATTAATGCCCTACGGGCAAATTAAAAACAATTTCTTCATTAATTGAAAAGAAATTTTATATATATTTGCATATTCAAATACCGAAATATTAATAAACATCATTTATGTCAAAAGTAGTTCATATTTCAGAGGCAGCATCACTGGCAGTTCACAGTATGGCACTGATCGCATCAAATGAGGAAATGCTCAATGTGAACAACATAGCAGACATCACAAAATCATCCCGCAATCATTTAGCGAAAGTGATGCAGATTCTGGTGAAGAATGACTATCTGATATCAACCCGTGGCCCTAAGGGTGGCTTTGTCTTAAAAAAAGATGCTTCAACGATTATGCTGCTTCAACTTTACGAACTGATGGAGGGGCCAATAGAAAAAGAACATTGTGGTATACACGCAGATAAATGTCCCTTTAACTCATGTGTATTTGGCAACTTCGCAAATCGCTTTTCAGAAGATTTTATCGAATATTTAAAAACAACTAAACTTTCAGACATCATCAGAAAAAAAACAATATTAGTATGAACAGAACCATTGTAAAAATTGACGAAGAAAAATGCACCGGATGTGGTCTTTGTATTCCAAATTGCCATGAAGGTGCCTTACAGATTATTGACTCCAAAGCCAGATTGATCAGCGATCTATTCTGCGATGGATTGGGCGCTTGTTTAGGCCATTGTCCTGAAGGAGCCATAACGCTGGAAGAACGCGAAGCAGAACCTTATGATGAAAAGAAGGTAATGGCACTCATTGTAAAGCAAGGCAGGAATACTGTTTTGGCTCATCTACAGCACTTAAAAGAACACAATGAATCCGAATTTCTTCGTCAGGCCATTGAGTTCATCAAAGAAAACAATATTGACATGAGCCCCGAAGGTGATACTTCAAAACCTGTATCACATATTGCATCAATTGATATGCTGAAACAAGCTCAGGCTGCACACAAACATGATGAAGGAGGTTGTGGTGGTGGATGTCCCGGCTCACGCACCATCGATTTTAAAATTGACCTAAAGCAAGTTGAGGAAGCAGCGCTTGCCGTCTCCCCTACTCTGGTTGGTGAAGCGCCATCTGAATTAAGACAATGGCCCGTACAGCTTCATTTGGTCAATCCTTCAGCTTCTTACCTCCGAAATGCAGATGTGGTATTGTCAGCTGACTGTGTTGCTTTTTCAATGGGAAACTTTCACAACTACTTTCTGAAAGGAAAATCACTGGCCATAGCTTGTCCAAAACTGGATACGAACAAAGAGGTTTATGTAGATAAACTGGTTTCGATGATCTCTGACAGTAAGATCAATACATTGACAGTGGTCATGATGGAAGTCCCCTGTTGTGGTGGATTAATGGGAATGGCACAAATGGCTTTGCAACGTTCCGAAAGAAAGATTCCTCTGAAACAGGTAATCATCAGCGTCCAGGGTGAAATCATGAAAGAAGAATGGTTTTAATATACTAAGAAACTGTTTAAATTTGCCCGTAGGGCATTAATGACAATAGAAACACAATCACGCCTCTCCTTTTGCCCGTAGGGCATTAACATTAAAGGTTAATCCCCTACGGGGAAATGATATATATTTCAGAACTTTCTATTGTCATTAATGCCCTACGGGCAAAAGAAAAACTAAATTTAAACCGTTTCTAATATTCCTGAATGTTAATATACCTTTAAAAAAACAAAATATATTACATTTGAAATTCAATTCACCAAATAACATTTCAAATGAAGATTGATTTTAATTACGGAAATGAAGATTTTTCATTTGTTCTTCCTGAAGATTGCATCGTATATAAGTCAAACTACAAAACGATCCCGACTCCGGCATCAGCATTGCTGTTAGATTCAATCAACAACCCCATTGAAAGCAACCCCTTGTCCCGGCTTTTACAAAACAGGAAACCCGGAAATGTGGTTATCGTTGTATCCGATATCACCCGACCCATTCCTTACAGCGAATTTCTACCACAACTGATAGCTGTTCTGGAGCAAAATGGTGTTGAAAAAGATGAAATAATGATCCTTGTAGCAACCGGGATGCACCGTTCCTCTACTCATGAAGAACATATCAGAATGTTTGGAAGCCAAATTACTGAAAACTATTGCATAGTTGATCATGACGCAGCAAATAATGATGAACTATCTGAACTTGACACACTGAGTTGGTCGGGCTCCAAAATCAAACTCAACAAACATTATGTCAAAGCAGGTTTCCGCATCATTACAGGGCTAGTCGAACCCCATTTTATGGCAGGGTTTTCAGGAGGGAGAAAAGCCATTTGTCCCGGTCTGCTTTCTCTTGATGGTGTCAGGAAATTTCATGGTTATCAGTTTTTGAGCCACCCAAATGCTGCAACTACAATTCTGGAAAACAATCCATGTCACATGGAAAACAGTTCTGTTGCCCGAATGTGTCCACCCGATTTTTCTATAAATGTAGTATTAGACCATCACAAAAAAGTAAATGCAATCATCTCCGGCGAGCTGTTTGCATCACATCTTAAAGCCATCGAAATTGTAAAAAACAGTTGCTGTCCGGTAGTTCAGCATCCTGCTGACCTGGCCATTACTTCCAGTGGTGGTTACCCTTTGGATGCAACATTCTATCAATGTGTGAAAGGATTTGTCAATTGTCTGCCTGCTGTCAAATCGGGAGGCGAAATCATCTCCTTCGGAAGTTGCATAGAAGGGATCGGAAGCTCCGAATATACCTCTGTAATGAAGAAATACTCAGGGTTATATCATCAATTTATTGAAGACATCAAAGAGAACAGGTTTTTCATGAAAGACCAATGGCAGTTTCAGATGCATATCCGTACACTGGAAAAGATCGGAATTAATCATTTGCATTTCTATACATCGAATCTATCGTTAGACGAGCTTTCCCAACTCTCGGTCCACCCCTGTTCAATGTCAGTTGAAGCAATCACAATTTCAATTCAAAACCGAATAAATCAAGCCATTAAGGATAAAAAACAAATAGCTGTCTTCCCCGAAGGACCTTACTGCTCACCTGTAAATAACTGATGTTTTAGAAACTGTTTAAATTTAAACAGTTTCTGCACTTGGTGGTCACCCTATTTATTCGACTGGTGCAGATTTGTAATCTGCACCTGGTGGTCGCCCTATTTATTAAATGTATAATAAACCGTTAATCTGGCAGCCAGATCATAACTACTTTTACTCAACCCATTGAAAACCACATCTCTGTTGGCATACTTATCATACCAGATATTCGGCATAACATGAACGTTTTTGGCAACCATAAAATCGAGACCGGCCATAGCAAATGATTCAGTATAAACACACGAATAAGAATTCAAATAAATATTATTTGCATTAAATTTAGTATCAGGATTATAATGATCATACCTTGCGACCCAATCCACCTTACTGTTTATAACCCCTTTAGCCCACAAAGAAATACCTGATGCCACAGCATTAACGGTATCTTTCACTGTCGAAGGCACCGGTTTCGAGAATGTAGTATTGTTTTTTTGCAATTGACTAAACACCTCAAAACCAATTGAAAATTGAGCGGTTTGATAGGCAGCAAAACCCTTTATGGTGGCCTTGCTCTTTTTATAAGGTGTAGTCTGAGCGATTTCGTTGTCACCTCCAAAGTCCAGGACTAATTTCTTGTCCAGTAACTTAGTCCAAAAATCAACATATATTTTTTTGAATTTATCATTTTCAGGTTTAGCTCCTGCACCATTTCCAACCATCAGACTATAACCAAAGTCACCCTTATTACTGAGCCTACCCTGCAGGCTCACTCCGAAGTCATAAGAAAGACCTATTTTCCGCATGTCCATTATTGATTTTTCCAGAGTCCGGTAGCCCCATGTTTCAGATGCAATAGAAAACGTTGATGTTTGTTGCTGGCCCATAATGATATCAATGTTCTTAAAAAAATTCTTCCATTTAAGGTTTGCCGCTTTGACAAATATAGTACGGGAACCATCTGATGCTGTCTGACCTTCAGATGCCAACAGAAATGCTGAAGAAAATTTCTCACTGATTTCATAATCATAACCAAGAAATATTCTACGATAATCAAACGAATTAAAATCTTTAGGTGTACTGGCATATTGAGTGTTGCTCATATTGAAAGAGTTGGTTTGAAGTTTGTATGTAAAATCTCCAAACACATATCCCCAAAGTTTACCGGATGGTACAAACACCTTCTTAGCCTGAGCCGTATCTTTCTGACTATAAGCATTAATACACATTAAAAACAATGCAACAAATATCAACTGAAATCTCTTCATTTCCTTTTTATTTCTCAAACGACAATAAATTTCCAATTTCCCTCGCCGTCCTGATCAGGTTTTCCTTTGTAAACTGCATTGCTGTGACCACATCTGTAGGACCATTACCAATAACCATCAATACATCAAAACTCTCTCTCAGCGCTTTATTTTCCTTCTCAGGAACCTTTCCCGCTAAACCTATAACCTTCAGATTGTATTTTTTAGCCATCTGTGCAACAGCAAACGGTCCCTTGCCTTGTAATGTCTGTTCATCAATACTACCTTCTCCTGTGATCACGAGATCTGCTTTTTTCACACTTTCTTCAAACACGGTAAGCTTTAAAAAGTAATCCGCACCATTCACAAGCTCACCACCAAGAAAAGCATTTAAACCGGCAGCTGAGCCACCTGCAGCTCCTCCGTGATTTATCAGCCCCGGATCTCTACCGGTTTCTTCAAACACAACATTCCTTAATCTGGTCAGTGATGCTTCTAATTTCAAAACATCTTTCGGGCCGGCCCCTTTTTGTGGTCCAAAGACTTTAGCGGCACCCTTGTCACCCAGCAATCTATTGTCCACATCACACAATACGATTATTTCACAATCCATTACCCTTTGATCAACACCTGATAAATCAATTTTATCAAGATCAACCAAACTCTCAGGCAGTTCTGATAACTCCCCGCCATCCAAATTCAGAAAACGACCACCCAGTGCTTTTACAATTCCAACACCCCCATCAACAGTAGCCGAGCCTCCTAAACCTATGATAATCCTATTTACACCTTCATCCAATGCAAATCTGATCAGTTCACCTGTACCGAATGAAGTTGCATGCAGTGGATCCAATTCTTCTGCTTTTAACAACCTCAGTCCCGATGCATCTGCCATTTCGATAACAGCAGTCCTGCCTGCATCAATCAATCCAAAAGAAGAAGAGATCGTTCTTCCCAAAGGATCCCTCACCTCTTTTACAATTCGACTTCCTTTAAATTTTTTAATGATCAATTCAGCTGTACCATCTCCCCCATCTGCTATCGGAAAACATTCACATGTGCAGTTCAGTCTGCTTTGTCCCAGCCCCAATTCAACAGCTTCCGCGGTTTCAGATGCAGTAAGACTATTTTTAAATGCATTGGGTGCTATCAGTATATACATGATTTAATATTAATTAACCACATGAACCGGTTTACCCGATAAAAAAGCAGCAAGATTGCCAACCGTAATATCCATTAACCTACCCCTTGCCTCTAATGTCGCCCAGGCAATATGTGGTGTAATGATACAATTTTTAGCTTGAAACAACTGATTACCCTGTTGAGGCGGCTCTTTAGAAACCACATCAAGCCCTGCCCCTGCAATCACATCATTATTCAACGCATCCGCTACATCCTCATCCACCATGATAGGCCCACGCGAAGTATTGATCAAAAACGCTGATTTTTTCATTAACCGAAGACTGTCTTTATTGATAATCCCATTGGTTTCAGGTGTCAACGGACAATGTATTGAAACGAAATCCGATTTCTCCATCAGTTCCGGTATCTCAGCCCACCTGAAGTTCTTAAGATGCGACATATCATTGCGCACCCTTTTCGAACCAATAATATTCATTCCAAAGACCGTAGCTATCTCACCCACTTTCCTGCCAATAGTACCATAACCAATGATCCCAATAGTCTTTCCGGCCAATTCAATCAAAGGATAGTCCCAGAAACAATAATAAGGAGAACGCGACCATTTACCACTCATCACGGCATCACTATGGCGCTGTGCATGTTGCGTCAGTTCCAGTATCAATGCAAATGTCATCTGAGCTACCGAAGCCGTACTATAGCCCGGAACATTTGTAACAATCACATTCTTTAAACGGGCAGTTTCAGTATCAACAACGTTAAAACCCGTGGCTAACACCCCTATATATTTCAACAAAGGAAGTTTGTTTAAAACCGCTTCATCAATCATCGTTTTATTGGTAAAGATGATCTCAGCATCCTTTGCCCGCTCCACAACCATTTCCTGAGGCGTCCTGTCATAAACAACCACTTCTCCAAATTGCTTTAGTCCATCCCAGGACAAGTCCCCGGGGTTCAGTGTAAATCCATCCAATACAACAATCTTCATTTTAATATTTTTAATAAACGTTTTGTAGAAAATGTAGGGAGGGCCCCTACATTTTCTACATTATCTTAAAAAAACCTCATCTTCAACCTTTTTCTGTTTCCCATTTTTAATAACCCAAAAAGCCAATGCAACCAATACCCCCAGCAAAATCAGAAGATAAATATAACCACGGGTAGGATCAAACACAACCGCAGTCAATTTATTATCCAACATATGATAAACCGGGATTACCCATTTAAACACATACGCCTGCGCCAAAACAATCACGCAGATAAACCCCAGCATGATAAAACTATGTTTCAGGGTAAACCTGAATAGCTCCGATTCTCTCCCAACCAGGTTACCTGCCGCTGCTGCAACAGCAATAGATTGAGGCGAAATCATCTTACCAATCACCCCTCCTGCAGCATTAGCTGCAACCGTCACAACAGGATCAACACCGATCGAAGTAGCCGTAGCTGCCTGTAGCTTTCCAAACAATGCATTCGAAGAGGTATCCGAGCCGGTAATAAAAACACCCAGCCACCCCAAAACCGGTGCAAAGAAAGGAAATAAAATGCCAGTATGAGCCAATGCCATGGCTAAAGTTATGGTAATGCCCGAATCATTTACGATGTAAGCAAACCCTAAAACAGCCATGATAGTGATTATCGGGAACTTCAATTGCTTTAATGTCTGAATAAAAATTCTCACGCCATCCTTAAACTTCAATCCCACCAGAGGAATAGAAATGAGTGCCGCAATAAAGATCGCAGTCCCCGATGCAGAAAGATAATTGAACTTAAAGATGTGAGGAATCAGCAACCCGTTCTTATCGCTGATCACATTGTGTATTCCCGGAAACTCAAACTGAATCATTCCCACTTTGTTGAGTACTCCTTTGATGGGTTGAACTCCCCAGGCAATGATCATAATAGTAATCAGAATAAAAGGAGACCACGCCCTGATCAACTGTCCTGTCGAATAACTGACCCCTTCATCTGTTTTCATATCAGTTTCATCCGCAAACCTCCAGATCTGCTTAGGTTTCCAGAATTTCATAAATATCAGCAATGCCAATATAGAACCGATACCTGCAAATACATCCGGAAGTGCAGGTCCCAGATAATTAGCAGAAAACCATTGGATCAATGCATAAGAACCACCTGAGACCAGTAAAGCAGGAAAGATCTCAATCGTCTTCTTATATCCCGACATCAAAATGATCAGATAAAAAGGAATCAGTATCGCCAACAGAGGCAAAGTCCTCCCCAGCATCTGAGAAATAGCCATCTCGGGGATTGAAGTAACCTGTGAAGCAACCGTAATAGGTATCCCGATAGAACCAAATGCCACCGGAGCTGTATTCGCAATCAGACAAATACCTGCAGCATACAAAGGTTTGAAACCAAGACCAAAAAGCATGGCAGCAGTAATGGCAACCGGTGCACCAAAACCCGAAGTCCCTTCAATAAAAGAACCGAATGAGAAAGCGATCAACACCGCCTGCAGTCTTCTGTCAGAGGTGATAGAAGCCATATAATGCTTTATGATTTCGAACTGTCCACTCACTACGGTAATATTAAACAGGAAAATGGCACTGATAATGATCCAGCAGATAGGAAACAAACCATACAAGGCCCCATTGGCTGTCGATAATAGTGCCAGATTTACCGGCATACCATAGACAGCAATCGCAATAACAATCGCAACCCCAACAGCCAAAAGACTCGCAATGTAGCCTTTCATCTTTTTAATAATCAGGGCATAAAATATCACCAGAATCGGCAACAGGGCAACTAATGCAGATAAGAAAATATTATTAAAAGGATCAATAACCTGTAACCATTTCATACCCTTAATTTTAATTAGAATATCCAAATTTATAAAAAGATTCCAACATGCAAAATCTTCGAAACTGTTTAAATATAGTTTTTCTTTTGCCCGTATTGCATTAATGTCAATAGAAAAGCTATTTTTCCCCCTCATTTTGCCCGTAGGGCATTAACATTAAAGGTTAATCCCCTATGGGGAAAAGATGTATATTTCAGGTCTTTCTATTGTCATTAATACCTTAAGGGCAATTTTAAACAGTTTCTTATTTCTTAATCATTCTTTTAAAGTGTAATCGTATACATCTTCCCGGCCTGGGTCTTAAAATCATACAGAAAAGTCTCTTTCAGCTTAAGCACATTCAACTTGGCCTTCTCAGATATGATCGGCTGCAAAACCTCATCTCTCTGATAGAAAAAATTGTTGTTATCCCCTTTAGCTAAAGCCAATCCAAACACAGCCTTTACCCTGTTTGGCATCCGAATCCGACAATTCCCCCCCAGATTCGATTTTATCACAATCTTTATAACCTTTCCATCCTTCCACTGCAGATCCACAATATCAAATCCTCCCCTGGCACGCAATCCACTCACAGAACCTGTCTTCCATGCATCCGGCAGTGCCGGTAATAAATGAATAGCTCCATCATGGCTTTGCAAAAGCATTTCAGAAATACCCGAAGTACAGCCAAAGTTCCCGTCAATCTGGAAAGGCGGATGGGCATCAAAAAGATTAGGATATGTACCACCACCAGACATTGTTGCACCCCCTGATTTCAAAGGCACCAGTTGATTCTGAATCATCGTAAACGCATGATTGCCATCTAGAAAACGGGCCCAGAAGTTAACCTTCCACCCCATGCTCCAACCCGTTCCACCGTCACCACGATAGATCAACGAAGTCCTTGCTGCATCAAACAGCTCAGGAGTATGATAAGCCGAAATCTGCTTACCCGGAAACAAACCAAACAGATGTGATACATGACGATGTTGGTCTTTTGGATTGTCAAGATCTTGCATCCACTCCTGCAACTGACTATACTGACCAATCTGCATAGGAGGCAGTCTTTTCCTTGTTGCCTTAACTTTTTCAATAAAATCTTTATCAGTTTTTAAAGCTTCTGCAGCATGAATCGTATTGGTAAACAGATCGAACAGAATCTGATTGTCCATTGTAACCCCGGCAGCAATAGAGACACTGTTTGGTAGAGAGGGCTTGTTTTCAGGAGACATAGAAGGCGAAACCACCAACCATTTATGCACCGGTTCTTCAACCAGAAAGTCAAGATAGAACTGAACAGCACCCTTCAAAACAGGATAAACCGTTTCCAGGTATTTTTTATCACCACTGAAAGCATACTTTTCCCAGAGATGCTGGCTCAACCATGCTCCCCCCATAGGCCACATCGCGGAATTAATACCATCAACCGGACCTGTAATACGCCACAGATCAGTATTGTGATGCGCCACCCATCCACCGGCACCATACATTACCCTGGCAGTTTCCCTTCCTGTAACCGAAATATCTTTAACCATCTGCACCAAAGGCTCATGCATCTCAGTCAGATTCGTCACTTCAGCCGGCCAGTAGTTCATTTCGGTGTTGATATTGATCGTGTACTTGCTGTCCCAGGCGGGATCCATTTTACCATTCCAGATCCCTTGAAGGTTTGCGGGTTGACCTCCGGGCTGCGATGAAGAGATCAGCAGATAACGCCCAAACTGAAAATACAAGGCAGCAAACTGAGGGTCATTACCCCCTTTAAAATCCCGAAGTCTTATATCTGTTGGATTTTTCACAGAGTCAGTAACACCCAAATTCAATTTTACACGATTAAAAAACTTCTGATAAGCAGCAATGTGATCCGTTAACAACTGATTATACGACAGCTGCAATGGCGCTTTCAAATTATCGGCAGCACGGTTGGCTTCATTGGCCGATATATCATGATAGTTGACATAATTTGTAGCAATGGTGATCAGGATAGTCACTGCATTAGCTCCCTCAACCTTAATCGAATTATTAACTGTTGAGAGTGTTCCCCCTTCATTTATAATCTTCGTGATACTTTTAAATTTAATCATTCCCGGCACATTCTCATGTGTACTCGTAGTGCCTGTTAAGACCAATTCACCTCTTCCCAATATCGATTGATTAGGAATATGTTGCGTTGTTTGAGATGCAGTAAACGTAATACTGTTTGCTTTACTGGCAGTGAGCCGCATAACAATGACATTATTTGCAAACGAAGCAAAAGTTTCGCGACTATACTTAACACCATTTACAACATAGGAAGTATGTGTAGTTGCATTTTCAATATTCAGATCGCGGTAATAATTGCTGACATTAGCAGAATCATGTCCCGGAAAGTTCAGGTTGATAATACCCACCGGTTGAAACTTCATCCCCTGGTTTTTCTTCGACTGAATATTTGCAGCAGCCATTTTACTGGCTTCTGCATTCTTCTCTTCAAAAATCAATTTTCTAATTTCCGGTAAAGCCGCAAGTGCATCCGGGTTATCATTTCGGTTAGGACTCCCACTCCACACTGTCGTCTCGTTCAATTGCAACATTTCGTTGGCAGTATTACCATACACCATTGCAGCAACATGACCATTGCCAATAGGCATAGCAGCCTCCCAGACATTGTCTGCCGAATGTTTATACCAGAGTTTAAGATTTGTCTCCTGTGAAAACATTCTTACCGATATAAACATCAGTATCAAAAGAATAGTAATTTTTTTCATGTTTGTTTATTTCCTGAATCTTATAATATTTGTGAATAAAGTGTGTCATGTATAAATGGTGTCAACCACCTTTTATTAATTCCGTTATCTTGCTAACCAAACGTCTGTTCAAAAATAGACCAAATTGTTTTACCTACCCACTATAAAATTAACTAAAAACTACTAAGATTTCCTTTTGAAAATAACATAGATTACCTTTTGAAAATAAATACTTTTAAACCACATAAATCTTTATCTTTCGATGTATGGGACGCCATGATAAATAAATCCGAAAAACCCAAAGTAGGATCGACCCCTAGGGTCAAATCTTCATTATTCACGGATAACATCTACGGTGTTGACTGGGTAAAACACCTATAGTGATAGAGATTCAGCAGATCCCAAAGGATAATTCCTTGAATTCGCTTTCAAATCGCTTACATTATGGTTGGATTATGGTACACAGTTCCGTATTTTCTTCGTGTTATCTTGGTATTTGTTTCGCCTCTGCTTGGTACCCTGGATACCAAGCAGAGGCGAAACAAATACCAAGATAATACGGAACAAACACCTGACTGGGGAGAATATTCAAAGAATATTGTAAGAATAATGAAAAAGCAATCCTCACGATGTCAAAGCGAATGAATGAGATGTGGGGATGGCCCTTGTGGCCATCCTTCTTCATTATCAAAGCGGTGTAGGGGCGTAAAAAATGGTGCCAGGTACCATTTTCATATAATGCTGCCAATTTTGCTTAATGGCCAGGAATAAATCATAATCATTCGATGTGATCAGAAAGTCAACTGAGAAATGGCATTGTTGCATAAAATCTCCGATCAGCTTACGATCATCATGACCGATAATTTTAGCAACAACTTTAGCATTAAATCTTCTATCAATAAACGAATTAATGCTCTCCCCGTGTAAAAGTTTTCGATACTTCTTGTTGATCTTCGCTTCTTTACTAAATAAGTTATAAATGAGAGAAAAAATTCTATTGGCAGTTATTCCGTATTCGGGATTTGCTCCTACTTCTTCAGGCTTAATTTTCAATTTCTTTCTTAATGCTAATTCCCTGACGTCTTTTTCATTTAGCGGTGTATTAAGAAAAGCCCTTTTAAGACCTTCAGATGAACTAAAAGGCAAAACAATAACAGATGGAAGCATATAAATATCAGTCTTAAGTCTTATGGTAACAGAATGTTCAATATTTGCAGGATCAAGACGACCGGTTGTAAAGTATGTGTTTTCTTGTCCTACAGCACTAAACTGTAGGGTATCACCATAATGGCATACAAGTATAAATTTCCCATCCTGATCACAAATAGTACCTGAGGGATGGGTTATATTTAAAACATTCACATAAGCAACTTTGCTTGAGTCTTCTACCTTAACCACATGACCAGTGATTCTAATCAGTTTTTGTTGTTCCTGAGCATAAAGTTGAAAACAGGTCATGAAAATCAAGAAGAACCCTATATAA
>Ga0209538_1001245_pt1 | contig 13630 bp, 15 predicted proteins | sample BarGraNGADG00211_2_FD_184492 | JGI IMG/M metagenome (GOLD analysis project Ga0209538, IMG submission 184492) | Arctic peat soil microbial communities from Barrow, Alaska - Barrow Graham LP Ref core NGADG0004-211 (SPAdes) (version 2) | ecosystem: Environmental > Terrestrial > Soil > Wetlands >... | reverse complement strand
GTACGGGCGGTTGTCCCGTCCTGGCGAAAGTGGCTCGTGAACTGGGCATCCTCACCATTGCAATTGTTACCAAGCCGTTCAACTTTGAGGGCCCTCAGCGATCCAAGGTCGCATCGGATGGCATCAAAGAGCTTCGTGACAGTGTTGATGGATTGGTCGTCATTCCAAACCAGCGACTATTCAAGCTGGAGGAAGGGAAGATTACCATCAGCAATGCATTCCGCAAAGCGGACGAGGTCCTGAAGAAGGCGGTCCAGGGCATTACCGAGCTCATCCGGACACCTGGTATCATCAACCTCGATTTTGCCGATCTCAAGAATGTCCTGACATCGACTCCTTCCGGAGAACTTCCCAGTGGAGCAGACGGCAGTATCTGGATAGGCATGGGAACCGGCAAGGGCGACGAACGTGCGGAAAAGGCCATCAGAGCTGCCACCAACTACGAGCTTCTCGAGTATTCGATGCAGGGTGCCACCGGACTTATCTACAACGTCATTGGCCACGAGATTTCTATGGCAGAGATGGATACTATCTCAACGGCCATCCAGTCGAGCGCATCAAAGGATGCCAAGATCATCTTCGGTCTGGCCGATCCTTTCGACGAAGTACTGGGTGAGTCTGGCGAGGCCAACGACGAGATTCGTATTACAGTGGTGGCATCCGGGATGCAGCCTCAGAAGGCCGAAACGGAGCAGGAGAAGAAAATTCTCAAGGAATTCAAGGTCGAGGAAGTCGAGCTCCCCGCCATACTGCGCAAGGGGCCGCCTCGCGGCTTTTAGCGCCGAATGTGGGCTTGATAGCTGAGCGTCTCGCGGAAGTCCGCGAGCGAGCATGTTTGTCATATCGCCGGGCGGCTGGTCAGCCCGGCGAACCGCATATTGTCTGTGTGACGAAAACACAGCCCCTTTCCCGGATCCTGGAAGCCATTGATGCAGGGGCGACAGAAATTGGTGAGAACTACCTCCAGGAAGCTATTCGCAAGGACGTCTTCCCTCTGTGCGAGAGTCGCAGGGTCGCTGTCCGGTACATCGGTCGACTCCAGTCGAAGAAGTACAACGCCATCCTCCGAGTGTTCGACGCGGTCGATTCGGCAGACCCAGAACTCCTAGAACGTCTGCACGGCTCGCAGGATCGCGGGGCACAGAGGGCGTGTACGTTTCTGCTGGAGGTGAATGCCGGTGAAGAATCGCAGAAGGGTGGACTGACTATGCCTGAGATTCGTGAGCTTGCCGCCGCTGATGCTCCTTGGCTATACGAGATCTCCGGACTGATGGCAGTTGTCCCCCTACAAGCAACAATGCAGATGCGGGCAACAATGTATCAATCTGTCAGCGTGCTATTCCACGAACTCGCCAGCGACTTGGGTTTGTCACGTGTCACGTTGTTGTCCATGGGAACGTCGGACGACTTTGAACTGGCGATCGAACACGGTTCTAACATGATACGTGTTGGTACGGGCATTTTTGGACCCCGTTCACCTTCTCAGAGCTAACCAATTGCTCATGAGTGCAGCTCTTGGGGTTGGATTGGCCGCGGCCGCATTCTGCGCCGCTTTGTTCCTGGAGCCCATGCCCGCAGGTCGCCAAGGTAGCTCAATTGACACTCTCAGCTGATTGTGGTATAACATTCTGACGGGTAAGTACCTAGTCGACTCGGCGGACAGTGACCTTGGGTGATTGTCCTGTTTTGGGGTCTCTGATACTGGTTCTGGATATAGAGTTGTAGCCTGCAGATAAACGGTCATATCGTAGGACGGTGTGTCGTATCGCAGAGCATGCGAAAAGAGTTTTTCGTGTTCTGCACTTATTCTAGGAAGGAGTATGCGATGGAGAGAGTTCTATGTCTGGTTTTGGCAGTTGCCCTCGTGGCTGCAGGGCTTGCCCCCCGTTGCTATCGCGTGCGCCGCCAGCTGGAAGTGGAACGTCGACAAGACCCAGCGCACCCTTCTCGATGGTACACCAGCCGTCTTGAAGATTCCGTATTCGCAGGGCGCCACCTTCCGTGAACGTGGAGTCACCATGATTCAGCCCATGCTCACCTCCAAGACATCTGGGACGAGGAACCTTTGTGCATGTATCTTGAGCAGCTCGTCTATCCCGCCGAAGTCCGCAAGGGTCTCAAGGGGTACGACCACTTCTTCTCCGCCACCATCTACAACTACTGGAACATCCAGTATTGGTATTGGTGGAAGTAGGTACGATGACCAGGTCTGTCGACGCCGCGACTATGGAGTTTGAGGACCTGTAAATTCGATTCAACGGCTCTTACGCCTCCACAGAGAGGCGTGGGGGACTGCAGAAAGGAGTCTTCGCCAACATGAGAGATTACATAATCCGGCGTGTTCTGGGGATGATCCCGCTCATCCTGATCGTGATGATCGTGTCTTTTGGTATTTTCTCTCTCGTGCCAAACCCATTCGCGGCTCTGATCGAGAACCCGCGAATCAAGAAGTCCGACATCCAGCGCCTCATCAAGGCCTGGGGGTTTGACCTTCCTTGGTACCTGAGGTTCTTCAAGTGGTTCAGCGGCGTCGTTCGTGGTGACTGGGGGCCATCTCTCCTGTACCCTGGCTCCACAGCTCGTGACGTCATCTCAAGAGCGTTGCCTGTGACTGTGCGGGTCATGGGGATCGAATTCCTGTTTGCGCTTTCCATCGCTCTTCCCATCGGCATCATCTCTGCCGTCAAGCAGTACTCCGTGACGGACTACATCGTTACGGTCATCAGCTTTCTGGGCATGTCCATGCCGACGTTCTGGTTTGGGCTGCTCATGATGATGCTCTTCAGCGTCGTCCTGAAACGACCGAGCGGGATGCCCCTGCTTCCTCCGGGTGGCATCATCACGCCGGGACTGGAGGAGGCTCCATTCTGGGCAAAGCTAGGGGACCGGGCACAGTATCTTGTGATGCCCGTTTTCGTTCTGGCTTTCTCTTCGGTGGGTGGCTGGGCGCGCTACATGCGGTCCTCCATGCTCGAGGTCATTCGTCAGGACTACATCCGTACGGCTCGTGCCAAGGGTGCGCCTGAGCATACTGTCATCAACAAGCATGCGCTGCGCAACGCCATGATCCCGATCGTGACGTTGGTAGCATTATCGATGCCTGGTATTGTCGGCGGGGCAGCCATCACAGAGCATATTTTCAACATTCCAGGGATGGGAAGCCTGATCATTGCAGCGGAAATTAAGAGTGACTATCCTACAGCCATGATTGGCCTTCTGCTTACCAGCATACTAGTTATCGTGTTCAACCTGGTGGCAGATATCGTGTACGCGTGGATTGACCCGCGTATCAAGTACAGTTAGGAGGACATCATGGCGGAAAAAGCTATCGATGCTAAGAAGAAGGGCCAGAAGAAGTCTTCTGAGGACTACACCTACGTTGGCATGGTGTTTCACCGTCTTACCCGTCACAAGCTGGCAATGGTCGGTGCGTTCATGCTGATTTTCATCCTGCTGTTTGTGTTCGCCGGCCCCCTTATCTGGCGCGCGGATCCAAATGCTCAGATCGAGGGTCTCGGTGGCATGTTCAACCTGCCGTCGCGTGCCCATCCCATGGGCACCGACGACTATGGTCGTGACGTGCTTGCCCGCATGTTCTTCGGAGGGCGCATTTCCCTGTTCATCGGATTCATCTCGGCCATCAGCTCCACGATTGTGGGTGCAATGGTCGGCCTTGTAGCAGGCTACTACGGCGGTTGGGCGGACAACATCCTCATGCGATTCACTGACGCCATGCTGTCCATCCCGACGTTCCCGCTGCTGATAGCCTTGGCGAGCGTCCTTGGAAAGGGCGTGTGGCAGATCATCCTGGTCATCGTCTTTTTTGGGTGGATGGTAGATGCGCGCCTTGTGCGCGGTCTCGTTCTCTCTCTCAAAGAGCAGGAGTACGTGGAGGCGGCCCACGCAATCGGTGCCAGTGCCAACCGAATCATGTGGAGACATCTGTTCCCCAACACGTTGGCAGTCCTGATCGTTTCGACGACGATCGGTATCGGTGGCGCCATCATCTACGAGGCATCCATCAGTTTCCTGGGATTCGGCGTCCAAGCTCCGTTCGCCAGTTGGGGAAACATGCTTCAGAACGCCCAACAATTCATCTGGAACTCGCCGCGCCTCATCATCTTCCCCGGACTTGCAATCTTCTTGACTGTTCTTGGATTCAACTTCTTCGGAGATGGGCTTCGCGATGCCATCGATCCAAAACTGAAACTGTAGGGGGGTTCCGTGGACAACCGAGAAGTACTTGTTGATATCAAGAATCTACGAACGTTCTTCTACACGGAGGACGGCGTTGTTCCGGCTGTGGATGGTATTGATCTGACTATTCATCGGGGAGAGGTTTTAGGCCTGGTGGGCGAGTCTGGTTGCGGGAAATCCGTTACAGCCCTCTCGATCTTGCGCCTCATTCCCAATCCTCCTGGCAAGATCATCGGAGGCGAGATTTTCTTCCATGGGGAAGACCTTCTCAAGAAGAATGAAGAAGCGATGCGCATGATACGCGGTGACAAGATCTCCATGATCTTTCAGGAACCCATGACGTCGCTCAATCCTGTCTATACGATCGGGAATCAGATCAGTGAAGCCATTACCCTGCATCAGAAGATCGATGACGCCGAGGCGAAGAAGCGTACCATCGAGATGCTTCACCTGGTCGGCATCCCCGAGCCTGAACGGCGTTTCAACCAATACCCTCATGAGATGAGCGGCGGCATGCGGCAAAGAGTCATGATAGCCATGGCACTGTCCTCGAATCCTGAACTCCTGATCTCTGATGAAGCCACGACGGCGCTTGATGTTACCATCCAGGCACAGATTCTTGACCTGATGCGCGGACTTCAGAAAAAGCTGGGTATGGCTATTCTCATTATTACCCACAACCTTGCAGTCGTCGCCGAAATGGCAGAGACCATTGCCATCGCGTATGCTGGCAAGATTGTCGAGAGCGCGACTGCCAAAGAGATCTTCAAGTCTCCGCGCCATCCGTACACGTACGGTCTGCTGCAGTCCATTCCGAAGTTCACGGAGAGGAAGACCAACGAACCGTTGCCCGCCATCGAGGGGATGGTCCCCTCCCCATACCATATGCCCAAGGGCTGCCGTTTCAACCCGCGCTGCCCATTCGCTACGGAGAAGTGCAGAGAGGAAGAGCCGGAAATTCTTGAACTCACCCCGGGTCATCTCGTACGCTGCTTCCATCCGATCGAGTCATAGGCAGAGAGGAGAAACGACCATGGAAACCAGACTTGTAGAAGTTCAGAAACTGAAGAAGTGGTTCCCTATCAAGGGAGGAGTCTTCTCTACGACCGTCGCCTCAGTCAAGGCTGTGGACGAGGTGAGCTTTTTTATCAATCAGGGTGAGACTCTGAGCTTGGTGGGAGAATCCGGATCGGGCAAGACGACCACCGGGCGCACCATGCTGAAGCTGTTGCAGCCCACCGGCGGGAAGATCATTTATAAGGGGAAGGACATCACCAGCCTTACTCCGAACCAGATGCGGCCCCTCCGTCGGAACATGCAGATCATGTTCCAGGACCCGTACGGTTCCCTTAATCCAAGAATGCCTGTTGGCGATATCATTCAGGAGCCACTGGATGTGCACAGTGTCGGCACACGCAAGGAGCGCAAGCAGGCCGTCGCCATCATGATGGAGACGGTGGGCCTGCGTCCTGAATACGAAAAGCGCTATCCTCATGAATTCTCCGGTGGTCAGCGTCAGCGTATCGGGGTTGCCCGCGCACTTGTTATCAATCCAGAACTGCTTGTTTTGGACGAGCCCATCTCTGCGTTAGATGTGTCGATTCAGTCGCAGATCATCAACTTGCTCCAGGAGCTGCAGCAAAGGTTGAACCTGACGTATCTCTTCATTGCCCACGACCTTGCTGTTGTACGCCATATGTCTGACCGCATTGCGGTCATGTATCTTGGCAAGATCGTCGAGACTGCAGAGAACGATGAGTTGTTCGACCATCCGCTGCACCCGTATACGCAGGCTCTTCTGTCGGCAGTGCCTGTTCCTGATCCCGAGGTTAAGCGCGAACGGATTATCCTGCAGGGGGATGTTCCCTCACCGGTGAATCCTCCCTCCGGCTGCCACTTCCGTACGCGGTGTCCGTATGCGATGCCCATTTGCAAAGAGCAGGAACCTCTCGTCATTGAGGTTGCTCCAGGGCACACAGTGTCCTGTCACCTGTTGACGAAGAAGTAAGAGCGACAGACGCGCAGACGTGCTGGGCCGCCTGTCCCCCGGTTGTTGGGATGGACGGCCCAGTTGCGTTGAAGAGGAGATGCAATGCGGATTAACGTACGCGTAATCCCGGGCAGCAGCAGATCGGACGCGGAACCAGGAGATCCCTGGCGTGTCCACGTCCATGCCAGGCCTGCAGAGGGCAAGGCAAACGAGGAGCTCCTGCAGATTCTCAGTCATCACTTTGGCGTAGCTCGCTCTGCAGTTCGCATCGTAACTGGACACGCTTCGAGAAGCAAGACCGTGGAAATTGGTCTGGAAGGTACTCCGATGGTTGAAGAAACACGATGAACAGGCCGAGCGTTCTTCTCCGCTGGTCGGTTCTGGTCACACTGATGATCCTGGCAGATCAGGGCACCAAATGGATGGCACGTCAGTATCTTCTCCAGCATGCCATCACAGCAGGTCCGGTGGGGCTTGTCCTGACAATGAACAAGGGAGTCGCGTTCGGACTCTTTGGAGGGCGACAGTGGGTCATGCCCGTGAACGCAGTGCTCGGTATGGGCGTTTGCGTCGCAGCCATCGCCGCATTGCGCCGTGGAGACCTGGGACTGGCTCATGGCTTCTTGCTCGTCTTCGCAGGGTTTGCAGGCAATTTCATCGACCGTGTCGCGGCAGGGCAGGTAACCGATTTTCTGTGGGTGCGCGGCTGGTCTGTGTTCAACGTGGCCGACTGTTTTGTGACCACTGGTGCAATTCTGTGCGGTCTCGCACTTCTCTTTCCCGACCGATGGGGCTTTCATGCATGAATTGAGGTTGGGGTCGGTCGTGGTGCCGGTTCTGTATATCGATGACGACATCATTGCGGTGAACAAACCGGCCGGGCTGCCTGTTTTCACTGCACTGGGGAAGGCGGCCGGGACGTTGACCGAAGTGGCTTTGGCAAATGGAGTCACGCTCTATGATGGAAAGGGTGTCGAGTTGCCGGGGGTCGTGCATCGGCTTGACAAGGATACGAGCGGCGTGATGGTCCTGGCCCGTTCTCAAGCCGGGTGGAGCTGCTTCAAGCGACAGCTGGGCAACCATGACGTCCAGAAACAGTATCTTGCGTTGGTTTGGGGGACATTTGCGGAGAAGAGTGGCCGAATCGACGTGCCTATTGGGGCAGTCCATTCCCGAGGGCTCCTGCTTCGACAGGCTGATAGTTCAGGTCGACCTTCTACGACTGACTTTGAAGTCATTCAGCATTTTGGCGACCAGGCATCTCTCCTCCGAATACGAATCGAGACAGGGAGGACGCACCAAATCCGCGTTCACTGCTCGTACATTGGACATCCTGTACTCGGAGACTATACTTATGGTTACAGGGCGCAGCGCAACGTCGTCATAGAGCGGCAGATGCTTCATGCATTTGCACTCTCGTTTGTTGCGCCGCGTTCGGGAGTCCAGGTTCGCGTGGTGGCGCCGCTTCCTCAGGACTTCATCTCTGTACTTGGAGTGCTTGCGCGGTAGACATGGACAACAAACCCGGAGTAGTCGTCGCCAATAAGCGGATCCAACACAACTTCAAGACGTTTGAGCGCCTGGAGGCTGGCATAGAACTGCGTGGTTGGGAAGTGAAGGCCGTACGTTCGCGGACATTCGCTTTTGGAGACTCGTACTGCCGATTCTATGGTCGTGAGCTCTACCTCGTGCAGATGTCCGTGGGGCCCTATGCATTTGCCCACACAACAGACGAGGAGCTCAAACGTCGCAGAAGACTCCTTGTCCATAAGCGCGAGCTTATCAGAATTGCGTCTCTCATCAGTCAGCAGGGCCTGACGGTCGTGCCCGCATCGCTTTCTTTTTCGGAAGGCGGGTTCGTCAAGGTCGATCTGGCTGTCGGCAAATTCCTGGCAACCAAGGGGTCTCGTGAGACTTCCGAGAGGCGGCGAGTGGAGCGTGAGATAAGGGGGTACGTGCGTTGAGCAAGAGGATGGTTGCTGTATTCATCGTTCTGTTTCTTTTCGTCACTGCCATTGTCGGAACGGTACGGGGTGACACGACAGCGGCCGTGACGATTCCGGACGAGGCTAACATCCGGTCGGGGGCCGGTACGACGTTCAGCGTGATTCGGGTTGGACACAAGGGAGAGAAATTCGAGGCTGTCGGCTCTTTCAAAGACACTTCGGGACGGATCTGGTACAAGATACGGGTGGGCGCCTCGTTTGGATTCGTGGCAGGCTGGCTCGTGACCTATGCTCCGGCCACGACGTCGCCGGCCAGCCCGGTTGTTTCGAAACCGGTGCCTGCAAAGGCGGAACCGACTGTATCTGCTCAGCCCTCTTCCACTCGCTATGCTGTCGTCGTGGAAGATGGCACTTCACTGCGAAGTGGTGCAGGGACGGTCTTCGCGCGCCTGACGACCATGAAGTCACGTACGTCCTTGCGCATTCTGTCGGAGTCTAAAGATACCAGTGGCAAGATCTGGTACAAGGTGGACTGTTCTTCCCTCAAGATCAAACAAACCAGTGGCTACGTCGCGTCGTGGGTGGTGAAAGTCCAGACAGTTCAGGTTTCTGGGTCCAATCAGGCGACATTCACGGCATCGTCTCTTCTGGCACTCTGGAAGCCGAAACTTCAGTTCCCGACGAAGACGGTGGATGTATCGGATCTTCGCAGTGGACCTTCAGTCATGTACGACCGCCTTGGCGTCCTGCCCTCCGGGACGAGCCTTCTGACCACCGGTTACTCCATGAACGAGCAAAAGGAAATCTGGTGCCGTGTGACTGCTGCTGAGAAGACGGGATGGGTCTACGCCCCCTTGCTTAGCTCCTGGGAGAAAGTGCCGAGCAGTCTTGTCGCGGCAACGGTAGGGAAGAGCCTCACTTCGGTGGGTCCATCAGCACGACTGGTGACGTCGCCGTTCGTAGTGGGGACTGACGGGTCGCTTGCTGCCAAGGGCAAGCTCATTGTCGGTGTCGCCACGGACGGCAGGCAGGTGTTCCTCGAACTGTCCTCCGACGCTTCGCGCGAAGACTGGATAGCGATGTCTGAAGGTACGGTGGTCGGTGGAAGTGGGCCTGGAGGTGCCGTCTGCAGTCTGACCGGCATCGAGCTGGTGTCGTCGAACGGCTGGACTGGTGTCACGATGCACATCGATGGGGACAAGAGCGGGCTGTCGATTGTTCGGGGGCACAATCCTGAACGCATCGAGGTCTCACTGCCAAGGCTGGTGCAGTCTGCACAGGCTGGCATTGCTGGTGTACCAACGCAGCAGGTGTCGGCGGTGAAGGTATGGGCGAGCTCGGCCGGCTTCGTGTCCAGCATCGTCGTCTATCTTGCCGGGTCCGGCACTGGCTTGAAGCAGTCGACCAGCGCGTCGACGGTGCAGTTGGTGATGACCGCACCCGGATCAACCGTGCCGTCGAAGGCCGTGTTTCTGCGTGGCGAGCTTCTGTCCGGCAGCGAAGAGACGTTTTCCGCACAGGGGGCTACGTTCGTGCCGCTCGTCGACGTGGCCAATGCCTACGGTATACTGCTGTCCTGGGACGCGGCCAACCAGCAAACGAGCCTGACACTTAGGGATCGACAATACGTACTGAAGGACGGGCTGCACACTCTGAAGATTGCTCAGGGCAACAGCCACTGGAGCGAAGAGATGGCTGTTGCACCGAGGATCCTGAGTGGCCTGTTGTACGTTCCAGTGGCGACAGTGGCCCATGTGTTTGGACTTGAGGCGATCGGAGATCCTCTAAGAGTGTATCTTGACCCGATCATCTCGTCAATTGCCCTCACAGGTGCGCCTGCGAGTGCGTCGAGAAGCATCAGAATCACGTCCGCCTGTGACTTGAAAGTGACGAAGACAGCGGACGGCGATTACAGCGTCATCCAGCTGGAGGGGGTTTCGGCCGCCACTATCTCTGGCAAGCAGGTGCTGTCGGCCTGGGCCACTGTGTCGGGGAAGGAGCGTCTGAACGATGTTCCTCCTGTTGTAGAGCTGCGCCTGCACGCCCCTGCCTCGACAGCCGATGTGCAAAGCCCTGGAACGGGTATCTATGTCATCGTGCTTTCCGGCGCCGTCAAGGGAAAGATTGAAGGGAAGAAAGTCGTCCTTGACCCCGGTCACGGCTGTATGTCATCTACAGGCTCCTTCGACGTCGGAGCCGTAGGCTCTTCCGGGACGAAGGAATCGTCTGTCAACCTGTCAATCGCACTCAAGGTAAAGGCGTTACTCGAGGCCGATGGCGCCCGTGTCGTCATGACGCGATCGGATGATACGTCAAGAGACAATCCCGACCTCACCAGGCGGGCGCAGATAGCCAACAGCTCAGGGGCGGATCTTTTTCTCTCAATTCATCAGAACGCCACGGATGCGGGACCATCAATCGGAGGTACCGAAATTAGCTATTGGTCTGACCAATCGAAGGTCTTTGCCACGCTTGTCCAGAAGCATCTCGTTTCTGCCCTGGGAAGAATGGATCGAGGGACGGAGAAAACATCGCTGTACCTGGTGTCCCACATCGATACCATGCCGGCTGCCTTGGTGGAGTGCGCATTTATCAGCAATAGTGAAGAGGAACGTCTTCTGCGCGAGGACTCGTTCCAGCAGAAGGCGGCCAAGGGTATCAAGGACGCCATTGTCGAGTACCTCAGCAAGTAGAGGGGTCTGCTGGTGGAATCCTACATAGGGGTGTTCGATTCAGGGGTCGGAGGACTTGCAGTCGTCCGGGAGCTGAAGAACCGATTGCCACGAGAGGCTATTATGTATGTCGCTGACTCCCGCTTCTTTCCATATGGAACGAAGCCGAGGGAACAGGTGATCAGCAGGGCCACGGCCATCGTCGAGTTCCTCGAGGCTCACGGAGCCCGGATGGTTGTTGTGGCTTGCAACACGGCGTCCAGCGTCGTTTTCCCAGATATCCAGCATCGTGTGGATGTTCCCGTTCTGGGGATGATTTCTGCTGGCGTCAAGAGCGCGCAGCTGGCGACCCGGAACCGCAGAGTCGCAGTGCTATCGACACCCGGGACAGCAAGGAGCCATGGCTATCTCAGGGCCATGGGGCTGCTGGATCCGACTGTAGAGATGATAGAACTCCAGTCGCAGGAACTCGTGAATCTCGTGGAAGCCGGGAGCATCGAGGGGCAGGACGTGGCTGATTATGCCGTGGACGTGCTGAAGCCGGTGGGGGAGTTTGGAGCAGACACCCTTGTGCTGGGCTGCACCCACTTCCCCTTCCTCAACAGCCTCATGGAAGGCATCCTTGGACCGGCCGTCAAGATTGTCGACCCAAGCAAGGAACTGGCATACGAGGTAGGGCTGGTGCTCGAGAAGTGCCGGTTAACCACCGGGGCTGGACAACAGGACAGGTTCTTCACAACAGGCGACCCTGGCGACTTTCTCGAAAAGGCCCGCCTCTTCCTTGGTGACTATGTCAGCGTGGTAGAGGTTGCGGACGTTTGAGATTGCGACTTGTCACTGGCAACGCTCACAAACTGAAGGAATTTGGCAGTATTCTCAGAGGTCTGGACTGCATGCTTCCCTTGGATGAGCTGGATGTGGAGAACGTCGTCGAGTGTGGTGCCACGTACTACCAGAACGCATACAGGAAAGCCCGGTCAGGCCTCCTGAGCGTTCTGACCATGGGACCCGATGACTGTATTGTCCTCGCGGACGACTCTGGCCTTGAGCTACCCCTTTTTGACAACATTCCTGGAGGCCATTCTGCGCGCTTTCAGTATGCTGGTCTCTCCGAAAGGGCTGCGCTCGCAGCGTTTCTCTCAGAGCACCGTGTGTCGTCAACGCCTGCACGGTTCGTGTGTTGGATCGTCGCGTTTCTTCCATGGTCACGCCAGTGTCTGGCGTGCTCAGGCACTGTCGCCGGGACCGTGACTCCGGAATCGCGTGGGTCTCAGGGCTTTGGATATGATCCGCTGTTTACCCCGGATGGTTACTCTCTCACCTTCGGCGAGATGGATGCTGGGCTCAAAGACCGTATCAGCCACCGAGCAAAGGCCGTTGAGGTTCTGTGGTGTTCTCTTCAAGGGGCCATACCGCTGAGACCTTGATTTTTGGCTGATTGTGTGTATTCTCTTTCTACTCGGGGTGTGGCGTAGTTTGGTAACGCGCATGGTTTGGGACCATGAGATCGGTGGTTCAAATCCACTCGCCCCGACCATGGGCCCATAGCTCAGCTGGATAGAGCAACGGATTTCTAATCCGTCGGTCGCAGGTTCAAGTCCTGCTGGGCTCGCCAGCCTGATATGGTGGGTATAGCTCAATTGGTTAGAGTACTGGACTGTGGATCCAGATGTTGGGAGTTCGAGTCTCCTTACCCACCCCATTTTTTGTGAGCACGGCCCTTGATGTCGTGCGCTTTGCAGTACTGCGCTTATAGCTCAGGCGGATAGAGCGATGGATTCCTAATCCGTAGGCCGCAGGTTCGAGTCCTGCTAAGCGCACCAGGATCGTGAGGCTAGCGCCCATAGCTCAACTGGATAGAGCTGCGGACTTCGGATCCGCAGGTTGCGGGTTCGACTCCTGCTGGGCGCGCCAACAAATTAGTATCGGTTATCTCCCATGCAGGCTTATGTTGGGAATGTTGAACATGCTAGCTAAAGCAACCTGATGAGACAAAAGTCAAACCGCAGTCAACTATGTAGTTGACTGCGGTTTCTTTCAGTGAAAGAGCAGGACTCTACTTATTTTCGACTAATTGGATCTCGATTCCATTTGGATCATTCACAAAGAAGAAACGGGTCATTGGAGAAGGAGAAAATGGGCCCTTTGTAATGGGAATGTGATTGTTTTGAACATATGCCATTGCCTCCTCCAAAGAATTCACTTCAAAACCGATGGATATCCCTGTGCCTCGGTTGGTAATCTTGTTGTGCTTGTTGCACATCAATTCTATTTTAGGCTTGTCAGATTCACCCAACATTGCGATTTCAACCACTTCGCCCGCACTGAACCGACTGCAAATATCCAGCCCAAGCAGGTCACGGTAAAATTTCAACGATTCCTCCATGTTGTCGACATTGAGTGTTACCCAGCAAAACTCCATTAGCATACCTCCTGCTTTTTCAGAATTGTCACGTTTCAATCTGGAAAGTCTTGTATATAACCAGATCGCCTGCTGATAAAACCAGCATATCCAAAGAGCCACTTCTATTATTTCCATTGTATCATATGAATCATCTTGAAACATACTGCATCTAGATCAAGCCAATAGGACAACTGTGTCGCGAACTACGAGGACCGGCGGTGCCGCATATGATGCAGGTGTGGCCGCACGATCGCTTGACAGCCTCATGAAAAGTCCTATAATCGTTGCGTTCAAGTTGTGGGTCGTTAGCTCAATTGGTAGAGCATCTGACTCTTAATCAGGCGGTTACAGGTTCAAGTCCTGCACGACCCACCACTACTTGTCCAAAGATTCAGTTCCCTGCGATGTCAGTAAGTATTCA
>Ga0209538_1001244_pt1 | contig 13630 bp, 14 predicted proteins | sample BarGraNGADG00211_2_FD_184492 | JGI IMG/M metagenome (GOLD analysis project Ga0209538, IMG submission 184492) | Arctic peat soil microbial communities from Barrow, Alaska - Barrow Graham LP Ref core NGADG0004-211 (SPAdes) (version 2) | ecosystem: Environmental > Terrestrial > Soil > Wetlands >... | reverse complement strand
TATGGGGTCGGCGCTGAAGGGGTCAGTCACCAGGACGTTCGTCCCGTCCACCAGTGTCCTGTCGCCCAGCGTGACGCCGGCGCGCGCCGCGAAGTCGAGGAAGGGCTGGGCGGACATGTTCTCGACCCCGCCGGCCACCACGATGTCGGACTCACCCACCAGCAGCTCCTGGGCGCCCAGGGCGATCGCCTGCATCGCGGAGCCGCAGAGGCGGTTGACCGTCATCGCCGTCGACTCGAACGGTGCGCCCGCCTCGATGGCCACGCGTCGGGAGATGTGCGCGTCGTTCCCGACCGCGCCCACACAGCCCACGATCCACTCATCGACGTCGTTCGCGGTGAGCCCTGCCCGTTCGATCGCGGCTTTGGCGGCCGTCGCGCCCAGCACGTGCGCAGGCACAGACGCCAGCGACTTGCCGAACGCGCCAACAGGCGTGCGGGCGTAGCCAACCACCACCACGGGATCATTCGTCTGCTTCATCGTTCTCTCTCCTCGTCCTAGTACGCGGTCCAGGCGCCGTCGATGGCGTAGCTCGTACCGCTCATCGACGCCGACGCGGGCCCGGTCAGGAACAGCACGAGCTCACCGACCTCCTCCGGCTCGATCAGCCGCTTCACATGCACCCGGTCGAGCATGATCTTCGAGACGACCTCGTCCTCGCTGATCCCGTGCGTACGGGCTTGGTCGGCGATCTGCTTCTCGACCAGCGGAGTCCGCACGTAGGCCGGGTTCACGGTCACCGAGTTCACGCCGTGGGGCGCACCCTCGAGCGCGGCGACTTTGCTCAAGCCTTCGAGCCCGTGCTTCGCGGTGACGTAGGCCGACTTGAACTCGGACGCCCGCAGGCCGTGCGCACTGGACAGATTGACGATGCGGCCCCAGCCCTTCTCGTACATGTGCGGGATGGTCTGGCGGATCAAGTACCAGGGGGCGTGCAGCATGACGCGCATGATCAGCTCGAAGCGCTCGACGGGGAAGTCCTCGATCGGGCTGACCGTCTGGATGCCTGCATTGTTGACCAGGATGTCGACGTCCTTCGGCAGGGCCCGCAAGGCGTCCAGGTCGGACAGGTCGCACGTCACCGGCTCGATGTTGCGGACCTCGGACGCCAAGGCCTCAAGGCCCTCCGCGTTGAGGTCCACAGCCAGGACGCGTGCGCCGGCCTCGGCCAGCTTGATGGCTGCGGCGCGGCCGATCCCGGATGCCGCCCCGGTGACGAGCGCGCGGCGTCCGTCGTGGTGCTGGGGATAAGTGCTCACTGTGGGATTCCCTTCTCAGACGAGGTGAGTGGCGTAGTAGACGCCGATGACGACGAAGACCGTGAGGGTCTTGATGATGGTCATGGCGAAGATGTCCTTGTACGAGCTCTTGTGCGTCAGGCCCGTGACGGCAAGCAGTGTGATCACGGCAGCGTTGTGCGGGAGCGTGTCCATGCCTCCGGACGCCATGGCGGCGACCCGGTGCAGGACCTCCATCGGGACGCCGGCAGCGTTCGCGGCATCGATGAAGGACTGTGACATGGCGCCCAGCGCGATGCTCATGCCTCCCGACGCCGAGCCGGTGATGCCCGCCAGCGAGGTCACGGTGACGGCCTCGCGAACGAGCGGGTTCGGGATGGCCTCCAAGCCGCGCGCGACAACCCCGAATCCTGCCAGGGAGGCGATGACCGCTCCGAACCCGTACTCCGAGGCGGTGTTCATGGTGGCGAGCAGCGCCCCGGCGATGGCCGGTTTCACACCCTCGGTGAAGTGCGCCTTGACGGTGCGGAAGGCGGTGATGATCACGAACAGGATGCCGAGAGCCAGGGCAGCCTCGACGGCCCAGATCGCGATGTTGGCGGCCGTGGGGACCGTCACAGGAGTGGGCGTCCCGACGACCACGGAGTCGAACTTGGTCTCCTTGCCGAAGGCCTTGGGGATGAGGTTGGTGAGGATCAGGTTGGCGACGCCGACGATGACCAGCGGCGCCAGAGCCAGCAGGGGATGGGGGAGGTTCCCCTCGTGGAAGTTCACGGGCTCGTTGGTGTGCCCCTCGCCATAGCCCTCACCGGCCGCGAGCGCCTTGCGCCGCTGCCACTCGAGGTAGGCCATGCCGGCCGCGAAGATCACGAGGCCGCCGATGATGCCCAGCACGGGGGCGGCGTAGCTGGTGGTCTTGAAGAACGTGGTGGGAATGATGTTCTGGATCTGCGGCGTACCTGGCAGGGAGTCCATGGTGAAGGTGAACGCGCCGAGGGCGATCGTGCCGGGGATCAGGCGCTTGGGGATGTCGGCCTGGCGGAACATCTCCGCGGCGAAGGGGTACACGGCGAAGACCACGACGAACAGGGACACGCCGCCATACGTGAGTAGCGCACCGACGATGACGATCGTGAGGATCGCGCGGCTCGCCCCGACCAGCTTCACCACCGCTGTGACGATCGACTTGGCGAACCCGGACATCTCCATCAACTTGCCGAAGATCGCGCCCAGCAGGAACACCGGGAAGTAGCTCTTGATAAAGCCGACCATCTTGTCCATGAAGAGACCGGTGAAGACCGGCGCAACGAGGGCGGGCGCCGTCAGGAGCACCGCAGCGAGGGCCGCGATGGGTGCGAAGAGGATGACGCTATGGCCCTTGTAGGCCATGAACATCAGGAATGCGAGCGCCGCAATGACGACGATGAGGCTGTATATGGTCACGAGATCGATCTCTCCGTTGAGGGGGACAGGGCAATCGGGGTTTCAGGCGGGGAGCCTGCTACGACGTCCGGAAGCCGGACGGTGCGTCTAGGTGAGCGCGACGGTGAAGACGGGCTCGGTCTTGAGGCGAACCTCGTCCTCGGTCACACCGGGAGCGAGCTGCCGCAGCACAAGGCCTCCGGCGCTCACGTCGAACACGGCAAGGTCCGTGATGATCCGGTCGACAACGCCGATCCCGGTCAGCGGCAGCGAGCACTCGTTCACGATCTTGCTCTTGCCGTCCTTGGAGCAGTGCTCCGTCATGACGATCACTCGGCGGGTGCCCGCGACAAGATCCATCGCGCCGCCCATGCCCTTGACGAGCTTGCCGGGGATCTGCCAGTTGGCGAGGTCGCCGGTGCCCGAGACCTGCATTGCTCCGAGGATGGCGGCGGCCATCTTGCCGCCGCGGATCATGCCGAAGGACGTGGCCGAGTCGAAGATCGCGGCACCCGGGAGCAACGTGACGGTCTGCTTGCCGGCGTTGATCAGGTCAGCGTCCTCGTCACCGGAGAGCGGGAACGGTCCCGTGCCCAGGATGCCGTTCTCGCTCTGGAGGACGACACGTACCCCGTCAGGAAGGTTGTTGGCGACCAGGGTCGGCATCCCGATGCCCAGGTTCACGTAGTCGCCGTCGTTCAGCTCGGACGCCGCGATGGCGGCCATCTCGTCACGTGTCCAGCTCATGTCAGGCCTCCTCAGCGATCGGTCTCGGGCGTACGGTGCGCTGCTCGATGTCAGTGGGGCTGTGGCAGCGGGTCACGTGGTGCACGTACACGCCGGGTGTGTGTACCGCATCAGGGTCGATGGCCCCCAGCTCAACGATGTTCTCCGCCTCGGCGAAGGTGACCCGTCCACACATGGCGACCAACGGGTTGAAGTTGCGGGCCGTGAGGCGGTACAGAAGGTTCCCGTCCGCGTCTGCGGTGTGGGCGTGGACCAACGCGATGTCCGCCACGATGCCCCGTTCGAGCACGTACGTCTCTCCGTCGAAGTCGGCGGTCTGCTTGCCCTCGGCCACGAGCGTGCCCACGCCGGTCTTCGTGTAGAAGCCTGCGATGCCAGAGCCACCGGCGCGCATCCGCTCGGCGAGCGTCCCCTGAGGTACGAACTCGACGTCGAGGTCACCGTCGATGTACTGGCGCATGAACAGTGCGTTCTCGCCGACATAGCTGGCGAGCACGCGGCTGATCTGGTTGTTCTCGAGCAGGAGCCCGAGCCCCTTGCCATCGACGCCGAGGTTGTTGGACACGATCGTCAGATCGTTGACGCCAGAGTCCCGCACGACCCGGATCAGGTCCGTCGGGATGCCGCACAGACCGAAGCCGCCGACGGCGACGGTCATGCCGTCCCTCAGTGCCCCGGTCAGGGCGGGCGCGATGTCGTCGATGACTTTGGTCATCTCAAGGCCCTTCTGCTGCATTGTGGAGTACGGGACGGCCACGACTGCTTCGTCGTACGGTTCTCCAACCGGCAACATCCCGTGGAATAACCTAGGGAGCGCCCACATGCCCCGTCTACGGAGCAGATATCGTCTCTGGGTTGTCCGTATCTACAACGTAAAGGTGTCCGGGTTGCCCAGCTCCAGAGCCCACCACACGCCGACCAGATCATCCGGGTCGGCGAGGTCGGCGCCGCACAGCTCCTCGAAACGACGGAGGCGATATCGGACCGTGTTCACGTGGACCGTCAGCGCCTTCGCCGCCTTCGCCACGCTCTGAGTTCCAGTGAGCCAGGCACGGACAGCCGCCAGGATCTCGTCGCCGAACACACCCTCCTGCGCCAGCGGGGCGACGAAGCGTTCCCAGTACAAGCGCCAGACGTCCGGGCGGGACACCGCGGCCAGCCGCCAGCCAAGCTCCTCGATCGACTGGATGCCTCGACGTCCCTGACGCTGAGCCAGCCGGAGTGCCTGCTTGGCGATCCGGTCGGACCTTGCGAGGTCGTCCAGGGCAACAAAAGGGCCGAGACCGACCGCAAGCCTTGGGTCGGCCGGTCGTGTCGCCACCACGCCGAGGCACGTTCCGCCATCGAACACGACCAGCGCGGGGAGGTTGGCCCGCGAGCCGCTCGATTCCAAGAGCTTGCGCACCCGCTCGGCACCGTGGGAGTGGGGGACGTCGCAACGCACGGCCGCGTAGCGCGAGCTGGGATCGATACCGGCCAGGGTCAGGTCGTCGTAAGGCTCACCTGCCAGCAGGGTCCGGACCGCGGCCGCGCGGTGCTGCGCATCGCGGAGCGCAGTATCAAGGGCGATGGCCTGGTACTCCGTGATGATCCGCGTGGTGAACGCGTCACCAACGCCCCATAGGACGCGGGAGCCCTTCACGGTGATCTCGACCCCCAGCCCCATGGAAACGGCCAGGTCGACGAAACGCTCATGGATGAGCGCGATGGAGATGCGGAAACCCCGCACGATGTCCACCACCGGAACCCCGGCTGTGTAGCGTTCCCGCGCCGTCTGGGCGGCCCCGTCCAGGCTTCCAGGATCCGGCACCTCGCTGTCACGGAGGGCGAGCAACGCCGTCCTGAGGTTGCGTGCCGATGCAGAGGCGAGAGACTCTGGCTGGATCCGTGCGTACGCGTCCAGCTCACGATAGATGCGCGCGCAGGTCGCCTCGGTCAGGTCGTCGAGAGACTTCTGCAGGGCCGCCAGCACCGCATCGAGGACGCTCACTCGACCCACCCAGCACGACGGCTCCTTTGCACTCAGACACAGTAGAGGGCTGCGGCACCCCTGCCGGTCCTGGCGGGGCGCGACCTGGGACGCGTCGACCGACTCACGCCCACACGAAGGCGTCGAGGCTGATACCGGATGAGAGTCACCCGTCCCCGACCGCTTCCGTCCTTCCCGGTCCTGCGGGAGCCTTGCGCTCGACCCAGCGGGGGACTGGATCCCCCTCCGCGGCTCAGCTTCCCCAGACCCCCAGGTGTATCTGCCTCAGGGCTTTGGGTGTTCTTTACTTTCGCTGCGGGGTCACGCTTATGAGCCTCTGGGAGGCTCGAGCCATCGGGTTGCTACAGGGCCCCGGGCGACGAAAGGCACGCAGATGATGGGTTATGACGGAATGGGCTGGGGCGGGATGGGCGTGGGAGGCATGATCGGGATGCTGGTCTTCTGGCTGCTGCTGCTCGCCGCGATCGTCTGGGCCGTGAGTCGGCTGCTCCCGGGTCGGCAGGCGCGGCAGAGCCACTCTCAGCCGGGGCAGGAGACTGCCGAGGAGATCCTGGACCGTCGGTTCGCACGGGGCGAGATCGACCTCGAGACCTACCAGATGCAGCGCGCCGCGCTGGCGTCCGCCCGTGGACAGGGCCAGCGATGAAGGACCGCTTACTTGCTGGGCTCCGTTCGCGTTGGCTGCCTTGGACCGTGCTGGTGACCGCGAGTCTGCTTCTGGTCGGCTCCGCAGCCTACGCCGCGTCGAGTACGTGGCAGTCGGCCGGTGTCCCCGGGAGCGCTGCGGCGCGACCGACCACAGCTCGTACCGCCGCGGCTGGGCCGACTGCTGGTCGGCCCACCTCGTACACGGTCCCTTCAACGGCCCCGGGCGCAGCCCGGACGGGCGGCCGGGGCGGCATGGGCTCCAACGGCGGCGGCTCGATGATGGATACGCGGACCTGGCTGGCCGGCAACGGCGTCCAGGTATCGACGATCCCGGCTGCACGGGCGAGAGCCGACGCGGCCGCCGGTCCGAGCGGTCTGCACACCGGTGAGGTGATGCAGTTCAGCGACAACTTCTACGTCGAGCTGAAGGACGCATCGGGCGCCTCCGCGACCGAAGTGATGGTCGACCCGGCGACAGGTGCGGTCTTCACCGAGTTCGGGCCGGCGATGATGTGGACGACCGGCACCGCCCCGTACGCAGTCTCGGCTGATCGGGCGACGGCGATCGCGAACGCGTGGCTGCAGGCGAACGCAGCCGGGCAGACGGTGGGGATGACGGACGTCTTCCCAGGTCACTACACGATGGACACGGTCTCTGGAGGCAATACCGTGGGCATGCTCTCGGTGAACGCCACCACCGGGGCTGTCTGGTACCACACGTGGCACGGCACGTTCATCGCGAAGGAGGACGCCTGATCGTGGGTCCGTCGAGCCGAGCCTGGTACGCGTCGTCGAGGGCTATCTGAACAAGGACGGCTTCGACGTACGGACCGCTGTCGACGGCGAGACGGCCCTCGCGCTGGCGCGCGAAGCGGAACCAGACCTGGTGGTCCTAGACCTCGGGCTGCCCGGTATGGACGGGGTGGAGGTATGCCGACAGCTCCGTACGTTCAGCCGCTGCTACATCCTGGTGCTGACCGCTCGCGCCGACGAGGTCGACGTGCTGATCGGGCTCGGCGTAGGTGCCGACGACTACGTGACCAAGCCCTTCTCGCCGCGCCAGCTGATGGCCCGCATCGGGGTGCTGCTCCGTCGGCCGCGTACGGGCGGCTCGGAGGACGCCGCCGAAACCCAGCGCATCTTCGGAGACCTGGTGGTCGACCTTCCTGCCCACGAGGTGCGGGTCGGCTCGAACGTGGTCCCTCTCACCCGTATGGAGTTCGACCTCCTGGATGCCCTGAGCAGCCGCCCCCGCGTGGTGTTCAGCCGCCAGCAGCTGCTCGACGCCGTCTGGGACGAGACGTCCGGGGTCGCCAGCGATGAGCACCTCGTCGACATCCACATCGGCCACCTGAGGCGCAAGCTCGGCGACGACGCGAGAGCATCCCGCTACATCGTGACCATCCGTGGCGTCGGGTACCGGATGGGTTCGGGATGACACGACAGGCAGTTCCGTCGCGAGTGGCGCGGTTGGGTTTGGCGCCACGGCTGGTCCTGAACAACCTGCTGGTGATCCTGGCCGGGGCCAGCACGGTCCTGGTCACCGCCCTTCTTGTCGGCCCGGCCGTCTTCAAGGCTCATCTCCAGAGCCTGGATCCTGCGCCCGACCTGCTGGTGCAAGAGCATGTTGCCCGCGCGTTCGACGAGTCGATCCTGGTCTCCCTGGGGGTCGGAATCCTCATCGCTGGTGTCACGGCCGCCGCGATCAGCTGGCTCGTGGCCAAGCGTCTGGCGGCTCCGGTCTCTGACGCGGCGGAAGTAGCCAGCAACCTCGCCGATGGGCGTCTCGAGGCGCGCCTGGTCGATCCTCGGATGGGCCCCGAGTTCGCCACCCTCACCACCGCGGTCAACGAGCTCGCCCACCGACTCGAGACCACCGAGCAGGTCCGACGTCAGCTCACCGGGGAGCTCGCCCATCAGCTCCGTACCCCTGTCGCCTCGATCAGCGCGACCATCGAGGCGGTACGGGATGGCGTACTGCCTCTCGACGAAGTCACCTTCGCCACCCTGGATGAACAGAGTCGTCGCCTCAGCAGGCTGGTCGGCGAGCTCGAGGTCGTGTCCCGAGCCCAGGAACGCCAGCTCCTCCTCGACCCCGAGCCTGTTTCCGTCGCCGGGCTGGTCGAAGCCGGAGTGGCGGCCCAGCGGGAACGATTCCGGGCCGCGGGCGTTGAGCTGTCAGCGTCAATTGAACCAGGTATCCCCACCGTGCACGTCGACCCCGACCGGATCCATGAGGTCATCGCCAACCTTCTCGACAACGCACAACGTCAACGCCGGGTGGGGGAGCGGTGACGATCACCGCACGGCCGGGAGCGGGCGACAGGCGTGCCATGGCCGTCATCGAGGTCAAGGATTCGGGCCGCGGCTTGTCGCGGGGCGATGCGGAGCGGATCTTCGACAGGTTCCAGAAGGCCCCGGACAGCACCGGATCAGGTCTCGGACTGACGATCGCCCGCGCAATCATCGAAGCGCATCACGGAAGACTCACAGCGCACAGCGCCGGCCCCGGACAGGGTGCCTGTTTCACGATCACGCTTCCCGCCTACTCTCCGGGCTCCCCGGGTGAAGGCCGGTCAGGAGGCCCGCACGAGGGAGCACCGGTCAACACCAAATCTTCACAGTAGGGCGACTGTTCCTTGAGAAACCTTGCGGGAAGTCTTGGATCGTCGACCCGTCAGCCTTTCACTGCTCCGCCGACGACGCTGGCGACGAGGTAACGCTGGAGGAACAGGTACGCCACGAGCAGGGGCGCGGCGACGATCAGCGTTGCTGCGGACAGCAGGCTCCACTGGCTCGTGTAGGTGCCCTTGAAGGCGAACAGGCCGAGCGTCACCGGCCACTTCGCCTGGGTGGGGAACAGGATCGTGGCCAGGATGATGTCGTTCCAGACGCCGATGGCTTGCAGGATGAACGTCGTCGACAAGACCGGCGCCATGAGCCGGGGCAGGAACGTGAACATGTAGCGCAAGTAGCCGGCGCCGTCCATGGCGGCCGCCTCGTCGATCTCTCGCGGGATCGAGCTCAGGTAGCCGCTGACCAGCAGCGGACCGACCCCGACACCGGACGCCATGATGAGGATGTAGCCCAGCGGCGTGTCGTACAGGCCGATTCGCAGCGCCAGCTGGAAGACAGTGACGAGCGTGTTGGGCAGGAACAGCATGGCCGCGAACAACCCCCTGCCACACCCTCGGATGCTTCACGTAGCGGCGCGCGACCGGGAACCCGATCATCAGGGACATCACCGTGCCCAGCCCTGCCGCGGCTCCTACCAGGGCGAGTACACGCTCATGGAGCGCGTCAACATCGGCACCAACCGTGTCGAGATCGATGAGCTCAAGGACAACCAGACCGGCCTCAACAACACCGCCCCCAACGTCACCGGCGGCTACCTGCTGGAGTGGGACTTCCGCCAGGGGGCCGACCACAACATCCAGGTCGGCGGCAGCGGCTGGGTGGGCATCAGCGAGCCGGAGAACGAGGTTGACGGCTCCGGGATCACGACGGCGCAGATCAACTACATCAGCAACTACGTGAACCAGGCCGACACGACGCTGTTCAGCAGCAACTTCGCTGACCCGACCAACGGCTGGCGCAAGTACATCGACGAGAAGTCCCTGATCGACTTCTACCTCGTCCAGGAGCTGACAAAGAACCTCGATGCCAACCTCTACACCAGCGTCTACATGTACAAGACGCGGGACAAGGTCGTGAACGGCGTGACGGTCCCCGGCAAACTGTTCTTCGGACCGGTCTGGGACTTCGACACCTCGATGGGTGATGCGCTCTACCCGGCCAACCAGGGGGTGTCGACCGGCTGGTACCTGCGCAACCAGAACAGCAACATCGAGGCGAAGCAGACCTCCGAGACCTGGTTCAACCGGCTGTTCGCCGACCCCGCCTTCGCGGCGGCCGTCAGCGCCCGCTGGAAGGTGATGTACCCCAAGCTGGTGACCAGCGACGCGTTCATCGGGTCCCAGGCCACCGTGATCACCCAGTCGGCCGCGGCGAACTTCCAACTGTGGAACATCAATGAGCGGCTCGAAGACGTCCAAGTGATCAAGGGTTCCTGGTCGGCCGAGGTGACCTCCCTGCGTACCTGGCTCAAGCAGCGTATCGCGTACATGCAGGGGCAGTTGGGCTAGTCCCGGCCGCCGCCCACCTCGAAGGAGACCATGTCGTCGCAAACAAACGCCGTGCCGGCCCCCGCGGGCCGGCACGGCTTGCCCCCTCAGCCGCGGCCCCCGCGTCAGAGATGGTCGATCCTCGCCGCGGTCGCAGTCGCGCTTGTCGCCCTGGTCGCCGTTGTTGTGGTGGTGCTCCCACGCTGGCAGGAAGGCCAGCTGCCGATGCCCCCTAGGTCCAGGGTCGCATCAGGCACCTCCCACACGTGTGCTCTGACGACCGGCGGTGGGGTTAAGTGCTGGGGGGCGAACCACTTCGGTCAGCTGGGCAACGGGTCCACCGCCCCCAGCGCAGTCCCTGTGGACGTCCGGAGTCTCGAGGCCGGGGTCGTGGGCCTCTCCGGGTCGGGCAATCACACCTGTGCCCTCACCGGTGAGGGTACGGTCAAGTGCTGGGGCGCGAACGAGTCCGGCCAGCTGGGCAACGGGTCCACCGACAACAGTGGTGTTCCCGTCGATGTGGCAGGACTCGGTCCGGGCGTGCTCCAGGTGAGCGCAGGGGCCAGCCACACCTGCGCGCTGACCCGCTCGCGCACCGTGCTCTGCTGGGGCACGAACGGCACAGGCGAGCTGGGGACAGGTGGCACCGAGGCCAGCGCCATCCCAGTGCCGGTGAAGGGGCTCCCTGCCGGGTCCACGGCGGTCGACGTCGGCAACGGATTCACGTGTGTCGTGTTCACGGGATCGACCGTGCGCTGCTGGGGCGACAACGGCGATGGCCAGCTCGGGACCGGCGACCGCACCGGACGCCTGCTCTGGGAAACCGTCAGCACCCTTCCACCTTCGTCGGTGCTCTCTGTGGGTGATGCACACGCCTGTGCGGTGGCATCTGACGGCGCCGTCGCCTGCTGGGGCACGAACAGGGCCGGCCAGCTTGGCATCTCCATGGCCGGGACGGGCAGCCTGACCCCGATCGTCGTCCCAGGCCTGCCGCAGGGTGGTGTAACCGCCGTGTCCGCGGGGTACAACCGGACGTGCGGGGTCGCATCCGGCTCGGTGGTCTGCTGGGGTGGGGCCATGGACGCGGCCGCCGCCGAGAAGGCTGGCCCTCAGGCCGTGGCTGAGCTCAAGGGCGTCACCGAGGTTTCCGTCGGGACCTTCCACGCGTGCGCCGCGACGGCGCAGGCGGTGTCGTGCTGGGGTGAGAACTCCAACGGACAGCTCGGCGACGGCACCACGGGCGCCAGCGAAGTCCCCGTCGTGAGCCTCGTCCTGTAGCTCCGTCCTCGGGAACCCCAGGCGCCGGGCGTACGCGGCGCCGGAGATGTCGCCAGGACGGTCGATGCCGCCGCTGCTTCAGGATGGACCATGCCCGCGCGTCTGGCTCTGCGGCACGGAGGGCTGGCCGCCCTACTGCTGACGCGGGGCTTCGCGCTGTCGTACTTCTTGTCCTACGACCTTCTCGAGGAGTCTCCGGGCTGGCTGGCATCGATGCGGAAGCCCCCGACCGATTGGTCAGGCAGTGCGTTCGCTGCCCGGCGGAGTCGCGCGAGCAGATGCCCGACGCTCGGTCCCATACGCCATGTGATCGGCGACACCAGTGATCCGGGCACGCTGCTTGCAACGGACTCCATCGAAGCTGGGCCGCGCCGCGAACTGCACGTCCACGAGACCGCTTTCGCCTTCGGCGACTGCGGAACTGGCTGACGCTCGTCCCGGCGACGCGATCGTGGTCGTCGGCACGACGCTGTTTTTTGGCGAGGGATTCGACGTGCCGGCGCTTGACACCCTGTTCCTCGCTGGACCGTTCTCCTTCGACCGCCTCCTCGTCCAGTGCGCAGGGCGGGTGGTACGAAGCCTACGAGGCAAGGAGGTTGCCGAAGTCTACGACTACCACGACGTGGCAACACCCATCCGGCCGCGTCGTTGCGACGCCGCATGCCCGGCTACCGGGTCCTCGGCTTCGAAATGGCCGGCCAACAAAGGGATTGAAGGGCTCTGTGCGGTGCGGCTGGGTGCTATTCGGCGCTGGCCACCCGTTCGCTTCCTGTGCTCGTAGTGAGGACGGCCCCATGCTCGATGACATCCGGCCCTTGTCAACCCCTCCGCCTGTTTGGCGGCCTGTTAGCCTCCGAATATGGGCTACGACGCGATATCCCTCACCCCCGCTCAGGCTCTGGGGATCCCGGTCGCGCTCGTCGGTGCTGTGTTCCTGGCGATCGGTTCACAGCTCCAGCAGCAAGGCGTCGCGAAGGTCGGATCCCGAGGCTCGGGGGGAGCTCGGGTCGGACTGCATGCCGGTGAGCTGTTGGCCCTGGCTCGGAGGCCGTCTTGGCTCTTCGGTTCGTTTCTGCTCGGTCTGGCGATCGTCTTCCAGCTGTTCAGCCTGTATCTGGCCCCGCTGACGGTGGTCCAGCCCTTGGGGGCCGTTGCGCTGGTCATCACCGTGCTGGTGAACGCACGTGTCACCAAGAAGCGTCTCGACGCGGCCGCCGTCCGCGCCGTCCTCCTGTGCGTGCTCGGAGTCGGGGCCTTCGTGGGGATCGCTGCCGTGACGACCACCACGGTGCCCATTCAGGAGACTCAGCTCGTCATCGTGGTCGCGATCTTGTCCGTGGTTCTGGCGATCTTTGGGATCGGCTTCGGGGTACTGCGTAAGTCGCTGCCGCGGCTCTTCTACGTGGTCGGTGCGGGGGTGCTGTTCGGCTTCGTGGCGACTCTGGCGAAGGTTCTCATCACGCGAGTTCAGACCATCCTGCAGACCGGATTCCACTTGGTATTCGCGGACTGGCTCACGGTCGTCTGCTTCGTCGGGCTTCTCGCGGCCGCCCTGTTGGGCAGCTACTTCGTTCAGACCGCGTACTCCACCGGCTCACCAAGCATGGTGGTCGCCGGCCTTACTGTCATCGATCCGATGGTCGGGGTGACAATCGGCATCGTCGTCCTCGGCGAGGCGGCAGCGGCCCCGTGGTGGGCGGCCATTGTCTTCGCCCTCGCCGGGATGGTCGCTGTGCTGGGGGTCTACAGGTTGTCCCGGCACAGTCCCGCGGCACTCGCTTCTTCGGGAGAGACCTCGTCCACCTTGCCGCAGTGAAGGTGTGGCGAGTTCCACTGGGAATATCAGGCCGGACTTGCGGGCCGCTGCGGAGTGGGTCGACCAACGGGTCACCGGGACGTTCGCGCGATCCTGCACATCACCTGCTGAGCTGGCCGAGTCGATCCGGGAGCTCCCACCCGGAACGCGTTCGACCGGACGTTCGTCAGCGGCGCTGCAGGATCGTCCCCGATAGTCCAGTTCAGCTCCGCTACCATCGGCGCATCCTGGGCGAAGGCACTCTTGCTTCTCAGAACATTGAACTGAAGATGGGCGAATGATGAAGAATCGGCCACCAGCCTGGGTCGTCACACTGCTCCTCGCGATGGGCGTACTTTCTGCATCCGCCTGCGCTCAGACGGCGACA
>Ga0209538_1001239_pt1 | contig 13652 bp, 9 predicted proteins | sample BarGraNGADG00211_2_FD_184492 | JGI IMG/M metagenome (GOLD analysis project Ga0209538, IMG submission 184492) | Arctic peat soil microbial communities from Barrow, Alaska - Barrow Graham LP Ref core NGADG0004-211 (SPAdes) (version 2) | ecosystem: Environmental > Terrestrial > Soil > Wetlands >... | reverse complement strand
CTTTCTTTGGAAAATAATCGAGAGTTTCTAATTTATTATCATTACAAAAGAATGATTCTCCTATCACGTCCGGGCAGTTTTCGAATGTATTCAATCCGACTTTGGAACAATCAAAAAACGATTCGACATATTTAAATTTAAATGGTATTTTGGTCATATTAGTAATACCAGGTTTAATTGTAACCGGACCATAAACATTGATGGTCTCATCGTCATTCCATTCCCAAGTCCCAGCATCTACCCAAATATTAAGGTAGTTTTCAATTATTTCTTTTCTTAATTTTAATGTTTCCATAATTAATAAACGTTTTAGACTAATTTTTATTGTAAAAATTAGAGACAAAAAACGTTCTGAAATATTTTCAGAACGTTAGAATACCAAATTGAAAATCTATTTTTAGACCTTCAAGGAGTATTTTAAATTACCTGAGTTATGAACTTTTGTAAAACCACGTTGATACATAATATCGTCTTCAGTCATGTTTGGGTCGTATCCTTGTTCTACTAATTTATGCTTTTGAAAATTCAATCTATTGAATCTTTGATCACCTTTTACCCACCAATAACTCGGCGTGGTAATGCTATTGTATTCAAATCCATTTTTTAAATAGACATTATCGACAGGAGTTGTCCAATCTAAATCTGCAAAGGTAAATATTTCTTCTGGTTGATAATTTCGAGTATAATGCTTTAGTAATTTACTAAATCCGCCCACGACATTAAGATTCAATTTATTAGCAAATCTTAACATTTCTATATTTTTGTTTCTATTTGCAAATGTCATAACTGAAACTAATTCATTATTAAAGAAAAGACCAAAATGATATTTAGCATTTAAATTTCCTTGTAAATGATTATCGTTCAAGAATTCTTCACTTGTTTTAGAATCTAATTCTTTAACGGATGTCTGTCTTGCATAAATTCTTTCACTTAATCCTAAAATATTTCTAATTCTACTTTCGATTATATCACGTTTATACTCCCAGTCATCTTCCCAAATATGAACCAGGTTGATACCTTTCGATATGGATTGTAATTTCTTTTCTTGATGATACTTTGAAGATTTGTTGTTTTCTCCGTGCCAGTAAAGACCGTTATACTCGAAACCAACTTTCTTAGACGGAACATAAACATCTATTTCTTTACCGTTTAGTATACTTCTATTATTTTCATCTGTCTCGAAACCTAAAGACTGAACGTAAGAATTTACTTCTTTTTCTGCTTTAGATGTAAATGTAATGATAGGTAGACAATTTGTACAAATCTCTGAACCTGAAGAATGTCTTTGCATGAAAAAACCAAGATGATGTGTAAATTCTAAACCACACGTTGGGCATTTATACGTAATTCTAAGGCCATCGTTTAAATCTACTAATTCATAACCAAGTTTAACGAAACTTTCAATAACTGGCATTCTATTGCCTAAATGCCACGCTTTCATTCTGTTTGAGTATTCTTCGGTGTGGCTATAATTGTCTGTGCCGTATTTTTCTACACACGTTTGTCTTGATTTTTCTATATTATTTTCTGCTAATAAATTGCAGGTTACACCATATCTGTCTAAATTAGTTTCTCTTCTTTTTGATATAACTTCTTCGTTTTGTAAATAATGTTCTACGCCAAATTTTTCTAAACTTGTCTGTCTTACTTTATCTCTGAATTCTTTGGTCGATGATGCATATCCTCCGTATTTTCTTTCTTGTGTTTCTCTACTTTTAATCTTTGAAGATTCGAGATAAGCTGGATTAGTTACACCATACCGTTCCATTAAAGTATTTGCTATCTTATCTGTTACTTCTTTGGCTTGTAATGGGCTGTTTGTACCATACTTTTTTTGACACGTCTGTATAAAATTTTCTCTCGCTTTTTTTGTGCTCGACCCATTTTTTACGCCATGTCTTTCCATACAAGTATTATTGTATTTATCTTTAATGATTGAAGACTGCATAGGACTTTCTACACCATATCTTTCTATATTTGTTTTTCTTCTTTTCTCTTTAGCTTCTTTAGTTTGAGAAGGATGTATACCGCCATACTTTTCTGAGCGTGTTTGATTGTATCTGTCTTTAACTATTTGTGATTGTCCAGCATTTTCGAATCCAAATTTTTCTAAGCACGTTTCTTTTCTAATTTCTAATGTACAAGGTTTAGAACCACAAGATTTATGATAAGCTATATTGCTATTAATAGCAAAGCATAATTTAGCTGGTTTATCACAATATCTACATTTTACTACATTATAATGATTATTATAGATGTGCCATAATCTTTGTTTAAGTTCCGGTTTATCATAATAATCATTTAGGAATTCTGTTTTTCTTTCTATTAAAGGTAATACGTCTTCGTTTCTCCAGATATTATTTGACATAAATTTTAATGTCAAAATCTTAAACGTCTTCGATTCTTTTATTAATTTATCTAATTTTTCTTGCATTTTTAACTGTATATTTGTTTCGTTATTTGTTTTTACAATTAACTATCCGATTTTTAAAGAAAAAAGAACGGTTCGAAAAAATCGAACCGTTCTAAAATAAATGTTAAAAATTGTTAGTTTAAAACTACCATAAGCCACTGTTTTCGTCAACTAAGACGTCGAAAGTAACGTATTGGCACTCAGGAAAATGCCCGCTCTCGCAAAGTGCGTAACGGCTCATAATAGCTGTCTTAGGTGCCATTGTACCTTCAACGATTGTACTTGTTAATTCTGCCATGATGTAAGGCATGAATTTGATACCTGGTTCGTCATCTGATCCTTTACGTCCAACTAAGACTCTATTGTCTTGGAACGCCATTCTTGGATCAACATAAATTGTCATACCAGCAACTGTACCTAATGGGTACAAACTACCGGCTTCTTGTGAAATTGTATTTGCCATTGGTGCAACTGTGTACTGTGCACTGTCTTGTAATGCTGTAGCAATCTGTAAGTTTGTAACTACGAATGTACCTGGGCCTCTACGACCACGTGTCATAATAACGTTGGAAGCTGCTAATACACGAGATTTAACTCTGCGTTGGATAGTTGTTAAGTTTTCCCAGTTACCATAATTTGCAAAATATGAATATGGAATACCTGTGGAAGATGCTGTGTCATATGGATATGTGGAATCTGTAGGATCGTATTCATACATTCCTTTATAGTATACTGTACCAGCTGCACCTGTGTTAGTACCTGCTGTGTCTGCTACTTTCAAGTTCAAGTTTAATGAAATACCTTCTACGTCGTAAATGTTTGCGTGGTTTGTCCAACCCAATTTAAATGCTCTGTCTAAGATGTGAGCATTAATACCTTGAGAAATTTCATTAATCAAATTTGCTTCAACTAATGACATAATGTCTAAACCGAACTGACGATTTAAATCTTGGATTTGTTCTGTTGTTACTGTTACTGCTGCTTTGTATGTCTTTGCTTCGATGTTCTTTGTATAAACTTTCATACCCATTGTTCTGAAGTATGTAGTTTCACCAGTACCACGTGTCATCGGTGAGATATCTTTATTTGGATTTGGTCCGTTTAATGACCAATCGTCTGTATCGTATGCACCTGCACCTGCAAAACCTTGAATGTGATCTTCTAATGCTCTAACTAATTCTGCACTTTCTGTTACTGCAATTGCTGTTTGAGTTGTACCTGCTGTTGTTACTGATTCATCTGGAAGACCTGTTGAATCTGCTGCTATAATTGCTGAACCGTCGAAAACGTCTGCAATAGTAATAGCGTCATTTGCACTTGAAGATGCTGCGACACCTGCTGTGTCGAAAGTAACATCGTAAGAACCTAAAATTCTAAATATTGCTTTACCGGTAATACGAGATTTACCAACATATTTCATTTTCAAACCTGCTACAGTTGCTGTACCAGTTTGAGCTGCACCTAAACCCCAATATGTACTACCAACTACGTAATCTGCACCTGCAATTTTGCCTGCTTTGATTGCGATAGCGTGTGGATTATCCGCTGAATCTAAACGACCACCAGCATATTGATAATCTAAGTAAGGTAAAACACCAGTTGGGCCATTCATAGGAACTACAGAAACAATGTCGAAACCGATTGTTCTTGCTGCAATTTGAATTGCTAATGGTAAAAGGGTTGGAAAATTGTCGCCTGAACCTTTAGCATTGTTGTAGAATGCTGTTTGGTTTGCGGACATATTTGGTAAGGTTACAGGACCCATACCGTTTACATTGGATAAACTTGCTGCTAAATAACTTTCACCAAGTGGTTCGAATTGATCTCTTTCGTAACTTTCGTGAAGTTCAGCATATTTAGATAACCAATTCAATTTGTAAGGATCTGTGATGCTTACGTTTTCTTTTAATATTGGTGACCATTTTTCATAAATTCTTTTCTCTAATAACTTATTTGTCTTTGTCATTTCTTAGTTTTTAATTTTTGTAACGATTTAAACTGCTCTTAACCGCATCTACGAATGGGTTAGATTCTACACTTTTGGTGTATGTCTTAGTCTCGTTAAGTTTTTGATCTTTCAACAGATCTAATTTTTCACATAGGACACCACGGGTTTCCCAAAATTCAATCATTGACTTTTCGTTTTTATGATTATAAAATTCTGCTTGTCTAAGGACTGCATTTTGTTTTGCTTCCGTTAAAGCGTTCCATGCTTCTTTTAAATACTGTGGCATACAATTTAACAACGTAGTTCTATAATCCGTTGGTTCAGATTGTTCTGTATATTCTTTCCAAATGTTCAAGAATTGGTTTTCATTTACGATACCACGATTCTTGCATTCGTTTAATACTGCCATTTGTATATCTTGATGAGCAACATTAAATTTAGCTAAATTGTTTTCACTTAACAAAGATTTGTAAGGAAACTCTCTAACTGCATCTTTTTCTGCTTGTAATTTTCTTTGAACAGATTCGATTATACTGTCCACTTTAGTTACTAAGTTTTCTTTGCTGATGCTTTCTACTATTACATTTTCTGTAATTACATTTTCTGTAATTAGTTCAGGTTGCTCTTCAACTATTGTTTTTTTAATTTCAGAAACTTCTTTGACAACATTTATGTTTTCAAAAGCTTCATTTACTTTACTTGTGATGTGATCGGAATAATTAATATTCTGATCTACTTTTTCAGCTACATATTCACTGAATTGGATGTTTTGGTCAATCTTTTCTGCAAGGTAATCATCGTAATTAAGACTAAGATTCAATCTCTCACTTAGATAATCGTTATAATTCAAACCGAGGTTTACTTTCTCTGCTAAATAATTCAAATATTCTATAGATTTATTCGTAAAGTCAGAACTGTATTCTGTGTACGCTATAGTTTGATTTAATTTTTCACAAAGATGATCTTGATAAGCTGTTAAGTTATCAACCTTGTTTGAGTACGTTTCTACTTGTTCGATTAGTCTCTCGAAATTTTTAACTATGTGATTTGCATGCTGTATTGACTTGTCTAATGTTTCTCCCAAGTACTCAGCATAAGAAGTCGAAGCTTTTGTTTCTTTTTCAACTTCAGATAAACCATTATTAACACTTTCAGTTAAAGAATCTAAATATTTCTCTAATACTTTTTTGTCTTCTTTTAGTGTGTCAACGTTTATGGTATTTAATCCATTCTTAATAGTAAGAATTTCTTCGTTTAATTTCGCCAGATGGCTTGCCAAAATTTGATTGTCCGGTGTTTTGGATAATTTGTCCATACTCATACTGGATTCCCTATTTTTGGTAATATTGTTTTTTGAAATATTTTTTTCTAAAGATATCTGTGTATCTTCTGTTAGGTTATTTAAATCGTAAATAGCTACATTCTTATTGAATATACCTAAACTTTCATTTACTCTATGTAAGGATGCTTTTGCAAAACCTGGTTCAGAAACCAAATCGTAAGCAAAAATTTGTTGGATTTTTACTTTCTTTGTTTTTTCGTTTACCGAACCTGCTGATCGAGATGAAATATTTAATTGTATGCCATCGTCGACTAAACGTTTGGCTATTTCACCCGATGGCGTACTTAATAGTCTAATTTTTCCTTCTATTGTACGGTTAGATTTATTGTATACTAAATCTTCTACAACGTGAGACACTTTGTCTAATTTAACTTCGAATCTATCTGGGTGATCAATCTCACCGAATAAATTTCCTTTCTCGATCTTTTCTTTCAAATAATCAAGATGTGGAAGATATTCGTTTTCCTCGTAGATTCTTTCGTTATTATTTTCTACACCAAACTCAGCGAATACACCTTCTAAGATGTAATCGTTACCAGTTTGATTTAGTTTTAGATTAGTGCTGGAATTCTCAACTATTAGATAAATTTTTTCTTCTTGTTGGATCATTTCTTGTTTTGTGTTTTAAAATGTAATGTATATATTTGTGGTTTTTATCTGTATCTTACTGCTTCAGATGTCCATTTTTCTGTCTCATAGTCGAACCACAGACCTCTATAAAAAGTGATACCGTTATGTCCACCAGATGGATGATTGTAATCAACGTTACAACTGAACCCAATTGTGGTAGAATCTTTAATAATACTACCTATAAATAATAAATTTATTTTTGTAAACATTATTTTTGCTAATGCTTTGCCCATTTGATCTAATAAATCGTTAGATGTTATTTCAAAATAAGTATCATGTTTGTAATTTTTCTGTCCTTCTATTTCCAAATTTACTTTAACACCTGTATCTTTGTCTATTAATTTTTATAGATCTGGAAGACTATTTCGAAGTTTTTGTAATACTTCTTCATCTAATTCTGACGGAGCATCCTCATTCAATTTACCTGAACGTGTCTTTGGTTTTTCGCTTTCGGTTACAAAGCTTTTGAAATCCTTTACTTGTGTTTTCATTTCTATTTTTTTTTTGTAATTTCTTTAATTATATTTAAGATCAACATCTTTCAGTTTAAAATCTTTAATCTCATTTTCGCTGTCTTTAATAGTTACAACGTCTTTTGATATGTTAATAATTTTACCAGAAAAAAGTTCTTTATCGTTGTCTACAACCGTTACCATATCTCCAGTTTCAAAATCTTGAGAAGTGTCTAAATCTTCTTCTGGTTTGGAATTTACAACGTTGGATGCTTCAAGTTTGTTGTCAACGTCTGCCACGTGAGTAGTAACAGTGACTGTTCTGATATCTCCTTTCGATCCACCTAAACTAAATTCTGTCAATGTTTGCATTAAGTTATTTCTTTTTATTGTCGTTTGAGCAATCTTCTTCGGTGTCCTCAATATCTTCCACGTTTTCGATTTCTTCTGGTTCTTCTATGAAGTCTTCGTCATCGTATTCCAGATCTGGATCTTCAGCATCTCCGATTCCGTGCTTTATGAAATCTTTAACGCCACCTAAAGCGTGTGATATTCCTTTTTTAAGTCCGAAAAGTTCTTGCATTGCTGTAAACTCCTCGAATGTTTCTATCGTTTTTGATGTAGGTTTTTCCATGTTCTTAGTATTTTTAATTGTTTTAAAATTTATTTATTCAAGTAAACTTTTTATCTTTCTATATACATCTTCTGGTTCGATTGTCTTTGTACAAATGAAATCGGATTTTGTAGGACACCAAGCCCAATTGCCACGGTCAAAGTCGTATTTGTTAAAACAAGAATTGCACACCTTCGGATTATGTATTCTAACCGTTGGTGTAAACTCTGTAAACGGATTCGAGAATCCTGAAATTAAAACTGTAGGAACATCCAAACTGTTTGACAACCAACTTAAACCACTACCCAATCCAATAAACAATTTAGATTTTTTAATGTAGTTAATTGTTTCTTCTATTTTCAATCCTACCTTATCTATAACGCCGTCTAACTCTGACCTGTTCTTTCCTAATAATACAATCTTCAAATCTGGATAATCTTTCCTAATTAGGTTAACCAAATCTTGCCATGCACCTTCTTTATTCCATAACTTTGCTTGTGCTGTACTATCTATTCCTAATGTTATATATTCGTCTTTTTCAAAATCTATTGGCATATCAACAACACCGATCCGTGCGTTCTTTTCCATGTAATCTAACCCGAGTATATCCGTTGCTATTTGTTGCATTGGAATACGATTCCATTTTATTTTGTTTCTTGAATAGTCATTATCAAAACATCCAATTTGATAACTAACGTCATATCGTATCAAGTTTCTATCTTTTGGTTCTACAAATTTTAGTTCTGGATATTCTTTTTCAAATATATGATTCCAAAATGATGAAACGTGAACTTGACAGTTATGTTTCTTTTGAAAATCTTCGGCGTATGGCATCCATGAAATATTATCACCTAATGCTGATGAACTAAATATGAGAAGAACTTTTTTATCTTTTAAATCTAATTTAGAATATTCCTTATCATTTACTTTGACTTTCCAATTGACGAAGTATTTAGGACTCGGAGATGCCCAACTGTTTGTTGCCAATTCTGTTCTGTAAACTAATTGGTCGGTGTCTTGGTCATAAAATTCAATCTCATAATTCTTTAGCGTGTCTCCACCTGTGATTTCAATTTTGCAACCATCAAAATATGTCAAACTAATTACATTTCTGGATTGCCCATACGTTGGAGAACCTTTTTGAATTGTGTCTATGCTACCAGAATAAATATCATTTGTCATAACGTCTACCATTTTATTTCTTCTAATAGACGATTCGTAAATACAAAGTAGATTGTCAACAATCTTACTCCAAGAATGTTCTTTACCTGTTTCTTCTGCTAATGTAGCATACTTGTCATAATCCAACGAGATTTTATTAATCTTAGCACATGCTTTTTCAATACTAAAATATTTTAAAACTATTTGTCCTGGTAATGTTTCGTACCCATCATACAATCCAACTACAGGTAGGCCACACGCCAAACTTTCTATGAGTGTTAGATTTGGATGTCCTGCTTCTAATTCACTGAAGTTTAAAAATATGGCATGGCGATTGTATAATTCTACAATTTCTTTTTCATTTGGATCGTAGATTATTTTAGCTTTTCGATATTCTGAAAACTCAGGATGAACTTTGAAAAATTCTTGATTCTGTCTTGGACCCGCAAACGTAATTGACATATCCAATGCTTTAGCAACGTTAAGTGCTTTTATAAAACCTTTTCTGTCTGCTGTTGGATCATTTATGTATCCGTTGTTAGCGAGACACAATATACCTTCTCGTGGTAGATTTAAATTTTTATATTTATCTGTATCTACACCGTGAGACAAAAATCTAACGTTTTTTCGATCTAACTTTTCAGCAACGTTTTTTCCATGGACGATTGTAAAATCTGCATGGTCTGAAACTTCTAAACATCTTTTTAACATTTCTTCAGAACGAAAAATATGATGATCGTGAACTGATAATATATATCGATTAGGAATAAAATTATTAAAAGTTAATATCTCTCCACCGTCTGAACTATATTGTAGCGTGTGGGTATGAATTATATCATACCCTTTAGTGTGCATAGCATCTTTCAAATCTACAATATCAACAACGTGACCTTTCTTTTCTAATTCTTTTTTGTAGCAATCTACTATCTTTTCAATAGCACCCCACTTATCTAAATTAATCTCCATGTATCCTGGATTAACTAAACAAATCTTCATTATTTTTCCTCTTTATAATTTTTTGAATTGATACAATACATTACCGAATAGCGAGGTAACCCGTTTCCATCTATAATTCTTTCAGTTTCATTCAGATTACAATCTTTATATAGATCAAAACCGTTTTTTCGTAATTTATTTATAACAGGTTCAATACTGAAGAAGTTTCCGTTGACATTATCACCGTTGTAGTGATATTCCAATATAATCTTATTAATCTTTGCTAAAGTTTCGTCTTCAATAGTTTCAAAAACTTTGTACTCAGAACCTTCAATATCAATTTTCAGAAGATCTAATTTTTCAATTTTATTATCTTCCATTAATTTCTTCAAAGTTATTTTTTCAACCCTGTCTAAAACTTTTTGTTCTTCTTTCAAATTTTGTAAGAAAATTGAAAAATGTCCTGTTCCTTCTTCTAACCACCTGTCGTTTTGAATCTCAATAAACCCATCATCTGTGTCAGACATTGCATATTTCAAAACTCTTATTCTGTTTTCGTCTGAGAACGTTTCTTTAACTAACTGAACTAAATTTTCTTGAATGTCAACTGCTACAATTTGTTCATAATCTTTATTTACGTTAGCAAAATAATCTACGTATGCTCCTACATTGCACCCAAGATCTATTGTATTCTTGCAACCTTTTATAAAGTCACCGTAAATGTCTAAATAGTTGAATTCAATATAAGGATAAGAAACTGAACGATCTAACGGTAAAGATTTTATTCGTCTTCTTTTATTAACGTGTTCAATTTTTGGAAACTCTCTAATTGTAAGTAAGTTTTTATTACTATCATATATTTTTAAAGTGTAACCGTTATTATCTCTAATGAAGGTATCTATAACGTCATCATTTGTGTAAAAAAGACTAATACCAAAATCGTAAGAATTATTTAATCTAAACTGCTTACCAAGAATTGTTAATCCACTATCGTAATCGTTAATACTAAGGTAATACGTTTCGTCTTGTTTAATTACATCGTTATGCTTAACAAATATATTAAACTTGTCTTTTGTATTAATGTAAACCTGTTCAAACCTTAAACCGTCTATCTTGCTACAATTTTCACTAACGATTTGTCTAATGTGATGAATAACAGTTGAAGGTTCTATTTCACGTGAGCAAATGTAATTATTACCAAACGGACATTTGTCATAAATTTGTTGACCTTCAGCGTAGATTCTCTTGTTCCAACAACCACGGCATTTTGAACCTGTATAAATTCGATGTTTGTTTTCAAATTCTGTCTGTGGCTCTGAGAAACCTGAAATTACAACTACTTCTTTACCAAGTGCCCAACCTAACCAACTCATACCTGATGCTAACGTTACTACAAATTCTGAGTATTTTACAATCTGTGCCGCTTCTAATATACTTGCAGAATGAACTTTGGTTACATTTTTAAGATTTAACGTGTCATCTTCTTTTTGTAATAGAACAACTTCGTAGTCATATTCTTTCCTGATGTAATCTATAACTTGTTGCCATCCGCCGTAGTAATGCCACTTCTTAATATTATGAATACAAGATGTATTAAGAACAACGTATTTTTTATCTAATATGAAAGGTTCAGAATCAGGAAGTTTCAACTCACATTTTATTCTAACGTGTGGATCGTGATTGAGAAAAGTAAAACACAGTTCTTCAACAGATCTTGCTCTCCAATTTTCAAAATCATCTGGTAGACCCAAATCTATAACTTTATCAAAATTGACTTCGGAATCTTGTTCGATATATTTAACTTCAGGATACGAATCTTTAAACAGATCTGAGTATGGCGTTTTAAAATATACATCCAAATTGTTCTTTTCTCTATAATAATTAATGTAAGGAATCCATGCTATACTATCACCTAACGTTCTTGGTTCAAATCTCATTAAGATTTTTTCTTTAGAAGCAAAAAACGTTGGGTGATCGTTCGGGTCTGTGGATACTACTTTTTCTTTATATTGGGTTGGATATTTTATTTTATATTCTTCAGTTGGTTCTTCTTGAACTTCGTTTATGACTTCACCTAAAAATTTATCACATCTGTCTGTAATCTTCTGTAAGTTAGCACCTAACTCATCGAATAACAAATATTCTACATTTTTTTCGTTATCATATTTGCCAAGATAAACATCAAGTGGATATAACAAACAATCCATCTGCCAAGACAATGCTTCTTTTATGACTAATGGGTTTGTTTCTTTGTCTCCTTCTCTTCCTAAAGATGTAAACAAAAATAAATCCATTGCTCCGTAAAATAGATCTACATCTGAACGTTCTTTCCAAACCTTACAATTTTTCGGTACGTTTGCCATTAATGGTGCCCAGTACGATTTGAAATTGTCTGCTTGATTCCCAACAAAGTGAAATTGTATTTTCTTGTCTGTTAGTTGTTTTGCATACTCAAATATTTCTGCTTGATTCTTTCTCGACGTGAAAAGACCAACGTTCAAGACGTGATAACAGTTTGGATCTAATCCAAGATTTTTTAATGCAGATTCTCTATTTGGACGAATGTTTAAGTCAATCGGAAATTCTACTAACGACATAGGAATTTCTAAACTTTTGAATTGATCAAACGACCAATCAGAAACAAACGCGAATTTGTCTGGAAAGAATATCTTTTTCTCGGGATCAAAAGATGAATCGTGTGTGGTTTCGATGATCACATACTGTCTATCTGGATCGTTGTAAATTCTTCCTGCTATGGTATTATCCATGAAAAATTCTGGCATCTCTTCGAAGTGTATATAATCCGGTTCGATATCTTCGATTAGTGTGTGGATGAACTCTCTTGAGTTTGGAGATAATGAGTATAACTTATCTTTCAGTATATCTTCTAATTGTTTTCTTTGTACGTTGTAAATAGGGGCTATATTTTGCCACTCTATCAAGTATATGTCGTACGTGTTTTTTAGTAACTCTATCTTTTTCAACAAGTAGGCTGGAAGACCACCAGTCGAGAGGTGTGGGCAAATGTAAAGAATTTTCTTCAAATCTATTTCCTTAATGTGTTTAATTTCTTTGTTTTATATTTATTTGATCTGTCTTTTAGCAAAAAACGTTGCCATGTGATAACCGTTTAATTCTATTCCAGTTTTCTCAAAATTTGGAGTATCTGAATAGATGAAACCTGCTTCATCTAATTTATCCAAAACCTTTCTTAGTTTTATATCTTCTTGGTCATTGTGGTGATACTCTAAAATTATCTTGTCTATTTTTTGAAGAGTTTCAATATTCAGTGTTTCGAACACATCAAATTCCGCTCCTTCTATATCAAGTTTCAACAGATCAAAATTACCATATTCTTCTACTATAGATTCCAAAGTTATAGTTTCAACATCAATAAACGTGGAATCATTATCGTTAGATTTTATAATTGAAGATCCAACTGAAGCGTTATCAGATGAAAAAATTTGAATAGTTGTAATATCAGAATATAAAGCTTTGTTTATTTTTACTAATTCTGGAAATTCAAAATTAGAATTTAAATATCCAAACGTTTCAGGAACAGGTTCTATTGCTATAATTCTTTCTATATTTTTATTTTTTAATCTAACGTATTCTATAAATGCTCCAATATTCGCACCTGCGTCTATAATCTTTTTAGAATTTTTAATAAAATCACCATAGATGTCATTGTACATAAAATCTATATATGAATTTATTGGTGAATCCATATGATTATAATTGTATTTAGTGTTAAAATTGTTTTGTCTTAACCTAAATTCTTTTTGTCCACAAAAGTTATATTCTTCATCATAGATTTTTATCAAATAACCTGCCTTTAATAATCCATAATTATTAAACATTTGATCTTGGAATGGAACACACCAGTGTTCACCATAATCAACATTCATATTAAATCTATAAATTGGTAACGTGCTTGTAATATCACATACTTGAACCTGATATACTTTGGAAGTTAAAAGATTTGGATTATCATAGATGAAAAATAATTTATTTGTTCCCTCTTTTCTAATATTAAAATTATTAATATTGAATTTGTAGTTTATCAGATTTTTAAATTCTTCTTTTATATTGTTTGGTATTTTTACTGTATTAACAGATATTTCTTTATTTAAATTTTTAAAAATTCCATTGTCTTT
>Ga0209538_1001237_pt1 | contig 13661 bp, 11 predicted proteins | sample BarGraNGADG00211_2_FD_184492 | JGI IMG/M metagenome (GOLD analysis project Ga0209538, IMG submission 184492) | Arctic peat soil microbial communities from Barrow, Alaska - Barrow Graham LP Ref core NGADG0004-211 (SPAdes) (version 2) | ecosystem: Environmental > Terrestrial > Soil > Wetlands >... | reverse complement strand
GGCGCACTTCTTCCAGACCCTCAGCTCAACCGCGGCCTCACCCAGGGCCTGGGTCAGGTCCGCGACCTCGGCCTCCAGCTGGGCCTCACGGGTCGTCGGACCGGCCTTGCCGGCCACCAGCCCCGCGCGGCCGGCCTCCAGGAACTGCCGCTTCCAGTTCCCGACCGACTGCTCGGAGACCTTCGCCCGACGGGCCGCCTCCGCGACGCTGACCTCACCGGCCAAGATCGACAGCACGACCCGGACCTTCTCCTCGACCGGGAACACCGGCGCTCTGGACATGGTCATCAGACTCCTTCAGCAGGTCACCACCCGCAAGCAACGGGCCCTGCCACAAAGCCTGACGCGGGACACTAGGACTGTGAGAGTCAGGCCCGGCGACACCGACCGCCACGCCCCTCAAGGAGTCAGACCAACCGGTCCACCCGTCCATAGTGAAGAGCCCCTTTGCATGTCTCCCCATCGACGGGCCGCCAGCGTGTATCGAATCAGACAATCGTGTCCGCCGAAATGGCTCGTTCGGCCCTCCCAGCGTCAGGTCCCGAGATGGGTGAGCGCTGTGGTCAGGAGCCAGTGCTCGGCGGTCGGCGTTTCACCGTATCGGCCGGTTCGCTCGACGATTACCGGACCACCCACTGGAGCGACTGCCGGCGAGTCGCTGCCGACGGCCCACGTCAGATCGAAGGTCCCCTCGATGTGGGAGGGGTCGGTGACCATCTCGAACCTAGGTCCGACAAGACGCCCGAGTCGCTCCCATCGGTTCGGACTATCGACAACCGCAGTGACTGTCGCACCAGCGCTGGCGAGCAGCAGCCCTGCGATCGGTGCCTTCGAACACAGATCGAGTACCCGTGTCTTGCCGATGGGGTGGAGTCGCCTTCGTACGGCGTCGAGGAACGGGTCGAGGTGCCAACCCTGTCCGAATCGGTGCCCGAGAACCCCTAGTGAGAACGGGACGTCCGCGGACGGCCAGGCATCCTGAAGGCCCTCGAGCAACTCGTTCGCGGCGCGCGTCAGGCCCGCCCACTCAAGGAACTCGACGAGATCGATCTTGGCGAGCCCATCGTCGACGCCGCCGATATCCGCATTCGCGAAGCGCGGACCCGATGCTGCCTGGTCGAAGTCGATGAGTACCAAACCGCCGGTCGGCTGAACGATCAGGTTGCCTGGATTGAGATCGCGGTGGGCGACCCTGCGTGCTGCCAGATTGTCAAGCATCTCGTGCAGATCGACTCCGAAGGAAAGCAGTCGAGCCGCGGCGTCATCGCGGTTGGTGCGCAGCCAGGCGTCCAAGGGCTCACCCTCGACGTATTCGTACGCGATCCAGCTGAATGACGATTCGATGCCGTAGCCGATGGCAATGGGGAAGCGTGACGAGCGACCCTGGAGCCGTCGGAGAAGGTGGAACTCGTCCTCCAAGAGAGTCGGTTTGGGGTCGATCCGGTCATGACGTTGCAGCTTGATGATGGAGTTGCCTCGCCGGTAGACAGAACGGGCTCCAGCGGAGAAGGGGGACACAGAGATGAGTTCGGCTGGGGCAGCGAGGAATGCCTCGATGGCTTCGTCCTGTTGATCGCACCGGATCGACTCGAACTCTGTTGTGCACACGAGGATGTGGAGAGACGGACGGGTAATCGTCACATTGAACGGTTGGAGAGACCACGCAGTCGCTGGATCGACGGTGGGATCTGCGACACGATATGGAGCAAGAGAGCAGGTGATTGTCAGGACGAGCTTCGCACCGGGCCCGGACGCCGATGCCACCTCGACGGCCAATACTGCTGGATGAATGGCGAGCTCTTGGATGACATCACAAACCGGCTGAAGGACAACCCGAACGTCATCAGGGCCCCCGTCGGCGTCGGAAGTCACACCGGCTGTGCTGACCCGCCCCACATGGTCGATGAATGACTCAAGAAGTGGACGTGCGGTCGACCAAGGAACAGCGCGCCGGTACCGGTCATCGGATGCGAGACGGATCCATCGTTCCGCGTTCTGGAGATCGGCCCTCTCAACAGATCCTCTTGCGTCGCCGTTCGCAGTCAGGTCGTTGACGAAGTCATGCACGGCAGCACGATCCGGCCCTAGCGCCGCCGTGGCAAATGGTCGAGTCCGTTCGTGCACGTCGTTGTGGAAGAGAATCCAGCCCCGGAACTCGACGCGGCCCCGGAAAGCCAACACGAGTAGCGTGGTCATTGTGAACCACGAGGCGCCGAGCATCGCGCGATCGATGCCTCTGGGGATTCCGCCACTTATGTCGTGTCCGACCACGGCGACCGCGCAGAGAATCGACGAGAGGGCTGCGGCGAGGCCCAAGGCCGCTACCCACAGTGCTGTGGGTGATCGATTCCCGGCGAACCACCAGCGGTTCGAGAGAATTCGGTATGCACCCTGGGCGATCAGGCCAACAACTGAAAGAGACACAAGAAGCGGCCAAGACGCGTGAGGAGCGGAGCGCTTGAGGAGCACCGGGGTGACCGCCCACAGGGCGATGACGGGCCCGAGAGCGGTTCCGAGGCGACCGACGCGGTTCACGGAGTCGCCGTCGACAAACGCGGTTGCTCGTTGAAGAGGAACTTCGTCAGAGCGGCAGCAGCGGGTTCAAGCTCTCCGTCGTTGCGAAAGGCAACGTAGTCCACCACGGGCTGAGACCGGTAGTGGCGAAGCATGGTCAGGTCGTACCACGCGTGGCCCTTCTCAGTGACTTCGTCCTTGCGACTCTCGATCGTCGACCATGAGGCTCGGATATGGATCGTGGTGCAGGGGCGATGAAAGTTCGCGAGCAGGCGCGCGATTCTGGAGAGCCGCGGCTGGTCGCTCTTGCGGTCGACGATCAGAAAATCACCAAGGTAACGATCGAGCACGGTGTGGTCGGACACGATCTTCGGAAGGCGATAGGCCGCTATGGCGTAGGTGAGAGGAGTGAGCATGTTGTCGATCGTCTCGTAGGGCAGCCTGGGCGTATAGCGGTTGGCCTTATAGATCCCTCTGAAGACCAGGCTCCGTCGGTAGGCGTTCATCGCAGGAAGGGTGTCATAGCCCAGTGCCTCGGCGACCGCCCCGCCGAGGCTCGTCTTGCCGCTACCGTCGACACCTACGAGGGCGACTCCGTTCAGCCTCCGATGCTCGAACCAGCGTCGGCGGGCTCTGCCCAGCACACTCTGCCGGCGTGTGATCCTGCCACGCCCCTCAAGCTGCTCGCCGCATCGTCCTCGAAGCTGCTGTTCTGCCGTCCGAATGGCGCTCCGGTCGATCTGCCCAGTGGTCAGAATGCGTTCGAGCGCCTCGGCAAGCACCGGGTGACCGGAGCATCGGTGCAAGAGGCCAGACAGACGCTCGGCGTTGGAGGGGGACGTCGGGTCGCGGTCCATGATGGCAAGGTGTTGGATATACACGGCAGCCTCGAGATCCGCGGGGAGACGTCGCACGGGTCCATCCGTGTCGACTGCGAACTGTGCGACGTCCTCGTACGTGAGATAGGAGCGACCGCCGAAGATTTGCCAGAGTTGTACCCAGAGATCGATTCGAATCGAATGGGCCATGTCCGCGCTGAAGATGGCCACCCCAATCTTGCGTGGTCCGGAACGTTGCAGCCGATAATGAAGGTTCCACTCGGCGGCAACCTCGTCGACGATGTCGAGCATCGTCGGAATCGCGGCAGCAGCCACCAGAAGGTCGACGTCTCCTCGGTCGACACAGCCTGGGCCGAGTTCCGTCTCGCGGAGCAGGACGGCGTCGCCCCCGCGTTCGAGAATGTCGCTGAGCCCCTGGAGGAGCGAGGTGGTCATCATGTCCCTGCTGTCGGTGAGTTGCGCCGGACGACAAGCAGCGCCTTGGTGAGAGCAACCTGCCAGAACGGCGACATTAACACCAGGACGGAACCTCCGGCGAGACCGCCGACGGCTACCGCGACGAGGAGCATCCCGAGATCGCCAAGATGCGAGTCGAGCACAGCGACCGACGTGCGAGCGCCGACGACGATAGCCGGCACCGAGAAGAGGGCGGGCCGGACCGCGACAAGGATCTCTCTGAAGCTGGATCCCGCCATTCGGATCGCAAGGGCCAGTGTGATGGGCAGGTAGATGAGGGTGAAGGGCGCCGTCCGGCCGACTGCCATGGCCAGTGCCTGGCCCGGGGCGCCCCGATCGCCCACGAGGGAGGCTACGACCAGGAAGACTGCGACGTTGACCGCAGCGAGCGACCAGGTGAGCGCGGCCGTCACGCCCGGCCGGCCGGTTGCCTGGAGCAGAGGTCCACAGAGGTTGTTCACCGAACGGGCCGCGGCGAGCACCGTGAAGACCACCAACACCGTAGCCGCGCCCCTCCACTCAGCACCGAGCAACCGGAAGAACAGGTCGCTCACAGCGGCAGCACCGGCCGCCATCGGGATGACCAGTCCAGCGCTGTGGCCCACCGAGTCCCGGAATGTCCGCGCGAGTTCCGCCTTATCGTCCTGTGACCGGGAGAAGGCGGGCAGGGCCGCCAGGGCGACCGGCTGCGACAAGGCATCGACGATGGTCCGGGAGATGCGGAGCGCCATGCGATACAGGCCGACGGCAAGCGGGCCGAAGAAGACACCGATGATGATTGAGTCGAGCTGAGACTGGACGAACGAACCAACCGCTCCGAGAAAGACACGTCTCGAGAACCCGTACAGATCGACGACGGCAGCGCGGGAAAAGCGGAGGCCGGGCCGCCAGGTGCTGACGGCCCACAACAACACCAAGGCGATCCCCTGGGTCGCGAGCTGCTGCGCCACGAGGGCCCACACGCCGGCGCCGGCAAACGCGGCGATGATCCCGACCGCACCGCCTATGACCGAAGCAGTGTTGGCGCGAACGGCGAGGGCTTTGAACCTCAGCGACCGCTGGAGCAGCGCCTGTTGAACGACCGTAAGTGCTTGGATGATGACGATCGGCGACATCACCCGCAGCACGCCGGCGAGATCGGGGGCATTGCTGACTTCGGCCCACCAACCCGCCAATGAGAGGGTGCCGACGATTAGCAGCACAGATGTGGCCATGATCACCCAGAACGCAGCGTCGAGGTGACGGTCGGTGAGCGTCTTCCGTTGAATGATGGTCGTCGTGAGGCCCTGCTCCAAGAAGAGCTGGACGAAGAGGAGGAAGACCGTCGCCAGGGCAACCGTGCCGAAGGCCTCAGGGCCCAGCAGGCCGGCGATCACCAACAGGACGATGGTGCTAATCAATTGGTTCCCGATATTCATCAAGAGCGACCACTTGACGGCATGACCGAACGAGCCGTGCTCGGAGGAGGCTCCAGGCCCGGTCACTGGGGAGATGCCTTGCGCCGCGGGCCGCGATGGGGGGGTGTGGTCACCAATCCGTCGACTCGATCATCCGCGTCACAGAAGAGAAGATCGGAATCTTTGGCTGCTTCGGCGCCAACATTGTGCGCCGCACTTGTGCCACGTCTCTTGCACTCCAGTACCGAGAGGGCGGGCAAGCGATCGCGGAAGGACTCGACCACGGCTCGAGTGTCATCGGTCGATACGTTGTCGACCACGAAGACCTCCCATTGGAAGCCCGCGTCTTGCGCCCCGAGTGCCGTCAACTGCTCGCTGATCAGTGTCGATGCGTTGAGCGCCGGGATGATGACGCTCACGACCGGTTCCGTTCGCGGAGCCCCCTGGTCGCTCACCCGGCAATCCTAGCCCGGATCAATGAGCCATCAAACCTGGGGGGCTTCACTACAGCCCGATTGCGTCAGCGAACTCGCGTGCGCGCACCGTCCAGCTATGGCTTTCGGCGTATGCCATGCGCCGCGCCACAAGTTCAGCGTCACGAGGCCGCGTCAGCGCCTCGTCGGTCGCGCGGGCGAACTCCGCGGGCCGAGAGCACCGGGTGACCAGATCGTCGGGAAGCATCCGCGCGGCTGGTAGGTCGGTGACCACGGCGGCGCGCCCCGCGGCCAGGTACTCCATGGTCTTGAGCGGGAAGCTGCCCCGGTTGAAAGGCGTATCCGTGTAGGGAGTTAGACCAACGGTTATGTGACGCATGTAGGACGGCAGGTCCGGAAAGGGCCGTGCTCCCGTCCACTGGACGTTCTCGCGGGAGATGAGCCTATCCAGTCGCTGGGTGTCAAACGTCAGTGCGCGGGGACCGACCAGGAGGACCGAATGACCGGTTCCAACGACAGCCTCGAGAAGGTCCAGGTCTATCCGGGCGGACATGTGCCCGATGAACCCTGCGATCGGAGAGGGCAGGTGTACGTCAGGAGCCGGCGCCGTCTGGTCGGTGACCGCGAAGGCGTCGGTGTCACACCCATTTGGAACCACCGAGACCGCTCGTGCGATGCCAGACCACTTCTCCGCAAGGATTGGAGAGACGGCAACGACCAGGTCCGCCTGCGCTAACTGTTCACGCTCACGTCGTTCGAGCCAAGCGGGCCGCAGACCCATGAGTTCCGCGCCGGCCACCCAGTCGTCTGTTCCGTAGACCACCTTGAGGTCCGCATCGCAGGCGCCCAGGACGGGGTTGAACGAAGCTGCAACCAAGGCGGAGACCCGACCGCCGAGTTCGGCCACGGCGCGTCTGATCGCCGCCCTCGTCGCCGCGTGGGCGGCGACGCGGATCATGGGACGGCTCACACCCGGGGGAGCCATCGGGGTGAGCCTGGCCACGCCAGGGGCCACCATCCGCAGCCGGGGACCTCGCAGTGCTGGCCGCAGATGGGGCTTGCGGAACGGTGTAAGCCAAGACATCGGTGGGTCGACGAAGAGGACGGGCACACATCGTCCGAGCGCGATCGCGAGGTGCTTCTCGGACATCCAGGGTTCGTCCCATGACATACCCGAAGCGATGACGACCATGCCGTCCCATGAAGCAGGCTCGAGGTCTGAGGAATCGATCATGGCGGGCTCCCGACTTCCGGGGTCGTCGAGGGCGCGATGAAGTCGGAGCGCATCTCTTGTTGGATGTGACGTCGGGTGGTTCGCGACAGTGCCGCGATCGCGCCGAGCGCGAAGAAGAGCACTCCAGCGACCTGCGGGAAGCCGAAGGCATCGAATGCGGCGCACGCCATCGCGGCGACGGCAACCGTAGCCGTGAGCGCGGCGGCCAGGCTCGCTTCGGCCGGAACCGCGGTTGTCCGGCGGATCTTCGTAGCCACGGAGATCCCGGTGATGAACAAGAGAATCAGCGCTGCCACGCCGATGACCCCGGCCTCGATCAAGAGACCGAGGTACTGGTTGTCGAAGATGCGATAGCGGGGGAGAAATGTCGCGTATCCGCGGCCGGTCAGGGGATGCTGGAGAGCATAGTGCAGGGCGATGTCCAAGCTGTCGACTCGCGACTGAGCGCTGTCGTCTCCGGAGATGTTCGTGAAGAGACGACCCATCGTGCCGAGCAGCCCGGGGACGGCCGAGTAGACAGCCAGACCACCGACAGTGAGCCAGAGATAGGCAAAGCGACGTCGGCGCTTCGACCACGTCGGCATGAGTATCCCAAGAACGAGCGCCAGGCCGAGGAACGTCGACCGCGACATCGTGACCGGGATCGCCGCCGCGATCGCAATCACCGGCCACCATCGGAGCACGCGGGAACGCGCGTCGGTGAAGGCAAGGTGCAGGGCCAGTGGCAGAATCATCGTGAGCAGCACGCCGAACTCAATCGGGTGCGTCGAAGTTCCAGAGGCTCTGGCCAGACCATTGCGGCTGAACGCGCTCGTAGGACTCCCGTTCCATGAGAGCCCGGGGATGAGCAACTCTTCGACGAAGGCTCGGTCAGTCACGAACTGGATCACTCCGAGCAGTGCGGCGAGCCCGGTCGCAGCCACGAGCACGCGCATGACTGAGTCGAGTCTCGGCCGCGCGAGAATCCCGTCCGAAGTCAGAACGGTGATCCCGAGCCACGAAACCACGATGAGGAGGCCGCGATCCGCAGCACTCGTCTCGATCGCCTCCATCGGCCTGGTGGCTGCGGCGATGTAGCTCAACAGGATCGCGATGAAGAAGACGGTCGCAGCGATCCGCACTGGATCGATCGGCATCAGCTGAGTCTGGGTGCGATTCAGCAGGGTGGCGAGCCACCAGGCACCAGCAACCAGACCCAGAAGCTCAGCCGGCGACCCGGCCGCACCGAGCGGCGCCACGACGAGGTTGGCCGGGACGAGGATCAGGAGCAGCGTCCAGATGACGAGTAGCGTCGCTCCGTCGAAGCCATATCGGTGCCGTCCGGTTCTCGGCACCCCCATCGTGTTCATCCGCATCTCGATCAGCGGGGCGCCGGGGCGTTCTGGCGGGCCTCGTCAGCACCATCGGATACGAGGTCTGCTCCGCCTGCCACGTCGGGCGTGCGGTCGGGGTCGTCAAGGTCGTTCACGGGCGCGCCGTCGTCATCGAGAGCGGCGCTCACCGCCCCTTCCATGAAGGCCGCCGGGTCCGCGCCGCCGTCCGAGCGACGTCTCATCAAACTGTCCAGCGCACTCACGCCGAAGAGAGTCAGCGCAAGCCCGCCGACGCCCGAGAGAAGCAGCGCTCGGAACTGAGTCTTGTTGTCCACAGTGGGTGTACTGCTGCGTGCGATCTCGACGACGCGAATCTGCTCCGCGGGCGTCACCCCAACCGCGTTCTGGAGGTCGAGAAGCACCTTCGGCACCGTCTCGGCAACCTGTCCAAGCAATGCCTGCGCGCCATCGCTCGTCGTGTCGGTCGCGTCGATCACGACCACAGGTCCTGCGCCGGAGGTGTCTCGGACTACCTCGAACGCGGCCGTGCCGTCCTTGGGCGCCAGGGTGTCGTGCACCGCGCCGGTGCTGACGGCGCGAGCGAGGACGTCCGTCGCAGCCTGGAGGCCGCCGAGGCCAAGGTACGGGTTCGTCGACTTCTCGAGCGCGCTCGCCGGGGGCAGCAGGAGCATCGCGGCCTGGTCCTGATACTGGAGCGGAACGATGCTGTAGACGTACTGGAGCAGGAACGCGGTGGCGACGATACCGAGGAGCCCTGCCCACCATCGGCGTCGCAGCCCCGCTATCAGGTCGGCAAGATCCATCAGCGAGACTCCTCGTGGGAAGCGAACGGGCATCCAGAGTGCGGCCAGGCGGACAGACTACGCTGCCCATCTGGACGGTCGCGACATGCGACATGCGGCGAGTGAGGTGAGGAGAGATCGTGACGATCTGGGAGTTGATGAGGCTCATGCGAAGCCACCCTGTGCTCGTTGCCGTGATGCTGCTCCTCTCGGCTGTCGCCCTGGCTCTGGCGTCGAGACCGGTTGAGGTCTGGAACGGGGAGGTCCGAGTCATCTTCCTCAAGCCGACTTCGAGCCCAGGCAACGCGCTTGCGGCGACGAGCGTCGCGCTCGTCAGCATGGCGGGCATCGTGGCTCGTGATGTTGAGGGGTTCAGCTCGACTCCCCAGACTGTGAACAGCTTTGTCACTCTCGCGAGCCAGGGAGTCGTCACAGGGGTCGAGGTTCGCCAGCGCAATTCTGGTGGGCAATGGGACCACAACTACGAAGATCCTGTACTGAACATCCAGTCGACCGGGCCCACCCGCGAGGTCGCCCAGGCCCAACTCCAGGCAGGCGTCAACTCGGTGATGCGCACCCTGGACGATCTGCAGAATCGCGAGTCCGTACCGACCGATAGTCGCATTCGTGCACGCTTGAGCGCTGGGAACCCGGAGTACACCACTCAGAAGGGAAGTCGCGTTCGGGCCGTGGGTGCGACTGCGCTCGTCTGTGGCCTGATTACTGTCGGTGCGCTCGCGCTGGTGGAACGACGAAGCCAAGGGCTCGGCGCGGTCAGGCTGAGGAGACTTTGGGGACGCCGAGACTCCGTGCTACGGCGCAGACCCGTGCGCCGACCGAGCGTCACCTTTGCACTGGCTCACGCCCCTCGATCGGCCGGTCCTCTCACCCCGATACCGCCACGTCCCCGTCCGCGGCGCGCCCTCCTCCGGATCCTCCCTGATCACACGCGGGCCTCGCCGTGACCACCGTGTCGAACCTTCTGGCTGGACTCGTCGCTTCACCGACGAGGCGACGCGACCATGGGGTGCACCATCGGCTACCTGCGAGCCTGGATTCGCTCGCTGCGACCGTGACCCTCGCGGCCTTCCTAAGTGAAATGCTCACCGGTTGCACGTTCGCCGGCGGGACGTCGAGCCCGAGCACGGGCGACGGTCTCGACAGCCGGTCGGAGGCGATCTGTCGCGAGGTGCCAACTGCCGGTGACCAAGGCGCCAGTGCGTGCACGGGCCCTTCGGACAGCGAGCCCGACTCGGCCTCGCTGTCACCACTCCCGGAGAACTCGCGGAGTGGCCGGCCGAGCGCTTCGCCCTCGCCGGTCGCACCGTGGGGCTCAACCGTCAGATGGCCTGGACCGGGCGACACCGGCGTTCCGGCCGGGACGTCGCTGAAGGCGTCCGGTGCGATCACGGTGACGACGCCGAACACGGTGATCGATGGTCTGGACGTCTCCGGGACCGTGACCATCGCCGCGTCCGGTGTGGTGATCAAGAACTCGAAGATCCACGGCTCGGGGACCTACGGGGTATACACGCGGTCCGGAGACGTGACGATCTACGACTCGGAGATCTACGGCTTTGAGAACGGGATCGGGAGTTCCCGCTGGTCGGCCTACCGGGTCAACATCCACGGCACCTACGGCGATGGTGTCAAGCTCGGCTCGAACGTCACGCTGCAAGACTCGTGGATCCATGACCTGACGCCGGCTGCAGAGGCGCACGCCGACGGAGGGCAGATGCAGTCCGGCGTGACGAATCTCGTGGTCCGGCACAACACGATCGACCTCGCCTCGACCAAGAGCGCGAACTCCGCTCTGTTCATCGCCCCCAGCCTTGGCCCGAGCAGCGTTGGCCCAGTGACGATCATCGACAACTGGCTTGACGGCGGGAACTTCACCGTCTTCATCGTGGATGGTGACGACGGCCGCTACTACGTGGAGAACATCACATTGTCCGAGAACAGATTCGGACGGCACGCACGGTACGGTCCATTAAGGGTCAACGTGCCTGCAATCACATCGAACAACGTGTGGGCAGACACAGGCGTACCGATCAGGAACTTGAAGCGCCCCAGGTTTGATCCCACTCCTGTCTGAGGGGTCTTCAGAATCGAGGGTGTAGTCGGGGTCTGAAGCCGCCGGTCTCCAGGAGCGATCTGGCGATGTAGTTGGTGAAGTTGCGGAACCCGAGGGCCGAGCCGCGCAGGTGTTCGAGTCGGCCGTTGACGCTCCTATGTCTTGTCAAGGCGTGATCGGCGCGTTCTGGCCGGCGGCGTTGAGGTGGCGGTAGATCTGGCGGGCGAGGTATCGCTTGAGGCAGCGGCGGATTTCTCGGAGGGTGCGCCCGGGACTGCTGTCGGTCTGGTTGACACTTCCGGTGAGTGGTTCTCAGGCCGCGTGTGCGGTGGTGTTGTAGATCATCTCGTACTGGATCGGGGTGAGCTTGCCGAGGGCTCGTTGGCGTCGGCGGCGGTGGTAGGTCCGTTCGATCCAGGTCACGATCGCCAGGCGCAGCTGGTCGCGGGTGGCCCAGCGTTGGCGGTTCAAGACGTTCTTCTGCAGCAGGGCGAAGTAGGACTCCATGGCGGCGTTGTCCCCGGCCGCGCCGACCCGGCCCATGGATCCGACCAGGCTGTTGACGGCCAGGGTCCGGACGTACTTCCTTGATCGGAACTGCGATCCCCGGTCGCTATGGACCACGCACCCGGTGACCGCGGCCGGGCCGCCCCGGCGGGCCACCGCGGAGGTCAGGGCGTCGACGGCGAGTTGGGACTTCATCCGGTGGCTGATCGAGTACCCGACGATCCGGTTGGAGAAGACGTCCTTGACCGCGCAGCAGTAGACCTTGCCCTGGTCGGCTTGGATTCCAGCGGTCGTCGCAACACCGACGAGGCGGGGTGTTGGCGATGCCGGCGAGGAAGTACACCGAGGAGCAGCGGGAGCGGTTCTTCGAGGTGATGGACCGTGGCGGCACGGTGCGGGCTGCGGCGGCCGCGGCCGGGGTTCATCCCGATGCGGGCTACCGGTGGGTGCGTCGGGCCGGGATGGCGCACGACCGGCCTGCGCCGCGGGCGTACTCCCAGCAGGACAAGGACGCGTTCTTCGGGTTGCTGGCCGAGCGCGGGAACGTCTCTGCGGTCGCCCGCAAGCTCGGGTTCGTGCGCGCGACCTGCTACAAGTGGGCGAACCAGGCCGGGATCTTCACCGGCAAGAACGTCGATGCCGAGCGTGAGGAGTTCGCCCGACTGCGCGCCTCGGGCCTGACACGCGCCCGGGCCGCCGCCCAGGTCGGCGTCGACGCGCGATCGGCGCTGGACTGGGACCGGGGGGTCCGCGTCTTCTCCGGGGGCCGGGTCTATCCGGACGGGCGGGTCGTTCGGCATCGCCGCGAGCAGATACTGGCCGCCGTGAAGGCGCCGCGCACGACCTACGTCCAAGGTGAGCGGGTCGACCTGGCCAGGGTCGAGCAGGTGATCCATCCGCGCTTCTTGAGCCTGCTCGAGCGCGAGCGGCTACGCGACCTGCATCGGACGGGGATGTCGTTGCGGGCGATCGCGGCGCAGATGGGACGCCCGCCCTCGACGATCAGCCGCGAGCTGGCCCGCAACACGACGTCCGCACGCGGCTACATGCCGCACGCTGCGCACCGGTCCTCGGTGGTGCGACGCTCGCGTCCGAAGTCGCCGAAGCTCGTCGCGAACCCGGCGCTACGCACCTACGTCGAGGCCCGGCTGGGCAAGAAGTGGTCGCCGCAGCAGATCAGCAACAGGCTGGTCAAAGACTTCCCAGACGACCTGGAGATGCGCGTGAGCGTCGAGACGATCTACCAGGCGATCTACGTGCATGTGCGCGGTGAGCTCAAGCGCGAGCTCGCTCGCCAGTTGCGACGCGGGCGCGTCGCCCGCAAGCCGCGCCGGGACCCAAACGCCCGCACCCCGAGGTTTGTCGACCCCATGACCCCCATCTCCGAGCGGCCGGCCGATGTCGACTCTCGCGCGGTCCCCGGGCACTGGGAGGGCGACCTGATCATCGGGGCGGCGAGCAGGTCAGCGATCGCGACGCTCGTCGAGCGTTCCAGCCGGTTCGTCCTGCTCGGCCACTTGGGAGCCGAGCGCACCGCCGACGTGGTGCGCGATGCCCTCGTCGCGGAAGTCGCGCGCCTGCCCGTCGCGCTGCGCAGCAGCCTGACCTGGGACCAGGGCGCCGAGATGGCCGAGCACCGCTCGTTCACCACCGCGACCGGCATGAAGGTCTACTTCTGCGACGCCGGCGCCCCCTGGCAGCGCGGCAGCAACGAGAACACCAACGGGCTGCTGCGCCAGTACTGTACCGTGACGCCGATGCGCGCAAGGCCGACCTCGAAGTGCAGAACGAGGGTGCCGGCGTGCTGTTCAAGATGAAGCACGACCCCCGCGTCACCCCGGTGGGCAGGATCATGCGCCGATACTCGATTGACGAGCTGCCGCAGCTCCTCAACGTCGTGCGTGGCGACATGTCACTCGTGGGGCCCCGCCCGCCGCTGGGCGAGGAGGTGGCGCGCTACGAGGACGCCGCCCACCGACGCCTGCGCGTGAAGCCCGGCCTGACCGGGCTGTGGCAGGTCTCGGGCAGGTCCGACCTGACATGGGACGAGGCGATGCGGCTCGACCTGCGCTACGTCGACAACTGGTCGG
>Ga0209538_1001232_pt1 | contig 13721 bp, 9 predicted proteins | sample BarGraNGADG00211_2_FD_184492 | JGI IMG/M metagenome (GOLD analysis project Ga0209538, IMG submission 184492) | Arctic peat soil microbial communities from Barrow, Alaska - Barrow Graham LP Ref core NGADG0004-211 (SPAdes) (version 2) | ecosystem: Environmental > Terrestrial > Soil > Wetlands >... | reverse complement strand
ATGTTATTAAAAATATCCAATGAATCGACAACAACTACAAGTATTTCAGACTTTAGAACCTACCCGTTGGCGCAGATTTATGTGGATTACAAGGGTTCTGTTTTTAGTTATTGCATTGAGCATAACAGCAATCATTATTTCACTCTTTCAAAAGCAAATCATCCATATTCCTGAAATCCGGGAACGTTCTGAGTTGTATACCAAGCTGACCAAAAAAGAGGCAAAGCTTGCATTAAACACACCTGAACAGATAATATTTCATAAATCACTTTCAGCAATAAGATTAAAAAAAGACAGGGAATTTTATCACTTCCCTTTTAGTCGGGCTCCTAAGAATAATCCTTTTTATCCTATTCGTGCTGCTTTCTATGTTAATTGGGATGTGCAAAGTACTTTTTCATTGCGAAACAGTATTAAAAATCTCAATATGGTTCTACCGGAATGGTTTTTTGTTCCTGATTCTTCAACCACTATTTCAACTAATGTGGATTCAGTTGGATTGAATATCATGCGTAAAAATAAGGTTGCAATTATTCCGATGCTTTCCAATTATTTTAATAATAAATGGAATGGAGATAATATACACCGTATCATCCATTCACCAGAAAAACGAAAAGCTTTAATAGCCAGTATCGTCTTCAACTTGAAGAAATATAAGTTGAATGGAATTAATATAGATTTTGAAGAACTAAATGAAAATACCGATGAGTATGTCATCCAATTTCAAAAAGAAGTGTATGAAACTTTACATCCGTTAGGTTATGTTGTTACACAGGATATATCTCCTTTTAATGAAGATTATAATACACAAGTCCTTGCGAAATATAATGATCTGATTTTTGTAATGGCGTATGATCAGCATAATTCGAGCTCCAGACCCGGGCCTGTTGCTGCCCAGGAATGGGTTGAGGCAGCACTGAATGATATATGTAAAAAGATACCCTCTGAGAAACTGGTCTTATGTCTGGCAGCTTATGGGTACGATTGGCCTGCCGGATCAAAAGGAGACGACGTAACTTATCAGGAGGCAGTTTCAACTGCTTTGGAGAGTGAAGGGAAAGTGCACTATGACGACAATACGTATAATCTGGATTATACCTATTTTGATGATAATAATATAAAACATCAGGTTTATTTTGCTGATGCGGCTACTACTTATAATGCTATGCGGGCTGCAGAAGACTTTGAGGTCGCTGGAGTAGCATTATGGCGATTGGGTTCTGAGGATACACGGGTATGGGGTTTTTATAATAATGACTTAAGTCTAAAAGGGTTAAAGAAACTACCATTTGATACTAAAAAGTTTGATGACATCAGTTCTTCTTATAATGTCGATTTTATTGGAGCTGGTGAGGTTTTGGATATTCTGACTACTCCATCAAAGGGGAGAGTAGTGATTGGATTTGACAAAACTGATAATCTTATAAATAGCGAAGAATATAAAACATTACCAACCTGTTTTGTGATAAAGAAAACCGGAGAAAGGAAGAAAGTTATTTCACTTACTTTTGATGATGGGCCTGACCCCAGCTATACACCTGCAATTCTCGATATCCTTAAAAAGTATAAAGTCCCCGGAACTTTTTTTGTGACTGGAATCAACGTACAGGATCATCTTCCTATTGTAAAACGCATTTATGATGAGGGACATGAAATCGGAAATCATACATTGCTTCACCCAAATCTTGAATTACTGAGTGATGACAGAATCAGGCTAGAACTTCGTGCTACAGGTCGATTGATTGAAGGTATTACCGGACATGCAACAATATTGTTTCGTCCTCCATATAATACTGATGCTGAGCCAGTGAATCCGGTTCAGATTCATCCTTTATGGGTAGCGAAAGAAGAAAATTATTTGACTATTGGTTCTTCAATTGATCCGCTGGATTGGCAAAAAGGGGTGTCTGCTGATTCTATTTATGCACGAACAGTCCGACAGCAGGGGCTTGGGAATATATTACTGTTACATGATGCCGGTGGAATGAGAAGCGAAACGGTTAAAGCATTGCCAAGGATCATTGAATATTTCAAAAAACAGGGATTTCAATTTGTTTCAATTTCAGATCTAATGGGACGAAAGCGTGACGATGTGATGCCCCAAGAGGTAGGATTGATCAGTCAGTATTTAGAAAAGGCAGATTATGCAGTATTAATGATTAATTACTCCTTTGATCATTTTATTTATTCCATATTTTTCCTTGCTTTAATACTTTCAACTTTTAAAATAGTTTCAGTTGCGCTCTTTGCTTTTTTACAACATCGTAAGAATAAGAAAATGCCCTTTGTTCCAACAGGTACCTTTGAACCTTTGGTTAGTATAATTGTTCCGGCTTATAATGAAGAGATAACCGGGGTTAAAACGGTTGAAAATCTACTCAGGTCGAATTATAATAATTTTGAGATCATTTTTGTTGACGATGGTTCAACAGACAAGACCTACGAATTGATCAAAGCCAGCTTTGATGGTAATGGCAAGGTTAAAATATTTACAAAACCAAACAGTGGAAAAGCTGCATCTTTAAATTATGGAATCAGTCATGCTAATGGCGAAATAATGGTTTGTATCGATGCTGATACAATATTAGATAACAATGCTGTAAGTCGTCTAGTAGTACCTTTTATTGATGTTAAAGTAGGCGCTGTAGGTGGAAATGTTAAAGTTGGAAATAAAATCAATCTACTGACTCGTTGGCAGGCAATCGAATACACTACAAGTCAGAATTTTGACAGACTGGCTTATGATTATATCAATACCATAACAGTTGTTCCGGGTGCTATAGGTGCATTCAGAGGCTCTGCACTTAAGGAAATCGGCGGATTTGATGTAGATACTCTTGCAGAGGATTGTGACCTTACGCTTCGAATGCTTCGTGCCGGTTACAGGGTCAGGGCTTGTAATGATGCATTTGCTTATACAGAAGTTCCGGAAAGCCTGAAGATGTTTATGAAGCAACGATTCAGGTGGTCTTTCGGGATCATGCAGAGCTTCTGGAAACACCGTGAACTTATATTTACACGACGTCGTTTGAATTTAAGTTGGGTATTGCTTCCAAATCTCTTGATATTCCAGATGATATTGCCTCTTTTCAGCCCATTGGTTGATTTGATGATGCTTTTCTCTTTGTTTTCATTCAATGGCGCAAGTGTTTTCTCAACTAATATCGGACAAGTCGGAATATTCTATTTCGGTTATTACTTTCTGGATGTCTTAATTTCGATGATGGCATTTCACTATGATGGACAAAAGTTTACGATTAGAACAGCTTGGAATCTTTTTTTACAAAGAATCATTTACAGGCAAATCTTATTTGTGGTATTGGTCAAATCCTACAGGAAAGCAATCAAAGGAGAGCTTACAGGCTGGGGTGTTTTGAAACGTACTGGAAATGTTGAACATGTTAAGGATGCAGAAAAAGTATAGTTATCCGGTAACTTTTGTATAATGAGGAATTTTAATAATTGAATTAAACCTCAAGGGCTCCGATTAATTCATTGATATTTTGAATCTGATGGCGTTGCATGTAATCTGCAATGCCATCTTTTATTTTTATAGTAACGGCAGGGTCAATAAAATTAGCAGTGCCAACCTGTATTGCAGTAGCTCCTGCCAATATAAATTCAATAGCATCTGCAGCATTTGATATGCCGCCTAATCCTATAACAGGTATTTTTACCGCTTTTGAAACCTGATAAACCATCCGTAATGCAATAGGTTTTACAGCTGGTCCAGATAATCCTCCTGTTACTGTTGATAAAACAGGACGACGTTTCTCTGCGTCTATTGCCATTCCAAGAAGGGTATTGATCAGAGAAACACTATCAGCCCCGGCTCCCTCTACGGCTTTTGCAATCTCAGAAATATTTGTCACATTAGGCGAAAGTTTTACGATAAGCGTTTTTTTATACACTTTTCTAACCGCTTCAACAACAGAAGCTGCCATCGGACAACTTGTTCCAAATGCCATTCCTCCTTCTTTTACGTTAGGGCATGAAATATTGAGTTCTATACCCGGTATATGTTCCAAGGAATTGATCTTCTCGGCTACTTCAACATAACCTTCTATTGTTGAGTCTGAGACGTTTACTATAACATTTGTATCGTATTTGATCAACTTTGGATATGTCTCTTTTACGAAATAGTCAACTCCCTTATTTTGAAGACCAACAGCATTGAGCATGCCCATATTTGTTTCGGCCATACGTGGATAATGATTGCCTTCTCTGTGTTTTGATGTCGTTGCTTTAACTACTATTCCTCCGAGTTGTGAAATGTCTAAAAAATCATCAAATTCCAAACCGTATCCAAATGTGCCTGATGCAGTCATCACCGGATTCCTGAGAAATAATTTATCAATTTTAACTGAGAGATCAATCATGATTATTCGCTTTTTAAATAGGGTTGTGAACATTCAGAGGCCTTATCAATATTCCAGCCGTTCAGATCCCGGCTATCGAATACCGGGCCATCAGTACAAACACATTTGTGTCCTTCTGTGGTTTCAGTTACACAACAAAGACAGGCGCCGATTCCACAGGCCATTGTGTTTTCCAGAGATACTTCGCAAGGAATTTCGATTGCTTCAGCCGCTTTGGCTACGGCTTTCATCATACCTTCAGGGCCACAGGTATAGATTCGTTTAAATTCTGAAAGCCTTGTTTTAAAAATTTGATGTTGGGTGACCAATCCTTTTTCACCCAATGATCCATCTTCAGTAGCAACATGTGTTTCTGCTACAGCCTTGTAAGCTTCAAGTTGAGGAACATCTTCAGCGGTTTTGCCTCCGACAAGTACAACAGGTTTTATACCCATCTTTTTAAATGTGTGAGCAAGAAACAGGAGAGGTGCTACACCACAGCCACCACCAACAAGAAGTACATTTGGTTCTTTAGTTAATGAAAATCCGTTTCCAAGTGGGTAGACGATGTTTACTATTTCACCTTCTGATAACCCGGACAAGGTAGTCGTTCCTTTCCCAACGGCCTTTATAAGCAATGATAATGTATTGGCGTCATAATCCACATTGTGAATTGAGAATGGTCTTCTGAGATAAACTTCCGGAACTTTGTTTACTTTGACTTCACAGAACTGTCCCGGCAACATCAAAGGCAATTTCTCAACAGGTTTTAATATTAAGACGAAATTATTGCCTCCAACAGGTTTATTTTCTATGACCACAAGGTCGTGAATGAATTTTTTCACTTTTGTTAATTTATTGCATTATAAACAAATCATGGCTAGAATGTTCAAAAAAAAGTCCGTATTAAACGGACTTCATTTTTATTATTCAGCTGTTTCTTCAGGTTTGCTTCCAGTCACCTCTTCTTTAGTATAATCAAGCATTCCCTTTTCAAGGAGTAGATTATACCATCCAATTACTTTACGCATGTGCGATACATAGACACGTTCCTGATCATAATCGGGAACTACCTGTCCGAATAATTCTTTAATTTTAACATCATCGGCTTTATTGTCGATTGCTTTTTGACCATTTGTCAGATTAAACATGTTTCGCAACACATCTTTTAAAGCAACATCTTCACTGTGTAAGAAAAGGCTGATTTCTTCCAGCGAACTTATTTTCTCATTCATAAAAGCATTCATTCGTTTTCCATCAATTAACGACTCAATGATGAGTCCGTTCTTTGATTGTGCTACTAGTTTGTAAAGACCGGGTTTTCCGGCGATACTTAGAATTTTATTTAAATCCATGGTGTACTATTGATTTATGCAAAAGTAGAAATAATCTTTAAATGATTGTATAATTACGATATTCTCCTATCCTCCATCCCGTTTTTTCTTCTATCCAATGAAGAAAGCGAAACTTGAGAGAGAATTTTTTCTGTGTTGGATCGACATCAAACTTCCAGTTCATCTTTTTAATTCGTTCCTGAAGAACCTGTGGATGTGTCTCTTTAAACCATGCAACCGAATCTGTTTGTGTGTAATCAAATGGTTCTTTGATAAGTTTCTGGTTATTATCCCATTCCTGATTATCCCATAGACGATTAAAATGATGTTGTTTCAGTTGTTGTTTTTCCGGTGTTTTCACCCATCCATAATGATAAATACAGGCATCGATACATTTGACTTTAAGTTTTCGTCCATCCAGCCTAAACCCTTGTGCATCGCGATACGAGCGAATTCTTTTATTGTTTCTGATTATCCGTACTTCCCTGCGGTACCAACGACGCGAGTCACCTATAAAATCATAGGAACCATAGAAATGAAGATAATTGAATACAAGTCCTTCTACTTCTGTATTATCCTTCCACTGTTCCATGCTTTTACGGATTTCAGTAAGATATTGTTCATGAACGACTTCATCGCCTTGAATGTAAAAAGCCCAATCGGTGTCATTGCTGATTGCATCGAGTGCTTTGTTTGTTTCAACAGCCAATACCTGTCCTCCTTCACGCAATGAATCATCCCATAGCGTATCAATTATTCTGATCTTGGGTGAGTTAATTTGTTCAATGAGTTGTCGGGTTCCATCATCAGAGTTTCCGACAGCTACGATAAATTCATCACACAAAGGCAGGATAGAAGTGATAGATTCTACTACCGGGTAGTCAAATTTTATTGCATTGCGAATAAATGTAAAACCGGTTACTTTCATAAGATCAGTCAAAGATTAAAGTTGGCAGATAATCTCTGACAATAGTTTTTTTAGTAATTCAAAATTCCTGTATACGTCTCAGGTGAAACTTTGTGCAGTTCTTCCTTAATACTTGAACTTACCTGTAATGTTTCAATGAAAGCCGACATTGTTTCACGGGTAATCTTTGAATTTGTGCGTGTTAATTCTTTCAGCGATTCATAAGGATTTGGATAGTTTTCACGACGTAAGATGGTTTGAATAGCTTCTGCTACAACCGCCCAATTATCATCAAGATCTTTTTTTATCTTATCCTCGTTGAGAATTAGTTTATCAAGTCCCTTGATAAGTGATCTTATAGCGATCTTTGTATGGGCAATTGGTACACCTATATTCCTGATTACAGTTGAATCGGTTAGGTCGCGTTGCAACCGGGAAACAGGTAGTTTTGAAGACATATGTTCAAACAGGGCATTCGCAATACCAATATTTCCTTCAGAGTTTTCAAAATCTATTGGGTTTACTTTATGTGGCATTGCTGATGAGCCTATTTCACCGGCCTTGATTTTTTGTTTAAAGTAATCAAACGAGATATACGTCCACAGATCACGATCCAGATCAAGAATGATATTATTGATGCGTTTTAAAGAATCAAAATAAGTGGCGATATAATCATAATGTTCGATTTGAGTCGTGTTCTGTTGTCGCTCAAGGCCAAAGCTCAGGATGAATTTATTTGCAAATTCAATCCAGTTGGTTTTTGGATATGCAACATGATGTGCATTAAAATTACCTGTTGCACCACCAAACTTAGCCGTAAACGGGATACTTTTTAATATCCTGATCTGTTGTTTTAATCGTTCAACAAATACAAATATTTCTTTACCGAGAATCGTGGGTGATGCTGGTTGACCATGCGTACGTGCAAGCATCGGTATTGTACGCCAGCTTTTGGCTCTTTGGGTGAGGTTTGTGATGAGCTCTTCCAAAAGTGGCAGCAATACTTCTGTATGTGCCAATTTCATGGCGTAGGGCATTGCAGTATTGTTTATATCCTGTGATGTTAGTCCGAAATGAATAAATTCTTTGAATTCTGCCAGTCCAAGCTTATCAAATTTCTTTTTGATAAAATATTCAACCGCCTTTACATCATGATTGGTGATCTTTTCAATGTCTTTTACTGCCTGTGCATCATTAAAAGTAAAGTCACGGCAGAGTTCCCGTAAATCTTCGTAACGATCTTTCGGGAATTTAGATAACTGGGGCAATGGTAATTCACACAAAGCAATAAAATATTCAATTTCTACCAGGACCCTAAAAGTAATCAATGCTCCTTCTGAGTAAAAGTAAGCCAATGATTCAACTTGTTTGCGGTATCTACCGTCAACAGGGGAAATCGCATTCAGACTAGATAATTCCATTTTATAGGTATTAAAATAATGGGCAAAAGTAGACAAGAAAGCTTAATTAAGCATTTTTTATGCTATTTCAGTTTCAAAATAAAGTCACTCATTGCTTTTAACGCTTCAGGAGCAAACGTTTCTTCAATGTTGCCATATTCCGAGGGAAGGCCTGTATCCGCATGTTGGAACAGGTGATTTACACCTTCAATTTTCATGATGGTGTAGTTTTTATTACCCGCAAGTTTTAAATATTTATCAATTGCATCAAGATCTTCTTTAAATGGCACCTGAACATCTTTCGTTCCGTTAAGTGCTAAAACCGGACATTTCGTTTTAAGAAGATAAGGTTTTGGATCAAGTTGAAGAAAAGTACGGAACCATGGAGAAGTGAGCTGGGAAATACTTGCATCAATTGAATTTAATTGAGCGGTTTTTTGAGCGTCAGTTATCGACTTAGAATTAATGATGCCATCTACCATAATCTTTCTTAAAACTAATTTGGCCATTTCGTTATCTTTTTCCTTAATAACTGTATCGTATAGCTCCTTATTCAGTTTTAATGATTCTTGAATGATTTCGGGTTTAATTCCACTTTTCTGACTTATCAGTTCTGTTTGTGCCATCAATATTTCTATTCCACTAATACCCGGACCTGCCAGAAGAATAATAAAATTTACATTTTTATTTCTTGAGGCTATAATAGGTGCTATTAAGCCACCTTCGCTATGCCCGGCAATTCCAAGATGTTTTTCATCTATCAGCGGTTGTTTTTTAAGCCATGTCAAGCCCGCTTCTGCATCGTCAGCAAAGTCGAAAGTAGTGCTCGTTGCAAAAACACCTTTTGATTTAGCGGTCCCACGGTCGTCATAACGAAGAACTGCAATACCATTTCTTGTCAGATAATCTGCAATTACCAAAAATGGTTTATGTCCCATTAATGCCTCATCACGGTTCTGTTGACCTGATCCTGTTACCATTACTACAGCCGGAAACGGTCCTTTTCCTTCCGGGATTGTTAATGTACCTGCCAGTTCTATATTGGCTTTCTCATTGAGAAATGTTACCTCTTCTGATTTATATGGAAAAGGTGGTTTTGGTTCCTGAGGGCGTTTTAAAACAACCGGAGCCAACATTTTTTTAATATTGAGATCAAAGGTCTGTCCGCCCTGTGTCCATTTTCCATTGATAAGACTATCTCCCTGAACAATTGTTCCTTCATAGCCTGCCAACAACTTCTTAACTTTGATAGTAATGTTATCTCCTGAAATAATGGTCGTGTCAGTTTTTATTCCAAAAGCATTTTGATCAGGGCTATCAAGTAAAGCAGTGAATTTGCTATTATTATCGACACTCAGGTTAATTCCAAGACGAAGCTGGATTGCTCCTAAGTTAAGCTTTCCCATCCAGGATCCTTTGAATCGTTGGTTTTGTTGTGCAAGCATAAGAGTAGGAAGGAGAATAAATGATAAGATTAAGAGCTGTTTAAAGGTTTTCATTGTGGTGTAACTTTTATGAATTATCTTTTTGGTTAAAGGTTTTAAAGTTGTTGGATAAAGATATGCAATTCGTAAAGTAAAATCAATAAAAATTAATTAACCAATTGAACGCCTATTAAATGACCAACTAAAAATACTGCTCCTGCTGCGATAAATCCAAACATTACCTGACGCATTCCTGAATAAAAAATGGGTTTATTCGTAAATAAAGTAATAGCGGCTCCAAGAAGGAATAAACCAATTGCGCTACAACCGGCACTCAGACCAATTGCCAGATAGCCACTTGTAAATATAAATGGAATTAATGGAATGATCGCTCCAACAGCAAATAATATAAATGAAGTTATTGCTGCTTCCCATGCCGATCCACCCAACTCTTCCGGATTGATGCCCAATTCATCACGTACAAGGGCATCCAAAGCAGTGTCTGGATTTGCCATTAACCGTGTTGCCAATAAACGGGATGAGTCTTCATCCAGTCCCCGGGCCTGATAAATAAGTGCCAGTTCTTCCAGTTCTTCCTCAGGGGCATTCTCAATTTCAAAACGTTCCGTTTCGATCTGTTGTAAATAAAGCTCCCGTGAACTTTGTACCGAGATCCACTCACCCAAAGCCATTGAGATAGCACCTGCAAGTAATCCTGCAAAACCTGTAAGCATGATTATTTTATTACCTACTGCCGCTCCTGCAACACCCATGATGAGATTGAAATTTGACAGTAAACCATCACTTGCTCCCAGAACAGCTGCACGTAATGCATTCCCTCCTGCAGAACGATGGCGTCCTTCCAGTTTCGCAATAATTCCACCCTCTAGTCCTTTTCCCTTTCCTGATTTGCTGATCTGTTTCAAAAGATTTGAATGGGAGCGTTCCTCAGCCACAAAATCAGCGGCCTCCGGTTGATCTTTGTAACTATTGGTGCCTGTATCTTCAATCCCCATAACTGTTGGCAAAACAATCTCCACTCCAAAATGTTTTGCGAGCCAACAAAGCGTATTTGTACGCCAGGTTGCTTTGAAATTGGGAACAGTGCCTCCCTTTTCCTTTATCAATTTCTCCCATCGATCTGCATGACGAACTTCTGAAGCAGCCAGTCGGTTATAGACCTCTTTTAATCTGGAGTCTTTTTCATTCTCAGCTATAAAACTATATAACTTAGCGCTGTTTTTTTCGTCTTTCCAATTTGCAAGATAACGTTTAATGCTGGTTTCCATAAATGATTCCCAAGGCCAATAATGTTGATAATCTACCGGCTGTTTATAAATAGAATTTGATAATTATAGTAGTTTACTGATGATGTAAAATTATAGCAGTAGAACATAAAATACTAATGATTGTTTAACTTTTCTTTTGACTGCCTTTTTGATTCAGGATCCAATATATTACGAACATATTGACAGATATATGCACATATTGACATGTTTAAATTCGTAAAGAGATTTTCATACTGAATGGTACAATTTTAGTGAATAACAATTAGAAACTATTTAAAATTGTCCAAAGGCCAAATAAGAAACTGTTTAAAATTGTCCTTAGGACATAAATGACAATAGAAAGGTCTGAAATATAAATCTTTTCCCCGTAGGGGATTAACCTTAAAAGTTAATGCCCTACGGGCAAAATGAGAGGGTGAATTGCTTTTCTATTGTCATTTATGCCCTATGGGCAAAAGACAAAAAGAAATTTTAAACAGCTTCTTAGTTTCTTGCTAATTTTGCATAAAACATTTTGGATTATTCTATTTATAAAAAAAGAGAATTATATAATGAACAAAGAAATTGAAAAAGTAAAATGTCTGATAATTGGAACTGGTCCTGCAGGATACACAGCAGCTATCTACGCTGCACGTGCAGACCTCCAACCTGTTGTTTATACCGGATTGGTCATGGGTGGTCAATTGACCCAGACTACTGAGGTAGATAATTTTCCCGGATATCCCAAGGGCATAACCGGTGTCGAGATGATGGATGACTTGCGTGCTCAGGCAGAACGTTTTGGCACTGATATTCGTTTTGGGGTCATCACTGCTACCGATTTCAGTAAAAGACCTTTCACGGTTACTACGGATGATGGGGCACTGATTGAAGCCGAAACTGTAATTATTTCTACCGGAGCAACAGCCAAATGGTTAGGTATTCCTTCTGAAGAAAGATACAATGGACATGGTGTATCTGCATGTGCAACCTGCGATGGCTTCTTTTACAAGGGCATGGATGTTGCCGTTGTTGGAGGAGGTGATACAGCAGCTGAAGAAGCAACTTATCTTGCAAACCTTTGCAAGAAGGTCTATTTAATAGTCCGTCGTGATGAATTACGTGCTTCAAAAGCAATGCAGCATCGCATTTTCAATACGCCGAATGTTGAAGTATTATGGAATCATGTAACAGAAGAAATTGTTGGTGACGATAAATTTGTAACCGGTGTCAGAGTTAAGAATGTCAAAACCAATGAAGTGAAGACAATTGACGTCCAGGGATTTTTTGTTGCCATTGGTCACCAACCCAATACGGATATTTTTGTAGGACAGCTTGAACTTGATGAATTGGGTTATATCAAAACTTTACCCGGAACTACGAAGACAAGTATAGAAGGTGTTTTTGCAGCCGGTGATGTTCAGGATCATGTATATCGTCAGGCTATTACAGCTGCAGGTACAGGATGTATGTCTGCCATAGAGGCAGAACGTTGGTTAGCCACTGAAAAATTCGGACAGAAACAAGCTGTTAAAGTGTAACATAAGAACTTTACTGGTGCAGATTTGCAATCTGCACCAGTAAAGTTCAACCTGATCCAATTGTATTAAAATAAAAGACGGAAGTTACTTTGTAGATAACTTCCGTCTTTTTTATTGTAAACTTCTTAGCAAGATGGTTGAATAGTTAAAAATTTATCTTCTTCCACCACGATCCCTGTCTCCACTGCGTTCGCTGCTACCTCTGTAGCCACCACGGTCTCCACCACGATCACTGCTGCCTCTGTAACCACCACGATCACCGCCGCGGTCACTGCTTCCTCTGTAGCCACCACGATCTCCGCCACGGTCTCCGCTGCGTTCACCACCACCTGTTTTTCTGAATGGAGGTCTTTCGTTTTCCATCGAAACATCCAAACGAAGCTTGCGTCCCTGGAATTGTTGGTTTGTAAATGATTTTACAAGGATATCATGCGAAGCATTGTCAACTTCAAACATACAATGTGTCGGACGAATCATGATACGACCAATTTTGATCGTACGAACTCCCGTCAGGTCATTGATCAAACCAATCAGTTGGGGAGGAGCGATACCTTCCATTCCGCCAATGTTTAAAGTAAACTTGGTAAAACTACTGGATGTCCCTTCACGGTCACGATCTCTTTCCTGTTTAAACTTACTTCTTTCCTGACTTTCGTCAATGTTCAGATCCGGAGCATTGCGATAGTATTCCAGGAAGCGGTTAAACTCAGCAGAAACATAACGTTTTATCAGATCTTCACGATCCAATGCTTCCAGTTTTTTAAGTATGAAAGGCATGAATCCTGTGATTTCTTCTTCATTAACCGTTGTCTTCTCCAGTTTGTCAACCATTGAGAAAAGTTGTTTTTCGCAAATCTGAACTCCGGTAGGAATTTTAGCCTGACTGAAAGTCTGGTTGATTGCTTTTTCAATCAGTCTGATTCTGAATTTTTCTTTCAGGTTAACCAGAGCAATAGATGTTCCTTTTTTACCTGCGCGTCCTGTGCGACCACTTCTGTGATTGTATGCTTCAAGATCATCGGGCAATGAATAATGAATAATGTGTGTCAGGTCGTCAACATCAAGTCCACGTGCTGCAACATCTGTTGCAACCAGTAACTGGATATTCCGAAGACGGAATTTATTCATAACGCTATCACGTTGAGCCTGAGATAAATCTCCATGCAATGCATCGGCATTGTAACCGTCGCGCATGAGATTATCGGCTACCTCCTGTGTTTCAATTTTGGTACGGCAAAAAACAATACCGTAGATCTCAGGATGGAAATCCACAATTCGTTTTAATCCCTGATATTTTTCTCTTGCATGTATGGTATAATACAAGTGACGGATTGTGTCACTACCTGTATTCCTCTGACCAATAGTAATTTCTGCAGGATTATTTAAGTACTTGCGCGCCATGCGGATAATTTCCTGTGGCATGGTAGCTGAGAAAAGCAAAGTGTTTTTCTCTTTAGGAGTTTCTGCAAGAATAGTATTGAGGTCTTCC
>Ga0209538_1001231_pt1 | contig 13722 bp, 11 predicted proteins | sample BarGraNGADG00211_2_FD_184492 | JGI IMG/M metagenome (GOLD analysis project Ga0209538, IMG submission 184492) | Arctic peat soil microbial communities from Barrow, Alaska - Barrow Graham LP Ref core NGADG0004-211 (SPAdes) (version 2) | ecosystem: Environmental > Terrestrial > Soil > Wetlands >... | reverse complement strand
CCTCGGCGTTGAGCTGTCCCGCCGTCGCCCGCCCGGCCACGTGCGCCTGCAATAACTCGACCTCCGGCGTGACGGCCATGGCCAGTTCCAGGACGGTCTCATTGCCCGCCGGCGCGCTTTCTTGCGGCAGATGACCGATCGTGACACCGCGCTGAAGCTGAATGGCCCCCGCATCCGGCAGCTCCCGTCCGAGGATCATGGAAAACAACGTGGTTTTGCCCGAGCCATTCGGCCCTACCAAGCCGACACGGTCGGTGCGAACCAAACTCAACGAAACATCGGCAAACAAGGTTCGCGCGCCGACGGTTTTGCCCAGACCGGTCAGCGTTAGCATTGCACCTCGCTCTGAATCTCGCCCGATTGGAGCTTCGTTTTCAGCCGCTGCCCGGCTTGGACTTCGCTGGCGGCGCGAATGACCCGGCCGGTCGTCGCGTCCAGGGTGATGGAATAACCGCGTTGGAGAACCTGTTGCGGAGACAACAAACGCAACCGCGTTTCGGCTTGTTGCCAGCGGTCATGAAGCATTTCCACGCGGCGATTCACTCGCTCGTTCAAGTGCCCCTTCAGGATTAGCCACCGTTCCCGGCGCTGGGCCAGCGCCTGGGCGGGACGCACAGTTTGCAGTCTTTGGCTCAGCATCTGCCAGCCGGTCTGGTATGTCCGCCAGCGGAACTTGACTTCGCGCGCCATGGCCGCCTGCCAATCGTCGAGCCGTTGAAACTGTTCCTCCATGCGGCGCCGAGGGTGTGCCCGGGCCAAACGCTGGCGCAGCGACTCCGCATCGTCACGAGCCCAGGCGAACCGTTGACGGGCCAGTTGCCGCAGGCGCGCGGGCGCCTCCGATAGAAACGCACGGCTTGCATAAACGCCCTCGGTGATGATCTCCGCCGCCGCGCTGGGCGTTGCCGCTCTCACGTCGGCCACAAAATCGCTGATGGTAAAATCGATTTCATGCCCCACCGCCGAAACCACCGGCAATGCCGACTCAAAAATCGCGCGCGCCACAACCTCTTCGTTAAAAGCCCACAGATCCTCCAGGCTGCCGCCGCCGCGGGTCACCAGGATGAGATCGAGCGGGTGCCCGCCTTGGGACCAATCGTTCAGCAGGCGGATGGCGGCGGCGATTTCCTCAGCGGCACCGCTGCCCTGCACGCGGCAGGGGGCCAGCACGAGGGCGAGTGACGAATACCGCCGTTCGATGACATGCATCACATCGCGCAAGGCCGCGCCGGTGGGTGAGGTGACCACTCCAATCCGTTGCGGATAGCGGGGCAAAGGGCGTTTCCGCTCCGGGGCAAACAGCCCCTCGGCCTGGAGCTTTTGTTTGAGCCGCTCGAAGGCTGCTTGCAGCGCGCCCATGCCTTCGCGTTCGACGGCCCGCACCACCAGTTGGTATTGGCCGCGCGGTTCATAAACCGTCAATTCGCCCTGCAAATTGACCTTGCGTCCATCCTCCAGCCAGTCGCGATTGACGCCGGGCGTGCCGCGGAACAGCACGCAGCTCAATTGGGCGGCGGCATCTTTCAGTGTAAAATAATAATGACCGGAGCTCTGCGCGCGCAAATTGGTGATCTCGCCCGTTACCCAGACCTGGCCCCATTGCGTTTCCAGCAGCCGTTTGATCGAGGTGGTCAGCTCCGCCACCGACCACACCTTGCGCGTGGCGGCCGGCGCAAACAGATCGCCGAAATCCCATTGAGTGGTTACGGTTTTGGGGCGCATACTTAAATAATTCGTCCTTCGTCCTCGTCCTTCGTCCTCGTCCTCGATTGATTTCTCGCGCCACGGGCGGCCAACCTAAGAGCGCCGCGCCCGATCGACGACGAGGACGAGGGACGAGGACGAAGCTCGGGGCCGTTCCACTGCCAGGTCATTAAAGCCAGGTTCATTTCGGTCCTGGCGCAGCCTTTTCCTCTTCCGGCAGGGGTTCGGAAATCCGCTGGATGCTTTGGGCGCGACCGGATTGATGGTCGATCGTAATGACCACTCCTTGTAACATGATTCGGCCTTTGGCCACCGGAAACCGTTGAGGTTCGTAGGTGATGAACCGTTTGATGACCGGTTCGATCTCGCGGCCCAGCACGCTTTCATGCGGTCCGGTGAAGCCGGCATCGCAGAGGAAGGCCGTTCCGCCAGGGAAAATCTGTTCGTCGGCGGTCTGGACGTGCGTGTGCGTGCCTACGACCGCGCTGACCTGCCCGTCGAGCATCCGGGCCATGGCGATTTTCTCCGAGGTGGCTTCCGCATGGATGTCCACGAAAATGCACGGAGTGATCGTTCGCAAACGCCGCACCTCCTGTTGCACGCAGGAAAAGGGATTCTCCAGGTCGGGCATAAAGGTGCGCCCCTGGACGTTCACCACCGCCATCGGTGGTTGTTCCTTCAATTGGACCAGGCAACTGCCGTGCCCCGGCGCGTCGGGCGGATAGTTCAGGGGGCGCACCAGGCGCGGTTCTTTTTTCAGCAATTCGACAATTTCCTTCTGGTCCCAAAGATGATCGCCCATGGTGATGACATCCACGCCGGCGTCAAACAGGTCGCGGGCCGTGGCGACGGTCAGGCCGCTGCCTCCGGCGGCATTTTCACCGTTGGCGATGACCACCGACAATTGACGTTGCTGGCGCAGCCGTGGCACCAGCTTTTGCACCGCGCGCCGGCCCGGCTCGCCCACCACATCGCCTATGAACAGAATATTCATCGGCCTTAAAGTAGTCGGGATAATCGCGCTGGCAAGCCAAAGGATGTTTTGGCCCATGACAAGCCGCGCCACCCTGTGTTAGTCTCTCATCCATGCGGAACCCCATCATCGTTGCTCTCGATGTGCCCGGCCTGGACGCCGCCCTGCTTTTGGTGGAAAAGCTGACGCCCGTGGTCGGAGCGTTTAAGGTCGGCAAGGAATTATTTGTCAGCGCCGGACCGGAAATGGTGCGGCGGATTCGCGCCACCGGCGCGCCCGTGTTTTTGGATCTGAAGTTCCATGACATCCCCAACACCGTGGCCCAGGCCGTTGCCGCGGCGACGCGGTTGGACGTGCAGATGCTTACCGTCCATGCGTGCGGCGGCTCGGCCATGCTCCAGGCCGCGGAATGTTCCGCGCACGAAACCGCCGCCCAGCTGGGCCGGCCCGCGCCGCTGGTGCTCGGCGTCACCGTCTTGACCAGCCTCGATAGCAACGCGCTCAATGAAATCGGTTGTGAAGCCAATGTGGGACACCAAGTGGAACGACTGGCCAATCTGGCCGTGAAATCCGGCTTGCGAGGTCTCGTTTGTTCCCCCTTGGAAATCGCCGCACTGCGTCAGAATCTGCCCGAGCACATTCAGTTGGTTACCCCCGGCATTCGCGGTCCCGACGATGCCACCGACGACCAGAAGCGCACGCTCAACGCGCGCGAAGCCATCGCGGCGGGCGCCAACTGGCTGGTGATCGGACGGCCCATCTGCGCCGCGCCCAATCCCCGAGCCGCCGTCGAACGCATTCTGGAATCGTTGGCGTAACCTGGGCATCGCCCGCCAGCTCGACCAGAGCGCCGGCAGGTTGCCGGCTTTTGATCGTCCTCGTCTTCCTCCTTCGTCCTCGAAATAAAAACCTGAATCGAGGACGAGGGACGACGATGAGGACGAAGGATTGCGGCGGCCTCCGAACTCCCGATCCCGCGCTTCCCAGAAAGTCAATGCCGATGGTTCACCCTGCAAAGGTCCGAACCCCGCTGGCCGACCCTTTCTGTGGCCGACAACGTGACAAAACTTTGTCGCACCTGCGACAAAGTTTTGTAGGGTGGTTGACGGAGGCTGACCGCGACTGTGTCCGCAAGACCAATCGCGGCAGCATCAGGAATGAAGGGGCGCCTGAATTATCTCATGGCGGCTTGTGCATTCAGACGCGCTGCAGCATGGGCTTTGCCCACCACGGCAATCCAAAGCGTGCGCAGTCCGGCGGCGGCGGCGGATCGAGGTGCGCCAGAAAGCCGGGCGGCAACTGCGAACTTTATACGCTTGATCTGTCATGACAAAACTTTGTCGCAGGTGCGACAAAGTTTTGTAGGGTGGTTGACGGCAAGGGCTCGCACAAATATCACCCAATATGAAACTTTGATCCTGTCAAAAGGCCAGGTGTTCAAATGCTGCCATCCAGGAATCATCGGTGGCAGTATCCATTGACGCGCCGCGTCTTTTCCATCGGCCGTATGGCCTCGAGGATTTGTTCGACACCAGGGGCCCCGCTGGCTATAGGTAAGTCAAATCCAGATTGCGTTATGAAAAAGCCTTTTTTAGCACTGTTCCTTTCCATTGCCCTCGCCACCGCCTTCGCCGCGGAACCTTATGCCGATCGGTTTGTCTGGGTTTTCGGCTGGGGTTTGGGCAAGCAGAGCGATATCACGGAAATCTCGTCCGTGCTCGACACTGCGGGAAAAAATGGTTTCAACGGCGCGGTGGTTTCCTTTGGGCTCGACACGCTGTGCCAGAAATCACCGGATTTTTTCCGGCGGCTGGACGAGGTTAAACAGGCGTGCGAACGCAATCATCTGGAGCTGATTCCCTCGGTGTTCTCGGTGGGTTATGGCAGCGCGGCCCTGGCTCATGACCGCAACCTGGCCGAGGGCCTGCCGGTCACCGATGCGCCGTTCCTGGTCAAGGGCGGCGAAGCGCGGTTTCTGCCTGACGATTCGGCCCGGCTGGTCAACGGCGATTTCGAAACCTTCTCCGGCAACAGTTTCAAGGGATTCAACTTTCACGATCAGCCGGGCGAAATCAGTTTCGCCGATACGCAGGTCAAACACGGGGGCAAAGCGTCCTTGCGGCTGGAGAATTTTACCGCCAATCCGCACGGTCATGGCCGGGTGATGCAGGAGGTGCGGTTGCGGCCGCACCGTTGCTACCGCGTCAGCGTTTGGGTCAAAACCGAGAACCTGCAGCCCGCCGATGCGTTTCGCATTCTGGCACTGGCGAAGGATCGCGAGCTGGCACCGCGCAGCTTCGACCTGCCGTCCACCACTGACTGGCGCAAAATCACGATGCTGGTCAACAGTCCGGGCCCCGATTCAGTGGGCCTTTACGCCGGCTTGTGGGGCGGCAAGTCCGGCAAGGTATGGCTCGATGATTGGACCCTCGAGGAGATTGGCCCGCTCAATGTCCTGCATCGCCCCGGCACGCCCGTTACGGTGCGCAACGAAGACAGATCTGTCATCTACGCCGAAGGCCGGGACTACGCGCCACTGGACGATCCCGGTTTCAATTTTTACCGGGTGGATCGCGAGGCGCCGGCATTGAAACTCCTTCCCGGCGGCCGGATTAAGGACGGCCAGCGGCTGCACGTGAGTTGGTATCATCCGATGGTGGTTCACGATTCGCAGGTCACCGTCTGCATGGGCGAGCCGGCGCTTTATGAAATGTTCGATCACGAGGCCAAGCTGCTGGCCGAACGGTTGCATCCGCGCCGGGTGCTGTTGAATATGGATGAAATTCGCATGGGCGGAACCTGTCGGGCGTGTCAAGGCCGCAATATGGGTGAGTTGCTCGGCGAATGTATTACGAAACAAACCCAAAGCCTCCGGCGCTACCTGCCCGGCGCGGAGGTGTACGTCTGGTCGGACATGCTGGATCCGAACCACAACGCGCATGGCGATTACTATTTGGTCGCCGGCGATTTTACCGGCTCGTGGAAGTACGTCCCGCGGGACCTGGTGCTCGTCGTATGGGGCGGAGCCCCGCAACCCAAAAGCCTGAGCTTCGTTGCCGGCCAGGGTTTCCGCACCTTGATAGCCTGTTACTACGATGCCGATAATCTGAACGAGGTAAAAGGCTGGCTGGATCTTGCCCGCCAAACGCCCAAGGTGCGCGGTTTTATGTACACCCCCTGGCAGCGGAAATACGCGTTGTTGCCGGAGTTCGGCGAGATCGTCAGAGACCATCGCTAACCCATCGCGATGGCATCCATGGCACGGGCAGGTCGTTTTTCCCAGGACTTTGCGGGTGGATCAGCAACGGGAAGACCTCATCGCCAACATCGAAGGTAAACTCCAACAGCGGACTTCCCTAATTGAGTTGTTTACGTTACGTTGGTGCCTGATATGAATCTGAAATCAACTTGAGGGGGATGACGATGTCTGAGTTGTTCCAATTCCTCAAACCAGGATCGGAAGCCACCATACGCGACGGCAATCCCTGGTGGCGAAACGAGAGAATCTATAATCTGCCCATCATGCGGCGGTGGGCGTTCGACACGGTTCTTGGCAATTTGAAGCAGGGGCTTACGCCGGCCGTTGTCTTGAAGGGGCCAAGACGTGTCGGCAAGTCGGTGTTGCTTGAGCAGGTCATCCAGCATCTGATCGAAGGAGGAATACAGCCGCATCGCATTTTTCGTGTTCAGTTCGACGATTTGCCGGACTTGAGAAAATTGGAGACACCCATACTGGATTTATGCCGCTGGTTCTCGGAAACAATCCTCAAAAAGACCTTCAACGCGGCGGCAAACGCCGGCGAACAGGCGTTCATCTTCCTTGATGAGGTTCAGAACTTGTCGGATTGGGCGCCACAACTCAAGCAACTGGTGGACATGAATCCGGTCAAAGTGCTCGTCACCGGCAGTTCCGCGTTGCGAATTGAAGCGGGTGCCGACAGTCTGGCCGGGCGTGTCTTCACCGTCGAAATGGGTCCGCTGCTGTTGCGCGAAATCGCCGATTTACGAGGTTTCGGGAAGATTTCGCCGCTCCTGCCGTTCAACGGACCAGGGCCGCTCAAGGAAAAAGAGAAATGGCACGAATTGAGGCAATTCGGAATAGATAACGCGGCCATACGGCACCAGGCGTTTTCCGCATTTTCCGAAAGGGGCGCTTATCCGATTGCCCAGGCAAACCCGCTGCAACCGTGGTCACAAGTGGCGGACTATCTGAACGAATCCATCGTTCGACGCGTCATCAAGCACGACCTGCGGCTGGGCGAGAAAGGCCGCAAACGGGACGAGCATTTACTGGAAGAGGTCTTCCGTCTGGCTTGTAGGTATGCCGGACAATCCCCGGAGCAAAGCCTGTACTTGACCGAGATCAAGCGCGCCATGAATGCCAACGTCGGTTGGAACCAAGTCCTCAGCTATTTGAAGTTTCTCGATGGGACCCTCCTGGTGCGGTTGATAGAACCTTTGGAGTTGAGACTCAAGAAACGCCGCAGTGCTTCTAAAGTATGCATTTGCGACCACACGTTGCGAGCGGCCTGGTTGCAGGAGGTCATTCACCTTGCGCCGGATCGTCTGGACGAGTTTCCCCACCTGGCTGATTTGGCCGGGCATATTGCCGAAAGCACAGCGGGATACTTTCTGAGAACCATCAACGGACTTGACGTTGCGCATTTCCCCGCCAGAACCACTGAACCGGAAGTGGATTTCGTGCTGACCATCGGGGAACAGCGCATCCCGGTTGAAGTCAAGTACCGGGCGCGCATCGATCACCAGGACACGGTTGGACTGCGGTCTTTCATGGAAAAGGCGCACTATAATGCCCCTTTTGGCATTCTGGTTACCCGCGACGAGGAGGTCGCCAGCGACGATCCGCGCATCGTCTCCCTGCCTCTCTCTTCCCTATTGTTGCTGCGGTAGCTGAAGGAATCCGATTTGATAGATGAATCGAAAACAAAAGCTTGAGTTGACTTGGATCGGCAAGGACGTGCGTCCGAGGCTGAAGCCGCGCAGCTTGCTCGAAGACCCGGAGAAGTCCTATCACGCGAAATACCGGGTGAAGGCGGGGAAGGTTTTAACCGCAGAGAACGCAGAGAATTCAGGGTCTTTGCGTTCTCTGCGTTCTTTGCGGTTAAATGATCCGGACGACCGCTTCGATAACCGCCTCATCTTCGGCGACAATCTCCTCGCCCTCAAAGCACTCGAACAGGAGTTCGCCGGCCAGATCAAGTGCATCTACATCGATCCGCCTTACAACACGGGGGCCGCCTTCACTCATTACGACGACGGGATCGAGCACTCTCTGTGGCTCTCGTTGATGGAAGCGCGCCTCCAAATCCTGTGGCGACTGCTGAGTCCAGAGGGAACCATTTGGGTTTCTATCGATGACGATGAGATGCCCTACCTCCGCGTCCTCATGGACCAATGCTTTGGGAGGAATTCGTTCATTGCGACGAATGTTTGGCAGAAGCGTTATTCACGGGAGAACAGAGAGGCAATAGGTGATGTCCACGAATACATCATCGTGTATGCGAAAGACCCACAAGGATTTAAGGAGCAGCGCAATAAAGTTCCACTCACAGAGGGACAGGCGAAAGTTTACAAGAATCCAAACAACGACCCGAAGGGCCGCTGGCGGCCGATCCCTATGACCGCACAGGAGGGTCACGCTACGCCCGAGCAGTTCTACGCCATAGTTGCTCCCGGTGGAAGGGTCCACAAACCTTCCGAAGGAAGATGCTGGGGGTTGTCTAAGAACACTTTTGAGAAACTGCGTGCGGAAGGAAGGATTTATTTTGGAAAGGACGGGAACTCTCAGCCCAACGTGATTCGCTATTTGACGGAGGTCGAGGGAATTGTTCCTTGGACGTGGTGGCCAAGCGAAGAGGTCGGCCATACCGATGAAGCGAAAAAGGAGATACACGCACTATTCGGGAAAGTTGACGCGTTCGACACGCCAAAACCTGAGCGGTTGATGCATCGAGTGCTCACGATTGCCACTAACGCTGGCGACTGGGTGCTGGACTCGTTCGCCGGTTCCGGCACGACGGGCGCGGTGGCGCACAAGATGGGACGACGCTGGATCATGGTGGAGCTGGGCGAGCATTGTCACACGCACATCATCCCCCGGCTCAAGAAGGTGATTGATGGGGCGGACCCCGGCGGCATCACGGAGGCGGTGGGCTGGAAGGGCGGCGGCGGGTTCCGTTATTACCGGCTCGCGCCGTCTTTGCTGGAAAAGGACAAGTGGGGTCAGTGGGTCATCAGCAAGGAATTCAATGCCGCCATGCTCGCCGAGGCGGTGTGCAAATTGGAGAGTTTCACCTACGCGCCCAGCGACACCGTCTATTGGCAACACGGGCATTCCACCGAGCGTGATTTCATCTACGTGACCACGCAGCACCTGAGCGCCGACCAACTCGCGCAGTTGAGCGACGAGGTGGGGCCGGAGCGCACGTTGCTGGTGTTCTGCGCTGCCTTCCGCGTCCTCAAAGATGGCATGGAGCGATATCCAAACCTGACGGTGAAAAAGATTCCCAAGCAAGTGCTTGCGCGCTGCGAGTGGGGCCACGATGATTACAGCCTCAAGGTGGAGAACCTGCCCAAGGCCCCGCCCAAGCCTGGTCAGATGGGGTTGTTTGGGGAGGAGGATGCATGAAAAAAGAATTCCAGCTTTACGACCGTGTGCGGCAAATTCTCGAATCGGCCAAGACTACCGTCGCAAGATCGGTGAATACGACCCAGGTGGTGGCGAACTGGTTAGTCGGTCGGGAGATTGTGGAGGAGGAGCAGAAGGGCAAAGTGCGTGCTGATTATGGCGAAAGTTTAATTCGTAATCTTTCCGCCCAACTCCAAGTGGACTATGGCGCCGGGTACAGCCTCGCAAATGTGAAATACTTTCGGAAATTCTATCTGGAGTATCCGCAACTGGCAGGCGGCAAAAAAGGCTACGCAGTGCGTAGCCTTTTACCGGATCACCCGGCATCGTTTGCACCCGCAAAAGGCTACGCACTGCGTGACCAATTGCCCGCCAAGAAGTCCTGGACCCCCGGACAACTCCATCCGAACCTCTCCTGGACCCACTATCGCACACTCCTGCGTGTGGATAAACCGGAGGCCCGTTCGTTCTACGAGATCGAGGCGATCCAGAACAACTGGTCGGCGCGCGAGATGGAGCGGCAGATATGCAGTCTGCTTTATGAACGTCTGGCGTTAAGCCGCGACAAGAAAGGGCTGATGCGTCTGGCTACAAAAGGGCATGAGATCCAGAAACCGGCGGACGTGTTCAAAGACCCTGTGGTCATGGAGTTTCTAGGATTGCCGGAGTCGCCCAAACTGGTCGAAACCGATCTGGAGATTCGCCGTGAGGTCAGATTGCTTCGAACTCCCTCCGCGTCTCCGCGTCTCCGCGTGGGGCAATCCGAGGTGCCGCCGTGAACCGTCATGTCAACGCCATCGCCGGCCGCCTGAGCCTGCGCCCGCCGCAGCGCCGCTCACTGGAAATCCTAGACCGCATCACGGAAATCGTCCCGCCCAAGAAGGGTACCGACACCGCCGCCGCGTTGGCGGTAATCCGCGCCGAGTTTCCGACCGTCACCGATTTCGAGCGCGACTTTCCATCCCTCTGTTTCGCACTGGCCACCGGCGTCGGCAAAACGCGGCTCATGGGTGCCTTCATCAGTTACCTTTACCTCGCCCACGGCCTGCGGAATTTCTTTGTCCTCGCTCCAAACCTGACGATCTACAACAAGCTGTTTACCGACTTTACGCCGAACACACCCAAGTACGTGTTCAAAGGCATCGCGGCGTTCAATGTCGAGCCACCCGACATCATTACTGGCGACAACTACGAACGGCCCGTAACACTGGGCAATCTCGACAAGGCCACGATCAACATCTTCAACGTGTCAAAATTCACGTCGGAGGTCCGTGGTGGTAAACCTCTCAAGATGCGGAGAACTCACGATTATTGGCCCGATGGCTGCTTCGACTACCTTGCCAACCTGGACGATCTCGTCCTGATCATGGACGAGTCGCACCGCTACCGCGCCAGTGCCGGGGTGCGGGCGATCAATGAGTTGAAACCCGTCATCGGCCTGGAACTCACGGCCACGCCGTTCGTGGAAACCGCCAAGGGCGGCGTGCCCTTCAAGAACGTCATCCTCGACTATCCCCTCGGCAAGGCGATGGCGGATGGCTTCGTCAAGGAGCCGGCTGTCGTCACGCGCAAGAATTTCAATCCCGCCGGCATGACGGCGGAGGCCATCGAGTTGATGAAACTCCAGGACGGCGTCCGGTTGCACGAGCAGGTGAAGGTCGAGCTGGAGACTTACGCTCGCGAAAGCGGCAACGTGATCGTGAAGCCGTTCGTCCTGGTCATCGCACGCGACACGGCGCACGCGAAGCAATTGATTGATTTGATCCAGTCGGACACGTTCTTCGAGGGGCGCTACAAGACGAAGGTCATCCAGGTGGATTCCAGCAAGACCGGCGCGGAAGAGGACGAGATGGTCGAACGATTGCTCAAGGTCGAACACACTGACGAGCCGACGGAGATCGTGATCCACGTCAACATGCTCAAGGAAGGCTGGGACGTGACCAACCTCTACACCATCGTCCCGTTGCGCGCGGCCAATGCCCGCATCCTCATCGAGCAGTCCATCGGGCGCGGCCTGCGTCTGCCCTACGGCAAGCGCACGGGAGTCAACTCCGTGGACCGCCTGAACATCATCGCGCACGACAAGTTTCAGGAGATCGTGGACGAGGCGAAGAAGTCGGACTCGCTAATCCGTTTGCAGCAGGTGATTCTGGGGCCGGAGCTGTTGGGCGAGAAAACAGTGACGATCGTCTCGCACCTTGTGGAACTGGAGCGCGGACATTCTTGTCCGCCTCTTCGTTCTGGTCAACGCCAAAGCGGACAGGAATGTCCGCGCTCCGACCAAAGTGAGATGTGCGGGGACGGCAGTGCCGACCAGGGGTGGTGTTTGACAGCAAGCTGGAAAGCTGGAAAGCTGGCAGCATGAAAACGACGCTGGATTTACCCAACGACCTCGTGCGCGAGCTGAAGCTGCGAGCCGTGCATGAGGGGCGGAAACTCAAGGATGTGGCGGCGGCACTGCTCGCCGCCGGACTGGTGGCGTTCCTGGTGGCTGGCCTGGTGGAGAGTCAGGCTGCCACACCCCCGGCCAAGAGCGTTAAGAAACCAGCCGCCTCGGCCGTCGCGAAGAAATCGCCGGCCAAAACCGGCATCGCTCAGAATCCGTATTTAGGCGCGATCGTGGTGGACGCCGCCAGCGGCAAGATATTGTTCGAGGATAAAGCCGATGCCAAGGGCTACCCCGCCAGCGTGCTGAAATTGATGGACCTGCTGATCATCCTGGAGAAGATCGAACAGCGACAACTGTCGTTTCAGGATCCGGTGACCGTGAGCGCCAAGGCTTCCAAAACGGGGGGCTCGCAGGTTTGGCTCGCCGACCGCGAGGTGTTCACGGTCGATGAAATGCTGTATGCGTTGATGGTCCAGTCGGCCAATGACGCCGCGGTGGCGCTGGCCGAAAAAGTTGCTGGCACCACCGATGCTTTTGTGGGGTTGATGAACCAGCGGGCGAAGGCGTTGGGCATGACCCGCACGCTGTTCCATTCCGTGCATGGCTTGCCGCCGGGAGCAGGACAGGAGCCGGACATCACCACCGCCCGTGATTTGTCCATCCTGTGCCGCGAGTTGCTCCGGCATCCAGATACCTTGCGTTATACTTCGACTCGGAAGCGCCCCTTCCGGCCCAATGCCGGCGCCAAGGCCCTGCTTATGACCACGCATAACCATCTGCTCGGTCAGATTGAGGGGTGTGACGGGTTTAAGACCGGTTACTTTACCGCCGCCGGTTACTCGATTGCCGTCACGGCTGCGCGCCACGGACAGCGGGTTATCGTCGTGGTACTGGGCAGCCTGGATCGCAAAGGCCGCGATGCCAAGGCGGCGGAGTTGGTGGCAAAGGGTTTTGCGGCCTTGCCGACAGTTTTGCCGATGTCACCACCAGCTCCAGCGGCACGGCCTACTGCGGGGCCAGCGAGGTAGCGGTCGGCGAGGGCGGTCCGAGACCGCGGGATTTAGAACTGGACGGTCGGGGCGTTTTTCTCTTCGGTGGGCGCTTCAAAGAAGGGTTCCTCCTTGAAGCCGAACATGCCGGCGATTACGACGGTGGGGAAGCTTTGGATGCGGGTGTTCAGTTTGGTGACGTTGTCGTTGTAAAACTGGCGCGCGAAAGCAACGCGGTTTTCGGTGCTGGTCAGCTCTTCCTGGAGGGAGAGGAAGTTCTGGTTGGCCTTCAATTCCGGGTAAGCTTCGGCCACCATCAGCAACCGCGCCAGGGCGGAGCTTAATTCGCCTTCGGCCTTCATCACGTCGGCGGGCGTCGTAGCGCTGGTGGCCCGGGCCCGGGCGTTGATCACCCGTTCGAAGGTTTCCTTCTCGTGCGCGGCATAACCTTTCACCGTGTTAACCAGGTTAGGGATCAGGTCGTGTCGTCGCTTGAGTTGCACGTCGATTTGCGCCCAGGCGTTCTTGACTGCCTGGCGCAAGGCGACCAAGCCATTGTAACTGGCCATGAGCCAGAGTCCGACGACGATGACGACCCCCAAGAGACCCAGCAGGAAGATTCCGATTACAGCACTCATAAGTGGGAATTTAGCCATGGATTGCGCTTTGGCAACGGAAAACGGTTGGGTTTGTGTTGGGGTGTTGGGGGGGGGTAAATCACGTTTTTGGAGCGCGGCAACCGGCATGACTTCGTCCTCGTCCTCGTCCCTCGTCCTCCAAAAAGGAACAAAAATCGAGGACGAGGGACGAAGGACGAGGACGAGGACGAGGACGAGGCAAAAAGGAGCGCGGAACGACGGGGGCGCGGCATTGTGAGCGTGACAGTTGGCCGGGAGTCTTGTCTAATGGGCGATGGAATCGTCCGTAATCCTGGTTGAGACCGTGGAAACCAAGCCTACGCCAGCGCCGGAGGTGTCCGGCTTCGAATCGGAGGCATTTTCCGTCTTGTACACGGAAC
>Ga0209538_1001230_pt1 | contig 13727 bp, 25 predicted proteins | sample BarGraNGADG00211_2_FD_184492 | JGI IMG/M metagenome (GOLD analysis project Ga0209538, IMG submission 184492) | Arctic peat soil microbial communities from Barrow, Alaska - Barrow Graham LP Ref core NGADG0004-211 (SPAdes) (version 2) | ecosystem: Environmental > Terrestrial > Soil > Wetlands >... | reverse complement strand
ATGTATGACAAGATAGCTAAAGAGTTATTTGGTGAATTTGCATATTTGAATTTTCCTTAATAACTCCATGTTTCCAAAAAGTTACCCATGTCAACTGCCTGTTCGTCATTGTTTGTTGCTCTTGATGGGTACAACGACTGCGCTCCGAGTAATGATAATCCATGGCTTGTGAACCTATCGAAGTGTGTCATTTGTTCAAGACCCTTGATAAGCTGACATTCGGTTAGGTAAGAAGCATGACACTCTATATGTGAACGAAATTCAAGATATTCTTTCGTAAGTGCAAAAAGTTTCTGTTTTGATCCTTCGACCTGGACTACTCCAGGAGTTTTCTTTTTTTGACCAGTATACTGATCTATGTCATAAATCAGATACCCTGCGAACTTATTTTTAATAAAATATTCATGTATCGTTCCAATGTTTGTTTCCGGATAAACCATGTATCCAGTCCAAATTGCAGCTTTAAGTAAATCTTCGTTATAATCATCTGAGTTTGACCTATGGCAATATGAAAGTGTAAAACGGTATCCCTCCCACTCCGACATAGGTTTAAATTCATCTGATTCTGATTTGCATAAGAGACCTGCTATGCCTCCACGTGATAGTTTACTTTGCTGAGTGCCACTTATTGTCCTTGATCTTCTATCTTCCATCTCATTAAGGAACTTAAAGGGGTCAGCCCCTAATACACCTTGCATCATAAATCTTGGCTGGTACATTAAAACGACCTTATTCTCAAATACAGAATAAAATTCAATTTGTGTCCTTTGATTTGAAATAAATGACGGCGGACGGCGACTAACCTCAAACCTACCATGCTCCAAATCTTCTTCAAACTCAACATCTCCCCCAAACTTATTGTCTTTCCATTTAAGATTTCCTATTTCAATTATGTTATAACGTCTAAGTTCTGCCTGTCTTTGATCAATCTTTTCAAGCGGGAATCCAATATCACCTGCTTGTCCAAGCCACGAATCGGCATATTTTAACGGATATAACTTTTTTTGATGTCGGTAGCTTCTCATTGCTTCAGCCGTACCAAGTTTTAAATAAAAATCTCTTTTCGCCTGTAATACTTCGTGTGCAATTTCTTTAAACCCAAGTTCAGCCTGATAAGGTTCTATCTTGTCTTTGATCGAATAACCCCAGGGATCAATAAAGTCATCGAATCCTTCATCTGAAGGAATGAATAACCGAAAAATACCAGATTCTGTTTGACCATCCGGCATCCTGCGGTAAAACTTTGATGCTTCAAGTAATATACGGTATGATATGCCTCCTTCTGTCATCTCGGCTACCGTTGACGGATGATAAGCCCATCCATGAATTATCCTTCCATCTGCCTGAGCCAAACAGTTTTTAATAACCTCCCATCTTTTTGATGTATTCTGTTTGTCTTTCCCCTCTTCATCGAGGAGGACGGACATTAATTTCAATCCATCGACAGCCTTATCTCCCCCCTGTTCTGCATAAGCTATTTGAGTGTTTAGTCCACCTGTACCATAGTCATTTTTCTCTGTTTGAAACTGTATTGATGAAGCATTTTGTCCTGATGTACTCAGTGGCTTAATCCATAAGGGTAGTTTTGCAAATGATGGCATCATTTTTTTGTCAAAGTGTTTTTTGGCATTTTCTCCTGTATCATTAAAGATATACATGCCATCATTCATTTCAGACCTCATTACTATTTCGGTACAATCAGACAATCCCTTATTGGTATTCCCGGATCTTCTGTTTTTACTCTGTCCTACCCCGTAACATATTCTACGACCTAAGTCTTTCATTTCATAAGAACCGTCTTCTTCGGGGATAGCAAACCCTTCATCGTCAATCCTGTTGAATGTTTCGGTAGTTGTGAAGGCATATAATTTTAAAAGAAACTCTTTTCTGTCACGGTCACGGTATTCTGGCTTGCCAGATCCGTCCGTAGTATTCATTGTCCACACGTTGAGGTAGAAAAAATGCCATCCTGTGATATAAGTAGGCTTCCCCCTGTTAAAAAACCAATATCCATGAATCCTATGCCACCAAAAACGCTTGATAAAAGCTATCTCAGCCTCATATTTCTTAAAGTCCTTTTCAAGGATTGACCAAAATTTCTTCTGTATCTTGTAGATAGTGACTGTCTTATTGGCATTATTGGCTTTTTCAGCTGAAAGTTCTTCTACAGCACGGTTTTCTATCCTTCTCAGTCCGTCAGGGACTTCAAGTCTATGAAATTTCTGTTCTGCTGGCGGCAGTCCGTAACCGTCAATAAGTTTTATGTCCGGGGGATTAGGCAGGCGAAGGACAATGGGTGTCAGGTCTGGATCATTATCATTTAGGACGACATATTTATCGGCATCTAAGTAAGTGGCTATGTAATCTTTATTTCGTCCCACGTTTTGTTTTTTTCTTGCGTGGCGGCAGTGGATGTATCTGTCCGTGATAACCCCGTGGCCTAACTACAAGCACATCTTTTTTAGGTTCAGGGGGTATCTTCGACCCTGCAAACTTTAATTTCTCTACCTTATGCTTACCGTAAGGATTGTCAGCATCTAAAGTATCACCGGCAGCGAGTTTCTTGGCATAATCTTCGGGTCGTACTTTTAATAGTTCACGGTGTGTCTTAAAATAAAGCCTTTCAAGAAATTCTTTTGTCTCGTCACCTTTATAAAGCCATTCACTGACCACCTTGGACATCTTATCCATGATCTCATTCACAGCTTTAACGTCATTAGGTGCAATCTTGGATTCATTTAATCCGTCTTCTGCCTGACGAGTAAAACGAAGTAGTCCTTCACATAAATATATAAGATGTGTCCATTTTGGTTTTGCTATATAGATCAGCCAATCCAGAATAATATCATTCACCTCATTACTCTTTCCAAGGACAAAATCCTCAACTTTCTTATCGAACTTACCGTTTTTCTGTTTAAATCCAGATAGTTCAAGGGCTTCAAATTTACGGTTCCAATAATCGTCAATGATTTCAATAAGGGGACTGTTTGGGTCATACATCAAAAGGATATACTTCGCCAAAGAATCTTTGTCAAGATCTATTTCTGGCATTTTGATGATCTTAAAGAACTTCTTTCCCACTTCGGGATCAGAAGGGCTAATGACCATTCGTGAGGTATTTAAAGTCTCTAAACTCATGGCTTAATGAAATTTATTGAAGGGTTACTTTCAAAAATTGGTTTCGGATCACATTGCTGGCAATTACAAGGTTTTGTTGTGTCAAACTCAAAATAATGCAACCCAAAACTAAAAACCTTGTTTAAGTCCTCGTTAATTTCAAGAATCTTTTCAGGTGATTTACAGTCGCACCATTTGCGAATAAATTCGGATCTACTTAGTCTTCCCTCATCCATCGTAGTTCTTTTAGTATTTGAACTCTCTGAATTGATCTGTCAATTTTTTTATCAGAGAGTAGTGGATATTTCTTCCTTAATCTTTTCAGTAATTTCGTTTTCATAGCAGTGTATTATCGAAGAAATCATTAATATCAGTTACAATAAAACCACTTGCACCCCGATGTCCCCCACCTCCGAATGATTTAGCAATAACAGAACAATCAACTTCTCCATTGTCGTTATAAATTGAAAAGTTCCATTTCCCATTTGCATAATGAAAGCAGGCGCAACCATCATTACCATCTTCGTGGTATTTTATTCCAAAATTTATTGGATTAAATCGTTCCTTATTGATGCAGGTAAAATTTCTGAATATAAATGCACCATCTGAATCAATTTGCTCTTTTAGTCTTATTTGGAATCTATTTTTATAGGATTGGAAGGCTTCAGTGCAAAGGTATTTGTAAATAGTTGCTCCTGAATTAAGGATATTAAGAACATAATTTTGGTTGGTAAGAGACAATGATAATGACTCAAAGGCATCTTCGTAATTGGTTATAATTTGTCTTGCTCCATATTGAAATTCGAGGACTAATTTTTCTTCAGTCGTTCCTTTGTGACGAAAACTATCGTACATCCCCAATAACCTAATTATTTCAGGCATTTCCTGATTTGGATAAAAGTAATTAAAGGCAAGTTCACAAGCCGAAAACTTAGTATCCCTTAATCCGTCAGGATAGTCAGTATAAGTTCCACTTCCCTTAATTGCTTTTTCCAAGTCGTCAATGGCACTTACATGATGATCAATGTAGATAAAATCAAGATCAGGATAGTTATCGCTTCTCCTTTCACATAAATTATACATGACTTCTTTTGGGAAACTAATGTCACACATAATTACTTTATCATATCCAGATAAATCAGGAATAGGCTGTCCATAATTATACCCAATAAAATCAATTCTGTTTTCAGGGAAACCAATACTTGATTTATCAGTAATTGATTCACCATCACCAATAATGTAATTTTTATTAGTGGAAATAAACCAATGTTTTACTATTGCCGCCGACATCCACCCATCGAGATCGCACTCATGAAACACGCAAACTGTTTTCATAATTTATTTTTTTATAGTTTTCATTACGGCCATACCAATAATTCCTGTTATTAATTCGCGCTCCCTTAAAGGACGTTTCGATTTCTTTCTTTGAATCAAAATGTATTCATCCACAATAGCCTCCGGTTCAGTTAGATTTGCCTTTACTAAAGACTGGTAATGCCATGAAATATCCCCTAAGGTGTCTTTCTCGTACCTAAAAGCCTCTAATACGATCCTGATCTGATTCAGAAATTTACGTGACTTCAAATCAATTTTGGAACTTTTCTTACAACAGAAAAATCCTTTAATCCTTGCTATTATTGGTTTTAAGTCCATAAGTTATTGATTATCAGATGTTTTACACACGACCCATCGACCTTGGCAATAAAAAATATTTTTCGCAAAAGAAAAATACCTGCTATCTTCCAATACGGTAAGTAAATCCCGCTTAAAAAGCACTGTGTCCCCGACTTTTATATCAACAGGATCGACCAACTCTGTTTCGGGATAGTAATGTTCATTTCTTTTGCCGAGATACCTCACTATTCCTTTTCGCTTATTGGTTTTTTTGGCTGAATCAGGAGTGATCAGGCTGCTATTTTGTTCCTCAACACATTCCTCTAAGAGAATAAAACCATTCACAGGTATTATCTCCTCCCCTCGTTTAAGCAACCTGACCTCTCCGTAATCCACAAGAAAGTAAACATCACCACCAAAGATTAACATTGGACAGTTAGCCCCTTCCATTATTCCCCAATAGGCAATATCCCCTACCTCAGTTTCAAGTTCTGCCGACCATTCCAATCCGGACTGATCTCTATTTTTTCGATAAGATAATTTATTTGGCAGTTTGACTACCTCACCATAACGTGTTGTCAATCCACCATCTGACGACCATTCAGCATTCCCAGTCCAAAGACCATTATTCCCCATACCTGTAACAACATCAACCTTGCAAAGAATCTTATTATTGCAAGGCACAAAGTTGAGGTTTTCAACTTCTAATTTAATTCTATCGTCAGTCGTGGACATAAAGTATTGCGTCTTTAGAAATTAATACTTCTCCGTTTTCTTCAACGATAATCTTTCTGTTGTCAAACTGCACATGATCACCAACATTGACTTCAAAATCAAAGTCAGGAGCATCGCCTAAATTTTCCACAGTGCCTGTTCTTGTCGGTGAAAGTTTCTTTCTTGCTGATTCTGGGATAAGAAGTGAACCTTTCTTTTCAGGTATCGGCTCTACTTTTAAAACTAATCTTTGTCCAAATGCTCTCATAATTTTTGTAGTTCTCTAAGTGTTATTGGTATTTTCTCATATTTATCTTTGCACTCTTTGAAAAAGGTCTTCATAAATGATTCAACAGCCTCGGATGCAATGGTATGTTTATCTTCAAGGTTAAGGTATTTCTTTTTGGTTCGCTTTCTGTATTCTTCTTCGCAGGTAATATAAGCCTTTTCAATATTTATTACCCATTCAATCCGGCAGTCTGTATCAGTTCTTAGTATTTCTGCAATGACTTTAATGGCTTCACGGTAGTATTCATCCTTTTTAAACAGTGCCCTGTGGTCAAGTCTCATATTCATAAAGTGATTATCGACACATGCATCTATCGCAATACAAGCGGTTCGCATCTCCTTTGTGCCTGATTTAGCCATTGCTGTTAGTTCATCTTTCACTCCAAGGGCAAAACGGATAACTTCCAATTCGTCAACCCTTCCATCTTCGGAACAATTAAGCATGACATTTTTCATTCGTGTTCGTTGGCATTGATTGAGACCCCGTTGCATTGTTTCTCTTGCTCCCCATCCACGTTCATATCCTTGGCTGAAAAGTCCCTTCCCCCATTCAAGGATACACTGCTTCGCAATTGCTGTAATGTTTGGTTCAACTTCAAAATGAACTAATAAAGCATCGACGTTCAATTCCATAGGTAAGTTTTAAAGTCCCAAACATAAACAATAAATATTAATATTACAACTTTAATGCAAAAATATTTTTTATATTTCTATCGGTTCATCGGCAAATGTCATATTTTCCCCTAATAACTCCTTAATGGTTAATTTAGGTACTTTGGTACAAGACCCAGCTTGCGGAAACCATCTGCCATCGCATTTTTTGACTGGCTTTTCCAAATAAATCCATTCCTGTCCATTTTTGTCAACTGCCAACCAACACATAAAATTAGATTTAATTAAATATTGATTTTAAATTCATGCCTACAATAATATTTTTAAGTTTTGCCACGTAATTTTGATCTTCGGCGTAAAACTGTGAAAGGAAATTAAAGTAATCCTCTTCAGTATTTAGTTTGGAGAGGTATGTGGCACAATAAAGACCATAATCATACAATGAGTTCGTCCATGTTGAATAATAAGCATAATCGCTCTGTGATCCATTTGATAGGGTAACTCTTTTTGTAGGTATCCTCATTCCAAATAAATTTCGGTTCTCCACAAATAACCTTGACTTGAAGTGATCCGTCTCAAGTAACGCCTGACCATAGACGATATAAGGAAAGGTAAAATTCATCTTCTTAATTTCAGTGACAAGTTTTGTTTCATCGAACGCATTCTGCTTCTCCATGATAAGGATAACCTGTTTCTCTATGATTTTCTTGTCAAGAGTTATTGAGAAGCTGACTATCATACTTGCGATAAGACATATAGACAAGAAGATTAGTATTCTCTGAGGCCATCTTACCCTGACATACTGTAATGAATCGTTTAATCTGTAAATTTGGTTTTTCATAGTTTAAGTTCTAATTGTTGCGTATGTTGTTCAATTCTTTTTGATGCTACTTCAAAATAGGTTTTATCCTTTTCCATTAAAATGTAATTCCGATCGGTGTTAATACAAGCTATTGCTGTCGTGCCAGATCCTGCACAGTTATCTAAAACCAAATCCCCTTCATTGGTGTAAGTTTTTATCAGATATTCAAATAGTGCTACTGGTTTTTGAGTAGGATGCAATTTTTCTTTATCGTAACCAAATTTTAAAATGCTTTTCGGATATCTATCCCCATCCGATACAGTCGTGAAATTTCCTAATTTATTACCAAAAGCATCTCCCATCTTACCTGATGTTATTGTGTATGGATTACCTTTTGTCATCTGTGGGTTGTAAATTCTTTTTGGTAAATTGTGTTCAACTTTTACAATTTCCGAATATTCTAAAAACCCATCCATATTTTCAAGTCCAAAATATTCAGTCAATTCATTATACATTTCTTCTGTGCAAAGAGTATATTGTTGTTGTAGTTCCATAAAGTGCTGAAACTTCCAATGACCAAATATCTTTCTAAATTCAGTTCTTGAATAATTTGTGTATTCCCTTAATTTAACCGTGTAATATCTTAATGGGTGGTTCAATCCTTCGTCATACCCATTTTTGCCAAAAACCAAAACATCTTCAAAGTTTTTTAAAGGCATTATATTTGCCAATAAAGGATTTCCGTTGCTTCCAATTTTCTCCCAAATCCATTGATGCGAAAAATTACTGATATTACTTGCAATTAGTTTTGTGGTAAACGGTTGTGATGCAGTCAACACTATAAGTCCGTTTGGTCTTAATGTTCTGTAAAACTCTTTCCACATTGGTTCAATCGGTATTATTTCATCCCAAGTACAATTTATTGTACCATAAGGTAAATCGCAAAGGATCATATCAATACTTCCATCAGGAATTAAACACATTCCCTGATCCCCTATGCAATCGACATTATGAATAGAATTAATCATTTAATCTATAAAATTTTCTCATAATACTTTTTTAATTACTGTTACCGCCAACATAATTACGACACCAATGATAATCAAATAGAAAGCAAACATATAATCATTAGGTTGAGTGACAATTACCCCTAAATCTTTTTGAATATCCGGAAATCTTAAACTTTTTGAAACGGTTATCGTAGGGACTACAACAGGATGAATAGCTTTCCATATGGTTTCGGCTGTACCTATCAATGAGGTGATAGCACCACTAACAAACATCACATCCGTAACAATTCCTTTTACTTTCTTGTTCATAAATATTTCTCTTTAATATTTAAGGCTGCATCAACATCAAATGCTTTATCGGTAGCCATTCCCGAAATTACGGTTCGTGCCGTATTTACACCTATATTTTAAATCAAACCTTGCTGCTGCATTATTTGTTCGATAGATGGCTGAGGCTTCATCCGATCTTTTTGTTTTTTCATCCTTCGGATTATTGGAGCTTTCTTTTTGCGAAGTTCGGCATTATGTGCTTTATTCTTCTTTTGATTCTTGTAAGCCATGATTATAAATATTTGTCTTTAAAATCTTTCTGTTTGTCCACATGGATTTTTGCCCCGTCCTGAAATGCCTTAAAGGCATCGGGTGACATTACTAAACTTGCTACATAGTCAGTACCGATATGCAATTGGATCATCACAATATCGGCTTTCTGTACTACCATTGACTTCGGGCTGATTCTTATCTCCCTTTTAAGTCTTGAAACCTTGTTAAAATCGAAATCCATGATGTATAATTGTTAAATCCGATGCAAATATAGCGAAATAATTCTACAATGCAAGAAATAAATTTGGATTTGTAGAAATAAATATTTATTTTTGTAGTGAATTAAATCAATAAAGCATGGAATGGTATTCGATAATCCTAAGTTCGGCCCTGATTATTTGGATAATCGGCGGAATCGTATCGGTAGTATTTATGAACATTACCCCTGCATACAGATTTAAGGGCACTGATTATATTGTCGGGTTCGTTGGTTCATGGATTACGTTTTACATAATTACTAAAATGGAATAAAATGAATCGCTTTCCATTTTTTTGCTATTATTACAAAGAGAGATTTCTTTGGTTTAGGATATTTGGATATGGTCTTGTAATTGCGAACAGGGTTAAAAATCCACCATTATTTTCAGAGCGAATGGGATTTAAGAAAAGAATTATAGTTGGTAATTATTCAATTAAAACATTGACCCCATGAAAGATAAGAAACTCACAACAAGCGAAAAGGTTGCTCAATACTTTAATCACTGCCAGAAATGTGGTGATTTTCTTAAGAATGACCTATTATTTTATGGTCTGTGTTATAAATGCACAAAAGAGGTAAATAAAAAAGAAGAAAAACAATAAGGCATGTCTGATATTTTAAAAACAACAATAGATACTCTTGCAAGATATGGATTCATAGAAACATTGGAGGCTTTAAGAGATGATCTGAACGCTGAATTTATTTATGCTTGCCTAAAAATTGATTTATGTAGGGCTGTTGAAATTGATACGCCAGTACTTACCGTGATTGACAAGACCAATTTAACTCCGATAGGAGAATGGTTATCTGAGATAGAAAAGACATACACCATTACAAGACTGTCCAAAATTTTACGCGGAGTTAGTGATCATGATAATTACAAATATGTAGAATCAATTAAAACATCAGACCTTTATAAAATAAGGAATATGGGGAAAGGGACAGTCGAACAATTTATTAAACTTAGAGGATATTAAGATTGTGAATAAATAATCCGTAATTTTACGGGCAGTATAAACAATTAATATTTAAAGTCATGCCAAAAACACCATTGAAGGACAGTTTCAAAAGGATTCCAACTTCGCCAGCAAAGGCTCCATCGCCAACAGCGAGAGCAGCGAAACCAGTACCGCCAACAAGAACACCGGTAAAAACCCCGCCAATGAGCACTACTGCATCCAGGAGCAAGGGATTTAGTAAGACTGGGCCGGAACAGAAAAGGTTCAATGCCGCTCAGTTGGGCAGAGCAGGAAAGAAGTAGCACTAAACTAAAGGCGGGATACAGTGATGTGTTCCGCTTTTTAAACCAAAACCATGAAGAGATATACGATTTATTCAGAAGGTCAGACTGTGAAGATTGATGCTGATTTTGCCACCATGAATGACAATGGACAGACAGTCCTTTCAAGAGAAGCAATGGATTCTGAAACCGACATTAATCCATCAGAATTAATTCTTGCTGTGATTCCTAAGTCAGCTTTGATTATTATTGATGAACTACCTAAGCAAATGAGAGGACTGGTATGATAAAAAAGTCAACCAAACTTTTCGTAGTAACGTGGGATGATTCATCAGGGCCAAGTGAACAAAGATGGGAGTTTATTCGTAATATGGGTAAACCGAAACGTCATTTATGTATTTCTGCCGGTTGGATTACACACGAAACAAAGCATAGTATAATGATCGTCCCTCACATATCAAGCGTAAACATAAAGCACGTTCAGGGTTGCGGGCAGGGCATGTTAACAATACCCAAATCTGCAATAATCAAAAAGAAAGAACTTAAATACTAATGGAAACCTTCATTGATATTGCGACCACTGAGAGAGAAGACTACTGCCAGAACTGCGAATATTATATGAAGTGGGGTTGTCATACCGGAGTATGTCTTGCCATGAAAAGAACACCCGACAGACAGGATTGGGACACATGCAAGAAATTCAAGAGAGAATCTGAGGAAACTCAATATAAGGAATGTGATTCAAGCCCCTCTATTTCAAAAGTTGATCTGGATTACATTTCTCGCACCCACAAGTTTTATCAACACTAAACTCCCAATAGTGAGGCTCAAGACTATCTAAATCTGCAGACATCTCTAATACCCTTTCAGGATCACACCATTTAGCGATAAACTCTTCACGTGTCATTTTCGATTATCTTCATAAAGCCAATCACTGACAGTAAAAATATCCTTATGCGGTTGTGATAACAGGTTAAGATACTCCAAATGCTCAACAGAGGAACGGAGTTGTGCATGGCTACGACAACCTGCCTGCCTTATTATATCTTCATTGGTGATGTACTTATCTCTCCTTGCATCAAAAATAGCACGCAATACCCTCCTGTCAAGGTCTGATGTTATGTTTTTTAAATTGTAGTGTGGCATATCATGGATTTTTAAGATCAAGTTCTAAAACTACCTTAAGAGCCTTAAGCCTATCTGGCGTTGACCCTCTAAATGCATAACGAGGATTCAGCCAATATAACTTATTCGCAAACACAATCAACCCTTTATCTTCGAGTGATCGTAAAGTATTATATATCGTTCGCTCATTAAGATTAATAATACTCCCCATCTCAAGCCTGAGAGCTTTGGTTATCGAAAATTTATTTCCCTCTGAATATCTTAACAAATAACCGAAAACCCTAATGTCAGGCATATCCATCTTCATAAATATACCCAACAACGATGAATAAGCACGAAAAAACTCCTCCTTGCTCGCAACCACAAACGTGTGTTTCCTAACTTCAATATCTAAAAGTTGACCATCTTCATCTACAACCTCTCTTGTATGCGATGTAATAGTTTTTAAATAAGGATCAAAACCCATAATTTTATATATTTAATGTATGCAAAGATACACATTCTGAAAATAACAAATAAAAAAGGTACACTGTACAATACACAATGATGTACCGCTCAATATATAAATCCGTATCCTACAATGTTGATTTTTTAAGTTAATTAATTATAACACAACATTCTAAATAGCAAATTCCCTCTTTATATACTAATATCCCCTATTTTATCAGCAAGTTAGCAGTAAGGTATTATCTATCAATACACTTACGTACACCTTGAAATAACCCTCAGTAAAATGAAAGACAAGTAGAGGTATTGTTCTGGTAAAACGAAACAGAAGTAGAGGTCGATTAACTTTTATTTCAGTAAAACAGGATAGAGATAGAGGTCTCGTATCAATTCTGCCGCCCCTCCTCCCCTGCCGGAACCTCTGATTTGCGAAGCGTACCCCGGCACCATCACTCAACCTTATCACAGCAGAAACAAAATTGATCCCTGGCGCGTCTGCCTGAGACAAAGCAAAGCATACTCATAGGTCCTTGACAACAAACTGAACTATCAAACCACACTCATGTTAAGTGTGCCTTAATAAAGTGAAGCATTGCTTAACAGTCAATCACTGTGATATGATTAACATGCTGATCTATGCATAGTTGTGTTGTCCTATAACTGGTAATATGTTAAGCGCACTACAATGTTAAGTAGTAATTGAATATAATAATATTAGCTTGCGCTGTCTTCGCTCGCTGAGACTATCTGACTAATGATCTAACAGTCAACCCCGATATAAACAAAGCGATTTAAGACTATTAAACAATAACAGTTAATCAAAGCTATTATATTGATCTGATAAGCATGTCAGGCAACCGGCAGACGTCAAATAAGGCTCAAATATCAATGATCTATTGAAAGTGATGCAATTGGCTGACAGAAGAGAGACTGAGGGAGGGATAACCTGCAATCAATCATTTACTATCTTAATTTTCATTTGTTGTTGTCTTATTATTTCCCTACTTTACTGATTTACATACACATTGTCTATTAAATTACCTTATTGCATATTTCTTTAAGTTAATTCTATTTTAACTATTATTCATTATATGGTTAATATTGAATCAGTATTAGTGAGAGCATTAATGTTTATGATGCAATAATGACATTTATTTGTTGTTATGTTAATATTGCATTAGTCTTGATTTATTGTGGTTTAGTTGTTTCTTCTGCGATTTGTCCTATAATAAAATAATCGCGTTAAGTAGAAATGCAATTCAGTAATATTTATTTATTTATTTTTGTAAGTGTTTAATAATTAATGGGATATAAATGTTATTTATAATGTGTCTAATGTCGGGAAGGGTATTTACTGATATATCTTTCGTTCATCAAGTTCATCGAAATACTGGGGGAAATCGAAGTCTTAGAAAAGCGGGAGAAGATACGACAGGCTATAGCTGCATACTGTTTAAGTCAACCATTCGCATAATAAATTAAGATCGTATCAGATTAACAATTGGAGAGTCTGAAATAAATAACACGTAAACAATAGATGTTATGCAGTTCGTTTCTGCTACGTGTTACAATGTTTATACAATTAGTTTAATCCTTAATAATTTACGCCATGAAAAGCAAGAAATTAATTCAGTTTAAAAATGACTTCGATGCTATTGATAAAATGAGAATTTTTGAGATTGAAGTGATCAACAGAGCAACCCAAGAACAAGACTTTATTATCTTTGATATTGAGGTTGAGGGAACAAAATTGATAGCTCAACATGTAGCACTGACAAAGAAACAAGAGAACAGCAAAAAAATAGCTTTCGTTTCTGTTCGTATTGATCCTGACTTTAGTATGGATCAGAATTTAGAAGAGTTATATAGTGCTTGTATTGATGCAATATTGGGCAGTGACTTTTATGAATTATCAGAAAATTAACCTTAATACTTAAGACAATGAAATATGGGGTT
>Ga0209538_1001229_pt1 | contig 13728 bp, 14 predicted proteins | sample BarGraNGADG00211_2_FD_184492 | JGI IMG/M metagenome (GOLD analysis project Ga0209538, IMG submission 184492) | Arctic peat soil microbial communities from Barrow, Alaska - Barrow Graham LP Ref core NGADG0004-211 (SPAdes) (version 2) | ecosystem: Environmental > Terrestrial > Soil > Wetlands >... | reverse complement strand
CGTGGCGCTGTCGCCCGGGGCCGCCTTCGGCGACCCGGGCTTCCTGCGCCTCAACTTCGCCTGCCCGCGGAGCACCCTGCAGGAGGCGCTGCGCCGCCTGCAGGTCGCGCTCGGCTGAGGGAGCCGGGAGCGTCGCCGCCCTGGGTGCTACACTCGGCCGGCCATGGACCAACGTAGCGAGCGCACGACCCACCGCTACACCAGCCGCCGGTACCGCCGCCGGCGCCTCCTCGCGCTGCTCGTCGTCCTCGCCGTGGTGGTCGTCGTCGCCGGCGTGACATTCACCGTCACGCGCGGACTAGGCGCCGGCGGCGGCACGCCCGCCGCCGCCCCTGCGACCGCCGTCTCCGGCACTCCGACACCTTTCCCCAGCGCCACCGCCTGGACCGGCCCGCCCTCCGACAAACTCGAGCTGAAGCTGCGCAGGGTCATCGTGAGCTCGTCCATCTCGCCCAAGTCGGTGGTCTCCACCGGCACCGGCTACGTCTTCGCGCAGAACATGATGTACAAGCACTCCGTCACAGTGTACGACTCCATGACGCTCAAGCTGGTGAAGACCATCCTGGACGCCGTGGATCTCGCCAAGTACGGCGTCAAGGGCCACTCCGGCGCCATCCGCGGCGCCCCGGTGGAGGCGGCGATGACGCCGGACAAGCGCTTCATGTTCATCGCCAACTACTCCATGTACGGCGACGGCTTCTACAAGGAAGGGCACGACGTCTGCTCGCCGTCCAGCGGCTACGACACCAGCTACGTGTACCGCGTGCCCCTGACCACCCTCAAGATCGACAAGGTCATTCACGTCGGCTCGGTGCCCAAGTACGTCGCCGTCACCCCCGATCAGAAGTACCTGCTGGTGAGCAACTGGTGCTCGTACACGCTCAGCATCGTCGACGTGCACACCAGCCGCGTGGTGAAGAGCGTCTACCTGGGGCCGTACCCGCGAGGCATCGCCGTCGACCCCAAGTCGCGCTACGCTTACGTCGCCGTCATGGGCAGTTACAACATCGCCCGCGTGGACCTGCGCACCTTCAAGGTCTCGTGGATCAGCGGAGTAGGCTCCGGCCCCCGGCACCTGTGCATAGCCGGCAACGGCAAGTACCTCTACGTGACGCTGAACGGGGAAGGCGACGTGGCCAAGATCGACCCCGCGACGCGCACGGTGGTCGACAAGGTCTACACGGGCGCGCAGCCGCGCAGCATGGCCATCGCCCCCGACGGCAAGTCGCTGTACGTGGTGAACTACGACTCGAGCACGATGAGCAAGGTGCGCACCAGCGACATGAAGGTGATCCAGACGGTGAGCACCAACGCGCTACCGATCGGCATCACCTACGACCTGCCGACAAAGAGCGTCTGGGTCTGCTGCTACAGCGGCAGCATCATGGTGTTCCGCGACGAGTGACGGCGGCGAAGTCGGCGATGACGCGCTCGACGTAGCGCGTCACGTCATCGGCGAGCGGCTCAGGCTCATGCGTGGCCAGGATCTCGGCCGCGCGGGCGTCGATGACCTGCGCGAACGTGGGCGCCCCGAAGGTGACGGCAAGGTCCACGACGGGGACACCGTCGGGCCGCGGCAGGCCGCAGTCGCCGACCATCGCGTGGTGGGTGTGGCCCAGGCGGGCCAGTGCGCCCGAGAGGGCTTCGTTGACGATGCCGCGCTTCTTCATCGTGCCTCCAGTTCGGCGAGATTCGGGTAGGACTCCTGGGCGCCGCGGCGGCCGACGGCGACGGCGGCCACGGCGGTGGCCCGGCGCACGGCCGCCTCGAGGGTGGTGCCGGCGGCGAGCTCGACGGCCAGCGCCCCGACGAAGGCGTCGCCGGCACCGGTGGTGTCCACGGCGGTGACCCGATGGGCGGGGACGTGCACGGCTGCGCTGGGCTTGCCGTCGACGCCGCGCTCGAGGAGTGCTGCGCCCTGGGAGCCGAGGGTGAGGACCACCGACCGGGGTCCCAAGGCAAGCAGGTCGGCCGCGAGGGGGGCGGCGCCGTCGGCGGGGGCGATTCCCGCAGGGGCGCCGGTCTCTGTGCGCCCGAGGAGGAAGGCCGCCTCGGACTCGTTGACCACGAGCGGGTCGCTCACGGCAAGGACCTCGGCGGACAGTGCGGCGGCAGGGGCGGCGTTGACGACCACGCGGGTGCCGCCGTCGTGCGCTCGCGGGACGAGGTGGGTGATGGTCTCGAGCGGGATCTCGAGCTGAACCACGAGCACGGCGGCGCCGGTCCAGACGGTCTCGAGCTCGTCGATCATCTGCGGGCTGACGTGCCGGTTGGCGGCGGGGGAGACGACGATTGAGTTCTCCCCGTCCGGGGTGACCATGATGATCGCGCTGCCCGTGGGGGCGTCCACGGTGCGCAGACCGGTCAGGTCCACGCCCGCGCCGACCAGCGACGCGCGCAGCAGCTCGCCGTGGCCGTCGTCGCCGATGCAGCCGATGAAGGCGACCTCGCCGCCGACCTTCCCGGCAGCCACCGCCTGGTTCGCGCCCTTGCCGCCCGGGGTGGTCACGACGTCGGAGCCCAGGATGGTCTCCCCGGCGGCCGGCCGGTGTTCGACGCCCAGGACGAGATCGGCGTTGGCCGACCCGACGACTACGACCTTGCTAGCGCTCATGTTCTTCTCCTCGCTATTTCATTCGCTCGCGACGTCCAGTCCGCTGTCCTGGCTGATTGATGCGCACGGTTCCGGTCGTCCCCCGCGCCTGAGCCGTGGTGGGGGGACGACCTGCATCTGGTGCGGTGGTTGCGGGACCACGGGGTCGTGCTGGCCGAATCCGCGGACCGTCAGATCAGAATGCGTGTCTCGACCGCGCACCCGTCCCGGGTGCGCGACGGCGCGGGGTTCGTCATCGCACTGACGCAGTTCGTCTTGGAACGTCGACGGGGATGACCTGTCGGCATGCTGGGCACCGGGCGACCGGGTGAAGTCGTCGATGTCGCGGTCGACCTGGCTTCGGCCATCAGAAGCGCTCTGGGATCCCAGCGTGGCCTTGGTGGTGTTCCGCGGCCCAGATGATCGCCCAGGCCGCCAGCGCGGCACATTCGGCGGCGAGCGCGTCGGACTCGGAGAACATGCCCACCGCACGAACATGCTCACCGCACGAGCCCGCACGGTGCATCGCCACACCCGCTTGCGCCAAATAGCCACTACCGGACGGTGACCGAACGGTGGCGTCGCGCAGCACGTGTGCTCACGACGCTTATTTCCCGCGGCCACCACCCCACACGAACGGCAACCGTCCACGGCCTGGGTCGTTTCGATCAGCAGATACAGCTCACCGGCCGGGTTCTCCGCCGCAAGCATCCGCATCCTAGGAACGTCGAACATCTTCGCCGCCGTCAGGCAGCCGCCATAAGTACAGTTCACCATCACCGGGGCCTTCGTCGATGTGCTTGCTTCGTCGCTTCAGATCACGAAGGCCCCGGTCCCATCACCGCCTCACCACCAGTCCCGGCGCGTCGCCCTGACCACCGTCAGCGGCGAAGAGCCACTTTGCACGGCAGACCCGGCGCAACATCCGCATTAGAGTGCGAGGATCGCCTCCTCGCGCTCGCGGAAGTAGCCAATCGTGTCTCGAACGAGCACATCGAGCTTCTTCGAGTCCGGAAGTCCGTTCCGGGCGTGGTAGGGCGCACCACCCGGCCCAAGTGGCTCCGGGGTCACGAAGCGGCCGTCGGCATTATGGCCGATGAGATAGAGGGCCATAATGATCGTGTCGAGATCCATCGAGCCGTTACCCAGCGCCATACGGTTGCTGTCCGCCATGTGTAGGTTCACCAGCCTATCTCCAGCCTGGATGATCGCTCGGGGGATGTTCACCTCCTCAGACTGCATATGGTAAACATCGCCATTGATGTGCTGGACGCCTGAGTGATCGACACTTTCGATGTACTCGATGGCATCCGCCACGGTGTGTACGAGCGAAACTTCAGCGGCGCGAATCGGCTCGATCGCCGCCTTCACGCCTTTCTCTGTGAAAACGTCTGCCACGAGGCGGAGAGCCTTGACGCTTCGATGGAACTCCGAAGCGTCATACGCATCGGGCCGCCCAACTGAACCCGGCACAATTAGGAGGTACGAACCGCCCATGGCCGCCGTGAACTCAACCTCACGACGGATGTACTCGAGCGCTTCCTGCTGCTGAATGGGTCGGTTACTCGAGAGGTCATTGTCATCCGAGAACATTCCGCACACGCCAGAAACGGCAAGGTTGTACTTCTCGAGAGTCGCCCTTGTCGTTTCGACGTCATATCCGAGGTCGTCCCCGTAGTGGTTGCCGTGAAGTTCAGTGTACTTGAGCCCTACCGAGGAGAGTCGGTCGCACGACACCTCAAGCTCTTCGATACCAAAGCCCCAGTTCGACCAAGAGAGATTCAGCCGCTGAGAAACGCGCTCCGGAGCGTGGCGCTTGAGGTCGCGGAATTCCTCCCGAACCTCCTCGCGCCACCCGTCAACGTTTTGCATATGATTTCCGCCTTCTCAGCTCTTGCGCCCTCTGCCCGAGAAACAGTAGAGCACCCCAATGATGCGTAGACAAAGAACGCATGAGATGGGCGCCATAATGATCCAAGTGCTCCGGCGCCCACCGCACTATCTCAGAGGTATTTGTCCACGTTGCTCTTGTCAATCACGATGACGTCGATGGGCTGCTCCGCCTTGATCTTCTTACCATCAGCCAGCAGTAGGGCCTGCTCGACAGAGAGGCTTCCCATGAGCTTGGATTGCTGGGCGATGGTCGCCACAAGCTCTCCGTTCTTCACAGCCTTGACCGCGTCAGGACCGCCGTCGATACCGATGATTGCGACCTCTCCCAAGCGGTTTGCGGTCCTCATCGCTTCAACGGCCCCGAGCGCCATCTCGTCGTTCATCGAGAGGAACGCTTCAAGGTCAGGGTTCGCCTCGAGCATGTTCTGCGCGACAGTGAGGCCCTCAGACCTCTGGAAGTTCGCGGTCTGGGTTCCCACGATCTTAATCCCCGGGTAGTCCGAGAGCACGTTCTTGAAACCCTTCCCACGGTCGATGCAGGAACTCACCCCCGGGACGCCTTCAAGGACTCCGACCCGCCCTTTTCCCCCCATGGCTTCGAACAACGTCTTCGCCGCGATCTCCCCCGCGACAACGTTGTCCGTGCCAATGTGTGCGACGACCTCGCCGCCCTCCGCGCGTCGGTCAACGGTGATCACCGGAATTCCGGCATCGTTGAGCGCCTCCACCGAGCTCACGATGGCATCGCCGTCGGTCGCATTGAGGATCGCGACATCAACCTTCTGGCTGATGAAGTTCAACACATCGTTCGCCTGCTGCGACGCATCATCCCCCGCGTCGGCGACAAGCACCTGGACTCCTGCCTTTTTGCCAGCCGCGCGGACCCCCTCTTGCATGGAGACGAAGAACGGGTTCTGGAGGGTCGAGATGGAGAATCCGATGATTGGCGCGCCGCCTTTGGCATCAGATCCTCCACCGCTTGTCTTGGTCACCGGCTCACCACTACTGCTGCATGCTCCCAGCACCAGGACACTTCCCAGCGCGACCACTGCCACAAACCGCTTAGTGATGTTCATGCGAATCCTCACTCTAGAGACTATCAGGACAAAGAACCAACACGTTCTAGTTATCGGTGGACTGTTTTACGACTTAGCCTCCCGCCGTTGACGGATGTTTTCGACAAGCACCGCCGCGGCTATAACGATGCCGATAATCACCTGCTGCCAAAAGCTGGAGACGTTATTCAGATTCAGGCCGTTTCGAAGGACACCGATGATCATTACACCGACAGCGGTTCCAGCGATTGAGCCGTAGCCACCCGCGAGGCTCGCACCGCCGATCACGACCGCAGCAATCACGTCCAGCTCGATCCCCATACCTGCGGTGGGCTGCGCCGAACCCAGCCTCGCGGTCATTAGGATTCCGCCGATACCCGCAAGAAGTCCTGCCGTGGCGTAGACACCAACGGTTAACTTGCTGACCGGGAGACCCGATAGTCGCGCCACCTCATAGTTCGCCCCCACGGCGAACAGCGCACGTCCACTGGGCTTCCACCGGAAATATGCGGCCGCGACAAGAAACAGGAGGACTGCGATTATCAGCGACGAGGGCAGCCAGCCGCCGACGTAATATACCGCGAGATTTCGAAAGGAGTCCGGATATCCCGAAAGAGGCTTGCCTTCAAGAATGACGAGAGCCAGACCGCGCGCAATTGACATCATTGCCAAAGTTGCAATGAAGGCGGGAAGTCGACCGTAGACAATCATCAACCCGTTTACCACACCGGCCGCGGCTCCGAGAAGTGCCGCGGCCAGCACGGCCAGCCAGATGTTAACGCCCAGCATGATGTGCAGGTAGCCGACAACGGCGCCTGCCAAGGCCAGGATGGACCCGACAGATAGGTCAATGCCCCCCAGTACAATGACCGCCGTGCCGCCGATCGCAATGACCGCAAGAATCGCGACCTGTTGACCGATATTGAACATATTGGTCAACGAGAAGAACGACGGTGACATGAACGTGAGGACAATACATAGTGCGATGAGCGCAACAAATGGCCCTGTGCTCGTCGGGAGTCTCTTCTTTGTCTTGGGGGCCGTGCTCACGCGTTTCGGGTCTGCCGTTCGCGAAGCTGCGCCAGAACTTGAGCTCGCCTGCGTGGTTTCCTCGTCGACCATGTTCACCTACCTCTCTTCTTCGGGATGAAGTCGACCGTCATGTGAGCCACACCTGTCAGGCGAAATCATGCGACTGCGAGCGCCATCACGGCGTTCTCGCTTGCTTCTGAACGCTCTAGTATTCCGGTCTGCTTCCCACGGCTGAGGACGACGATCCTGTTCGCAAGCCCCAGGACCTCAGGCAGCTCACTACTCACTATGATGACCGCCGCCCCACGGGTAGCGAGTTCGTGAATAATTGCGTAGATTGCCGATTTCGCTCCGACATCGATGCCTTTCGTGGGCTCATCGAAGATGATGATCTCGGGCTCAAGAAGCAACCACTTGGCAATAACGCCTTTCTGCTGGTTCCCTCCAGACAATGTCTTGGCCAGCTGGTCGAGATGCCCTCTTAGGCCGACCCGCTCCTTGACGGTCGCGACTTCGCGGGCGAGACTCCGGTTGTCAACGATTCCCTTAAGCAACCCACGTTTGGGCAAACCAATGTTGTCGGCGAGTGTAATGCTTTGAGCCAGTCCCTGGGTTCTTCTGTCTTCGGGGATCAGTGCCATACCGAACCGCACACTGTCGCCGGGAGATTTGACGCTCACCGCCTTGCCTTTGATCTCGATGGTTCCAGAGGTCGCCGGCGCCGCCCCAGTTATCGCATTGACCAACTCACTTCTCCCCGCCCCGACCAAACCAGCTATAACGAGGATTTCGCCACGATGAAGGGAGAAGTTTATGTTTTCAAATGCCCCGTCCCGAGAGAGAGACTTCAACTCAAGAATAATTTCACCGGTAGGCTCCGAGGGATCAGGATAGATGTCTTCGATCGATCGGCCTACCATTGCTTCGACCATCTGAGAGGTTGACACATGAGAGTCTTCCCAACCACCGACCCGCACTCCGTCGCGAAGGACTACAATCTCATCCGCAACGTGTCGAATCTCGTCGAGTCTGTGAGTGATCCACACGATCCCGACTCCATGCTGCTTGAGGCGGTTGACAAGCTCGTAGAGTATGTCGACCTCATCTTGACCGAGCGAGGCTGTCGGTTCGTCGAATACAAGAATCTTGGGGTCCTGGGATAGTGCCTTGGCAATCTCGACAAGTTGTTGTACAGGGACGGAACAACGCTCAACCTCGATATCGGGAGCTATATTCAGGCCGACACGCTCGAGGATGACGGCCGCCTGAGAGTTCATTGCCGTCCGGTCCACAAGCCCGCGCTTTTGCGGCTGCCGCCCGATGAAAATGTTCTCGGCCACCGTAAGGTTCGGTAATAGCGAGAGCTCCTGGTGAATGAGCACAACGCCCGCATCAGCAGCCTCACGAGGTCCAGCTGGTTTATAGACCTTCCCGTCGAGGTGCATCACCCCGCTGTCGGCCTTGTGTACGCCGGAGAGCACGTTCATCAGGGTGGACTTGCCCGCACCGTTCTCGCCGATCAAGGCCACAGCCCGTCCGTACTGAACGTGCAGGTCGACCGCGTCGAGCGCTCGTGTGCCCGGAAAGACCTTCGTGATTCCCGAGACCTCCAACCCTGCTTCAGTCGCACCACCAGCGTTAGCAGTCATGGCACTCATATCCCCAGCTCGATGTTCCCGGGACCAAGATGCTTGAGTACGACTAGCGGTTCGGTGTCGCTGGTGTTCTCGATCGTGACTCCGCGGGCCGCTGCATCGGCAGTGACGAAGTATTCATCACGCGTCAGTTCATGGATACGAACCATCGTGATTGTCGAGAGTGGCTGTCCATCGATTCTGCCGTGGCCCTGCGTGGCGATGAGGCCATATGCATCTACCTCTTCGATCGTCGCGCTCTTCCCCGGCTTGACAGTCAACTCCTTTGCACTGAATGCGGTCGACTTGTAGACAATCCACTTCTCCACGAATTCGTCGCTGCCGTACTCGGTCGAAAACGCGGTCTCGTAGAGCACCAGCGATCGATTCTCATGGAACGAGGCGTCGACGTTCTTCTGCCAGTCGAGCATCTCGATGAGGAACTCGTAGTCGCCGTGGCGCTCCGGTGGCACGTCCTTCCAGAGAAGATCGGCTCCGACCTCCATGTTGTTGCTCCATGACTCAAACATGCAGAGCACATCACTTGCCGCCTGTGGCTCGTACGTGCAGATGCTGGAAGGGGCATGGAGGATGCCTGCCGGTACGTCCCACCCCTCCCCCAGGCGTGTGCGATATCCTGCCGACAGGTCAGTGATGTGGTTGTCTCCGCCGCGCTCGTGTCGCTTCAATCGATCAACCACGTGCCCGGCTGTCGTCTCGGGTTGCAGACCCAGGTACGTGATGGACTGGTCACCCAGATAGTTGTTCATCTGGGGTGCGTAGTAGTAGGCCTCAGGCTTTCCGACTCTCCCGATCAATTCAGCATGCTTGTCCATCGGGTGCATGTGGAAGGGCAGCGGCAGGAGATTGTCATAGAACTTCGAGTAGACCGGCCACTTTCTGTACGTGTCCCACAGTCGACTGCCGACAACGGCCGCCTTCTGGTTCGCAATCAGTTCGTCGAGCGGCACCAAAGCCCCAGCAGGGTCAACGGCAAGGCTCAAGCCCTCGTAGGGACCGGTCTTTGGTCCGTTGTCCGCACGTATTGCGGAACCCAGCCAACGCTCATCGATCCCACCACGCCCCTTTTCGAACGGGTAGTAATCGTCCGGGTGGAGCCTAAGCCGACGCCCCGGTGTGCAGAATATCCTTGGAACCCACGTGGGCGCCAACCTGAGCACCCCGTTCCCGTGGTCCATGACCCGGTCCATTGCGGCCTCAGAAGTATCAACCGGGATGTCAAAGAGTGTTTCCTTCATTTCTGCCACCATAACCGTCCTGTCGCGATTCGCTGTTGTTTGTGTCGGTTCTATGGACTAGAGACTTGATGTGGGTTGTCCGCCCAAACAGGAGGCGGGCGTCGACATAAGAAGAGGGTCTCCAGCTCGGCAACCTCGTGATTGGAGCACGAGATGGACGCTTCGCTGGAGACCCTCGTCATCGCGGCCTACGTGTTCGCCTGCTCGCTTTCCATCCCTCGTCCCGGACCACGGGGCAACGTCACCGATCAGGAGCTGATCGCGCTGGCGGTCGCCCAGGCCGTCACCGGCCTGGTCTCGGACCGCCAGTTCCTGGGCACGATCAGGCACCTGCTGCCGGGCTGCTGCCCGGAGCTGCCCGGTCAGTCGCAGTTCAACCGCCGCTTGCGGCGCCTGACGCCGCAGATCACGAGGGCGCAGCTCGGCGCCGCCAAGAGCCGCTGGTACCGGGGCCTGCGCCTGCTCCTGCTCAACGACCGCCGCGGGGCGCCGCTCGGCTACGACCTGCGGCCGGCCAACGAGAACGAGCGTGAGGTTGGGTTCGCTCTCGCCTGCGCGCACCCCGGCAGCCTGCTGTTCGCCGACGCCGGTCACCGCGGCCGTGAGCACCAGGCAAGCCTCCGGCTCGTTGGCGTCGAGCTCATCGTGCCTGACAAGCACAGGCTCGGCGAGCGCCCGCGCACGGAGATCAGCAAGGCCCGCATCCGCCTCGTGATGGAGTCGGTGTTCGCGACCCTGGGGCGCCAGATGCGCCTGGAGGACCATCTCGCCAAGACGCTCCCCGGCCTCGCCCAACGAATCGTCCAACGGCTGCCGGCGCTGACCCTCGGCATGTTCATCAACACCCTCCTCGGGCGCCCACCGCGCGCCCTCGCCGCCTACGACGCACGCTGAAGCCACATCAAGCCTCTAGTCGCTATAAGGGATACCCTTATAGAGAATGATATTCGCCCACAGGCGGAGCTCCCCAGTTGAAATTACCAGACTCGCACCCTTGGTGAGATCGTAGTATTTCCACCGGTCGACCATGGTTTTCCGCTGCGGCGAGCCTGCCGCTGAAAGAAGTTCGAGCTGGACGGTGGGCAGCTCTTCCCCGCCACTATCCATGAGGACGGGAGGGTTGTCCGCATCTAGCGGAAGAACTTCGCGCACCGCTGCAGTCATTGTAGTGGCATCCACGCCTGTAACCTCAACCGTTGCCCCACAAAGTCGGTGCGCGGGGAAGTTGGCGTCGGCGATGACTAGATAGTCGGAATGTCCCATTTCGTCGAGCGCCTTAAGAATGTCCCCAGTCAAAAGCGGATTGATGCCCGAAAGCATAGTGTTGCCCTTCTCGGAATCTGTTGAAATATCATGAACTCAATTTCCGACCGTAGACGTTTTGGTAGCGGTCGTAGAGCGAGTCGATGTCGCCCGACGAGATCCGGCTCGGCTCGCCGAGCTGGCGCGAGATGTGCACCGTGCGGGCGACCTCTTCGCACATCACGGCGGCCTTGACGGCGGCCCGGGCGTCCTTGCCGACGGTGAACGGGCCGTGGTTGCGCATGAACACCGCCGGGGACCGCGAGTCCCGCAGCGTCTCGACGATCCCCCGGCCGATCGAGTCGTCGCCGATGAGGGCGAAGGGCCCCACCGGGATGTCGCCGCCGAACTCGTCGGCCATCATCGTCAGCACGCAGGGCACGGGTTCGCCGCGAGCGGCCCAGGCGGTGGCGTAGGTCGAGTGCGTGTGCACCACGCCGCCGACCGCAGGCAGGTGGCGGTAGACGTAGGCGTGCGCGGCGGTGTCCGAGGACGGCTGGAGGTGGTCGGCCCTGCCGTCGTCGATCTTGGTCCCGTCCAGGTCGCACACCACCATCGACGCCGCGTCGAGCTCGTCGTAGGTCACACCCGAGGGCTTGATGACGAACAGGTCAGCGCCGGGCACGCGCTCGGAGACGTTGCCGGCGGTCCACACGACCAACCCGTTGCGCGGCAGCTCCGCGTGCAACGCGGCCACACGCTCGCGGCAGGCCTGGACGGCGTCGCGGACGTCGGCGGGAAGGTCGGCCAGCCGGCGTGTCATCGCACGGCCCCCGCGGTCTCCTCGGCGCCGGCGCCCACCCGGGTGGCCAGCACCTCGCGGCGGATCCTCTTCAGCCGGCGCATGACGTCGTTGCCCCCGCGGCCGAAGTAGTCGTGCAGCGCGGTGTACTCCGCGAAGAGCGCGTCATAGCGCAGCGCCGCGTCCTCGTCGAGGGCGTAGGCCGCCACGGTGCGCTTGCCCATGGACCGGGCCGCCGCCCGCACGTCCGGGCACAATCCCGCGACGACGACGGCGTGGATGGCCGAGCCGAGCGCCGGCCCCTGGTCCGAGGCGATCGTCGAGAGCGGCAGCCGGTGATGTCCGAGTACATCTGCATCAGCAGGGCGTTCTTGAGCAGCCCACCGGCCACCACGAGCTCGGTCACCGGCACGCCCGCGTCGTTGAACGCCTCGACGACGGTGCGGGTACCGAAGGCGGTGGACTCGAGCAAGGCCCGGTAGACGTCCTCCGGCTGGGTGGTCAGCGTCAGGCCCAGGACCAGCCCGGACAGCTCGTGGTCGACCAGCACCGAGCGGTTGCCCGAGTGCCAGTCCAGCGCGATCAGGCCGTGCTCGCCGACCTCCTGCGCCGCTGCCTTCTCGGTGAGGAGCTCGTGCACCGAGATGCCGCGCCGCTGCGCCTCCTGCGCGTACTCGGCCGGGACGGAGGTGTTCACGAACCAGCCGAAGATGTCGCCCACGCCGCTCTGGCCGGCCTCGTAGCCCCAGTAGCCCTCGACGATCCCGCCCGCGACGGCGATGCCCTCCGGCAGCCCGGTCCACCTCGCCGCCTGCGCGCTGAGCGTGCCGGCGGCGTGCCCGAGCTGGCCGATCTCGTGCTCGACCTTGTCCTGCACGAAGCCCGCGAAGTCGGGGTTCAGGGACCCCAGGAACTCCGAGGAGGGGTATTTCCCGTCCTGGTAGATGCCCTTGTACCCGGCCGTGCACGCGTTGCGCACGTACGTCCCAGTCAGCTGCCAGACGATCCAGTCGGCGGCCTCCACCCAGTGGGCCACAGCATCGTAGACCTCGCGGTCCTCTTCGAGGAGCTGCAGCCCATTGGCAAACTCCCACTCCGAGGAGATCAGACCCCCGTAACGGCCGATCCACTCCTCGCCCCGCTCGTGGGCCAGCGCGTTGATGCGGTCCGCTTGCGGCTGGGCGGCGTGGTACTTCCACAGCTTCACGTACGCGTGCGGGCGGTCGGCGAACTCGTCAAGCTCGCACAAGGGCGTGCCGTCCGCGGTCGCGGGCACCATCGTGCAGGCCGTGAAGTCCGTGCCGATGCCGACGACGTCACGGGGGTCCGCGCCGGCCGCAGCCGGCACCGCCTTCTTCAGGACGTTGACGTAGTCGGCCGGCACCTGCAGCGCCCACTCCGGCAGCTGCGCCTGGCCCTGGTCGGCGGTCAGGACCAGGTCCATCACACCGTGCTCGTACTCGTGCACCGCGCTCCCGAGCTCCGCGCCGTCGCTCGGGCGGACCACCACGGCCCGGCCCGAGAGCGTGCCGTAGTCCACCCCGACGACATACACCTTGCTACGTTGCTCGAACGACTCGTCCTCATTCCGCTTCACACCGCTGTTTGGGAACAAGTCCAATGTTAACGTTATTAGCGACGTAGTTGTCAACAGGGAGGCCACTCCGGCACCATCCGCGGCGCCCCGGTGGAGGCGGCGATGACGCCGGACAAGCGCTTCATGTTCATCGCCAACTACTCCATGTACGGCGACGGCTTCTACAAGGAAGGGCACGACGTCTGCTCGCCGTCGAGCGGCTACGACACCAGCTACGTGTACCGCGTGCCCCTGACCACCCTCAAGATCGACAAGGTCATCCACGTCGGCTCGGTGCCCAAGTACGTCGCGGTTACGGGCAGCTACAACATCGCCCGCGTGGACCTGCGCACCTTCAAGGTCTGGTGGATCAGCGGAGTGGGCTCGGTGCCCCGGCACCTGTGCAGGGCCGGCAACGGCAAGTACCTCCACGCGACGCTGAACGGGGAAGGCAACGTGGCCAAGATCGACCCCGCGACGCGCACCAGCGACATGAAGGTGCTACAGCGGCAGCATCATGGTGTTCCGCGACGAGTGACGGCGGCGAAGTCGGCGATGACGCGCTCGACGTAGCGCGTCACGTCATCGGCGAGCGGCTCAGGCTCGTGCGTGGCCAGGATCTCGGCCGCGCGGGCGGCCGCC
>Ga0209538_1001226_pt1 | contig 13747 bp, 8 predicted proteins | sample BarGraNGADG00211_2_FD_184492 | JGI IMG/M metagenome (GOLD analysis project Ga0209538, IMG submission 184492) | Arctic peat soil microbial communities from Barrow, Alaska - Barrow Graham LP Ref core NGADG0004-211 (SPAdes) (version 2) | ecosystem: Environmental > Terrestrial > Soil > Wetlands >... | reverse complement strand
GAATTTGAGGCCTATGCCGAGGATTATGAATTCATGGCCCAATTCAACAAACTTCTCAAGGATCCCGACGCCCTGGATGGCTGGATCAAGGAGTGGGTGCTGGATTGTCCCACTTTCGACGACTATAAATCCAAGCTTGGCCGTAATCGTATCCTGTACCTCAAAGGCAATGCCGATCACGATGCCTGGCGCTATCAGTTAAATGCCTCGGAAGAAAAAATATCCGAAAAGGATGCAGCCAATTCTGTTGAAACCATGGTCATCATCGCCGCCCGGGAACTTGAGGCGCGAATTCTTCGCAGTCAGCACAAGACGATGCTGGCAGGGGCGGGAACGGCGAATCTGGCGGCCTGGGTTGCCAAGTACAGCCTACAAAAACAGAATTACATTGTAGAGCTCCTGGTGGAGCTGGGATATTTCGGCAATTCTCCCCGTCCGGCAGAGCCTTTCGTTCTTAACTTTGGTAATTTTCCCACCTGCAAGATGCTTACAGACACGCTCGACACCCTGGGGGTATTCACCTGCGGCGCTACAAACCGGTGTATCGGTGTTCTGGGAGGGGGACAAATTGATAAACTCGGCAACATCAATTCCCATTGGATGTCGGATGATGTCTATTTGACGGGATCGGGTGGTGCAAACGATGTCGCTACCGGGGCGAAGGAGACCATGGTGATCATGCAGCAGTCGCGTCATCGCTTTCTGGAGCAGGTACCGTTTATTACGGCGCCGGGCGACCGCGTGAAAACTGTGGTATCCACCATGGGTGTTTTTGAAAAGCCCGACGATGGCCAGGAATTTATCCTGACCAAGTATTTTGCCGGCCATAGTGACGCGTCAGAAGAGGATATGATCAGAAAAATAAAGGAGAACTGCGGGTGGGAATTGAAGGTGGCCCGGGAGCCCGAAGCGGTTGCCCTCCCAACGCCCGACGAACTGAGACTTCTGAGGATCTTCGATCCGCAAAAATTTTATCTCAAGCAGGCGGAACCTTAAAAAACATTCCTCCACTTTCGTCATTCCAACAGCGAAGCCCGGCGTATGAGACTGTGTCGTAATCCTCATTTGTCATTGCGAAACGCCTCTCAGGCGTTGTGGCAATCTTAAAGTACTGAATTTATTGAAATCAAGATTTCTCGCTGCGCTTCGAAATGACACAAAAATGAATTGCGACACAGTCTCGTATGCCTGGGCAGGCGGGAATCCAGAATATAAATCCAGTCCCTCTGTCATTGCGATGAGTCCTTATAAACGGACAAAGAAGCAATCTGTCTTTTTAACCGATAACTCTTTTTACCCTGTCGCACGCCACTATTTACCGTTTGCTTTTTTCTGCGAAAAGTTATTGAAACAAAAGATATTTTTCAGTATATTGTTTTTACCGTTTTGTGTTCTTATGATATTCTAAAATTTAAGACACTGCCACTGATGGGCAGGAAGATGAGGTGATCAAATGGAAAAGCAGGAGAATATTGAATTCTGGCTTAATTCTTCTGATGACAACTACAAATCAATGATGAACATGTTCAAAGCGCGCGAGTACATGTGGTCATTATTTATCGGTCACCTTGTTGTTGAAAAATTACTTAAAGCGTACTATGTCAAAATGATTGGTAATGAGGTCCCGAGAACTCACGACCTTCTCAAACTTGCTATTAATGCGGGCATTGATCTTGATGAAACTAAAAAGGATGAGTTGCAATATATTACCCTTTTTAATATTGAAACTCGTTATGATGAATACAGAAGAGATTTTCGTGCAAAGTGCTCGAAGAAATTTGCTGAAGAAAACATAAAGGAATAAGAAAGTGGCTAAAAGAAAAGCTACAAAAATAGTCTATGAGCTCATCAGGCGATACGTTGAAGAGCTCAGAAAAAGAAATATAAAGATTGATCAAGCCTATCTTTTCGGTTCGTACGTGAAAGGTACAGCCACAAAGTGGAGTGACATTGATGTGGCGTTATTGACTAAAGAGTTTATTGGCGACAGTTTCGACTTTAAGTTTCTTCTGATGAAAATCGCACGGGAGATTGATCTGGACATCGAGCCGCATCCCTATCTGACTGCCGAATTCAAAAAAGAAAATCCAATGGCATCAGAGGTAATAAAAACTGGCGTCAGGGTGTTTTAAAGAGACAGTTCGTTTTATCCCGCGTTAAGCGGAGGGTATAAATGATACCCGTGGTTAGTGAGACTTATTAATTAATACCATTCCGATTTCAAAGGAATCACCATTAATGGCGTGGACATGATCACTTGGGGCGCGGATGGCAGGATTACCGACTTCAAGGTCATGATTCGCCCGCTAAAAGCCATCAACTCAGTCCCATCGAATGATGGAGAGATGCTGCAAAAGATTAAATAAGTATTGTGGACGCTTCTAATAAATGCAGATAGAAAATAGAGATGTCCCTAATAAACACATATACTTCACAAAATAAAGAGGGGATGTTTACTTAAATGGTAACAGTAGATGAATCCATTACCGTTTCCGCTAAAAAAAGTGAATCATTATTATTAAATTGGCAAGATTCTTGTGTGGCTACAGAATGCACAATGCATCAATTATCACCTTACATTGGTAAAATTAAAAGTATCATTGCTAAAGATTTGATATTAAAATATTCAAAACCAGGCGATTTAATAGTAGATCCATTTTCTGGTTCTGGTACAATTCCTTTTGAAGCCATTCTTTTAAACAGAAAAGTATTTGCTTGTGATGTGAGTCCTTATGCTAGCGTTTTAACAAGAGCAAAGTTGTTTGCACCTTTGTCACTGGACGAGGCAAACGAACAAGCGGAAAAATTATTCAAAGAAATAGAAAAACAACCTGACCCTGATTTGCGAAAGGTGCCATTATGGGTGCGTAAATTTTTCAATGAGCAAACATTAAAAGAAACTATAAAGGCTGTTGATATTTGTATTAAATGGCATAATAATTTTCTTTTATCATGTATTCTTGGTATTCTTCATCATCAACGTCCCGGATTTCTCTCTTACCCAAGCAGTCATTTAGTACCTTATTTAAGGGATAATAAATATCCCAAAAATCAATTTCCTGAACTATATAGCTATCGACCATTGCGTCCGCGTTTACTTTCGAAAATAGAAAGGGCATATAAAAGGTATGGTCTGAGACACAAGAATAATCTGGGCATATACCGGCAGGGGCAGATTGAAAATATTCAATTGCCAGATAAATTTAATTGCCTAATCACAAGTCCGCCTTATATGAATGCTTTGGATTACAAGAGAGATAATAGATTGCGGCTTTGGTTTATAAGACGAGATATCGCCGATGTTATCGATAGCAAACCAATAGGTAACAAAAAGGCCTTTGGAACACTAATGACATCTCTAGCAAAAAAAATAGAAAAATCTTTGATTATAAATGGCTATTGCATTTTTGTTGTTGGTGAACAGATGCGAAGATTCCCCCAAAATCATCCGTCCGAAATTGTTCAAAGTATAATTTCAAAACACGCACCTTCATTACAATTAACGAATATAATTACCGATAGTATTCCTGATGTTAGACGATCCAGAAAGAACTGCCGCGGTATAAAAGCTGAACATTTCTTGGTGTATCAGAGGCATAATTATGCATTCTAATCTTCCTGATAAAAATTATTTCATTAATAAGCCCATACCAGGTTTAACAGATTACATTATCACTGAATATATTGATTCTGGTATGAATGCCCATATGTTCAAAGCATTTAATTCATCTCTCAATAATTACTACGCTTGTAAAGTAATACCGAAAACTAATCTAATAAATTTTGAAGAAAATCCAGAACAATGGAAAGAAGAAGTGCTTAAAGCGAATAGATTAGATACAGAAACTGTCGTGCAGTATTTTCATATAAAAGAGTGGGTTGATCCAAATAATGACATCGACTGTATGGCATTATGTGCAATATTTATAAAAGGGAAAAATCTCGAAAAGTTTATTAAAGAAAGTAAAAATATAACTATACCATTCATAGAAGAATTTCTACTTGATATGTTTAATCTGTTTAATGTGATGGCTGATCAAAAAGAAACCCATGGTGATTTACATGCACGTAATATCTTAGTTGAAGACAATAAGAATTCATTGCGTGGGCCTAGATATAGATTCAGAGTCACTGACTTTGGTGTCGCGTCAAAAACAAGTAATGCTATTTTTAGAGACGATTATGAGCAATTGGCAGTTATTTTAAAAACCATGTTAGAGAATTGTGAATATCAAAAAGCAGCTGATCCACGCGAAAGATTTGTGTACGATGTATTAAATAATGAGTTTCTTGCAAGACATTTAATAGAAAAAGATCCGACGCGGGATCCATTGGCCCGCAATCCCGAATTATTATTTAGAAAACTGAATAATATTGATTCTGACATTGGAACAAATAGTAAGAATAGCTCGCAAGTAAGGATGACCTCCCCGTTTGATTATCCGAGTTTGGAACAATTCGGCGATTCTTATCAACTTCTCAAAGACTTATACTCAGAACTATTCTTGGGACTGTCGAAAATTGAGGAGAGAAATAACTTGGTGCTTACAGGCCCACGGGGCTGCGGTAAGAGCACTAGTTTTAAAAGCCTAAGCCTTCTACATAAAATAAGGATTGGAGCCGATAAACCATCTGATGTTTCTAATATTGGAATATATTATCGTTGCGATGATTTGTACTTTGCGTTACCCAGATACAAAATACCACAGCGCGAGGAAGCATATGACATACCACTTCATTTTTTAACTGCTTCTCTAATTATCGAAGTATTAAAATCAATTGAGGAATGGAGCTATAAGCATTACCATGATCAATGGAATAAAAATGAAGCCAAAATCTCAATAGAAATATGGAATCTATTGCACTTGCGAAAACCTGATGAACCCGGCGCAGATACTTTTAATGCTATAATTAATAAGCTTAATGGCGAAAGAAGGCGCGCTGCGAAAAAGCAGCGTGTAGCGCACGATCCAAAACAAAGGTTTGGTTATTATTTTGGTCCTGAAATCTTAGTATCCATTTGCGGAGCGATAAACAAAATGCTATCATTTCTCTCTGATCGCCCCTTTTTCTTTTTTATAGATGACTATTCATTGCCCAAAATAAGTGAAGACCTTCAGAAAAACCTTAATAGATTGTTGATGCAACGGACGTCTACTTGCTTTTTTAAGATTGCTACAGAGAGTCCTGTCTCATACGTGCGCAATGATATTGATGGGAAGAATTATGTTGAGGGCCGTGAATTTGATCTTCTTAACCTCGGAATCGACTATATTCATGCTGACAAGAAAGTGAAGTTACAATTTATTGAAGACATTTTCAGACGAAGGTTTAATGCTATCGATGATTATCCTGTAAAAAATCTTGATATGCTTTTAGGCACCAGTTCTTTAGAATCACAGAACGACATAGCCCTTCATATAAGGAATAAAGAAAAATATAGCCTTGGTGGAAAGGGTGTTCTCTGCGATCTGTGTAGTGGTGATATTCACTACATAATAAACTTAGTGAATAATATGGTACAGAGTGTTGGTGGCAAAGATGGCTTGATAAAAGAAGAAAATAGACCTCTTAATTTTGAAATACAGAATAAAGCTATTCGAGGTGAAGCCGGTAATTTTTTGAAGAATCTCGTGCGATTACCAGGTGGTGATAAACTTGCGTTAATTGTAACTTCATTTGGTAAAGTAGCACATCATTTTCTCCTTAAGAATAATTCAAAAAATGAAGACACTAATCCACCGCATCAGGCATCTAGGATCGAACCCTTTGAACAGTTAGCTTTATCCAATGAAGCAAAGAAAATTTATGATGATCTTCTTCGTTATTCTGTGTTCATCGAAGATCTTCGGGGTAAAAGCCGACGGGGTGATGTCGTCCCTCGCTTATATCTGCGAAGATTCCTTATCCCGCATTTTAACTTAACATTCAGCACAAGGGATTCTATTCAAATAGAACCTACAGAACTTGAAATGTTACTTAAAGACCCGCGCGAATTTGAAAAAATAATGACATCCAAGAAAGTGGACGAAGCGCAACTGACTTTGAATCTGAACGGTGAAAGCGAAAATGAGTAATAAAGTATTACGTATTGACGAAAAACTCAGGGGTTTTGTTAAACCATATATTGAAAAAATTAGTGCTATCGAAATCCCTGATGATTGTTTATTCATTACTTGTGCCGGTTTTGAAGATAGATCTGTTGAGGCGCTAAAGCACATTTCCGCTATCAATAAGAAACAGCTACACGTAATAATTTTTGATTACCTTCCTTTCTACAAACAAAATCGGTTAGATGAAATGGTGAGAATTTGCAAAAGGGACGATCTAACTTTTGATAAAATAATTTATGACCGTGAAAATCCTGCAGAGGTTTATGATGATTTAAATAAAGTGTTGAAAAACAAAATAAAGAAGATCTATATCGACATATCCGGCATGTCGCGTTTACTCATAATACAGTTGCTTGTATATTGTTATACGGGAAAAAGAAGTATTGCGAGTATCTCAATTATATATACTGAAGCAAATGAGTATCCGCCTGCAAAAGAATTGGTTGATGCGCAAGCTACGGAAAATATAGAAGGCCTATCTAGAACAGCAATGTTTATATCATCGGGCGTTTTTGATGTTGCTATAGTGCCTGAATTAGCTTCTGTAGTCATGCAAGGACAACCAGTACGATTGATTATGTTTCCTTCTTTCAATTGGCAACAACTTGTAGCTTTGCAGAGTGTAATTCAACCACACATTTTTACATTTATACATGGTGTGCCTTTGTTAGAGGAAAACCATTGGCGTACTGATGCAATAAAAAAACTTAATGGTATTGAAAAAATACCCTCCAAGGAAGAGTATTATTTATCAACCTTCTATTATGAAGAAACGTTAGATACTCTTCTTGATATTTATGATAAACATAATAAAAAAGAAAAAATTGTGATTGCACCCACCGGCAGTAAGATGCAGTCAGTAGCTGTTGGAATTTTTCGGGCGTTTATGGAAGACATCCAAATAGTTTATCCAACACCAATAAGTTTTAATGAGCCAGAGAAATATACTATAGGAGTTAAACAAATGTATAAGATTGACCTTGAGACTTTCAATGCATTCAATGAAAATCTTACAACATAAAACATTATTGAGTGCACACTGGGATCAAATCTTTTTTCTTGACAATTGCAATCGACGAACCACTCAAGCCCTCACCAGTCGTGGCTTACCAACTTTTAGTAAATACTGGATTCCGGGTTGCGTTTCACTTGCCCGGAATGACAAAGGGCGGAATATTTCGGATGGTTGCATTTAAGTGCCGATAGAAAATAGCACCGTCACAATAAATCTCATATCAAATGTATTAAGAATGAAGAGAGTCAATGCCGCTAAGCTGGAACGAAATTAAAACACGCGCACTTGCATTTTCCAAAGAATGGCAACAGGAAAGCGCCGAGGACGCCGAAGCAAAATCCTTTTGGGATAATTATTTCAATGTGTTTGGCATTTCCCGCAAACGCGTGGCTAGCTTTGAAGAACCTGTCAAAAAGCTCGGAGACAAGCAGGGCTTTATCGACCTGTTCTGGAAAGGTGTGCTGATTGTCGAGCACAAGTCGCGTGGTAAAAGTCTCGACAAGGCTTATACGCAGGCGCTGGATTATTTTGACGGTATCCGCGAGCGCGACTTGCCCAAATATGTGCTGGTGTCTGACTTTGCCCGTTTTCGTCTTTACGATCTGGAAGAAAACGAACAACACGAGTTTGAACTGAAGGACTTGCACAAGAATGTCCGCCTGTTCGGTTTCATTGCTGGTTATCAGACCCACAAGATTCAGGAACAGGACCCGGTCAACATCAAAGCTGCCGAGCAGATGGGCAAACTACACGATCAGATGAAGGATGTCGGTTATAGCGGGCATCCGCTGGAACTGTATCTGGTGCGTTTGTTGTTCTGTCTGTTTGCCGAAGACACCGGAATTTTCGAACGTCAGCAATTTCGGGACTATATCGAACAGCGCACCGGCGAGGACGGCTCTGATCTTGCCCACCATATCAGCACCTTGTTTCAGGTTTTAAACACCCCGCGCGAAAAACGTCTGACAAATCTCGATGAACAACTTGCCGCATTTCCTTATGTCAACGGCAAACTTTTTGATGAGATGCTACCGGCGGCGAGTTTTGATTCCGCCATGCGACAGGCGCTTTTGGATTGTTGCGCACTGGACTGGAGCAGAATATCGCCCGCGATTTTCGGTTCGCTTTTCCAGTCCATCATGGACAAAGCCGCGCGGCGCAATCTGGGCGCTCATTATACCAGCGAACAAAACATTCTTAAACTGATCAAGCCGCTCTTTCTCGATGCGCTGTGGGATGAGTTTGAGAAGATCAAACACAACAAGAACAAATTGTTTGAATTTCATAAAAAATTGCGCAAGCTGAATTTTTTCGACCCGGCCTGTGGCTGTGGCAACTTTCTCGTGATCGCTTACCGTGAATTGCGCTTGCTGGAGCTGGCGGTATTGCGGGCATCGCGTACCGACACGCAGAGTGAGTTGGATGTGCATTCGTTGCTTCATTTGAATGTTGATCAGTTTTTCGGCATCGAAATTGAAGAGTTTCCGGCGCAGATTGCACAGGTGGCCCTCTGGCTGATGGATCATCAAATGAATCTGCTGGTCTCCGAAGAGTTCGGGCTTTACTTCGTCCGCATTCCTCTGCAAGTGAGCAGTACGATTGTTTGTGGCAACGCGCTCACCATTGACTGGGAAACCGTCGTGCCCGCCCGGCATGTAAGTTACATTATGGGTAATCCACCGTTTGTTGGTGCAAAGTTTATGAATGATGAACAGCGCAAGGATGTAGCTCTTGTTTTTTGCGACATTAAAAACGCGGGATTGCTTGATTTTGTCGCGGCCTGGTATGTGAAGGCCGCACGGATGATGCAGGGCGAGAATATCGCTTGTGCTTTTGTTTCGACCAATTCCATTACACAAGGTGAGCAGGTTGGAGTGCTTTGGAGCTGGATGCTGGCGCAGGGTATGAAGATTTTCTTTGCCCACCGCACCTTTCAATGGAACAACGAGGCCCGAGGCAAGGCGGCTGTACACTGTGTGATTGTTGGCTTTGCGCATTTTGATGTTTCGCCGAAGTGGCTGTTTGAATATGAAGACATCAAAGGCGTACCGCATAAAATAAAGGCGCAAAACATCAATCCCTATCTGGTCGATGCGCCGGATGCTGTACTTGTGAATCGTAGCAAACCCATTTGCGCCGTACCGTCAATAGGTATTGGTAACAAACCGATTGACGACGGTAACTATTTGTTTACCACGGAAGAGAAGGCCGAATTCCTGAAGAAGGAGCCACAGGCTAAGCCATATTTCCGTCGCTGGCTGGGCGCGGATGAATTTCTCAATGGTTATGAACGCTGGTGTCTATGGCTAGGTGAATGCCCACCGAATGAACTAAAAAAGATGCCGGAGGCAATGAAGAGAATAGAAGCGGTGAAAAACTTTCGTTTAGCCAGTAAAAGTGCTCCGACCAGAAAAATTGCGGATACACCTACGCGGTTTCATGTGGAAAATATGCCTAGTGATGAATATGTTTTGATTTCTCGTGTCTCTTCGGAACGCAGACTTTATCTGCCTATTGGCTATATTGACTCTAAAACACTTACAAGTGATTCGGCGCTTATTCTTGTTGGTGTAAAACTCTATCACTTTGGAATATTAACATCCCTCATGCACAATGCTTGGATGCGCACTGTATGTGGTCGCTTGAAGAACGATTATAGATATTCAGCAGGTATCGTTTACAACAACTTCCCGTGGCCGGAAAATCCAACCTCGAAGCAAAAGCAAGCCATTGAAACCGCCGCGCAGGCTGTGCTGGATGCCCGTGCGCAATTCCCCGATTCATCACTGGCCGACCTTTACGACCCGCTGACGATGCCGCCCGTTTTGCTCAAAGCCCATCAACATCTGGACAAAACGGTGGATGCTGCCTACGGCAAAACCAATTTCCAGACTGAAGCCCAGCGCGTGGCGTTTTTGTTTGAATTGTATCAGAAATATACCAGCCTGTTCCCGCTTGAGAAACAAAAACGTCGTAAGAACGGCTGCTGAAGGAAACTGGGGCCAAATATTTTTTTTTGACAATTGCAAAAGACGAACCACGCGAACTAGCACCAGTCCTAGCTGTCAGGCGGTTAAAAATTTCTGGATTCCGGCCTCCGCCGAAATGACGGAGGAATACTGAATTTACCCTGTAGGGCACGAGACCGGCTTGCTCAGGCATACCCAGCATGCGCCGGGGAGGCCTGCCGGGCTTCGCTGCCGGAATGACTCAGGAATACTGTGTGGTTATTAGGGACGGTTGTCCCCATAAAAACACATACATAAAAACATTAAAAAATTTATTTAAAGGTTAACGCATGACAGACCAAATAATTAGATGTCCACAATGCGGTGCTGAGATTCCCTTAAACGAAGCGCTAACTGCCCAGATTGAACGGGGCATCACTTTAAAGTACGAAGTCGCAGCTGCTGCCAAGGAAAAAGACTATCAAATAAAACTTAAAGAGATAGACCTCAAACAGCAATCTATTGAAGAGCAGGTAGCTGAACAAGTAAATGCAAAACGCAAAGAAATAGTCGAGATCGAACGCAAAAAAATACTTGCCGCGCAGGCTGAACAGACAAAAGCATTGGAAGAAGAGCTGGAAGAAAAAAATAAAAAGCTTACTGATATGCAGAAGCAGGAACTTGACTTGCGAAAAAAGCAAAGAGAGTTGGAGCAAAAGCAGCAGGAGCTTGAGCTTGATAATCAGAGAACACTCGATCAGGAAAGAAAGAAAATATCTGAAGCAGCGGGTAAAAAAGCCGTCGAAGAGCAAATGTTCAAAATGAGGGAAAAGGAAGACCTGATCAAGGCAATGCAGGAACAGATTGAAAATCTGAAGAGGAAAGCAGCGACAGGCTCACAGGAAGCGCAAGGTGAAGCTCTGGAAGAAGAATTGAAAGAATATTTAGAAAGTTCTTTCCCTTATGATAAATTTGAAGAAGTTAAAAAAGGTGTCAGGGGCGCAGATATTTTGCAGATAATACATAACACAAGCGGCAAGGAATGCGGCAAGATACTTTGGGAATCCAAAAATACAAAAGATTTTCAAAAGTCATGGATAGGTAAATTGAAAAGTGATCAGCAGGATGCTAAAGCCGATATTGCGGTTATACTGACTATTGCGCTTCCCGAAGAAATATCAGGTTTTGGTATGTATGAGGGTGCGTGGATTACTGACTATAAATCTTTAATAGGTCTTGCTATGGCTTTAAGACAGGGCTTAATAGAGGCCACAAGACAAAAAGCCATTACTGTTGGCAGGGATAGCATAAAAGATGTTATTTATAATTATGTTACAAGTCAGGAATTTGCTTTACATATAAGAGCGGTTGTAAATTCCTATCAACAGATGCAGAAAGATTTGGAAACTGAAAAAAGATCTATGACCAGAATATGGAGTAAAAGAGAAAAACAGATTTCGACAATCCTTGAAAATGTTATAGGTATGTATGGTTCGATAGAAGGGATTGTAGGAAATCAGAAGGCCTTGCCTGAAATAGAAACTCTGACTCTAGACTCAATTTTAGAAGAAGAGAAGGAAGAACTTTAAAAAGAAAGGCTGGGAAACCGTAGGAACTTGGGGAACGTGAGGTCAGGTCTATTTTCTTGACAATTGAAATCGACGAACCGCGCGAACCTTTACCAGTCCTAGCTGTCAGGCGGTTAAAGATTTCTGGATTCCGGCCTCCGCCGGAATGACGAAGGAATACTGGATTTACCCTGAAAGGCACGAGACCGGTCTAAGCCGGAATGCTGCAGGTGAATTGCACCCTCCCTCAATCCCTCCCCTCGAGGGTGGGAAGAAAGAAGTATATTTGGAATAGTTCAATTTAAATGCAGATAGAAAATAGAAAAGTCCCCATAAATATTTTGCCTTAAATTTTATTTCTTGACGAAGGAGAGATGGCAATGAATATTGGACGTTTGGCAGATGACAATATCCGAAGGTTTGGTGAATACGATTTTCTCTACTATGAAGGACGCTGGCATACCAATGTCGCAATGAACCGCATTGCCAATAAACTGGGCAATGCATTAAAAAACATGGGAATCAAGAAGGGCGATCGGGTTGGCATTCAGTTACTGAATTGTCCCCAGCTCATGCAGTCTTTTTTTGCCACCTTTAAAATAGGGGCAATATTAGTCCCGATAAATCCGTCTCTGCGCGTAGCCGAACTTGCCTACATCTATCAGGATGCCGGCTTGTCCGCCTTAATCAGCAACATTAATTATCTGGATAATATAAAAGCGGCCCGCAAAGAAGCACCCAATCTGAAGGAAGTGATTATGATAGGAGATCCGGTTCCCGGTGACATGCTATCCTTCGATAAAGTCATTGAGCAGGCTTCGGAAAACTTGGTGATCGAAGAAACGGAAAACGACGATACGGCAGTTATGATTTATACAGCAGGCACCACCGGAAACCCGAAAGGTGTGATGCTGACTCATTACAATTGGTATACCCATGTGACAGGTTATTACGATCTGGTATTGCTGGATAGTTGGGGCATGACTGCTAAAGGGAGTCTGCGTGAACAGGATGGCGGACAGGCGAAAAGCAGTGACAAGGAAGGCGAGGTTTTCGGAGTAAGTAGAAATCGTATCTCGCTAATCACGCTTCCTTTGTTCCATGGTTACGGAGTGTTTGCCTTAAATCTGGAATTTATGACAGGCGGCAAGCTGGTCATGATCAGCCGCTGGGACCCTGTTGAGGCCATGAACAGTATTCAACAATACAAAGTCACGGAATTTCGCGGCGTACCCACCATGTATATCCAACTTTTGAACCATCCGGATGCCGCTAAATATGATTTAAGTTCGCTTAAAACCTGCATTTGCGGTTCCGCGCCAATGCCTCTGGAGGTTGCCCGCAGCTGGAAACAAAAATACGGTCTTGATATCTGGGAGGGATATGGGCTCAGTGAAGCTACTACCGTCAACTGCGGCAATGCGGCGGGACGGCGGCCGCCCAAATATGGTTCCATCGGTAAATGCTACCAGAAGTTTAATTCCATTAAAATATTTGACGAAAAAGACCGTGAGCTCCCAGTCGGACAAACCGGCGAAATTGTGATTAAAGGCCCTGGAGTTATGAAGGGCTACTGGAACAAACCTGCAGAAACAGCAGAAGCAATTCGCAACGGATGGCTGCATACCGGAGACATTGGGTATGCCGATGAAGATGACTATATTTTTATCACTGATAGAAAGAAGGACATGATCATCAGAGGGGGGGAAAACATATTCCCCAGGGAAATAGAAAACATCCTTTACAAGCATCCCGCGGTTCTGGAAGCAGGCGTCATCGGCATTCCCGACCCAGTTTACGGTGAGGTGGTCAAAGCCTTTGTCGTTCTGAAGTCAGCAGGAGGAGCGACGGAAGAAGACCTTATGAATTTTTGCCAGGAGCAATTACCCAAGTATAAAAGACCAAAAGCCATTAAGCTGATGGATGCCCTGCCTAAAAGTGCAGTTGGTAAAATTCTCCGAAGAGAACTGCGAAAACTGGACTGAGGCGGCATATAGGAAGAATGTAATCCCTGATCAGAAAGTCGGCATCTGATTCTTCGTCAGGCGTTAGAAAAAGCATCTGCCAGTCCTAAAACCGACCGGGCGTTGCCTCCAAGAATCA